>SXGT01703864.1_pt1 | contig 24120 bp, 15 predicted proteins | sample 3176221 | NCBI WGS metagenome assembly SXGT01 (sample SAMN11356862, study PRJNA531348) | freshwater metagenome | isolation source: freshwater sample F1-120 | place: China: Fuxian Lake, Yuxi | collected 2017-12-25
CCGCCTCAAGGACGGCGAGGGCGACGCCCTCGCCGGGGGTGGCGCTGGCGAGGGCGCGGGGGCGCGGGGGGCGCGGCGGCTGGCCGAGATCGGGGGGCGACCGACGGCGATGGCGCCGGCGACCCTGGCCCTGGCTCTGGTCTTCGTCGTGCTGGCCGGCGCGGTCTGGGTGCCGAGCCTGAGCCACCACCTGAGCCAGCGCGGGCTGCTGGAGACCTTTGAGGCGCGCGCGCAGCCCGGCGAGATCCTGGAGACCTACCAGGTCAGCACCCACAACGCCTCGTACTACTTCAGCAATGTGGCGCGGATCTCCACCCTCGATGACCTCAAGGCGCGCTTCAACCAGCCGGGCCGCGCCTTCATCGTGATGCCCCGCGAGCGCGTCGCCAGCCTCAACACCGAGATCCGCCGCGCCACCAACCCGCGGCGCAACATCCACGTCATCGACGACCGGTCGAGCCGCTATGTGCTGGCCTCGAACATGCTGCGCGAGGGCGAGCAGGAGCGCTCGGCGGTCGCCCTCGCGCTCCTGCCGGTGCGCCCGAAGCCCATCCATCAGATCACCCCGAAGAACGATCAGGGCGAGCGCCAGTTCCCTCAGTTCGATCAGAAGATCCAGCTCATCGGCTACGAGGTCTACCAGGAGGACGAGGTCGACGCGTGGGGCAACCCCAGCGCCGAGGCCATCGCGGGGCTTGAGGCGCTCAAGAAGGCCGAGCGGCTGCCGACCTTCAAGACGGGCAGCAAGCTGGTGATCCGCTATTACTTCAAGGTGCTGCGCCGCGTGACCTCGTCGCAGAAGATCTTCCTGCACGTCGACACGCCCGGAAACCGCGTCAACGGCGACCACGTGCCGCTCAACGATCAGTTCCCCACCCATTACTGGCTGCCCGGCGACTACATCGTCGACACGCAATGGCTGGACATCGAACCCGGCTCGCGCGACGGTGTCTACACCCTGTACATGGGCTTCTTCCTCGGCAGCAAGCGCATGGGGGTGACGCCCCGACAGGGCCACGACGGCTCGGATCGTGTGAAGCTCGGCCAGATCGAGATCCGCAACTTCTAGGAGGTTCCAGACATGAACGCACTGACAGGGCTGGCCGCGATCCCCTGGTTCACGCTCGGGCCGTGGCCCATCGGCCCGATCACCATCCAGGGCTTCGGCCTCATGGTCGCCATCGGCGTCATCCTGGCCTACCACCTGCTCGGCATCCGGGCCGAGCGCTTCGGCCTCTCGGCCGACACCGCCCAGGGCCTGACGCTCTACATGCTCATCGCCGGCTTCCTCGGCTCGCACTTCTTCGACCTGCTCTTCTACCAGCCCGAGGTCATCTTCAAGAACCCCAGGAAGCTCTTCGAGTTCGGCTCCTCGCTGTCGAGCTACGGCGGCATCCTGGGCGCCATGATCGGGATGGTCATCTGGCGCTGGCGCAACGTCTCGCAGCCCATGATGGCCTACCTCGACCTCGACGCCTTCGTCCTGCCCGTCGGCTGGTTCTTCGGTCGGGTCGGCTGCGCCGTCGTCCACGACCACCCCGGCGACCCCTCCGACTTCCCCCTGGCGATCGTCTTCCCCGATGGCATCGCCCGCCACGACCTGGGCCTCTACGAGGCGATGTGGTGGATCGTCATCGTCTCGATCTTCTTCGCCCTCCACAAGGCCAAGGGCAACCTCTTCCAGCGCCGCCCTGGCTTCTTCCTGGCCCTGCTGCCCATCCTCTACACCCCCGTGCGCTTCGGCCTCGACTTCATGCGCAAGTCCGCCGAGGAGGGCGGCGACGCCCGCTACCTCGGCCTGACCCCTGGCCAGTACGCCTCCATCGCCTTCTTCGCCTTCGGCGTCGTCCTCATGGCCCGCTGGGCAAAGCGCCTGACCCCTCAGATGCCTGAGCTGACCCCCAAGATGCCCGAGCCGACCCCTCAGACGCCCAGGTCGACCCCTCAGACGTCCAAGCCGACTCCCCAGACGCCCAGGCCAACCCCCCAGACACAGCTCCCCGGCGAGGATACGCCGCAAGGGGGCGGCCAGGGCAATACGCGCCCCTCTTCCAACAAAAAACAAAGGAAGAACAACTAGATACAGGCGCACCCCGCGCGGAGGCGGCCCCAGACGCGAGCCCCTGCGCGCGGGCGCAGATCAGCGCTCGACGAGCCCCTGGAGCACGAAGCCGCCGCCCTCCACGGGTCGAGCGCCCGTGCCGGGTCGAGCGGCCCAGCGCACCCGAGGCGGCCCCAGCGAGGCGCAGGGCGGCATGGCCAGCAACGTGTAGCTCGGCGTGGTCGCCAGCACCTTCATCTCGCTCAGGTGCGCCTTGAAGCTCGCCGGGGCGACCTCGTGGCCCAGATCGCCCCCGTCGAGGTGAGGATCGGGGTGGTTGATCAGGACGGCGGAGGCCCCCAGGGCGCAGTAGCTGGCCAGCCCCTCCGAAGAGTAGCCCGCCTCGGCCAGCGACCACCCCCGCGCGCCGACGTGGAAGAAGGGGCGCGGGTCGTTGTCCTCACCGCCCTCATGGTGCGTGTGCGCGCCCAGCGCGAGGATGAGGCTGCCGCCCGGCAGGTGAGGCCGGATCCTCGCGCCGTCGTCCCAGCGCGCCGATCTCGGGGTCATCGACGCGCGCAGGTGCAGCAGGCCCTCGCCGGCCCCCAGCAGGCAGAGCGCCGCGACGAGGACTCTGGCCAGCGCCCTCCCGAGCGGGAAGGGGGCGTCGAGGTCCGCGACCGCCTCGACGCCCAGGCCGATGAGCAGCGCCAGCGGCGGCACCAGCGCCATCTGGTAGTGCGGCATGTCCCGGTTGCCCTCGGCCACGATGAGGACAAAGCCCACACCCGCCAGCGCCCACGCCAGCACGACCCGCGCGCCGAGGCGCCCCGACAGGCGGTCGCTGTCCCCTGCGGCCTCCGCCGCGGGCCGAGGCCGCAGGACGCCGAAGAGGCCCACGAGGATGACCGGCAGGTAGCCCTTCGGCAGCGTCTGGGTGGTCAGGCGCGGGAGCATGGCGTCCCACCAGCCGGAGGTGAAGATGAGGCCCGGCTGAAACTTGTCATGGCCGTTGAGCACGCCGAAGGTCGCGCCGCTCTGGTCGTAGAGCGCGTCGGTGTGCATCAGCCACAGGCCCAGCGGCACGAGGGTCATGGTGAGCGCCGCCCAGGGCCAGGGCCGACGCAGCCCCTCGAAGCCCTGCCGGGCGACGATCAGCGCCACGGCGACCACGCCGAGGATCAGCGCCGGCGGCTTGCACAGCCCCGCCAGCGCCAGCAGCAGGCCGCAGCCCAACCACCGCCACAGGCCGCCGCGCAGCAGCGCGCCGTCGAGCGCCAGCAAGCCCAGGATCGCCAGCGCCCAGGCCGGCGTGTCCGGCATCATCGCCCGACCGTAATAGGCCCACAAGGGGTGCACCGCCAGCACCCCCAGCGCCACCGTCGCGGCCCGATCGCCGACCAGCCGGCGCGAGAGCGCCCAGAAGCCCCACAGCCCCAGCAGCCCGGACGCGATCACGATCGCGCGCCCAACCCAGAAGGACTCGCCGAAGAGGCCGTAGAGCCGCGCCGCGATCCAGGGGATGAAGGGCGCCTCGGTGGCCACCGGGCCGTCGGCCACCCAGTCGGCGGCCGGCGCAAGGAGGCTCCCGACGCCCTCGCTCATGTTGTGCGCCAGGGCGAAGCCGTCGACCTCGCGCCAGGAGGCCTCGGAGGTGGGCCGCTGGCCGACGCGCCACAGCCGAAGCAGCGCACCGAGCCCGATGAGGGCGGCGGCGACCTCTGAGACCCAGGCGCGCTCTGGACGGCGGCTCATCGGCTCACGGCCCGGAGGGCGGCGCCAGCGCCTCGAAGGGGCCGCCTTCGTAGGCCCTGACCTCGGCCAGCTGCTTGAGGAAGACGGCCGGATCGCCCGTAGGCTTCTTGCACACGCGCTCCTGGCAGACGTAGGCGGTCACCTCGCCTCCTGCGGCCACCTTGCCCTCCACCAGCGGCACGACCTCCTGGAGCGCCTTGAGCGCCTCCCCCTCCTGCGTGACGATCAACACTCTGTTGGGCACGTAGGCGCCCCCGAGCGCCTTGAGGAAGGCGCTCGCGTCGGCCGACGCCGAGGGCTTGACCAGCACGATCTGCCAGGGCTGGTCGAGGTAGAAGTCCAGCGCGGACCCGAGGCGCGGCGCGGCGGTCATCCCCAGCGCCAGCGTGCGGCCGAAGGCCGACAGCGTCTTCTCGGCCTGGGTCCGGTAGCGATCCTCGTCGGTCAAGGCGTGCAGGCGCAGCAGGTTCTGGGCCGCGACCGAGTTGCCAGCCGGCACGGCGCCGTCGTAATCGGGCTTCTCCCGCACCATCAGGTCGGGCGTGTCGACGTGCGACAGGAAGAAGCCGCCATCGGCCGCGTCGAAGAAGCCCTTGTCGAGCAGCTCGTGCAGCGCCACGGCCTGCTTGAGCCAGCGCACCTCGCCGGTGGCCTCGAAGAGATCCAGCAGCCCGGCGGCCAGAAAGGCGTGGTCGTCCAGCACGGCCTTGTGGCTCACCTTGCCGTCCCTGTAGACCCTGAAGAGCGCGCCGTCGACGATCATCGTCTTGAGCAGGAAGTCGGCCGCCCGCGCCGCCCGCGCCGTCAAGGCCGGCTCGCCCAGCGCGAGGCCCGCGCGGGCGAAGGCCGAGATCATCAGGCCGTTCCACTCCACCAGGATCTTGTCGTCGGTCAGCGGCCAGGGGCGCCGGGCGCGCACGTCGTAGAGCTTGGAGCGGGCGCTGGCCAGCAGCCCATCGAGCGCCTCCCGGCCGATCGAGAGTTCGCGCGCGATGTCTTGCAAGTCCCTGGTTCGATTCAGGATGTTGCGACCCTCGAAGTTGCCCGGCGCGGTGACGTTGTAGGTCGCCTTGACCGCGCGGGCCTCCTCGGGGCTCAAGGCCGCGTCGATCTCGGCGGGGGTCCAGGTGAAGAACCAGCCCTCCTCCTGGTGACCGGAGGGGGTGAGGCTGTCGGCGTCGGCGGCCGAGTAGAAGGCCCCCTCGGGGCCGGTCATCTCGCGGGCGACATAGGCGAGGATCTCGCGCAGGACGCGCAGCAGCTCGGGATCGCCGGTCAGCTGCCAGGTCTCCAGGTAGAGGGCGGCCAGCTGGGCGTTGTCGTAGAGCATCTTCTCGAAGTGAGGCACGAGCCAGCGGTTGTCGACCGAGTAGCGGTGGAAGCCGCCGCCGACGTGATCGTAGATGCCGCCGTCGGCCATCTTCTTGAGCGTCAGGGCGACCATGCCGAGCGCCTTCGGATCGCCGCTCCTGCGGTGGTACTGGAGCAGCAGGCCCATCGACGCGGGCCGGGGGAACTTCGGGCGGCGGCCGAAGCCGCCGTCGACGGGATCGAAGCTCTGCGCCAGGGCCGCGGCCCCCTCGTAGATCGCGCGGCCGCCGGGGATCGCGGCGGGCCGCGCGGGGGCGGACATGCGCTTGATCTGGGCGCTGGCCTGCGCCGCCAGCGCGAGCGTCCCGGCCGGGTCGGTCGAGAAGGCCTCGGAGAGATCCTTCAGGATGGTCAAAAAGCCCTTGCGCGCCCCCCGGTCGCCGTCGCGCGCCGGGAAGTAGGTGCCGGCGAAGAAGGGCTCGCGCGCCGGGGTCATGGCCACGGTCATCGGCCATCCGCCGTTGCCGCCGCTGAGCACCCGCACCGACTTCATGTAGAGGCTGTCGACGTCCGGGCGGCGCTCGCGGTCCACCTTGACGGCGATGAAGTGGCTGTTGATGAAGGTCGCGATCTCGACGTCCTCGAAGGACTCCCGCTCCATGACGTGACACCAGTGGCACGTGGCGTAGCCGACGCTCAGCAGCACTGGCCGGTTGAGGCGGCGCGCGACCTCGAAGGCCTCTTCGCCCCACGGGTACCAGTCGACCGGGTTGTGCGCGTGCTGGAGCAGGTAGGGGCTGTTCTCGAGGATGAGCCGGTTGAGGTAGATCGGCCTCTTGTCTGCGTCCAGGTGCTCGGTCCTGGGGACGTAGGCGGCGCCCTTGGCCGCCAGCGCGGCCTCAAGCCGCTTGCGCAGCGCGGCGTCGACGGGCTCGGCGCCGGGCTGGCGAGATTGAGCCGGCGCCGCCGCGCCACCGTCGACCTCGACCACAGGGACTTCGGGCATGGGCGCCTCGGCGGGCTGGTCCTTCTTGTTCATGCAGGACATCGACGACATCAAGAGCAGCGGCGCGATCCAGAGTCGAGCGCGCGACATTCAGAGCCTCCTTGGGCGAGCTCGACGAGGCCCACAGGGCGTCAGCAGCAGCCGTTCATGACGGGCGCCTCGGCCGACTCCACGCTGGACGTCGGGCTGCAGTCGAAGATCCCCATGTGGAAGATCTCGGCGCTGACGGCGAAGTGACGGGCGTAGCGCGACTGGGTGATCATGTCGGCGGTGTTCTTGCACACCCGCATGGGGACGCCCGCCCGGAAGGCGTGGCCGAGGTCCAGCTCGAAGACGTCCTCCTTGTTGGGGATCGTGCCGCGGTAGACGGCCACCTGGCCGTAATCCTCGCACTGATCCTCCAGATCGATCTTGAAGCCGCGCAGGTTGGCGGCCGAGAAGCGGATGCCCTCGATGATGTCGTTCAGCGGCCGGTTGCTGACGGTGCGGACGTCCTCGAAGCCAGCGCGCCGCATGATCCGCTTCAGGTCGCCGAAGTAGGCCGCGCCGCTGAGGCACTCGGAGTACAGGCGCTCGTCGGCCTTGAGGCGCTCGGGGATGCGGCGGTCGGCGATGATGTCGGAGATGAAGAACTCGCCGCCGGGCTTGAGGATCCGGTGGATCTCGCGGAAGACCTGCTCTTTGTTGTTCGACAGGTTGATCACGCAGTTGGAGATGACCACGTCGACCGTGCCCGACTCCACCGGGATCTCCTCGATCCGCCCCTTGAGGAAGGAGACGTTGGGCTCGGCGTAGCCGATGTTGGCCATGATCGGGGCGACATTGCGGCGGGCGATGTCAAGCTGCTCGTCGGTCATGTCCACGCCGATCACGCGGCCCCTGGGGCCGACGAGCTGCGCGGCGATGAAGCAGTCGATGCCCGCGCCGCTGCCCAGATCCAGCACCGTGCGCCCCCCGAGCTCGTGGGGGATGGGGCTGCCGCAACCGTAGCGCCTCTCCTTGACCTCGTTCGTGATCGGCCCCAGCAGCGCCAGGTCGTACTCCGCCACACAACAGGCGTCGTAGATCAGATCCTCGGTCTTCTGGACCGTCTTCCCGTAGAACTCGGAGACAAACTCCTCAGTGGCCATCTCGTGCTTCTCCTGCTGCTTCCTTTGAACCAGGACTCCCCTCGCGGCCATCATCGAATGATCGACCCCGCGTCCCCTCCCTCTGTGCGACCCACTCTCATAGACAGGCTGACCCCCCCGCGTCAATCCAAAGCGTCCGACGCCTCGCCGAGCGCGAGCCTGTCGAGGATCAACCCGAAGAAGACGCGACCTCCCGAAGAGGCCCGATAGCGCCACCCCAGGTGGGTGTCGCAGACACCACAGACCATGATCGTCCACGCGAAGCCCGCAAACCAGCTCCAGGCCAGCGTCTCCTCCCCGACCGGCGCCAGACCCCTGGCCTCGCCGAAGCAGCCGACGCGGTACAAGTACCCGTGAGGATTGCAGAAAGCGTGCTCATGGTGGCCGCCGATCGCGAGGCCGTCCTCCGGCGACGCGATCACCTGCGCGCAGGACGCGCAGCGCCACCGCGCGCCGGGGCGGGTCGCAGGCGCGTCGGCCTCCTCTTGCCCAGGCGTCTCGCCGAGGCGCGCTGGCCACTGGGCCTCATCCAGCAGGGCGATCGAGATAAGCTCCAATGCCTCCCCCTCGGGCTCCTTCACCCCTGGAGCATAGTTCGATCGGGGGTCACCTTACAACGCCGCCCGCCAGCGCGACCCCTGGCGCGCCGAGCCGAGGCGACGAGGCGGCACGGGGCTCCCTCAGCGCTCGATCACGGCCCGCGATCCGGCGCCGTCGATCTTGACCACCAGGGGCTTGTCGAGCTTGACGTGGCGCAAAAAACCGGTCTCGTGGGCGGGCTTGAGCGCGTCGAGCCACGCCCAGTCCATCGAGGCCTCGTCGTCCCCCGGCGGCACCGTCAGGTAGCCGATCTGCAAGGAGGTGATGTTCTGGAAGAAGTGCGTCCCCTCCGAGGGCTCGACGTGGTAGCCCGGCGGCGAGGCCTCGATGATGACCTGGGCGCCGTTGATCTGGGACCACTGGACGGGGATGCCCAGCCACGGGTCCGAGGAGCCCCACCGGCCCGGCCCGATCAGCAGGTAGGGGCGCCGCTCGGCCACCAGCTGGCCGTTGATCTCGCCGACCTCCTGGGCCATCTTCGGGGTGTTGGCCGCCGAAAAACCCTCGTGCTTGACGTAGATGATGTCCTGGATGCCCTCGTAGAGCCCGGTCCCGAGGCACTGGCGAGTCTGGCACAGCAGGGGCGAGCTCGGATCCCGGCTCAGGCGCTCCGAGACGAAGCTGGCCGGCTTGCGCCGCGTGCTCATCGGCCGAAGCTGCAGGACGTGCAGCGCCGGCCTTCGCCTCCTGGCCTCCGGCAGATCCCAGCGCCCCCAGTCCCCCATGTCCACCGCGAACTCGATCTGCACCGGGCACCCCATCGCCGTCGTGTGCACGTCGAGCAGCATCTTGAGCGCCTTGGCCAGCGGCACCTCCTCGGCCCTCAACACGTTGGCGAAGGTCACCAGGCGAGGACCCCGGTTGTGCAGCCCCTCCCGGATGCGATCGTCCTCGGCGCAGAAGACGCTGGCGACCGCCTCCAGCGTCCCGTCGTCCTCGGCGTCCTGCAGCGTGTAGCGCCCCAGCGTCACCTCCTCGCCCTGCAGCAGATCCGCGTGGGACTGGGCCATGTCGATCGCCCAGAAGTCCCGCTGGGTGTTGCGCAGCGCCGCACGCGGCGAGGAGAGCTGCGGCAGGTTGTCCGGATCGGCCGGCGAGAAGCGCAGCGTCCCGCCGCCCTGCACCACGATCCGACCCAGCCCCAGCCCCACGAGCACCACCCCGTCCTCGGCCCGCTGGCGGCCGACCGGGTAGTGGTTGATCGTCTGGGCCACCCCCGCGAAGTGCGGGTAGAAGCGCTCGCCGTACTGCTGGCCGACGACCTGCTGCACGATCACCGCCATCTTCTCCTCCTCGATCCGGTGCGGCGTCCGATCGATGTACGCTCTGGCCCGCTCGAAGAAGGTCGAGGCGTACACCATCTTGATCGCCGTCGACAGCGCGCCCAGCCGCGTCTCCGCGTCCGGGTGGTTGTTGGCCAGCATGAAGGTCGAGTACACCCCCGCGAAGGGCTCGAAGGCCGAATCCTCCAACAAGCCCGACGAGCGGATCGCCAGCGGGCCGTGGATCCGGTGGAGCATCGTGCGCAGATCATTGCGGATCCCACCCGGCAAGGTCGACTCCAGAAAGCGCCTGGCCAGCAGCTCGTCGTCCTTGCAACCGTAGGCGAACTCCCGCAGGTGGTTCTCCTCCAGGAAGCGGTCGAAGATCCCCGTGCAGATCACCAGCGTCTGCGGGACGTGGATCGGCAGCTCCGGGAAGCGCTCCTGAAGTTGACCCCGGTAGAGCATCGCGTTGACGAAGGCGATCCCTCGCGCCTTGCCCCCTATCGACCCCGACCCCAGCCGCGTGAAGGGCACGTGCTCGCCGAAGGTCTCGTGGGCGAACTCCGAGATCACCCCCAGGTGGATCTGGCGGTGGCCCTCCTCCAGCAAGGAGATCAGGTGCGAGCGCAGCGCCTCGATGTCGTCGTTGTAATCGTGCGCCGTAATCGGCCGCAGCTTGCTGGCCAGCTCAAACTCGCAGCGCGCCATCAACCACGTCGAGATGTGGTTGAAGTCCGCGTGGTAGCGCAGCGACTCGGCGTTGACGTGCCGCACCATCAGCCGCATCTCGCGGATGTCCCGCACGCGACCGACCTCATACCCGTTGGGCAACCTGAAGACGAAGTCCCCGAAGCCCAGGTTGTCGATCAAGAAGGCCCGCACGTCGTGCAGCAGGCTGGCCGAGTTCTTGTGGACGAAGCGCGCCCGGATCTCCGCGGCCAGCGTCTCCTTGAGCGGATCGGCCGACTGCAGCAAGATCGGCAGGTCCGGCACCGACACCCGGATGTGCCGCGCCAGCTTCACCCCCGCATCCGGGTCCAGTTCTCCCCCCCGCGGATAGCGGATGTCGCTGATCACCGCCACCACGTTCTCCTTGTAGCGCTCAAAGAGCGCCACCGCGTCCTCGTAGTTCGTCGCCAGCAGCACCTTCGACCTCGCCCTCAAGCGGTGGATGCGCTGCGCGTCGTTGAGCCCCTCCCCCAGCAGCGACTGCGCCTGGGCCAGGATCGCCGTGTAGAGCAAGCCCAGGAACTGCGAGTAGTGCCTCACCGTGTCCTCCACCACGATGATCACCCGCACCCCCGCCACCTCGATGTCGTTGGCGATGTTCTCCCGATCCTCGATGAACTTGATGATCGCCAACAGGATGTTCGCGTCACCCGTCCACAGAAAAACCCCGTCGATCGCCTCCCTGTCGAGGTTCGCCGGCATCCCTTGCAGCTCGCCCTCGTCCAGCGCCAGCAACACCACCGGCCTCCCTGGCCGCAGCGCCTTGACCTTGCGCCCGAAGCTGATCACGTCCATGTCCGCGAGCCGCGTCATCGTGATCACCAGATCGTAGCGCCTCGACCCCATCGCCTGGATCGCCGCCTCGCCCGTCGACACGTGCGTCACGCGCGGCGAGGAGGTCAGGTTCAGATCCTTGAACTCCGTAAAGATGCGCTCGGCCAGATAGCCGTCCTCCTCCAGGATGAAGGCGTCGTACAAGGACGACACCAGCAACACCTCCCGGATCCGGTGCGGCATCAAGTGGTTCAGCGCATGAAACCTCGTCCCGATGTCTACCATCTCGCCCCCCTCGCTGCTGCCCGCTGCCCTTCAAGAAGCGCCTGGAGACTGTCACCTCCGCTCCAAATCGGCAAGCAAACCTAATCCACGATCATGCGGCCCGCAGATCCCGACTCCCGAGCGGGGCGGGCCGCTCGCCCCAACCCCGGCGACACCCCCGCACCGGAGCGCCAGACCATGCACGCCAAGAACCCCAGGCCCCTCGAAGCCCGCGACCTCATCCCCGGCGCCTTCACCATCGACGGCGTCCTGACGATCGACGAGTGCGCCGCGCTGATCGCCATGGCCGAGCGCGCCGGCTTCTCCGACGCCCCCGTGACCACCGCGCGCGGCCCCGTCATGATGCCCGACCTGCGCGACAACAGCCGCGCCATGATCGACGACCCCGACTGCGCCCAGGCGCTCTGGGCCAGGATCGCGCCCTGCTTCAAGCCCCGCGGGCGCTGGCGCCCCGTCGGCCTCAACGAGCGCCTGCGCTTCTACCGCTACGACCCCGGCCAGCGCTTCGCCCCCCACCGCGACGGACACTTCGCCCGCAGCGCCGACGAGCGCTCCTTCGTCACCCTGCTCGTCTACCTCAACGGCGACTGCCAGGGCGGCCACACCCGCCTCATCGGCGCCGACGTCGCGCCGCGCGCGGGCGCTGCCCTCTGCTTCGATCACGAGCTGCTGCACGAGGGCGCGCCGGTCACCTCCGGCAGGAAGCTCGTCCTGCGCTCCGACGTCATGTTCCGGCGCGCCCCGACCACGCTCATCCACCTGGATTCATTGAACTTCTAGGCATCAACGGCGCGCCGCCGACCGCCCCTCGACGGCGCGCCGCCGACCGCCCGGCCTCTACCCGAAGAGCGCGGCCAGATCGGCCAGCCCGCCCTCCAGCGCCGCGCTGGCTTCGGGCGCCACGGCGCCGAAGCGCGCCTCCTCCACGTCAAACTGGCGGCAGCGCCACCTGCGCGCCGAGGCCAGCAGCGCGATCTTGAGCAGATCCAGCGTCGCGGCCCCAAAGCCCGACAGCGCCGTCAGGTGACCGCAGCGCGTCGGCAGCCCCCCCACCGTCGCCGCGTCGGTCTCGAAGGGCGCCGCGGCCAGCGCCTTGACCAGACGCCCGTGCACCGCCCTGGGCAGGGGCAGCGACTCCAGCGGCGTCTGCATGATCCGAGGATCGAAGAGGCCCGCGAGCCCGTGCATGATCGTGTCGTAATCGAGCCGCTTGCGCGCCATCGGGTGCTCCAGATCTTCGTTGTCGAAGGTCGCCAGCCACCGCTGCTCCGTCACGAAGACCTCGCGCGCCTGCAAAAGCGCCCCGCGGTCGGCCTCCGGCACCCGCGAGGCGCCGCGCTCGACCTGCGCGAGCCCCTGGCTGATCGGGGTGAGGCGATCGACCCCTGCGCGCACGTACCACTCGGCCTCCATGCCCAGCATTGCCAGCGGGTGCCTGTCGACCGCCTCGATCCGATCGCCGAACATCTGCCCGTCGCCGCGCACCTGGTAGTGGGCCAGCGCCCGCTCGACGGGCAGCAGCTTCTCCAGGCGTGGATCGCGCGCATCCCGGTAGCGATCGGCGGAGTGCAGCCCTTCGACGCGAAGGCGCATGATCTTCTCGACGACCGGATCGAGCGCCGCCGCGCCGCGCGCCTGCGCGATCACCTCCCGCGTCCACGGCAGCCCGTGGCGCTCCATGTGGCGCACCACGAAGGCCAGCAAGCCCTCGGGATCGTTGCGATCTTCAAAGGTCCACACGACAACTCTCCCTCTGGATCGCTCTACCGGCCAACGTCGTAGGCACAACGAAAACCGAGGGCCATGTCCCTCAAGGACGGATCGGTCTCATAGCGCGTCAGCACATAAAGCAGATCCCACTGATCCGTGGCCATGAAGCCCCCTCCCCTCTGGACACGTCGAAAACCCGTTGACGGCTCAGAAGGATCGCGCTCTGGCGTTGGCCGATAATAGTCCGCTGCATACCAGTCGGCGGTCCACTCCCAGACGCTCCCGGCCATATCGAGCACTCCGTAAGGGCTCTTGCCCTCTTTGTATCGACCCACAGGTCCAGGCCCTCTGTGCCCACAGCCGCCGCTGCCATTTTCTCCGCGCATGGACGCGAGCCCACAAGATGGGGGCTCATCGCCCCACGGGTAGAGGCGCTGATCATCGCCACGAGCGGCCTTCTCCCACTCGGCCTCGGTCGGCAGGCGGCCACCAGCCCAGGAGCAGTAAGCGCGGGCTTGCTCCCAGGTCACGCACACGACCGGGCCTGAAGCCAGGGTGAAGCTCGGCGGAAGATCACCCACCAGGATCTCTTGGGGTTGATCCTTGATCAAAGGAACGACCGCGCAAGGGTCTGATCCAGAGCGCTGGCAAACCCCATCCGCCACGCAGCGCGAAAAGGCGCCGTTGGTCACCTCGGTCCTATCTACCCTGAAGGCGCTGACGTAGACGCGATGGCCAGGGTTAGTGTTGGGTTTGCAACCCTCAACAACATTCGGGCTGCATCCCATCCAGAACGATCCACCGGGGATCTCGACGCGGTCTTGAGGAGAGGTTGACGCGCTGGAGCGGTCGGCCTGAGCGCTCGCTGGTTCTGATGGGTCGTCTGTGGAGTTCGTCTGATTCAAGACGAGCGCCACCACCAGCAGGCCAGACAAGAGCAAGCCGCCAACCGCAAGCATGCCCCAGCCGACCCCTCCAAGCTTGCCCCAGAGCGCACCTCGATCCTTGTGGGTCGTCGCGCGCTTCGGCGGTCGCTCGTCCCCAAAGGTTGTCGGACCGCTGTCGCCAACAAAGGCTGGCGTCGAGGTTGACTCCACCACCGTCGGGACACGCGGAGTCGAGCGAGGCTTCTCCAGGAGCACCGCCGCTTGAGGCTGAGCAACCATGGATTCCTGTTCTGGAGTCTGAGCCTCCTTCGTCTTCGTGAGCGCCTCTCGAAACCCCTCGGCGCTCTGAAAGCGATCGGCGGGATGCTTGGCCAGCGCCTTGAGGATGACAGCTTCGAGCCCAAGGGAGACCTCTCCGTTGAACTGGCGTGGCGGCGGCGGCGGCAACTCCATGTGCCCCTTCATGATCTTGAAATCTGAATCCTCGTCAAAGGGCACTCGACCGGTGACGATCTCGTACAGGACGATCCCAACGGCGTAGATGTCGGCCCGATGATCCACGTTTGGGCGGCCCTCGATCTGCTCGGGCGCCATGTACTGCAAGGTTCCGATGACGGTCCCGGTGCGCGTCATCTTCTGGCCCTGGCCCAGGATGCGCGCCACGCCAAAGTCCATCACCCGCACCTCCGGGCCACGCCCCGTGGACTTGATGAAGATGTTCGACGGCTTCAAGTCGCGGTGCACGACTGGCTCAGGGCGCGCATGAGCGTACTGAACCGTCTCCAGTACGTCGATGATCACCTTCAACCCCACCTCGGCGCTCCACCAGTCCGGTGTTCGCAGCAAGACATCGTCGAGGGCTTGACCCTCAAGGTACTCCAGGACAAACGCGCAGATGCCCTCCTCCTCGATGAAGTCGATGGCCCGCACGATCCCGGAGTGATCCATGTTTGCCAGGAGCATCGCCTCCCGCCGAAACCGCTCACGGATAGCCGGGTTCACCCCGAGCTCATCGTGCAGAACCTTGATCGCGACCTTGTGGCCGAGCGTCTTGTGGATCCCCTCGTACACCACCGCGAAGCCGCCCTCTCCGAGAATCCCGGTGATCTCGTAGCTGCCCAGAGTTTGTGCCACCGCGAGCATCACGACCTCCACATCACTCCTTCCGCCACTGTTCTCAGACTTTATAGCGATCTTGAAAGGCGCTGGCGACCTCTAAACGCCTCGCGGTGATCCACCTCCAGGCCCTTCCCCCCGGAACGTCGATCCATTAAAAGAGCGCCCGACCCCAAAGCGGGGCGAGCCTCCTGAGCTGAAACCCACACCGAGGCCCCATGGACACAACGCGCGAGACGCTGACCACGCACCAGAAGGCCCTGCACGTCAACCTCGACCCCCTCAGGTACGGCACCTTCGCGGAGATCGGCGCCGGGCAGGAGGTCGTCCGCTGGTTCTTCCAGGCCGGCGGCGCCTCAGGCACCATCGCCAAGAGCATGTCGGCCTACGACATGACCGTCAGCGACGCCATCTACGGACCGGCCGAGCGCTACGTCTGCCGCAGCCGACTCCAAGCCATGCTCGACTACGAGCACAACCTCAACCTCAGCCGCCTGCGCGAGAGCCGCGGCGACAGCACCGCCTTCTTCACCTTCGCAGACACCGTCTCGGCCCGCAGCTTCCGCTCCACCCGCGAGTGCCACGGCTGGATGGGCGTCAAGTTCCAGTCCCACCCCAGGGACCAGGACAGCCAGATCATCATCCACGTCCGCATGCTCGACAACGAGAACGCCCGACAGCAGGAGGCCCTCGGCGTCGTCGGCGTCAACCTCCTCTACGGCGCCTTCAACCTCTTCCACCAGCCCGAGCGCCTGCTCAGCTCCCTCCTCGACGGCCTGAGCCCGGACCGCATCGAGATCGACATGATCGAGTTCTCCGGCATCGAGTTCCGGCACGTCGACAACCGCGTCATGGCCCTGCGCCTCGTCGAGCACGGCATGAGCCGCGCCGCCATGTTCTCGGCCACCGGGCAGATCCTCCAGCCCTCCGAGGTCCTCCACAAGCGCCCCGCCCTCATCGAGCGCGGCAGCTTCCGACCCGTCACCCTCGTCAACCTCGACATGCTCCGCTGCGCCACGCGCCAGTTCGCCGACGAGGCCGACGTCGACCCCGAACGCATCGTCTCCCTGATGGAGATCACCATGAGCAACCTCATGGATCGCGGCGAGATCGACCTCAACGACTTCCTCGCCCGCGCCGACGCCCTGGCCGCCGCCGGCATGACCGTCCTGATCTCCGACTTCCAGGAGTACTACCGGCTGGCCGACTACATCTACCACTACAACGAAGCCCCCATCGGCATCACCATGAGCGCCCAGACCCTCGGGCAGCTCTTCGACGAGGCCTTCTACGACCACCTCCCCGGCGGCATCCTCGAAGCCTTCGGCCACCTCTTCAAGAAACACCTGCGCCTCTACGTCCACCCCTTCCAGTCCGACCTCCACGACCCCATGCTCACCGCCGACAACGTCGAGGTCGCCAACCACCTCCAGCAGCTCTACCGCCACCTGATCGACACCGGCCGCATCAAGCCCCTGAACGACTTCAACCGCGACTTCCTGCACATCTTCGCCAGCGACATCCTGCGCAAGATCAAGGAGCGCGATCCCTCCTGGGAGGACATGGTCCCCGCCGAGGTCGCCGCCGTCATCAAGGCCCGCAGCTTCTTCGGCCACCGGCCCACGCTCTGACCCCGCCCAAGTAAAAAACAAAGCAACATCCAACAGATACGCGAACGCTCAAGCCGCCGACCAACGCTCAAGCCGCCGACCAGCGCTCCCCCGGCCTGAGCGCCAGCTCGTGCCAGGGCACATAGATGTACTCCCCCGACGCCGACCAGCGAAAAGCGACGCTCCCCGCAGCGGCGCCCTCGCCCGCCTCCTCCGGCGGCGGCAGCGGCACCGAGGGATCGCCCCGGACGACCTCGACCGACGAGGCCAGCGCCACGAAGCGATCCAGGTCGATCGCCTCCGTCACCCACCGCCGCAGCAGATCGGGCGGCACGCACTCCACCATCGGCCCAGGCTCCAGGAGCCGCGCGAAGGCGACCAGATCCGAGGCGATCGCCACCTCCGCCCAGCCCCGCACCTTGTCGGCGGGGCCGATCCCCACCCCCTCGGCGGGCAGGAGCCCCGGCAGGAGCGCGCTGATGAAGGGCTCGCTGCTGGCCGATATCTGACGGCCGCGCGCCACCCGCAGGACCGCCTCCAGCAACCTCCCCCAGACCGTCCCCCAGAAGTGCACCAGCCGCCAGTCCCCCTCCGCAGGCTGCTCGATGACCAGCGTGTCGACCGGCATCTCCAGCCACCTCGCGAGGCTCTGAGCCAGCCCGAAGGAGTAGCGCGGGGACTCTCGCCCGATGAAGCGCCCGACCCCATCCCCGCCCACGTCGCCGCGCACCACCACGCGGTCGCCGCTGACGCGCGCGACCCGCCGCCCACGCCCGCCCAGCGCCAGCGCGAAGCCCTCGGCGCCGATCCGCGCCCGGTCGCCGGCCCGCAGCCTCACACGCCCCAGCGCACGGCCCGTCAGCTCGTCGACCACCTCCACGTCAGGGACGTCCTGGATGTTGGCGTGCATCCGGCCCACCTCGAAAGCCCGCGCCGCCTTCTCGTCCGGCAGCCAGCGCTTGTGGGCGCCCTCGCGCAGGTATTCGAGCCGCTGCATCTTCTCCAGGATCTTGCCGCAGTCCGCCTGCGACCACCGCGCCGCCGCGTCCGGAGGCAGGCGCGGGTGCAAGGCCTCGGCGCTCACCCAGCGCGCCGGGTTCTGGAAGAGCAGCGAGAGCGCCTGCTGCGCCAGCACCGAGGGCCGGAAGGGGATCGGGTCCTCGAAGAGCTCGCCCCGCGCCGCGCAGTCGAGCAGGTGCTCGAAGCGCGACCGCTCGAAGTCGCCGTTGTACAAGCACAAAACGCGCGTGATCGCCTCCCGCCGGTTGCTGCGCCCGACCCGCTGGAGCAGCGAGGAGACACCCGGCGGCGGCGACAGCAGCACCACCCTGTCCACACCCCCGATGTCCACGCCGATCTCCAGCGTCAGCGTCGCCACGCAGATCGCCGTCGGCGCGTCTTGAAAGGATCGCTCGACCCGCAGCCGCTCTCCCCGGGCGAGGCTGCCGTGGTGGGCAAAGACCCGGCCCCGGAGCTGATCCCGCTGGCCCAGCGCCGCCGTCAGCCCCTCGACCTGCGCGCGCGTGTTGGCAAAGACGATGATCTTGCGCCTCGGCGCCTCGACGAAGAGCGCCACGATGGCCTCGACGGCCTCGTCCAGATCCACCGCCTCGACCAGCTCCGCCTCGACATCCCGCTGCCCCGACACGCCCTCCGACGCCCTGATCACCCGCGCCCCATCGCCCAGATAGCGCCGCGCCAGCGCCTCGGCCTCCGGCACCGTCGCCGAGGCCGCGCAGATCTGCAGCCCCTCGGGCGACACCTTCGACAGCCTCGACAGCAGGCACCTGAGCTGATCGCCCCTCGGGCTGTACCCCAGCAGGTGCAGCTCGTCGATCATCACCGCACGCACCTGACGCAGCGCCCCAGGCCGCCGACACAGCATCGAGTCGAGCGACTCGGGCGTCGTCACCAGCAGCTCCGGCGGCTCCTCGTCGTTGAAGCCCGCCGAGTCCCCCGTCTTGACGTCGATCTTGAGCCCGCAGGCCGCCACCGGCATCTCCAGCCGCCGCCGAAGGTCGTTCGACAGCGCCCGCGTCGGGCTGATCAACAACACCGACAGCCGACCCCGGCCCTCCTCGAAGATACGGTCGAGCAGCGGCGCCACCACCGCCTCCGTCTTGCCCGAGGCCGTCGGCGCCACCACCATCACCGACGCCCCGCCGACGATCGGCAGCACCGCCTGCGCCTGGATCGCGGTCAGCCGCCCGAAGCGCCCGAAGAAGGCGTGCCAGGTGTGCCGCAGCGCCTCGCGCACCGCCGCCTCGACAGGCTCGCTCCCCTCAACGCCTCCCACCGCCGACCTCCCACATCCCCCAACCCCCGCACGCCCCACACCCACCCGCCACCGGACAACCGCCACCGGCCAACCGCCCGCGGCAACCCTCGATAATTCGTAACAACCCGTAACAACTACAAAAAACCAGAAACCATGCAGCCCTCGCGCCCCGCCAGACCTCAAAAAGCCAGCGACGCCTGAAGATCCCGCACCACCCGCACCACCTCGCCCGGGTGGGTGCGCGCCACGTCCAGGAACTCGACGATGAACTTGACCGCCTGACGCGGGTTGCCCACGTAGCCCACCCCGATCAGCCCCGCGATCACCCGCGCCAACGCCAGCGCTATCCCCGGCGGCGCCTCCCAACCCGGGTGCGCTCGCCCGTAGACCTCGCAGACCTGGGCCGCCAGCGCCTCGTAATGCGCCCGACCCAGCGGCGCCAGCTCCCGCACGCACCTCGAGGGCACCGCCGCCGACAGCGCGCTCATCCCCTCGCCGTGAGGCGTCATCGCCAGCACCGTATAGAGCCCCGCCGCCGCGTCGAAGCCCGCCGGCAGCGACCGCAGCACCCCATACCCCCCCAGATCCAGCTCCTCGGCGTCGAAAGGCAGCACGTCGCCCTCGGCCCCCACCGACGCCAGCGTCAGCGCCTTGAACTGCCGCTGCGCGTGCGCCTTGTTCTCCCCCGACAAGAGCGCATAGAACTCCGCCTCATCCAGCAGCACCACCAGCCCACCAAAGCCCACCGACCTCGCCAGCGCCGCGATCCCGCTGATCAGGTAGGCGTAGATCCGCGCCCAGGGGCGGTAGTCCATCAGGCTGTAGATCCGACCCTGGCGCCCAACGCCGCGCGCCAGCTCCGCGTCGATGCTCTGGTTCGAAATCGTCGGGTGACCCTCGATCCACCCCATCAAGAGCTCCCTGGACTCCCGCAGCGCCAAGGGCGACAGCGCCCCACCGACCTTCGGGTCCATCAGCCGGCCCATGATCCGCAGCGCGGGCGTCAAGTAGAGGTGCGCCTGCGGCGCCTCCCCCTCATCATCACCCACCGACGACGCGCCGCGCCTCCCCGCCCCGAAGCGCGCCAGCGCCGACGGGCTCGACGCCCCCATCTCCAGCAAGCGCGACAGACCCACGCCCTCCTCAAAGGGCCGATCCGGATACCGCAGCGATCGCGCCAGCGCCCTGTAGACCCTGCGCGGGTGGCTCGGCGCCGTCTCCCTGGCGTCCAGCACCGCCCGCGCGACCAGAAAGCCGCGGCTCAAGGCGCGCCGCTGGATCAACTCCAGCATGTGCGTCTTTCCCGTGCCGTAATCCCCAAGCAGCGCCCTGACCGCGCCTCCCCGCGCCGCGACCTCGTCCAGGTCGCGCTCCACCAGCGCCACCTCCTCGGCCCGCCCGACCGTGTAGACCGACAGATCGGCCGCAGGCACGACCCCCAGGCGGATCGCCTCCAGGATCTGCGCCGCGAACTCCCGCGCCCCCAACCCGGGCGGCGGCGACGCCCCCTCCTCCCACCTCCCCACGCCCATGATCAAAAGTCCGCGAAGTCGTCGGGGGCCGGCGCCCCGGCCAGCGCGTCGTAGCCGCTGAGCACGAGGGCCACGGCCTGGCCGGGCTCCAGCGCCCGCTCGCCGTCCGCGAGCTGCTGAAAGAGGAAGTCCACCCACGACTTGGCGAACAACCGCCGGTGGTTGACCTCGAAGTACGCGTCCACGCAGGCCTTGGCCAGCGCCGCGGCGTTGTGGCTCTGGATCGCCCGATCCAGCCTGCACCCCCGCGCCAGCTCGAACAGGCCGATCAGCCGCTCGCCGAGCTGCGCCAGCAAGACCTCCGGCGCCAGATCCAGCTTCTCCAGGTCGATCAACACCGACTGCGGGCTGCGCACGCTCAAGGGCACCGGGCTCTTGAGCCGCTGGTAGAGCGCCGGGTAGTCCGGCACCACATTGCGCATGAACTCCGGCGGCACCGCGTACATGAAGAGCGTGTTGGGCAGCTGATGACGGCCGCAAAGGTCGATGACCTGCCGCAGGTTGTCCCCGATGACCTGGCTGCGCCTCGCGCTGACCGAGAGCGTCCGGTCCACCTCGTCAAAAAGCAGCGCCGTCCCGCCAAGCCCCATCGCCACGAGCATCTGCGTCAGGCAGCGCAACATCGTAAAGCCGTTGCTGCGCTCCATCGCCTCGTACACCCCCGCCTCGCGCACCTCCGACATCGGCACCGACTCGCCCAGCAGCCACGCCTCCAGCCGCGACCCCGTCCGCCAGTCCCCCTCCAGGTGCGCCCGCGCAAAGCCCACCACCGCCTGACGGAAGGACTGGCTCTCGCACGCGGCCCGACCCACCGACTCCTGCAGCCAGCCCTCCACCGCCATCTTCGCCGCCGCCTCCGCGTCCCGATGGCCCGACACCTCCACGCGCGCCTCCTCCAGCCGCGCACCCACGAGCTCCCGCAGCAACATCGGCAGCCCCGTCACCATCGAAAAGGGCCGCGCCGGCTTCTGCCCGATCCGCCGCGACACCGCCCGGTAGACCTTCAGGCTGTCGTCGTAGGGGCACTCCGTCGGCGACAGCTCCACCACCGCCGTCGCAAAGCCGTGATCCCACGCAAGCTCCCGCACACAATACAGAAAGTGCGTCTTACCGCCCCCGAAGTAGCCCTGCACCAGCTTGAAGGAAGACCCGAAGCGCAGCAGGCTCCCGAAGTACTCCTGCTCCAGCACCCTCAAATAGCTCTCATTGCCGACGTTGATCAGCCGCACGCCGTGCTCAGGCGGCTGCCCGCTCTCGCCGAGCCGCTGCAGCACGTGCTGCGCCACCATCGGCGACAAACCCCCCGGCGCCGCGCCCGCTCCACCGACGATCCCCCCCTCAACCTCGCTCATCTCGCCTCCATCCTGATCGTCAGGTAGTACTGCCCCTCGGTCGGCGAGGTCGGCACGAAGAGCACATCCCGCTTGTTGCGCGTGCTCCCCCCCGTCGCCGCCCCCAGATCGATCCGCACGCCGTCGCGCTCCAACATCCCCTCTCGCCTCAAGCGCTGCAGCTGATACGACAACAGGTGCCGCGGGAACACCCGGATCCGCTCCACCCCTCGCCAGGACGCCAGCGCCTCGCGCAACACCGACAGCGGCATCAGCAAGTCCACCAGCTCCACCCGCTCGCCCTCCGCCAGGCCCTGGAGCGTCAAGACCAGCCGGTACGCCCGCCTCAAGAGATCAAAAAACTGCTCCGAGGGCAGCGCCTCGTCGCGGATCGCGTCGATCGCCCGCTGCCGCGCCTCGACGATCGCCTCGGCCTCGCAGGGCACCTCCGCGACCACCCGCCGCGCGTAGCTCAACCGCGCCTTGCCCGCCTCGAAGTCCAGCTCCACCTCCAGCGGCGCCAGCAACACCGTCGGCGGCGCGTCCCCCAGCCGCACCAGCTCCACGCCCGCCTCCGAGGACAGCTGCCGCAGCGATCCCATCAGCGCCGCCCTCACCGCCCGCCGCTGACCCTCCAGGTGCGCCTCAACCGCCACCGCCAGCCCGTCGCGCGCCTCCCCCAGCTCGCCCTCAAGCGCCGCCCCCCTGAGCCTCTCGACGTGCCCCAGCGCCGCCCGCTCCCCCGCCGCACCCGCCTCCAGCGCCACCGCCAGCCCGTCGAGCGCCTTGCGCGTCACCTTGAGCGCCCGCTGCTGGCCCTCCACCCGCGCCGACAGCGCCTTGATCATCGCCTCCACCGACACCTCCGTCGGCCTCTCCGCTGGCTTCCGAGCCATCCCGCGCCCTCCTGAACCCACCTCGCGACGACCTCGCCGCGGCCTCATATTCATACGTTCAGTGGACGCGAATTGCAAGCCTCCCCGACCGACCGCCCCACGCCCCACGCTCACCCCACGCTCACCAACCACCCAACGCTCGACGAGCACCCCACGCTCGACGATCGCCCCACGCTCGACGATCGCCCCACGCTCCTCGCACCGCCCCCGTTGGGGACGGGCTCGTCGGGTGGGGCTAGAATCTCGGGGTGGGCTGCGCCCTGTCGGTCGCAGGCCCGCGGGCGGACGGGAACGGATCGCAGGGGAGGATCGGCGCGTCGAAGTGGGCCTGTGGATTGGGATTTTCACGCCCCTGGTGTCGACTTCGGTCGTGCGCTGGCCTGCGACCGACAGGTCGCAGCCCATCCCGCGCATCCAAGCCCCACCCGACGAGCCCGCCCAACGGGCGGTGCGAGGAGCGTGGGGCGGTGCCAGGAGCGCGGGGCGAGCCTGGGCTCTTTGCGCTATAGTGGAGCGCGACGAACTCGAACGAGGTCTCGGACATGGCCGCTCAACCTCGACACTCCGCCCCCCAAGCCGCGTTCGCGGCGCCCGCCGCCTCGCGGTCGATGTCCGCCGCTGCCGCGCTCCTGGCGCTGCTGCCCTTGCTCGCGATCCCGGCGGCCTGCGCCCAGCGGCCTTCGCCCGTCGCGGCGCGGACGCCCCATGCAGCGGCCGCTGCGCCCGGCGCGCCGATGGCCGCGCCGCTCGAAAAAACGGAGCCCCGCGAGCCTGGGCCTGACGGGACGCGGGCGCGCCCCTTCCTCGTCAAGGAGACGCCCTTCTCGACGAGGCACACGACCGAGGGGGCCTCGGATCGGGCGATCGGCGCGCTGGGCTGCCTTCCGGGGGCGAGGCTGGGCGGCCCGGAGGTCTATTATCGGGTGGAGGTCAAGGAGCCCGCCCTGCTGCGGGCGCGGGTCGACAGGATCTTTGGCGAGCGCGTCAACGTCGACGTCGCCTTGATGACCGAGGACGGCGCGTCGTGCGTCGCGGGCCACGACCTCGCGCTGCGCGAGCGGGTCGAGCCGGGCGCGTGGCTCGTGGTGGTCGACACATGGTTCCATGAGGGGGCGGGGATCGAGCTGAGCGGGTCGTACAACCTGGAGATCGGGCTGGAGCCGCCGCCGGGGCCGTGCGCGATGGAGGAGGGCCACCAGCTGATGCTCTGGAAGGCGTGCTCGGACGGCCTGGATTGCGCGCCCGAGGGGATCGGCCCGATGGGGATGCCGACGCTGGCGATGCCGGCCGAGGGGCCCGTGGTCCTTGAGGCGCACCTGGTGACGGACGCGGAGCGCTTTGAGGGGGGTTGGCCGCAGAACATCCGAGATGGCCTGGAGCGCCACTTCGAGCTGACGCAGAGGGCGACGGGCTATGTGATGGAGCGGCGGGGGGTGTGGGCGCCGGCCGGCGAGGGGATCAACGTGTCGCGCTTCGGAGAGGGGTCGAGCGGGGAGGTGGTGCCGGTGGCGGACGAGCCCTGGTACGTCAACATGTACTGGGCCTTTCCGCCGCCGAGGGGGGTTCGGATGATCGTGATGAACCCGGCCAACGGGAAGGCGGTCGTCGCGGCGGCGGGCTATGAGAAGGGGCCGGGGTCGAACACGGCGATCGGGGGGGTGACCGAGGAGATCCACCACCACCTGGGCACGCGGCATCGAAGCCCGATGATCGTGGGCTTTGCCACGGATCAGGGCTTGCCGCTGGGGCCCATCGACTGCAGATGGCCCGCGGAGCAGGTGCGACCATGATCGCGCAAGCTTTTGAAATTAAAGAGGAAGAAAAGAAGTGAGTGGAGGATATCGGGATCGAACCGACGCCCCTC
>SXGT01293118.1_pt1 | contig 24116 bp, 20 predicted proteins | sample 3176221 | NCBI WGS metagenome assembly SXGT01 (sample SAMN11356862, study PRJNA531348) | freshwater metagenome | isolation source: freshwater sample F1-120 | place: China: Fuxian Lake, Yuxi | collected 2017-12-25
GTATCGAACTGATTTTCGGCGATCAGCCGCTCGAGATGTGGAAACTCCAGGGTTACCGCCCCTTCCGGATTCAGCAGCAGCTTGATGCCTGCGACGAAATCATTGAGGTCGGGCACCTGCGCCAGCACATTGTTGCCGATGATGAGATCTGCACCGATGCCTTCCGCGATCAACTCTCGGGCGAGCCGCACGCCGAAGAAATCGACGCGGCTCGGAATGCCCTTGTCGATCGCGACCTGCGCCACGTTGGCGGCGGGCTCGATACCCAGCACAGGAACGCCGAGTGCCGCGAAGTGCTGGAGCAGATATCCGTCGTTGCTGGCCAGCTCGACGGCGAGGTGATTGCCACAAAGCCCGAGCCTGTCGGTGATGCTTTCGCAATAGGCCTTGGCATGCGCGACCCAGCTCGTGGAATAGGACGAGAAATAGGCATATTCGGTGAAGATCGCGTCCGGGCTGACATACTCCTTGAGCTGAACGAGGAAGCATTTGTCGCAAACCTGCACATGCAGCGGGTAATAGACTTCCGCTTCGTCGAGCTGCTGCGCCGTCCGGAAATCCTCGCAGGGCGGCGACATGCCGAGATCGACGAACGTTGCCGACAACGGCGACCCGCAGAGCCTGCAACTGGCGGCCGGATGAACCGACGAAACTCGATACGTGGTCTCCACCGCCTGATAATTCATTGCGTTTCTCCAGAGGTCGTTTCTGCGGTTTTGGAAGAGACGGACGACGTTCCCAATATGTGCCCGCCAAAGCCTGCCATGGACGATACGGGCCGGACTCCTCGAAGCCGAGACCGCAGAATGGGCAAACGCATCCCCCAATGGAGTAGGCGGGATAGGGTTGGGGCAGAACCGGCTCTGCCCTTGGCTGTGTGAGTTGCCGCGATACGCCGTTGGTAGCAACAACAGCGCCGGTATCAGCCAAAAGCGTATTTTGCATCGGGGACACGGAGAACCGATCATCGCCCCACAAAAAGAGCGTGGGCGAAATCATGAAATTCATCGAAACGCGGTTCAACGGCGCCTGGATCGTCGAACCAGAACCGTTCCGCGACGCGCGCGGCACCTTCACCCGGACATTTTGCTCAGAGGCGTTTGAGAGCCGCGGGCTCGAACACCGCTTCGTGCAGCACAACCATTCCTACTCCGTGAAAAAGGGCACGCTGCGCGGCCTGCACTTCCAGCGGGAGCCGTACGCCGAGACGAAGCTGGTTTCCTGCATCAACGGGGCCGTGCTCGATGTCATCCTCGATATGCGTCCAGACTCCAGCACCAGATGGCAATGGCTCGCGGTTGAGCTTTCCGCCGCAAACCGCCGGCTCCTCTATGTGCCGAAGGGCTTCGCACAGGGCTTCATCACGCTCGCAGACCATTGTCTGGTCAACTACCTGATGTCCACCTACTACGTGCCGGATGCGGCGTGTGGCCTTCGGTTCGACGATCCCTTCCTCGGCATCGAATGGCCTGCCCGGCCGACGACCCTTTCGGACCGGGACCGCGCATGGCCTCTCCTCGAAATGACGGAAGCCTGACGGGAATCTAGCCCGGCCGCAGCAGATCGTGCTCGCGCAACCTGCGCGCTGCTTCGATGATCTGCGAAAACGGCAGGCCCGAACGCTCGGCTATGTCGACCAGCGAGTGCCGACCATCCGCCAGGTTCAGCACCCACAACATCGGCATGGTGGAATGGCCTCCCGACGAAGGGCCTCCTACCGAAGCATAGAGCCCCCGGCGCCCCAGTTGCGGCTCGCCCTTCGGGTTCAGGCTGACCGGAATCCAATCTTCCTCGAGAATATCGATCGCATCGGCGACGATGCGATAGGACCGCGCGAGATGTTCGGGACGTATGAAGTCCAGATTGTCGGCCGACGTATGGTATTCCGGAAAGGTACCGAAAGCGCTGTTCTGGAAGAGGCCGAACGGCATGTCGAAGCCCGGCGAACAGAACTGGCGCTCGTCATATCCATAGGGCGAGAACGGCACCGAGCGTGCTCCCTCGCCTTCGCCAGAGAGTATGTGCGTCATGACGCGGTCGATGGTTGCGTCGTCCCGCCGGCTGCGCTTGTAGGTCAGCCCGCCTCCGTCGCCGACGCAGGAAACGGCCATACCATGCTTCACCCTGCCGACCCGGTCCTCGTTCGCCGAGAGCCATGCCAGCGGGCCAAGCGTGCCCGGCGCGAAAAGAAAGCGGTATGTGTAGCGCGTTTCCCGGCCACGCATCGCGCGTGCCAGGCTGGCCAGCAACGCCATGCCCGAGCAGTTGTCGTTGGCAAGCGACGGATGGCAGATGTGCGTTGTCAGCAGGACCTCGTCTTCGGTACGCCCACGATGGATGTATTCTCCATAGTCGAGCTTGCCGTCCTTCAGCTCGGAATCGATACAGACCTCATAGACCGCGTCAGGAAGAGACATGAGCTTGTTGTGGCTCATGCAGAAGCCCCAGCTTCGCCCGTAATAGGATGTTCGATATGGAATGAGGTCCGGCTGATCCGGCAGCGTGAAGACATGGCGTTTCAGTTCCGCCAGATCGATCAGGCGGCGGATCGGCATGCTGTAGCCGACCACATGCAGATTGGATGCAGCGAAGTCCAGGACGCGCCTTCCGTCAGGCGCCTTGATGAAAGCGTCCCTGATCGTCCACTCCGGAGGCACGACCCAATCAAAGAGCGGCGTACCGGTCGCGACAGCACGGCGCTGCAGTTCGACGGTTCGCGACAGAATATCGAGCGTATCCCGCAACCCCTGCCCCGTCAGGCTGCGACAGATAGGAAACAGGGCACTCGCAAGGTCGTATATGGCTTGACCGACGTCGGTCACACCGGCGTCGGTCGAGGCTGGATCGGGTGCGCGTACATCCATCGGCGCGAGGGTCAGCCGACAAGTGAAAGCGTCTTGTCGACCTTGGCCCCTCCAGTATGGCGCAGCTCGCTGTCGATGACGCCGTCCTGCATCAGCTGCTTGATATGGGCGATACGCTGAAAGCGCGGTCCTTCGAAATCGTCGCGCGATACGCCGGACTGCGAGAAAGCGGCGTAGAGTTCTCTGGCGCCGGTTTCGGCGTCCCATTGCGGCCGCGCGGCCGGTAATATCCGTGCAAGCTTCTCGAAGCTGACGCGATAGGACCGCGTGTCCGGCCCGGCGCCTTCGGCATAGTCCACCCGGCAGCCCGGCACCACGCTTGCGACGCTCTCGGCGATCTCGCTGATCCGGTAGTTGTGGGCCGTGGTGCCGACGTTGAACGCCTGGCCGTGAACCAGTTCCTCAGGCGCAACGAGCCCGGCCGCGAATGCACGGGCAATGTCCTGTGCATGAACGATCGGTCGCCAGGGAGTGCCGTCGGATTTCAGGAAGATACTGCCATCCGCCACGGCGCCAGCCACGAGATTGTTGAGCACGATGTCGAAGCGGATCCGGGGCGACATGCCATAGGCGGTCGCCGGCCGGAAGAACACCGGACAGAATTCGGCATCCGCCAGCTTGATGATGTCGCGCTCGGCAAGAACCTTGGACCAGCCGTAAGGGGTCACCGGACGGAGCGTGCCCGTCTCGTCGATCAGATCGGCGGTGGACTGGCCGTAGTTGCTGCACGACGACGCGAAGAGGAAACGGCGCACGCCCGCTTCCTTCGCCATGCGCGCCACATGCACGCTGCCTCTGTGATTGATGTCGTACGTGACGTTGGGATTGAGGTTGCTCAATGGGTCGTTGGACAGTGCCGCCAGATGGATAACCGCGTCCTGCCCTGCGAAATCCTCGGGAGCAGCATCGCGGACGTCCTTGCGGATATGCGGAACGGAAGCCTGCGCACCGCCTTCGTCATACGTGCATCGTTCGTAGAGGTCGGAGTCGAGGCCTGTGACCGTATGCCCTGCCCTGAGCAGGTGCGGCACCATCACGGATCCAAGATAGCCCTTATGGCCGGTAACAAGCACGCGCATTGCATACATCCGTTTTCAGCGTTTCGGTTGCTGCAAGGCTAGCCTCTTCCGCCGCCGCGCAACGAGGTCGCCGAAAGGATGAATACGGCGGGTGTTGGTGGTCAGGTATCAGCCGTTGGGAGGACTACTGACCTTTCGTTGGCGCTTCGCATGCGTGCCAAGGCTGAGTTTGCCACTTCGACAGGCTCTTCGAACTGTGCGCATCGTCATGAGACGTTTTTCCTTGGGCAAAAGACGATGACAACGCCACCTCCCCTCACCCTGCAACAGAGGTTCTGGGATAGCTGGGCCGCCATCTCGGGCGACAAGGGATACGACGAAATATCGGCCCGTCAGGCGAAAATCATCTGCGATTGGCTTTCGACTGTTGACGTTCCGGACATGAAGCTGCTGGAGGTCGGCTGCGGCACCGGTTGGTTTTGCCCGCGGCTCGCAGCATTCGGCAGCGTCACGGCGACCGATCTCTCGCCGACGCAGATCGAAACCGCACGCGCCCTCTTTCCCCAGGTCCAGTTCCTCGCTGGAGACTTCATGACCCTGGAACTGGAGCCGGAACAGTTCGACGTTGTCGTCACTCTGGAAGTGCTTGCGCACGTTGCCGACCAGCAGGCTTTTGTCGAACGTATCGCCAAGCTGCTCAAGCCCAGCGGCTTGTTGATGCTCGCCACGCAGAACCGTCCTGTACTGGAGCGTTTCAACCGTATCGAACCACCGGGGCCGGGGCAGATCAGACGATGGGTCGACGCCCGCGAATTGACCGCCCTGCTCTCCCGCTCCTTCCGGATACTTGAACTGAAGTCGGTGACGCCGAGAGCCAATCGAGGTGTCATGCGCCTGCTGAACTCGCGCAAGATCAACCATCCGATCAGGACTCTCTTCGGCGACAGGTTCGAAAATCTCAAGGAACGCCTGGGACTTGGCTGGACGCTTGTGGCGCTTGCGCGGAAGGTTTCGCCTTAGAGCTATTCTCTAGCTGAAACGAGCAGCACCCAATCTGCGAAGCCTGCCCGGTTTTGCTGTGCGGGTGGCGCTACAGTGACAGGCATTCCCTGCTCTGCCGAAACCTCGATCGGCGGCGCCATGATTCCGGCGGAGGGGTCGTACCAGCGCAAGCTCAGCCGGCCAGTGCCGAGCGCAACGGGATCGATCTCAACGGCCGTTGGCGCCACCAGATAGGAAATCGACCAGCTTCGGTCCCCGGCGACCGCCGTCATCAGCCGGCCTCCCTCTGCCCGGACCGGTCCATCAACAGAGGCCGGCGCCAGCGTCCACCACTCGATCCCGTCGAACAGCGTTTTCAGGTGGGTCATGCTCTGCGCACCGCGGCTCGCGAGCGCCTCGCGCCACGTCTCTTCGACGGAGTAGATACCGGGTCCACTGAAATGCCATATGGGGTTGTTGCCGAACACCTGTCCCGCCGCGCCGCCGAGAAGAGCGCCATAGGCGATTTCGCGCAGCGATTGCTCCGTCGAGTCGTGCTCCCCCTCGTAGAACCCCTCCAGCAGCAGTAGAGGCCGGCCCAGTTCCATCTGGTATCGTTCGAGGACTTGGCGATGGACATCGGAGTAGGAATAGATCGTCTCGATATCCATCCAGTCGGCTTTCGGCCAGACCTGTGCCGGGATCGAGTCGGGTCCTGCGTGGGCGGCCGCCAGAGCCGTATCGCCGCCGGCGCGCAGGCCATCGATCACAGCCTCCACAATTGACGTGTCGATCGGGTCGTAGTCGCCGCCGTGCAGCCATATGATGTTGTCGAGCCCACGAAAGTGCTCGGCCAGATATCGGCCGTACGCCTCGAGCTTCTGCCTGCCGGCAGCCTGCATCTGCGCATACCAGCCTTCCTCGCCGCCCCCGAAGCCGAGATAGGCTGGCGTCAGCAGCACGACGAACCCCTCCTCCCGCGCACGTGATAAGACCCATCGCGCATGATCGAAATACGTATCGTTCGGCTCGAAGGGCCGTCCCTCGGCGAACGGGCGCACGCGATACGCGTTGGCGGGAGCGTTGCTGGCGAATTTGTGCTCGATGAGCGACACGACGAGCGTATTGAAGCCACGCGAGCGACGGTCGGCGAGATAGACGTCGACCTCATCCTTCGTCAGTTCAGCGATCAGCGACCAGGCGGTATCGCCGTGTGGAAGGAAAGGACGATTATCTGCATCGACGAGATAATTCCGTTCATCGCTGATCCGAAGCGGGAAAGCTGTCGCATAGGCGGTCGAAGCTGTCGTGAGCAACAAGAGCGCCATGAGAACTGTACGGAGGGTCGCCAGCATCCCGTTATCTGGCGGTGGCCAGTTGCCTGGGTTCCGCTGTCGCGCCACCGTTGAACGCTCTGAAAACCACCTGCGACGGCCGACCGACAAGGTGGCGCTCGACGCCATCCTCAAGAGCCCGCGCGTAGATCTCCAAAGCGGCATCGACGGCTGACACGGTCTCGTCGATTTCCGCATCGCCGTGCGTGTAGCTGACCACGAAGGATGGGGCCAGCACGCCGCGGCGGATGATTTCCTGGAGGAACAGGGTGCGAAAGGCCTGGGAAGGCCGGCCCGATCGGTCAAGCGTGCCGAATGCCAGGCAACAGTCGCGTCCCACGGCGGAAAAGTGATCCGCCACCCCATGTTTCTTCGCTGCCTGTGTCACCCCCTCCCGCAGCCGCCTGCCCTGGCGGTAGAGATGTTCGACGACCGGCTCTTCCTCATAAGCCTTCATGGTCGCGATCGCCGCGGCCAGCGCATGCGTCTCTGCGCCGTGGGTGGTCGAAAGCAGGAACACCCGCGGCCGGTCGACATGGTCTAGCCCACCCAGCCGCATGATCTCGCGTCGGCCCGCAAGCGCTGAAATGGAAAAGCCGTTGCCGAGCGCCTTGCCGAAGCACGAAAGGTCCGGAACGATACCGTACAGCGTCTGCGCGCCGCCTTCGTGCCAGCGGAACCCCGTGATCATCTCGTCGAGGATCAGCAGCGCGCCGTTGTCCCGGCAGACACGCTGCACCTCATGCAGATAACCGGCCGGCGGGTCATCCCCGCGCGAGGGCTCCATGATCACCGCCGCGATCCGGCCGGGATAGAGGGCAAACAGGGCCTCGACGCTTGAGGCATCGCCATAGCGGAATGTCACCGTAAGGCGGCGGATTGCCTCCGGAATGCCGGCGTTCATCGGCGTGGTGCCGATGAACCAGTCGTCGGTGGAGAAGAACGGGTGGTCGGCGCAGCACGCGACCATGTCGCGGCCGGTATAGGCCCTGGCCAGCCGCACCGCCGCGGAAGTGGCATCCGATCCGTCCTTGCAGAACTTGACCATCTCGGCGCCCTTGACCGTGTCCAGAAACGACTGGGCACATTCGGCTTCGAGCCGGTGCGGCCTCGTGAAATTCGCTCCGTCGCGCATCGCCCGAGCGGCAGCATCGACGACGGGAGCGTAGGCGTGGCCGAGACCCACGGCACGGTTGCCCATGCCGTACTCGATGTAGCGGTTGCCATCCACATCCCATACATGACAGCCTTCGCCACGGGCGATGAAACCGGGCGACAGCACGGGGTACTGGTCGTCTCCCTTGGCATAGGTGTGGGCACCGCCGGGAATGAGTTCCGCGGCACGGCTGCGAAGCGCGTCGGATCGCGTGAAGTCGGTGATCATCTAGGCTGCATCCCTCGACGGATTTCGGTACCAACGTTCGCGCGCGACCCGCAGCCAGTTTTTCACTGGCGCGGGCAGGTAGGTTCGCAGGCCGGCCCGAAGGCCCAGCGGCGTCGCCAATTCGTCCATCGGCAGCGGCAGCGCGATCGTGGGGCGCTGGTGCACCATGTCTGAGATGAGACGTGCATAGCTTCCAGCCATGCGCTTCAGCCCGAATTTCTCCTCCACGCGGTGCCGCGCATCGACAGACATCGCCGCGAGCCGCTGCGGATTGCGCGCAAGCTCGTCGATGCTGCGCGCCGCTGCGCGCCAGTCGCCGATGGGAAACAAAATGCCCGACACGTCGTTTTCCGCGATCGTATCGGTGACACCGGAAATATCGGACACAACGGGCACGCAGCCTGCCGCCATGGCCTCCAGCAACGTCAGGCCGAAGCCCTCGAAGCGCGACGGCATCAGCAGCACATCATGCGAAGCCAGCGTTTCGGGAACCTGGTCCGGCGACACCGCGCCGAGGAAAGTGGTGCTGGCTGCATGGGGTTCGAGACGCTTCTTCAGCGCTTCGAGGTCCGGCCCGTCGCCGGCCACCGTCAGTGTCACCGGTTCGGTCAAGGTCGCCATAATCTCGGGAAGCCAGAAGACCCCCTTGGATGCGTCTTCCACACGCCCGAGATAGAGAACCTTAAGCGGCGCTCCGGGCTCACGATGGCGGTTTGCGGCCGGAAGCGCCTCGACCTCCATCGCGTTTGGAATCGCGAAAGTGCGCGAGACAGGAAAACCGTGGCGGACAATCAGGTCGCGTCGGCAACGCTGCGAAACACCGACCGTGGCATGGACATAGTCGCGCAGCGCGCGGGCTGCCGCGTATGTGCCGGGCGTGATGTTGTGGACGATCATAATGCGCAGCATCTTGGCAGGCAGATAGCGCGCTAGGTTCATCTGCACGCGATCGGCAAGCACGTTGACGAACACCCCATCGAATCCGCGCTCATGCAGGGCGGCCATGATGGCCTCGGCCTGCTGCTTCTCGCTGTTGCAGCTTTCGGTGTGGAGGAGCACGCCGTTTTCCGACGTATCCGTCCAGGCGACGGCTTCGCGCGCATCATGCGACAGGCCCACCCATTGGACGTCGATGCCATGGGCCAGCAAGCCCTTCCGAAGTTGCCGGAAGACAGTGTAGGTGCCGCCCAGATGCGGCTTCACGAAATATGCGAGTTTCACGAGGTCACCGTCGGTTTTCCATCGCCGGGACGCACAGCGCCGCCTGAATCCGTTCCATGCTAGGCGAAACGCCTCGGCTCGATAGTCCGGCATTGGTGCAAACAGGCCCTACCCCTTTGTGTTGAGAACGTGTGCTTGCGGATTAGGCGCGGTGCATTGGTGGGTCGGGCCCGCATCCCTGCGTCTGGCGTTTTTTGAACCACCTTCGAAATGTCAACTGGCGCGGCGCAGGCAGCCCGGCACTATGGATGGCCGGCCATCAAGAGCCTGGCGTGCCACGAGGGGTGGGCATGAAGATTGTGTTGTTCGGGCAGTTCGGCTGCGGAAACACTGGCAATGACGGATCACTGAAAGCGATGGCGGACCTGTTGCGCGACGCGCGTCCGGACGCCGAGATCGTCTGCGCGTGTCCGAACCCGGCCGTTGTAGAAGCCGATCTCGGCATCCCCGCCATCGCGACATCGCGTCCTGTCATGACCGGCAGGATCGGGGCGTTTGTGGACCGAATGTTGTTCCGGCTTCCCGGCCGGGTCGTACGTCTGATGGATCCGATCCGACAGCTTAGGAAAGCAGATCTGATGCTGGTCCCCGGGACGGGCTTTCTGGACGATTTCCAGGAAATTCCCCGAGGGTGGCCGCTGATGATATTGCGCTGGTCCCTGGCCGCCCGCCTGGTCGGTGCCCGCCTGGCATTCGTCGGCATCGGAGCGGGCCCTATCCGACATCCGATGAGTCGGTTCTTCATGACCATGGCCGCAAGGCTGTGTCACTTCCGTTCCTACAGGGATACACCGTCGCGCGACTTCATGGCGGAACTGGGGATCGGCCGCGGCACGGACCAGGTTTGCCCTGACGTCGCCTTCGCGCTAACGCCGCCCCCGGACAGGCTGCGCCCCGTGCGGCCGTCACTGGCCGTCGGGGTCGGCGTCATGTCCTATTCGGGCTGGGTCAATCGCAATCCCGATTCCGAGGAGATCTATGATCTCTACATAAGCAAGATCGTTTCCTTTGTCGGATGGCTGCTGGAGAAAGGGCACGATGTGCGGCTCCTGACAGGCGACATCATGGATCAGCGAGCGGTCTGGCATGCACTTGAGCGCCTCCAGGCAACGGTTGCGCCGGAGCTGTCCGCCGCGCTTGTCGTCGAGCCTACAACGACCCTGATCGAGTTGATGAGACAGATCGCGCTGACCGACATCGTGGTTGCCAGCAGGTTTCACAACATCGTCTGCGCCATCAAGTTGAGAAGACCGTTGATCTCGCTCGGCTATGCCGAAAAGAACGAAGCGCTGCTGCGCCAGATCGGCCTTTACGGCTTCTCGCAGCATATCGAACATTTCGATCCCGAATTGCTGAAGGACCAGTTTCTGCGGGCGTCGGCCGAGCGCGTCGAGATCGCCGACCGCATGGCCGTCGCAACCACCAACTACACACAACGACTGGTAGCCCAGAGAGACGCGGTGCTTGAGTTGCTGCCGTCCCGTCCCGAGCACGAAGGCGAGCTCGCGCCGCGCGCGCCCTCGCCTCACTAGTCAGCCGATCAACTGCGCACCGATTGGGCGCCGCGGCCCGTCACGGACCGCAATGTCGCGACGATGCGGTCCATCGCATCGCCTCGGGCCAACAGGCTTCCCAGTGGCGGCACCAACGCGAACGAAGGACGCCGGCTCAACGCGAAACGGATCAGATCCGACACGCCTGGCTCCCGCCGGACAAGGTGAGAAACGGCACACCAATAAGCCCGTGCTGCGAGGCTGTTCACTGCCAGCCCCTTGAGCCGTTTTGCCTGGGCCAGGGACGCGCCCGGCCCAGCGAAAAACACGTTGAATGCCCGTTCCATCTCGACATTCCACATGTGCACGTCGCGAACTGCGGACGACTTGTTTTCCCCGTGGATGCGGGAAATGACCTGCGTGGCGTCGACCTGGGCGACATCGCCGATCGCGGCGAAACGCATCCACAGCTCAACATCGTCGGTATGGGTGAGTTCGGCGCGATAGTGCCCGGCACGCTTTTGCGCACTCGTCCGCACGACGACAGCCGGCCCGGCCACAGGATTGCGGCCCGTTCGGCAGAACTCTTCAAGGAAGTCCCCGCCGGCGATGACCTGATAGCCCTGCTTCGGCATCTCCGGTTCGACAGCCGGATTGTCACCACTCATGACGAACCGCGTGGGTCCGTAAACCAGGTTCACGTTAGAATGCCGCTCCATGACCTCTATCGCGCGCGACAGCGCGCCTGGAGTAAAGAGGTCGTCGGCGCACAGAACGGCAAAATAGTCCGACCGCGCCCAGTCTATTCCCTCGTTGAAGGAGGAGGTCGATCCGAGGTTCCTGGCGCGCGCGCGCACCTCGATCCGCGGATCCTCACGCGCATGGCGGCGAGCGATTTCGACGCTGCCGTCCGTCGACGCATTGTCGATGACGAGCACCCGCATCGCAGGTGCGCCATACGACCGGATGCTGTCCAGGCACTCGTCGAGATAGCGGGCGTAATTGTAGCTGGGGACAAGAATGTCGATGCCGGCCATCGTTCCGCTCATGCCTGTCCGGTGCCTTGAAGCACACCGTGTTCGTCTGCCGCGTTCCCGGGCTCTTTGCGACGCTGTCCGACCCACTGATTCAATCGCAGGAGATTGAGCATCTCGGTAAGCACGGGGTGCCGGGTCAGGATCACCGCTGCAAGCCAGCCGCAGAATGCCAAAGCGAGGATCACGACAAACTCGGCGATGCTGAAGTCGAGGTTGCGCTCAAACCACCAGGCAAAGCCCAACGGGCCTGCCATCGCCGCCACGGTCACGATGGCACTGCTGCCTATCGCTCTGGCAAGGTCGAGCCACGAGAACCAGACGGCCTTGCGCGCATAATGAAGCGCGATGACCATCTGCAGCGGCAATGCCACGAACTGACTCAACGCCATGGCCTTGAGCCCGAACATGCTTGCGCTGCAAAGGATGGCGGCCGCAGCCACCTTGGCCACGAAATTCGAAACGAAGGCCGTCTTGTTCTTGCCGGTGGCCATCAGCAGCGGGTGCGTGAGTATCACCGGGAAAAAGAAGATGCCCGCTACCGCGACGATCCGCACCAGCGGCACGATTTCCATCCAGGCGGGTCCGAGGATGAGATTGACGACCGGGCGCGCCAGCAGCGCCAGCAACAGCAGGGCGGGCCAGTAGATAACGCAAATCAGCCTCAGCGCATGCAGATATGCACTCCTGACATCGCGCCCGTTGCGCACGCCGTCGGCAAGCGCGGGAAAGGCGATCAAGAATACTGACGACAGCAGCATCTTGTCGGGGATGCCCGAGATTGCGTTCATGCGACTGTACAACCCGACGTCCGACATCGGCATGAAACGGCCGAGGACGAGCTGCGGGATCGCCTCGTAGATCTTGTCCACGATACCGGCCGCGCCGCGAAACCGGCCAAAGTCCAGAACCACCCGCCAGGAGGCAAGCGTGGGCTTCGTCGGCAGGGCGTCCGGATGGATCAAGCTCGTCATGAGCGTCGTTGCCAGTGCAGCGACGAGGTTGCCCCATGCGTAGCTCATGAAGCCGTAACCCATCGCGGCGAGACTGATGGTGGTAACAGCCATCGCCACGATCGCCGCGACGCGTATCCGCGCCGTATTGCCGAAATCGAGCTCGCGATGCAGCAGCGCTATGGCCGGATAGGAAATGGTGTCGATCAGGGTCGCAAGGATCATGACAGCGAGAAAGAGTTGCAGCCCTTCCTCGCCATAGAACCGCGACAACACAGGTGCTGCCAGCATCAGGCTGGCACCCAGCACCAGGCACGCGCAGATCAGTATGGTGCCGGAACTCTGCACCTCCGTCGCGACCACAGCCGGCCGTTGCACGAGGAACTCGGCGGTGACGAATTCCCGCAACGAGAAGGTGATGACGCACACACCCAGGCCGACGACCGCAATGCCGATCTCGGCTGGCGTCAACAGCCGCGACAGAGTTGCTACAAGTACGAAATTGACGATCAGCGACAGATATTGCTCAACTGAAGCCATTACAAAGGCGCGTCGAACGCGTGTCATTACCCCTCCTGCCCGGCCGTAAGTCGCCGCCCGTCGTGGTCCATGCGAGACGGCCCCTATCCGGAGCTGTCTAGGACGGAAAGCCGGTTATGCCTGAGACGCATTGCATCGACGATGCGACCGGCCTCCGTCCATTGTGATTGCGATGCATCAGCGCCAGCCTGGCGCAGTGCATTCGCCGCGTCCTTCAGCAAGCCCTGAACGCCATCGTGATCGATCTTGCCTGTCTCCTCCAATTCGAGCAGCAGAGACTGGCAGATGTACAGGGCAGCCAAACTCAATGATCGTGTCTCGGAACTGCTGATGACCACATCCATTTCGGTCCTACTCCACACGATCTTACCGATGCCGATCAGGCTATCGGAAAGACAATGACCGATAATCCGCCCATGCCGATGCTGGCATTGAGCGGGAGCGAAATCGCTTTGACCGATTTGTCCCTTTGCGCCATCCGATAGACATCCGCCTAAGCCTTTGGTGGCATGCGCAGAGTCTGCGCGCAGGTGAATTCAACCGCAAATGGCGCGAAACTGCGCTCCAGCGGGCCAAGGCAATGGAATCAGGGGTGACATTCGGATCGCGGCAGTCCCGTCCATTCCACCAGAGGATGACACTGCTAGTTCTTTTGGGCTTAACGGCCCTCTCAATGTCCAGATAGAGCGAGGCACCGTTCAGGCTAGCATCGGCATGTGTCGGGTCGAATTGACGACGCCGATCATGTGGCTGGGAAGGGCTTGGAGGCGGGCTTTGCTAAATCTCTACGCGCATCTTCTGAACGCGATCCTGATGGCGGTTCTGCTCATTGAGGTCATGCGACGCGTCGCGCCGACCTTCCGGCTCGTCGATCTGCCCGACATGCGCAAGCAGCATGAGGGCGCTGTGCCGCTGTGCGGCGGGCTGGCGATCTTCGGCGCGTTCATGGTGACGGCTTTCGGCTTCGACGGGCAATATAGCGTGCCGTGGTATATGGCCACAGGCATCGGCATGCTGGTCGTGACGGGTGCGATCGACGATCGCTTGGGTCTGCGCGCAGGCACACGCCTCCTCATTCAGCTTGTCGCCGGCCTTCTTCTGGTCCTTCCCGGAGCGACCCTGTCGCTGAATCTTGGCAGCGTGGGCGAACTGCCCGTGCTTTTGCCACCGGTTCTTGGCGGGATGCTCGCAGTCATCTTCCTTGTCGGCAGCGTCAACGCCATCAACATGCTCGACGGGCTGGATGGCCTTGCCGGCGCCAGTGTCGCCGCCGCGCTGTTCTGGCTGGCGCTCATCGCCGCGCATGTCAACGATACGGTGACGATGTTGCAGGCGCTGGTGCTGCTGGCCGCAACGATCGGCTTCCTCATGTTCAACATGCGCCATCCCTGGCGCGCCAAGGCAAGCGTCTTCCTGGGCGATGCCGGCAGCGCGATGCTTGGCGCGTTCCTCGCCTATTTCGTGATTCGCCTGTCGACCGACGGCGGTGTCGCCTTCGTCAGCGCGCTCTGGCTGCTTGTGATCCCGATCACGGATACGCTGAGCCTCATCCTGCGCCGCATCGCCGCGAGGCGCAGCCCCTTTTCGCCCGACCGCATGCATCTGCACCATCTGCTCGTCGATCACGGCATGCCGCACGTGCAGGCTACCGGCCTGATGGCCAGTGCAAGCTCGGTGTGCGGCGCCGTCGGCTATGTCGGCATCGTGTTCGGCGTTCCGGACGTTCTGATGGCGCTGGGCCTGGCAATCCCCATCACGGCGCACATCGCCACCGTGGCGGTGCTGACCGGATCCGACCGGGCTTCGAAAACCCAGACTTCGGGCAGCGCCAGCTTTGCCGGGCGTGAGACCCCACCACTCATGGGAGGTGGCCAATGACCACTGTTTTGGCCGACAGGAAATCGGGCTCCGGTGCAAGAACCGGCCGCGTGCGAAGCGGCGTCTCGGTCCTCATCATGACCTTCAACGAGGAGCAGAACCTGCCGGCCTGTCTGGCCTCTGTCGAGTGGAGCGACGACGTGGTGGTGCTCGATTCATTCAGCACCGACCGGACGGTCGAAATCGCGAGGGCGGCAGGAGCACGTGTGGTGCAGCACCATTACACCACCGAAAACGGCCAGCGCATGTTCGGCCTGACCCAGATCCCGTTCCTGAACGAGTGGGTCTACACGCCGGATGCCGATGAGGTTACCCCTGACGATCTGCGTGACGAAATGCTCGCGATCGCTGCCGACCCGAACCGGCCGGAGGCTTTTTTCAAGGCCCGGTACAAGAACATGTTCATGGGCCGCTGGATCAAGCATGCGAGCCTGTACCCGACCTGGATCACGCGCCTCGTGAGACCTGCAAAGGTGCGCTTCGATCGCGAGGTGCATTCCGTGTGCGCGTCGGATCAGCCCGGAGGCCTGCTGAAAGCGCATTTCGTGCACTACAGCTTCAACAATGGCCTTCGCGCCTGGTTCGACAAGCATAACCGCTACTCGAGCGTCGAGGCTGAACTCGCGACTGAGACGCCCGCCCCGCCGTTGCAATGGGCATCGATCGTCAGCCCTCGTGCCGACAAGCGGCGCGGCGCGCTCAAGGCGCTCGCCGTACGGCTGCCGTTTCGTCCAACCCTGCGCTTCCTCTACATGTATGTGCTGCGCGGCGGTTTCCTGGACGGCTGGCCGGGCTACGCCTACTGCCGGCTCATTTCCGGCTACGAATTCATGATCGGGCTCAAGACGGAAGAGCTCCGTCGCAGGCGGCAAGGGTTGCGAATCTGACGCCCGCGATGTCGATCATGAACGCCCTCGTCACGACCAGTTTCGGCAGAGCAAGCCTGCTGCTGATTGCAGCCTTGGCGGCAACCCTGGTGTTCGCGCTCTATCTTTGCCTTATCGCACTGGCAGAGCCGTTGCTGACGGTCCGGGACGCCTTCGCAAGGTCGGATTTCATCGTCGTTCTGGGAGGCGACGGGCCACCGCGTGCAGCAAAGGCCGCCGAGCTATGGCTTGCGGGCATGGCGCCCAAGGTTCTCGTATCTGGCGATGGCGACTGTCTCTACATTCGCGACGCCATGATTGCCGCAGGCGTCGCCGGCACGGCAATAACGATCGAGTGCAGGTCCGGCAGCACGCGCGAGAACGCAGAGCTCTCCGCGCCCTTACTTGCCCAGGCCAACGTCACGTCCGCGACGCTTGTGACAAGCTGGTTCCACTCGCGCCGTGCCCTGGCGAGCTTCGAAAAGGCGTGCCCGCGTATTGTCTGGCGATCATACCCGACGGATTCGCCGCACAGGTTTCTGAATGCAGCATTCAGCCATCACGGCCCGGCGATAGCTCAGGAATATGCCAAGTCCGCCGTCTACGCGCTCGGGGACCTCGCGCGAGGCATCCAGGGCACGGGCAAACCAGCCGGCTGGTGTGCGGGAGAGCCGGCATGAGCTGGGCGTTGACGCTGATACTCGTGGGTATCGTGGCCTGGTTCCTTGTCGGCGGCTTCAGGCAGCCGCGGCGCATTTACGAGTTCCCGTTCCTCGCCGGGGTCATGGCTTTCTCCTTCCTGCTGCCTCAGATCCCGCCGGTCGTGAGCGACATGACACTACCCGAGGGCGCCTATGCCGCCACAATGGGTGTTGCGGTACTGTGCATGGCGATGATCCGCGTCGGCTGGCGCGAGAATGCCGCGCCGCTTCCTTTCTTCTCGCAGAGCTTTTCCGAAGCACGGCTTCTGAAGGTCGCGGTCGTCATGTCGCTTGTTGGGGCGCTGTTCTACTTTCAGCTCAGCCGCATGCCCTCCGAACTGACCGTCGGCGTTCAGATGTCCGGCATCAGCGTGGTGTACCTGTTCTTCGGGCGGCTGCTGATCTACGGCCTTGCAATCGCAGCCGTCTGTTTTGCCCGACGGCCGAGTTGGCTGGCTGGCGCCGTGATCGCCTTCGATCTGGTATTCTGCCTCGATCGGATTCTGGTCACCGGCAAGCGGGCCGAGACCCTGGAAATCGTCCTGATCCTGACGCTCGCGTACTGGTTCCATCGCGGCTGGACGCCACCGCGGCTCGCAGCGATCGCGGGCGTATTGGGCATCGCGCTCGTCATGGGAAGCATGGCCGACTATCGTCACATCAACCGCGAGAGCGGCACGTTCGATGTCGAGCAGATCATGCAGATCGACGTCGTCGACAACTTCCAGGAAAACCTGACCAATGGCGGGCTTGAGTTCCGCAATGCCGTTCAGCGCATCGGGCAGATCGACCGCAGCGGCGAGTTCGACTACGGCGCAGTCCACTGGAACCGGCTTGTCTTCAATTTCGTCCCCGCGCAGATCCTGGGTGCGTCGACGAAACAGGCCCTGATGATACCGACCCCGGAACCCTCGCGCGACTACCTGCCACCAACGGGCACGACGGAAACCGGCTTTGTCGACGCGTTCCTGTCGTTCTGGTACTTCGGCGCGGTCAAGTTCCTGATCCTGTCGTATCTGATGTCACGCATCTGGGCCTCGGCCATGAGCGGCTCCACGACGGGGCAGATCGTCTACATGCTCAGCATCGTGCCTGCCATGCATTCGATCTCGCACGTGACCGACTGGGTGCTGCAGGTCTGGGTGCACATGCTCTTCTTCCTGGTTCCGGCATTGCTACTGGCTTCGCTGCGCCAGGTCGGAAGCCGGCAGCGTCTTGTCCCCGCAACGGTAACGTGAACATATGACCCGCTCCAGCCACACCATAGAACCCAGGGGCCGTGCGCACGGACAGTCTCCGTTGCTCGGCGGGGCCACGTTCGAGCTGAGCCATCGTCTGGCGCGCGTGCTGTGGTCGAGCTGCTGGTTTGCGTTCGCGCGCTGGACACCGCCGCAGCTACAGCCGCTACGCCGGCTCGTGCTGTGCGCCTTCGGCGCCGACATCCATCCCACGGCCACGGTCCGCAGCAGCGTGAAGATCTGGTGGCCCGGCAATCTGAAGATGGGCGCGCACGCCTCACTGGGACCCGGTGCGATCTGTTACAATGTTGCGCCGGTGACGATCGAGGACTTCGCCATCGTCTCTCAGCGTGCGCACCTGTGCACCGGCACACATGACATCGACGACCCGGGTTTCCCTTTGAGGGCGCGGCCGATCAGCATCGGTCGAAGCGCATGGGTCGCAGCCGAAGCGTTCGTGGGCCCCGGAGTCAAAATCGGCGAAGGCGCCGTCCTCGGAGCTCGAGGCGTGACTTTCAGAAGCCTCGACGAATGGGTCGTCTATGGCGGCAATCACGCCAAGCCATTGCGAAGCAGGCAAAAAATCTCCTGACCGGATACGGCTATGCGGCCATTCGCGGCACTTCGCCGTGGCCGTGCGCATAAGCCTCGATCGTCATGTCGGCGATTACAGGCCAGGTGAAGCGCTGCTTGACGAGTGCCCGGCCGGCAGCACCCATTCGCTCGGCCAGCGCCGCATCGGCGAGAACGGCGCTCAAAGCCTTTGCAACGGCCTCGGCATTCAGCTCGACCACCATGCCGGCGCCCACGGCCGCGACCTCGGGAAAGTGGCACTCCTTCGAGATGACCACCGGCGCGCCGCAGGCGAGCGCCTCCGTGATCGCCACGCTGAACCCTTCCTGCCGGCTGGGCAGGCAGAAACAGGCTGCATCGCACAGCGCTTCGAGCTTCTCCCGACCGTAGAGGCCGCCGACGAGGTGCACACGCTTTCCAAGCCCATGGGTGGCAATGGCGCTGCGCAGGGACGCTTCTGCTCCGTCGTCGGGGCCGGCAATCACCAGATCGACATCCGGCCACGCCGGCGCGAGCCGCGCATAGGCATCGACCAGATAGTCCAGGCCCTTCTTCGTGTGCAAACGTGAAAGAAACAGCACGTAGCGCCGTCCCGCCAGCGCCGAATGCTGGTTTGAAAAGCTGCCTTTGGGCGGCAGGGGTTCGATCTCGTCGAGGAATATCCCGTTGGGGATCGTGCGTGTCGGCGCGCGCAAATTGAGTGGCGCCAGCAGCCGCGCCTCGTCATCGTTCAGCACATGGATGAACGCTGCTTCGTCGAGCATGCGCCTGTAGCCCAGCGCGAGTGCGATCCGCTTCTTCCAGTATTTCTGCCGCAGGCTCCATGGGTCGAGCATTCCCGCCAACCGGACACAGTAAGGGATGCCGGCAGCGCGAGCGACGCCCGCCGCCTGCCGCAGGATTGGCTCCCACACACCATGCAGATGCACCGCATCGGCGCCCGCAATGAGATTGGCAAGGGGTCGGCGCGTCGCCAGTGCCAGCATGCGTTCGCTTCGCCCGGGTTCAGGCAGTAGGTGCCGTTCGACATCTAGCACACCCGGCACATCCAGCAGCGCCCGGCGAATGCGCGGCTCCGCTTCGGCCGAGGCATAGCTGACGATGTGTACGTCGTGCCCCTTGGCAGCCTGGGCCGCCGCGATCCTCATCACCACACCGGGAGGGCCGCCGAAGGCCGGGTCGATCGAACCGATGACATGGACGATCTTCATGACGCGTACTCCCTTGCAAGCGACATTCTGGAGGTTCGGCGCAGATAGTGACCGAGCACGCAGCAGGCGAAAGCGCGCGACCACGCCGGACTTTCCGGCTCGGCGACGAAGGTCGACCACAAGGCCTCGAGGCCTTTCGCCTCGACCAGCCCGGACGCGCTAAGGTGCTCGAACCCGCTTCGACAGCTTTCGGCCAGCGGGCCACGCATCCAGCGCCGTATCGGCAGCGTGAAGCCATGCTTGGGCTGGTTGAGGAGTTCGGGACGCAGCAGATCCGGCATCGCTGCGCGAAGCATATGTTTGTCGGCGCGCCCGTTGGGAAGGCGAAAGCGTCCCGGTAAGCCGAAAGCGAGGTCGACAAGCCGTCGATCAAGCAACGGCACGCGAATTTCCAGCGAATGCGCCATGCCGTCGGCATCGCCATCCCGCAGTAGCATGTTGCCCATGTAGAGACGGCTTTCGAGCAAGCCGACGCTCCATATCGGATCCCTTGGATTGACCGGCATCCCCTCCATTTCCTCGGGATCGAGGAAATTTTCGTCCAGTCCCAGCCACCGCGCATCGAAACCGAGAGCTTCCATTTGCGCCGGAGACATCAGTCGCCGTCGGTGGGTATAGAGGCTGGCCAGGTCGGCGCCGGATCCGGCCAGCGAGACCGCTTTGGCCCGAAACGCCGCCGGCTTGCCCATGCTGAGCAGTTCCGCCAGCCGCCGCCGCTTCGGCGCCGGCAGCCAGGATGCATGTCTCAGCATCCGGTAGAGGCGCGGCACATCTACAAAGCTCGAATATCCGCCAAAAAGCTCATCACCCCCCTGCCCTGACAGCGCGACGGTTATGCCGTGTTCGCGCACGGCCTTTGAGATCACATAGACGTTGAGCCCGTCGATCGACGGCATGTCGATCGCGCCCAGCCATGCTTCGGTGGTTGCAATCGCATCCGCGCTTTCGATGCGTATTTCCGTATGGTCGAGGCCGAAGCGGCGCGCGGTGTCGCCGGCCAGTTCCAGTTCGCTGAGATCGGGGTTCTCGGCAAAGCCGACTGTGAAGCTTCGCAGCGTCGAGGCGTGACGCGCGGCAAGCCCGGCAACGATGGTGCTGTCGAGGCCGGAAGACAGGAACACGCCTACAGGCACATCGCTCACAAGATGATCGCGCACCGATGCTTCCAGCGTTGAACGTACAGCGTCGACGGCTTCCGATCGGCTCAGATGCGATTCAGGTCGCGGCGGCGACCAGTAATGCACCGGCTGCTCCTCTTCTCCCCTGGCCGTCAGCACCTGCCACGCGCCGGCCGGAAACGACCGGATGTTGCGGAACATCGTATAGGGATGCTGGCACGCACCGTAGGAGAAGAGCCCTGCTATGCCTCGCGGATCGATCTGCGGCTCCAGCATGCCAGAAGCGAGAATGGCACGCACCTCGCTGGCGAAGACGAATGTACGCCCGCGTCGGCCGACATAGAGCGGCTTGATCCCGAGAGGATCGCGCGCAAGCATCATCTCCCCGGTGGCGACCCGGTAGAATGCGAATGCGAACATGCCCTGCAAGCGCGACAGGGCGCGAGGCCCCCATTCAACGAGCGCATGCAGCAACACCTCGGAATCACTGTCGCCCAGGAAGACCGTACCGCCGGCGCTCAACTCCTCCTTGAGATCGCGATAGTTGTATATCTCGCCATTGTAGACGAGCACGTCGCCTGTATGCGGATGAACCATCGGCTGCGCGCCTTGGGCCGACAGGTCGATGATGGAAAGACGCCGATGCCCCAGTCCGAGGGTCGCATCGCCCATCGTCAGATAATGCTCGCCGCCGCCGTCTGGGCCACGATGGCGTTGCGCATCCACCATGGCCCGCAACGCCAGCCGCGCGATCCCACCATCCTGGCAAATGACACCTGCTAGACCACACATTGCAGTTCGTCCGTTTCAGCCGATGCGGAAGGATCGAAGGCGGCCCACAGCCGCCGGCCATAAGCAGCCACGTCGAATTCGGCCGCCCGCGCACGCGCATTGCGTCCCATCCAGACGACGAGATCGGGGTCGGCGGCCAGGCGCGAAATCCTGTCGCACAGGGCGTCGACATCGCCTGCGGAGCAGACGAAACCATCGATACCATCGCGAACCACGCTGCCCGCATTCGGCGTCGTCACGACCGGCAGCCCGGCTGCGAGTGCCTCGTAGATCACCGTGGCCGACCCCTCGCAGATCGACGGCAGGAAGAATATGTCGGCCCAGTCGTATTGTGCCGGAATTTCGGAGCGGGGCACCTGGCCCGTCACGGTGAGGGCGTCGGCCAGCTCGCGCTGGCGCGCCGCCGGCAATTGCTCTACCGGCCCGACGAAGCGGAATGACGCCTCCTTGCTCAGACGCAGTGCCGAGGTCATGACGTCGGGCGTGCCTTTCCTGAGGCAGGCCGCACCCACCGTCAGCACCCGCAACCGGCCCGGCAAACGGGGCTTCGAAAAGTTTCGCACGACCGTGGCGTCGACCCCGTAAGGCACGACCACGCAACGCTCGACCGGTCCTCCAGCCGCAGCGATACCGTCGCGCACGAAGTCCGACGCGCATATGACGAGGTCGGCCGCTTCCCATTCGTCTTTTTCGCGCTGCGCGTACTCGCCAGCCAGCGGCACCTCATCCGGCGCAGGCTCCCAGCCCGGATGCCGCTCGGTTTCGAGGGCCACCAGACGGTCGGCCACCGAACGCGGTGCGATGACCTGCTCCACAGCGGTCCAGAGGCCTTGCTTTCGCGCCGCGTGCAGTTGCTCGAGGCATTCGCCGCTCATGCCGTAGAAGGCGCGGGCTTCCCCGAAGCCTTCCGCCACCACGGCCCGCGAGAACGCACGTCCTGCCTCCAGCGCGACCTGGGTGTCGACGGCGATGGTCGGCGTCATCATCCGGCGGATGACGGATTCCAGGCCGATCGTTTCGAAGCAGCGTATCTTGTGCGGTGGAATGCCTTGCGGAACTCTGCCGGCGAGGCGTCGCAGCGAGGCGGGCAAAGCGCGGCGCGGCATCATGGCGAGCGCGCGCGGCCAACCGCGTGCGGCGCAGATATCGGTGTTGAGGCGCTCGAGGCGACCTAGCTTTTCGAAGATGCGGGGCACCGCATAATGCATGCGCGCTCCGAGCTGACTGACGACGACAGTTCCCTTCATGCGGTTGCAGCGCCCCCACGCGTTTCCACGGGGATGCCGCTCTGCGGCGCCAGTTTCAGAACCGCGCGAAGCCACGAGCTGACACCGATGCCGATCGAATATTCGTTCTCGAACAGCCGCCTTGCGTTATTGCCCAACATGCGAAGGCGCTCCTCGTCATCGCGCAGGGCGACAATCTCGGCAGCCAGGCCTTTCCCATCGCCGATTTCGAACGCGCCTCCGCAATCGTAATCGCGTGCGACGCGGGCGACTTCTCCCCCGAGCGAACCGACGAAGAGCGTCGGCCGGCCCGCGGCCAGCACGCCGTAGAACTTGCTGGGAATGATGCAGTGCTCGAGTTCCGGCAGCAGCGACACAAGATGAGCATCCGCGACGCAGAGGCTTTGCGAAAGCACGTCGATCGGCTGTAGCGGCTTGAAGGTCACATTTTCGAGCCGGCGGCGCTTCACTTCCGCCTCGACCGTCTTGCGCTGCTGTCCGTCACCCACCATCAGAAAATGGATGTCGTTCTGGTCGCGCAGCCGGTCCGCTGCTTCAAGCAGCGTCGAGAAATCATGCGCACGCCCGAAATTTCCGGAGTATCCTACGACAAACTTGTCCCGCAGGCCCCACTGGGCGCGCAGCTCGTTCTTTTCCCGTTCAATCGGCCGTATCTCGCCACCGTCGGACCAGTGATGAACGACCGAAATCGGCGTCGTGGTTGTCGCTGCCAGATGGCGCGCCATGGTGCCTGTCGGGCAGACGATCAACGAGGCGCGCCGGTCCGACCAGTTCCGCAGGCGCAGAGCGAGCGCTGCAAGCCTGGGATGCCGGTCCAGCATGCCGAGTTCGATCGCGGTTTCCGGAAACAGGTCCATGACCCAGCTCACCAGCGCCGCGCCGCGAAGGCGGATCGGCAAGGCCGTGGCGACCGAAAGCAGCGGCGGGTCGGTGCAGTTGACGCACAGATCGCCACGGCGCGCATTCACCAGCATCCACCACGCAGCGAGCACATGAAACGAAAGGTAGTCGGCGGCACGACCGGGGAGGCTCCCTCTGCCGAACGCGGAGGTTGCGAGCCTCGTGACCTCGACCCCCTGGATCGTTTCGCGTGCCGGAAGAACCGCATCGGTGTCGTTATGGAATTGCCGGCTTGTAACCACGGCCACCGAATAGCCCCGCTTGGCAAGCGCGAAGGCCAGCCCGGAGACCATCCGGCTCGTTGCCGACTGGTCGGGATGGAAGTAGCGGTTGACGAGTACGATCCGCATGCGAGCGCCTGTGTTCGTTTTGGTGCATCGCAGGCTGTGGCTTCATACCCGGAACCGCAATTTCAGCGAAAGGTGGAGCTTTAGCGGTATTCGAACCTGCCTACCCCTTATGGCTGCCGAAGGCCGCTCCGATTGCGGCAGGACGTGCCACCCGCCTGCAGGCTACACCTTTAGGGCTGTGCCGCTTCGCCCCGCCATGCACCTATTTGGCAAGTTCCGCGCCCGCCCGGCAGAGGCAAAGCTGCGGTCTGGTCGTGTCATATCCAAAGGGGGCGCAATTGCCGAAACAGCGAGCACTTATCATCGGCGTCACGGGACAGGATGGTTCCTATCTCGCGGAGCTTCTGCTCTCGAAGGGCTATGAGGTCCACGGTCTGAAGCGGCGTTCGTCCTCCTTCAATACTGCGCGCATCGATCAC
>SXGT01564335.1_pt1 | contig 24116 bp, 24 predicted proteins | sample 3176221 | NCBI WGS metagenome assembly SXGT01 (sample SAMN11356862, study PRJNA531348) | freshwater metagenome | isolation source: freshwater sample F1-120 | place: China: Fuxian Lake, Yuxi | collected 2017-12-25
CGGCGTGATGGACATGCTGCGCTTCCAGAAATTCACTGCGGGCCGATATTGGACGGATGATTACGGTTCGAGCGACAACCCGGAGGAGTTTAAGGCCATCCTCGCGTACTCGCCGTATCACAACCTAAACCCCGGCGTGAGCTATCCACCGACGCTCGTGACGACGGCGGATACCGACGATCGCGTCGTGCCGGGGCACAGTTTCAAATTCGCCGCGCGCCTGCAGGAAGCGCAGGCCTCCAAGAGTCCCACGCTCATCCGCATCGACACCAAGGCCGGCCACGGCGGCGGCAAGCCGACCTCGAAACTGATTGAAGAATATGCGGACGAGATCGCGTTTGCGTTGCACCACACGAGGCCAGAGTAGTGAATTTAATGCTCCTTCGTAGGTAGTTATACGCATGTCCACCGATCGTTCACAGAGGAACTTCGGGCTCCTCCGCAACGCATTTGTTCCTGTTCGGGCGGCGACTTTTCTGGTGGCCATGGCATGTCTGATGCTTCCTGCATCTCACGCAGCATTGCCGCTGTGCGTCATGATTTTTGTATGGACGCGCTTATGCATGAATTGCATTGGAATAACAATTGGGATCTTTTGGCTGTGGGAATTCGAGCAATGGGAGGCGAATCAGCAGAATGCAAATCCTGTGAGATACTTTGTGAGTAGAATAGTTTCTCAAGTGTTAACCATCGCCGGGTGGATCGTCGCGTTGCGGCTTGCAGATCTCGCAATCATTTGGATATCTCTGATTGTTATTAACATTGGTTTGCTGATACTAACGCTTCGACACACTATCGATACCTATAAGCACCCAGGAAAATACACGTACCTTGGCGCACCTGAACGAAACACGCCCGAAAATCGTATCAGGTGGTCGGTGTTGTCGATCCACGGTGTCGGTATGACACTTTGGGTTTATGCTTGGCGGGACTGGATTTTCCAAAACTAGGACTCAGGAAAATTCCGCACGAGCGCTTCCGAGACTTTCCCGCGTCGATCGGCGCGGCTGTTCACGGCGCGCGAAGCCTGGACGGAATCCAGCGTGAACCCCTTGTAGAGCGCCCGCACGAGGTCAGTCATGGAATTCGAGAGCAGTACGTGCACGCCTTTCGCGGCCAGCTTCGCGTACACCTCCGCGAGCAGCCGCTGCGAATCTTCACCGAACGCGCCCTTGTGATATCCCTGAAAGGATGCCGTTTCCGAGACGGGGTGATACGGTGGATCGAAATACACGAGGTCGTTTTTGTCGGCGTGGTCGGCGACGGTCTGAAAGTGGCGCGATTCGATCTTTGCTTTCTGCAGTGCCTTCGAGGCCGCGTGTAAATTGTCTTCATCGCAGACGACGGGGTTCTTGTAGCGACCAAAGGGTGAATTAAATTCGCCGCGACTGTTTTCACGGTATAACCCGTTGTAACACGTTTTGTTGAGATATATAACGCGCGCGGCGCGTTCGGCCAGCGTCTTCGGTACTTTCGCGCGCACGCGGTAGAAGTGCTCCTCGGAGTGCAGACGCTTGTGGCGATTCAACAGGTCGATGACTTCCTCGACGTGATCGCGTACGCCTTCGTAGGCCTCGATAAGGCGCGGATTGTTGTCAGAGAGATAGGCTTGTCGCTTGAGGCGCCCCGCGCGATACAACTCGAAGAACAGCGCGCCGCCGCCCAGAAACGGCTCGTGATACCGCCCGAAGTCGCCGACCATGTTTACACGCTTCATCAGTTCCGGCAGGAGCTGCGTCTTGCCGCCGACCCATTTCAGAAAGGGACGGGGCAGGGCATAGCGACCGTTCGTGCGGGGGGCGGTCATATTCCGAAATACAACTCGAGCCAGGTCTTGAGATCGTTCAATTCGACCGCCATGCCGGTGGAGAGCAGATAGGCCTCCATGTTCGACGAGAAGCCTTCGCCGCTGTAGACCACGATGCCGCGAATGGGCCATGCGCGGATGTCTTCAATCGTCGCCGGGATTTTTTCTTCCGCGCTGCCGGGGCCGCCCTGGAATTTGCACTCGACGCCGAGGCTGACGCGGGTTTCTTTGTGCTTGAGCACGACGTCAATCTTGCGGCGCGCGCCCCAGATGCGGCGGCCGACGCTGACCTCGGTGACGGCTTCTAGCCCGAGCGCGCGGCCAATATCGGCGACGCGATCGCGCAGATCGTTTCCCGAAACAACGGCGGTGGATTTCCCCGGCATGGCAGCCCCCAGCGGATGGGGGAGAGTATGCCGCGCGCAGGGCCGGACGCGCAATGTGCGAGCACGGGCTCCTTGGACTGTGGTGTCGGAGGCCGATTACGAATACGAACACGATTATGATTACGATAGCGCGCGGCCACGGGTATGGGAGAGCGCATGGAGCAAGCGAGCCAGGTGGGTACAACCTCGCGAGGCGCAATGGCGCTGGCGTTTTTTTTGCCCATTCTCCTGCTGCTGCCGTTTATCAATCGTGCGTACAACATCGATGAGCCGATGTTCGTCTGGGTCGCGCAGCACATCGTGCATCATCCCCTGGATTATTTTGGCGGTTCGGTGGAGCGGAGCAGTGGCCCCGAACCGATGTATATGTACAACCAGAACCCCCCAGGCTTCTCGTATGTCCTGGCGATTTTCGGCGCGATCGGCGGCTGGAGCGAGCCAGTGCTGCGCATCGCTTCGTTGCTGGCCGCAGGATTGTGCAGCCTGGGGACGTACCTCGTGGCGGCACGTCTCACTCCGCGGCCCTTGTTCGCCGCGCTGCTCACGATCCTGACACCGGGATTTTTCGTCTCGGCAAATACGGTGATGACCGATGTCGCGCTGACGGCGAGTTACGTATGGGCGGTTTATTTCTGGTTGCGATGGCTTGATGGCGGCAAGAAAAGTCATCTGGCCATATCTATCGCAATCATTACCGCCGGCACACTTATGAAGTATTACGCCGTCACCCTTGTACCGTTGCTCGTGGTGTACACACTCATGAAGCGCAAGAAACCTGGCGCGTGGATCGCGGGACTCGGCGTGCCGATTCTCGCGGTGGTCGCATTCTGGTTGTTGAGCTGGCAGCTCTACGGCGTGAACCTGCTCGATGTTGCCGCTGGCGTTGCGCAGGATCCGAGCGTGCGCCAGGGCGACGAGCCGATGTATCGCGAGATCGTCACGCTACTTTTCGTCGGTGGCTGCTTCGCACCGATGGCGCTCTGCGCGCTGTTTATCCTGCGGCCGATCGGCGCTGTGGCCTGGATCGGTACCGTCGTGGCGGCGCTCGCGTTCAAAATGGACGGCTATTCGCTGATTCAGCTCATGATCGGCACGTCGGATCGCTATGGGCTCGGAATGCTGATTCATCTGGGCTTGATGCTCGCGGCCGGCGGCTTGCTCATTGTGCTTCCCGTGCGCGACACGGTCCAGCATCGTGACGCTGAGGGAGTCCTTCTCGCCCTGTGGGTTTTTGGCGCGATCGTGTTCACGCTCTACCTCAACCATCTCATCAACGCGCGCACGCTACTTCCCCTCGCGCCGGCGATGGGCATTGTTATCGCGCGGAATCTGCCGGCAACGGCGGGCCGCGCCGTGCAGTTTACGCCCGTTGCGCTGGGCGCAGTTCTGTCGCTGTGGGTGGCGTGGGGCGACTACATCGTGGCCGAGGGGGGGCGCCACGCTGCGCGCGAGGCGATTGCGCGGGCGAAGGCGGAGAAGGTAGGACTCTATTACGCCGGTCTGTGGGGATTTCAGTACTACGTTACGCAGGGCGGCGGCAAGGCCTTCTCTGTCATCGACGGCGGCTACGGTGGCGAGCATAAAATTAAGATGACCCACGGCGATTTACTCGTCATCAGCAGCGACAGCCGTGAGAAGTGGCGGACGCCGCCGGATCGTTTCGAGGAGATCGCCTTTCCCAGTGTGCCGAACCGCGCGCGCGTGGCGACCTATCATCCGGTCGATCCCGCGGGATTCTATTCGCACCTGTCGGGAATCCTGCCGTACAAGTTCGGCCAGAGCAGTCAGGAAGAATACGGCATTTATCGTTGGCTGGGTCCGACCTACGTCGCCGAACCTGAAGCATCCGCGAGCGCTACCCCGTGAACGCACCCGTGGAGGCTAACTCTCAGCTTCGCATGTGGCGTCTCGTTGCGTTTCTAGCGCCGATAGTGCTCCTGCTGCCCTTCGCGGGCAAGCCCTATCAGGCGGACGATCACGTGTTCATCTGGGTCGCGGAGCAGGTCGCGCAGCATCCGCTCGATTTCTTCGGATTCGAGGTGGACTACGGCGTCGAAAAAGTTCCGATTCACATGGTCAATCACAATCCTCCGGCGGTGCAGTACTGGCTCGCGCTAGTCGGCGTGGCGACGAACTGGAACATCGTCGCGCTCCATCTCGCAATGTCGCTTTTCGCAGGACTTGCCGCGCTGGGACTGTTTGAGCTGGCGCGCGATCTCGGTGCGCGGCCGGCCCGCGCGGCGGCGCTTGGCGTACTTACGCCAGCGTTCCTGGTGTCCGCATCGACGCTAATGACTGATATCGCGCTGCTCGCGTGTTACGTGTGGGCGATCGTCGCCTGGCGGCGCGGATTCGCGCGTGGGTCGCAGCGCTGGATCGCGATTGCGATGGTATGCGCCGGGCTCGCGCCGCTCGTGAAGTTCTTCGGCGTTACGCTGGTTCCGTTGCTGTTTCTCGATGGGATTTTGCGCACGCCACGCCCGCGCGCGTGGTGGGCGTGGCTGGTGATTCCGCTCGCCTCCTTCGGCGCGTTTCAGGTGTACATGTACACGATGTACGGCGTCACTTCGCTGAGCGCCGCAGCGAACGTCGCACTCGCCGAGAAATGGCGCACGGGGGAGACCTCCGCCACGCGCCCGCTGCTCACGCTTGTTTTCCTCGGAGGCAGCCTGTTGCCATTGGCTGTTCCCGCCGCCGCGCGCGCCGGGCTGCGCCTCGCAGGCGTTGCCGTGATCTTCGCCGTCATGCTTTCCGCGCCATTCTTGGGCGGATACTCCCTCGCGCAATTATTTATTGGCCAAAGCGAGCCTTACACGTCTGACTTTCTGATTCATCTTGCGATTTTCCTTTTCGCGGGCGCGGTGATCCTCGCGGCCGCGGTGCGTGAACTTTTCGAAGTGCCCCGGACGGACGCGATTCTGCTCGCAGGATGGATCGGCGGAACCTTGGTCTTTACCATTTTCCTGAATCATTACATCAGCGTGCGGACGTTGCTCCCCATGCTGCCTGCGCTCGCGATTCTGCTTGCGCCGGGACTCGATCGTCTCGGCACGCGGGCGATAGCGTTTGGAGGTGGCGCGGTGCTTTGCGCGTGGTTGCTCGTTGCGGACTATGACGTGGCCGCACACGATCTGCGCGCAGCGGAGCGGGCCATTGCGCGTGCGAAGCAGGATGATGTCCCGCTGCATTACATTGCGTACTGGGGCTTCGAATACCACCTGATGAAAGCGGGCGCGCGTCCGCTTGCATTCGCGCCGAAAGAAAGCATGGCCGAGCCTACGCGCCCATTGATGGCCGCGGGCGATCTTCTTGCCGTTGACGCCTATGCGTCTGCGCCGTGGATTCCGCCGCCGGGCGGTTTCGAAATTATCGAAGAAGTTGACGAGCCGTACTCAGCCGCGGCGACCACTTTCGACGCGCATGCAGCAGCCGGTTTCTACTCGCACCGAATTGGTGTGTTGCCTTATCGTCTGGGTCCTGTGCGTCCAGAGCGGTTTCTACTCGTGAAATGGGCGGGAATCCCCTGAGTTCCGAATACACTCACAGCAGCGTTGTATGGATTCACGACGGCACCACGATGGAGACCTGCCCATGAAGGAATACAAGGTACTCACGCAGAAGGACAAGTGGTTCAGCGGGAAATTCGACCCGGAGACACTGGAGTCGGCGTTGAATTCCTACGCGCAACAAGGCTGGCGCCTGGTTTCATCGTGCACGGGCCAATTCGGTCCTGCCGGGCGCGATGAGGTCATCGTGATATTCGAAAGAGACGCATAGTGTTCAGCGCTGAATTTGATGGCGTGCTCTTCGTAGAGGGTCAGCCGGCCGGTGTGCAGCACCTCGGCTCTGTCGAGGTCAAGATCGGGGGCCTGCTTACCCAGGCGCAACTGAAGTCGTTGGACGCCGTGAAGGGACGTCTGGCGGATCAGGTTCGCGGGCGGGGCGGCAACTGCCTGGTCGATTTCAAATACGGGCAGCGGTCGAGATTCTTGGCGTCGATGTTCGGCCTTGATGATGTGAGTTGGTACGGGTCGGGAATGGCGGCGACGATCTCACCCGAAGAAAGATCAAAACTGCTCGCGCGTTAATGTTTAGTGATTACGGGCGGCCGCCAGCCAAACCACGACAGTAACCGATACTGCAAGACCATTGCGGTCATTTTCATGCCGAGCAGCGCGGCTTTGAATTTATTTCCGGTGACGCTGGAGACCCCAATGCGTGTCTTGTAGTTCACCGGGATTTCGGTAAAGTGGATGCCGTTCAGGATCGTCAAGAGCATCAACTGCGGGCCGAAGGCTGAGCCGCCGACGCTGAACTGCGGTGCGATTTTTTCATAGGCCGCACGCCGGAAAAGGCGCATCGAGCAGCCGACGTCGGTGAGGATGGTCGTGTTGAAGAGAAACTCGATCAGTTTGCCGACACCCCAGTTGCCGAACTTGAGCAGAACGCCCATGTTCGCGCCTTCCCAGACGAACTCCCGCGAGGTGCGCGTGCCGAAGACCACGGGTACGTCGTCCGAATAGGCGAGCAGCTTGTACACGTCGTGCCCGGAGAAGGTGCCGTCCGGCTCGGCGATGATGAGCAGGTCGCCGGTTGCTTCCGCGAGCCCGCGCCAGATCGCATGGCCATAGCCTTGGCGCGGCTCGTGCACCAGGCGCGCGCGCGTGGGCTTCACTTCTTCGTCGGTGCCCGCTGCGGCGTTGTTGTTTACGACAACGATTTCATCGACGTGTTCGCATGCGAAGAAATCCTCGATTGCGGCGCGGATCGAGTCTTTTTCGTTATAGGTTGGGAAGACGACGGAAACTTTTTGGCCGCGCCACATGAGATTTACCAATACGTGTAGAGAATCGCCTCGATGGCGATGCACTGGATGCCGAGAAACGCAAGCGTAACTGTCAGCGGCCGCCACGATCGCGCGGCCGCGCAGACTTCGTCGAGCATGTGCGCGGCGGGCAGTGCGATGAAGGGCATGATGTACATGGCCGAACGCTCGCCTTCGCCGCGCGCGAGATAGAGTATATCGAAGGCCAGAAGAGTCAGGCCAATCACGAGAAAGAAGAATTTGTCGCGCGAGAACGACGACTGCATTCGCCGCAGCGCGAGGACGGACACGGGGATTCCGGCGAAGAAAAACCAGCACAGTGGATTCACGATTTTGAAGGCCCACGACGGCCAGCGCGGGTCCAGCACGTCGAGATTCGCCTGGTCCGTGTCGAATTGTTCCTTGGAAAGCTGGAACACGGCAATCGAGTTGTAGCCCGACCACAGGTATACAAGGTAGTGCACGGCGAGCGCGGCGAGCGCCATGACCACGGCGGTGCGAAGGACGGCCCAGCGATAACGCGCGTCGAAGAGCCGCCAGAGTCCGACGAGACCGAAGAAAGCGCCAAGACCGAGCAGCGAATAGGAGATGAGTCCGAGGATTCCGTAGAGAACTCCAGCGCCTACACCGAACAAGGCGCCCAATGAAGGGCTTCCAATTCCGCGCCAGGCGCGCAACACCGTTCCTGGCGCGTAGAGTGTGTACCCTTCATCCAATCCATGAATCGCGCGCCAAAAGAGGAACAAGGTTGCCAGCGTGAAGGGCATAAAGGTGATGTCGGCGCTGGTCGCCGTGAACAGGACGATGCTTGGTACGAGTGTGTAAAGAACGGTCGCGACCAATCCAGCACGCGCTCCCAGCATCGCTTTCGCGAGCCAATACATCGGCACGACGGACAAAGCGCCGAACAGGATTGTTGCGATGGACAATCCCATCGGCGACTGTCCGGCGACGTAACTCAGCAGCCAGAGAATCGCGATTGGGCCGGGAGGATGTACCTTGGCATGCATCGAGAGATACGAATGGATTTTTTCGTAGTCCGCGAACAACGCGCGGATCGATCCGGTCTTGCCGATGTCGCCGATGTATTCGTAGCTCTGCCGCGCATAGGCCTGTGAGATGCCGTCCGGTCCGCCGCGCATCATGGCAATCGCCACCGGGAACAACGCCGCGAATGCGACGAGCATCACAAGGCGTTTCAGGCCGAGCGGTGGTTCGTCGAGGACGATGGTTTCGGCGTCCTCAGAACGTACATTGAGGTCGCGCGCTTTCCAATCCGGCCGCGGCAGAAAGGCGGGGAGAATATGACGAAGCAGTATGGCCAATAGCGCCAGTGCGAGAAGGGCGCCACCCAGCGTCCATGCGGTCTCCTGCCAGTCGCCGAAGGCCGGCGAGATTAATGCGTAAAATGGCGTGGGGTGTCCGTGGATGGCTTCAAAGCCGAGTATCCAGAGCAGTGCCACCAGCCCCAAATACCACAGGCTGGTCCGAATATAGACCCCCAGCAGTGCGCGTGGATAGTAGGTGCCGGGATTTTCCGGCGCGGAGGGTTCGGGCATGGCGCGTATTCTATGAATTCATCCGCCCGGGGTCTAGGCGAGGTGGGAACTCCGGCATGGTCTTCGCGGATTACAGGAGTCCGGTATGCCGTATCTCGAGGGCGGCAGTACCGGCCCCGGCCTTCTAAATCCGGGGAAATCATTGACCCGGAAGGGCGAAGAACGCTAAAATTATGTGTCCTAAGGGGTTCGGGGGAATTCCGTGAGTGTTGCCGTGTCACGCCGCCGTCATTTGACAGGTCCGCGTTGGTCCATCCGGACGGCCATCATCGCGTCCGTCGTTCTACATGGGGCGGTAATCATCGTCGCCCTGTCGGACTGGCGCCCCTTGCCGCCCAAAGCCATCCCGATTTCTTTCGACGTGAGCTTCGTCGCTCCGCCGACGCCCGACCCGGACGAGAAGGCCAAGCCCGTTCCCGCGCCGCCGGCTCCGCCAAAGAAGGAGGAACCGAAGCCCGAGCCGAAGAAGGAAGAACCCAAAAAAGAAGAGCCCAAGCCGGAGCCTAAGAAAGAACCGGAGAAAGTCGCCGAGAAAAAGCCAGAACCCAAGAAAGAACCGGAGAAAAAACCGGAGCCGAAGAAAGAACCACCGAAGAAAAAAGAAGCGCCCAAAAAAGAACCGGAGAAGAAATCCGAACCCGCTCCGGCCAAGCCTTCGGCTGTGCCTGCGCCGGAAGTCGTCGCGAAGGCCCCACCGGCCTCCAGCGGCGTGCAGCAGTCGCAATTGCCCTCCGCGCTCAACATGTGGGGGCGTCAGGTGCAGCGCAAGGTGGAGAAATATTGGGCGGCCCCGGGCGGGCTCCAGCTCTCGCCCGAGGATCGCGAGGTGCATATCTCGTTCTGGGTGGATAGAGGCGGAATGCTCTTGAGCCAGCCCGAGGTGGTGAAGGCGGCGAACGCGTCTCTCGCACAATCAGGGATTAATGCGATCGTCAGTGCGCAGCCGCTTCCGCCGCTGCCGCTGGAGTATGCTGCCGAGAAACAACAAGTGGTCTATGTGTTTACCGTGATGGATGCAGTGCCGACAGCGGGGGGAACTGGGTGATGACGAGAGTTTTAAAACTGATCGTGGCGCTGCTTTGTATCGCCGGAGTTGTGCAGGCGCAACAGCAGGCGGTCCAAATCAACAGCACGCAGGCGCTCGATTCGCGCATCAAGGTGGCGGTGCCCTCCTTCGTTGCCGGGCCGGGCATGGAGGCTTATGCGCCGATGCTCGCGCAGGTCGTCGCGAACGACCTCGATTTTACCGGCTTGTTCACGATTGTCTCTGCGAACCAGTACCCTGCCGGGTTTCGCGCGCTTCCGCTCGATGTCGCGCAGATCGACTACGTTCCCTGGCGGACGACCCAGGCCGAAAACCTCGTCCACGGTATCGTGCGCAATGAAACGAACGTGATCGTTGCCGAATGCCGCCTGTTCGACGTGCCGACCGGGCAGCAGGTCATCGGCAAGCGACTACGCGCCGATCCGCAGTGGGTGCGGTTGCTCGCGCACCAGTTCTCCGACGAAGCCGTGCGTTTCCAGACGGGCGTTGCTGGAGTCGCCTCCTCCGAGATCGTGTTCAGCGGCGGCCAGGGCAAGGTGAAAGAGATTTACATCGCGGACTACGACGCCGGCAAGGTCACGCAGGTGACCAAGCACGGATCGATCTCGATCAAGCCGAAGTTCTCGCCCAACGGCAAGCAGGTCGCGTACATGTCCTACAAAGACCGCTACCCCTGGATTTACATCTACGACCGGCAGTCCGGTGCGTCGCGGCTGTTCTCCAAGCGCCCGGGCCTGAACCACGCGCCGTCCTGGTCGCCCGACGGCACCAAACTCGCCTATGTCCTCAGCAAAGACGGCAATACCGAAATTTACGTCAAGGGCGCGGACGGTTCCGGCGAGACGCGCATTACGAACAACAAATTCGGCGACACCGGGCCGTGTTTCTCGCCGGACGCCAGGCAGATGGTTTTCGTGAGCGATCGCGACGGCCGCCCGCAGATTTATGTAATGAATGCCGACGGCAGCGGCCAGCACCGCGTCTCGTTTCAGGGCGGAAGCTCCTATGACCCCGCATGGTCGCCGGACGGCCGCCAGATCTCGTGCATCGTGGAGAAGGACGGCGAAGGTCTGGAGCTCTGGGTAATGAATGCGGACGGCAGCGGCGCGCGCGCGCTTACGCAGTCGGTCGGCAGCTCGGAGTCGCCGACCTGGTCGCCCGACTCGCGGCACATCATGTTCCAATCCTCGCGCACGGGGAAGGCCCAGTTGTATACGGCGACGGTCGAGACCGGCGTCGTGCGCATGGTGGGCAATGTTGGGCACCTTGCCTGCGAAGGACCGTCTTGGGGGCCGCGGAGGCAGTAGCCATCTCTGAATGAGACGTGCCGTCGCCAGAACAATATTTCTAGAATCAATTGGTTACCCGTTGAAGCCTGCCTTTATCGTCGCCATTCCCAAAGGTCAGGATAGATCGCAAACACGACGAGGGCACTTATAAGTACTGCAACTCCGAAAGACTTCGAGTGGACATCGACTATACCAGTCAATGAAGCCATATAGAGGGCGATTGCCGTAACGGGGAGGAGAATTAGAGTCATGCCGATTGTACCTATAAATCTCGTTACCATTCTCTGCTCGGGTGTCAGTTGACTCCACAAGCGGGGTGCCTGTTGATCATTCATCCCTTGTCTCCTTGTCGAATTCAACCTGTAAGTGACTGACTTGATCCAGTAATTCCGAAAGATTCTTACTGATCTTGATCTTGGTTATATCGACTTCCTTGGCGAATACTTTGATTGTTTCAATCATCCGCGCATATATCTGTCCTACAGGCCAAATCGGCGGCTTCTCTTCAGCCCGAAGGATAGTCAGGTGCGCGAGGAACTTGTTTGCGCGACGTCTCCAGATCTCCAAATCCTTCGGTTTTTCCCATACACAACCTTCTAGGAAGTGCACTAGGCTTAAATCGTCTGCCTTGGGATCCTCGAAAAAGAAATCGAATAGCACGCGGAAATGGATAACAAATGATTCCAATACTGCATTATTAAGTAGACTGCCGACATGTGAGCGTGAACTGCTGATACGCGCCATGGCGATAAACATATGGATCTCGTATGCCAAGTGTTCCGACGCATCAAATAATACATCGTCATTCGGATTCGTTGCGCGTGACGTCATTTTCAAAGTTTACAGTTTTCTATCTGATAGAATCATGCTGTTATCTTAGTTTCTTAGGTAGAAAGCCCCGGCATGACCGAAAAAATCATTTCCGAGAACCGCCAGGCGCGGCGCGACTATGACGTGCTGGAGCGCCTTGAGGCGGGTATCGCGCTGACGGGCACCGAGGTGAAGTCGCTGCGCGCAGGCGGGCTCACGCTGAAGGACAGCTACGTCGAAGAGCGGCGCGGCGAATTGTTTCTCGTGAAGGCGCACATCCCGCCGTACATCCATGGCAATATCTATAATCACGAGCCTGAACGCCCGCGCAAACTGCTCATGCACAAGCAAGAAATCCTGAAACTCGGCGCGCGGGTCGTTGAGAAGCGGCTTACGCTGATCCCGCTCAAGGTGTATTTCAAGAAGGGCAAAGTGAAGATTGAAGTCGGCGTGTGCAAAGGCCGTCAATTCACCGACCAGCGCGACGTCATCATCAAACGCGAGATGCAGCGAGACGTAGACCGCGCCATGGTGGACGCCTCCAAGGGAAGGAAGAAGGATGACCGCTGAAGAACGACACTTGCTGGTGGAACTGCCGATCCGCGTGAAGACCTACGACATCGACTTCGTCGGTCACGTGAACAACATCGTATACGTGCGCTGGCTGGAAGACCTTCGACTGCAATTGCTCGATACGTATTTCCCGCTGGAGCCCATGCGTCAGAGCGGCGTCGTGCCGATCATCGTGAATACGCACGTCGATTATCAGCAGGGCATCGTGCTCGCGGACAAGGATGTACTGGGGCGCATGTGGGTCAAGAAATTCGGCAAGGCGACCTTCTATCTCGACGTCGAGTTCCTCGTGCGCGGCCAGGTCCGCTGCACGGCCTGGCAGCGTGGCGCCTTCGTCGATGCGAAGACCCTGCGCGCGGTGCGCGTGCCGGAAGGACTCGCGAAGCAGCATCCGGGTGGGGTGGAGTAGAAGTGAGCGCGCGTCATCATCACCGTTTTGTTTGTACATTTTGCACTACCCGCTACATTACCCATTGTCATCCCCGCGAAAGCGGGGACCTCTCGTCTACCCACGACTCCGACTCATTGGGGAGGTCCCCGCTTTCGCGGGGATGACAGACAGGGAGGATGCTCGCCCTCACGTGTCTGCAAAAGAGGAAGGGCCTCTGCCGGTAACCCGACAGAGGCCCTTTGGTCAACGCCTCAGACTTGTTTAAGTTTAGATTCCAAGCGCCTTTTTGCAGATAACCTCATCGTAATCCGCTGCGGAACCATACAGATGTTGGTTGTGTTTTGCACGCTTCAAGAACAGGTGCAGGTCGTATTCCCAGGTGAACCCGATGCCGCCGTGGGCTTGCAGGCAGCCGTTGGTCGTGTTGCGGTAGGACTGTGTCGCCGTGTTGCGCGCGATGGCGACCGCTGCGTCGGCGTCTGGGCTTTTCGCGTCGAGCGCCCAGGCGGCGTAGTAGGTGGCCGACTTCGCGCATTCGAGTTCGCCGAGCATGTCCACGAGCGGATGCTTGACCGCCTGGAAGGAGCCGATCTGCTTGCCGAACTGCGTGCGTTCCTTCGCGTAGGCGACGGTGAGCCGGTGGATGTAGTCCGCGCCGCCGATCGAATCGGCCGCGATGCACACGTTCGCGACGTTGAGCGTTTTCTGATAGGCGTCGACGGCACATTGGGTGATCAAGTTGTCTTTCGACACCTGCACGTTCTTGAAGTAGACGTTCGCCGAGCGGGCCGTGAGGTCTGCGAGCTTGTTCGGCTTGATCGATACGCCCGGGGCGTCGGCGTCCACGAGACAGAACACGAGACGGCCGTCGTCATCGCGCGCGGCGACGGCGAAGAGGTTCGCCGCTTGTGCATCCGCCACGAGCTGCTTCTTGCCGTTCAGCAGGAGGCCGCCGTTACTGCCGATGGCCTTCGTGGTGATTGACGAGAGGTCGATTTCGTGTGAGTCCTCGAATAGCGCCAGCGCGCCGCGCGTGAGGCCGGACACCAAGCCCTCGAGGCGTGCCTTCGCCGCGTCGTTCCCGCTCTCACTGATAAGCTTGGCGACGAGCACGGTGGAGAGGAAGGGGCCCGGCACAGCGCCACGGCCGAGTTCCTCGGCGACGACGGTCAGTTCCTGCACGCCCATGCCCAGACCGCCGTGCTCTTCGGACACCAGAATCCCGAGCCAGCCCTGCTCCGACAGGCGCGTCCAGAGTTCGTCGTTCAGGCCCTTCGATTCCGTCGCGAGCGTGCGCACGCGCGTGAGCGGTACTTCGTTCTGCACGAACTTCCGCACAGAATCTTGCAGCATGGTTTGTTCTTCGCTGATGGTCACGTTCATCGTTCTACTCCCTGAAATCGGCGTCAGCCGGCCTTAGCGTGGCAGGCCGAGCACGCGCTCGCCCGTGATGTTCTTGAGGATTTCCGTCGTGCCGCCCTCGATCGAGTTCGCACGCGACCGCAGCCAGTGGCGCATCCATTCGTCCGCCAGCGTGTGGTGGCCGTCGCTGCCGGGCATCAACTCGGCGTAGGGCCCGAGGATGTCGACCGCCATTTCAAGCAGGTCCATGTTCGATTTGCACCAGATCAGCTTGAAGATGGAGCCGACCGGGCCGGGGTCCGTGCCGCCGCTCGCGTGCGCGCGCATGCGCAGATTATTTAGGCGCTGCGTTTCGACGTTCGCCGCGTAATACGCCAGCTTATGGCGCACCGTCGGGTCTTCGCAGAGGGGCTTGCCGTGGCGCTTGATCTGCTTGGTCAGCGCGACGACTTCGTGGAGCGTGCGCTTGATGCGGCCGTAGAGCAGCGCCGCGATATTCATGCGCTCGTGCATCAGCGTGGTGATCGCCACCATCCAGCCGTTGCCTTCGCCACCGAGGAGATTTTCTTTCGGCACCTTCACGTCGTTGAAGAACACTTCGTTGAATTCCGGATCGCCCGTGATTTGCACGAGCGGACGCACATCGACGCCCTTCGCGTGCATATCGACGATCAAGTAGTTCATGCCGGCATGTTTCGAGCCGGTCGAGTCCGCGCGCGTGACCAGAATGCAGAAGTCGGAGAGGTGCGCAACCGAGGTCCAAATCTTCTGCCCGTTGACGAAGTAGTGGTCGCCGGCATCACGGCAGGAGGTCTTCAGCGCCGCGAGGTCCGAGCCTGCGTTCGGCTCGGAGAAACCCTGGCACCAGATTTCCTCGCCGGACAAAATCTTCGGCAAGTAGCGCTTCTTCTGCGCCTCGGACCCGTGCGCCATGATCGTCGGGCCGGCCATGCCGACGCCGATGGTGTGGAACGGCGACGGTGTAACCTGATCGGCCATCTCTTCCATAAAGATGAACTGCTCGATGGGAGTCGCCGAACGGCCGCCGTATTCCTTCGGCCAGTCGATGCCCGTCCACCGTCCGTCGTACAGCTTCTTCATCCACGCGAAGGTGGCGTCCTTGAGCTGCTTCGGGTCTTCCGGCTTGGGCCACTTCGCGGAGCCGAAGTCCCCGGGGATGTTCTTCTTAATCCAGTCGCGGACCTCCTCGCGGAAGTCCAGTTCGGCGGTCGAATAGCTGAAATCCATGGTACGTTCCTTCCAATAAGCCGATAGTTTATATGTGTACTAAATTCAGGATTGTACATTTCCCGGCCGTTTTATGTCGAGTGTGACTGCTGCAGTGTGGAACAGCGGAAAAACCCCGGTAAAAAGCGGCTTGACTGATGGCCGCGGATGCACTAGGGTATACTGAAAATAAAGACAGTGAACTCCAATCGCTGGAAAAACTCTGTGGAACGCCGCATTCTCCATATCGATATGGACGCTTTCTTCGCGTCCGTCGAGCAGGTGCGCGACCCCAGCCTGCTGGGCAAGCCGCTGATTATCGGCGGCACGAAGGACGACCGGCGCGGGGTGGTTTCGACAGCATCCTACGAGGCCCGGCGCTACGGCGTGCGATCGGCCATGCCACTGTCCGAGGCGAAGCGCCTGTGCCCGGACGGCATCTACATGCGCGGCAACTACGCTGACTATTCCGCCGCCTCGAAGAAGGTTCACAAGGTACTCGATCAAGTTTCGCCTTTGGTGCAGATGGCGTCGATCGACGAGGCTTATGTCGATGTCTCCGGCTCGCAGCGGATCTTCGGCGGTGACGACGGCATCGCGGCCTTCATCAAGGCTGAAATTCGGCGCGAGACGGGACTGCCCTGCACTATTGGGATTGCGCCGAACAAACTTGTGGCCAAGGTCGCCTCGGACGCGGGCAAGCCGGACGGCTATCTCCGTATCGAGGCAGGCCATGAAGCGGCATTTTTCGCGCCGATGCCACTTGGAAAACTGCCCGGCGCCGGGAAGAAGACCTGCGAAGCCTTGGCGGCGCTAGGTATAAATACCATCGGCGATTTGGCGAATTGGCCCTTGTCCACCTTACAGGCGCACTTCGGGCCGTCAGCGGTGGGCCTGCAACGCGCCGCGCGCGGAATCTCGAACTCGGAGGTCGAGACGGAGCGCATTCCGAAATCGATAGGGCGCGAGACGACGTTCTCGAAGGACCTCAGCGACTGGGCGCAGATCGAGCGCGTCTTGCAGTACCTGATGGAGCGGACGATGCACGCGCTGCGCCAGGAGAAAATGGAAGCCAGGCGCGTCACGCTCAAAATTCGCCACGCCGATTTCAGCACCTATACCTATGCGCAGACGCTTGCCGAGCCGACGTCCTTCGATGGCGATGTGCACGATGCCTTGCAGGGTCTTCTCATCAAGGGCAAGGAACATCGCGCGCGCATACGACTTATCGGCGTGACGCTCTCGCAGCTTTCGTGGGACCAGCACCAGTTACCGTTGTTTGGAAGCGAGCGCGCGGAGAAGTGGGAACACGTGATCGAGTCCGTGGACCGCATTCGCAACCGGCACGGCTTCGAATACCTGCGCTCCGCCCGGTCGATGGCCCTCGGCCGCGACGTGAAACTGGCGACGCCGTCCCTGTCCCGCTGACGCAACTCTGGATTGGCCTGTAGGGCCGCCGTCCGCTACGATGCTTCTGTGCGGCTGCGTCAGGAGGACTGCGTAATGCGTGGTTTCAGAGGCATGTTGGTATTCATTCTTGCGATCGGCGCAAGCACAGTTGCATTTGCGCAGTCACCGCAAACGCCCGCGGCCTTCCTCGGGCACGAGGTGGGCGCGGACTACCGGCTGGTCAAGTGGCCAAGAATTGTCGAGTACTTCCAGCATCTCGACACAGCCTCAGACAAGCTCCTCCTCGAAGACATCGGACCGACGACCGAAGGCAATCGGATGTACCTCGCGACGATATCGTCGCCGGACACGATCGCCAATCTCCAGCCACATCGCGACGCGCAGCGCAAAATTTCCGATCCGAGGCGTATTGCGGACGCGGCCGAACGCGTCAGGCTCACGCGCGAGACGAAGGTCCCGATTCTCGTCAATTGCCAGCTTCATTCCACCGAGACCGCGGCGAGTCAGATGTCGATGGAACTGGCCTACGAACTGATCACCAGCGACTCGGAGCAGATCAAGGAAATTCTCGACCGTTGCATCATCCTGCTCGTGCCCTGCGCGAATCCCGACGGCCAGATCATGGTGACAGAGTGGTACGAAAGGTCGATCGGCACGCCGTGGGAAGGCCGCGCGAGCATGCCGAAGCTCTACCAGAAATACGCGGGCCACGATAACAACCGCGACTGGTTCATGCTGAACCTGCAAGAGACGCGCAACACCACGAAGGTGCTGTACAAGCAGTGGTTCCCGACGATTGTGTGGGACGTGCACCAGATGGGCAACGAGGGTGCGCGGCTCTTCGTGCCGCCGTTTTATGATCCGAAAAACCAGAACGTGCACCCCGGCATCGACCAGACGCTGCTGATCATCGGCGGGCACATGGCCGGAGACCTCGCACTCAAGGGCAAGAAAGGCGTCGTCCATAGCGCGATTTACGACAACTGGTGGGCGGGCGGCTTCCGCACGACGCCGTACCGGCACAACATGGTCGGCATTCTCACTGAAGCTGCGAGCGTGAACCTCGCCTCGCCGGTGTTTCAGCGCAAGTCCGAGCTCGACGGCCACACGCGCGGTCTGCCGGAGTACACGGCGCAGACGAACTTCCCCGATCCGTGGCCCGGCGGCTGGTGGCGCCTGCGCGACATCGTCGAGTATGAACTCGAAATCGCGAAGAGCCTCTTCACGCTCGCCGCGCGCTACCATGATCGCTTCCAGGCCAACTACATCCAGTTCGGCGAGGAAGCGATCGCGAAAGGGATGAACGAGCCGCCGTACGCTTGGCTGGTACCGCCCGGACAGCATGATCCGCGCAGCGCCTACGAAATGATCGAGCGCCTCGCGGCGACCGCGATCGACGTGCACCGTGCGGATGCGCCATTCACGGCAGATGGCGTTGAGTATCCCGCGGGTACTTTCATTCTCTATACCGCCCAACCGTTCCGTCCGCACTTGATGGACATGATGGAACGCCAGCACTACCCCGATCGCGAGATGTATCCTGGAGGACCCGCCGAACGTCCCTACGACATGGCGGGCTGGACACTTCCATTGCAAATGGGTGTGCGTTATGTGGAGGTGTCTCAGAAATTCGATGCACAGGCCTCAGAACTTTACACGACCCCGTTCCCACAGGGAGGAATCCAGCCTGCTCCTGCGGAGTACTACGCGGTCATGGCAAATGGAGTAGACGCAACCCGAATTCTGCAACGGCTGCAAAAAGAAGGCGTCGAAGTGTTCATGGTCACAAAAGACTGGGGCATTCATCGTGACATGCCTGCGGGCTCAATACTTATCAACTCACAGAAGATTACGAAGGAACAGCTTGAATCGATAACTAAAGGTCTCTCCGTGGATGTGATCTCTGCCACGAAATTACCGGAGGAGAGCGGTAAGGCAATGCAAGTTACTTTTCCCGCGAAAACTGCCCTCTATCAACCTTACATCGCAAACATGGAAGAAGGCTGGACCCGCCTCGCGCTCGACACGCATGAAATTCCGTATGACACCATTCACAACGCCGGCATTCGCGCAGGCAATCTGAACGATCGCTACGATGTGATCGTGCTACCGTCGGCCGGGCCGGAAAGCATCATCAATGGTTACCCGGTCGACAGTACCGCGCCCGAGTACGTTGGCGGCATCGGGCATGAGGGCGTCGTCGCGCTGCAGGAGTTCGTCGCTGCCGGCGGATTGCTTGTCTGCATGGACGAATCGAGCGATCTCGCGATCGATCACTTCAACATCCCCGTGCGAAACATTGTGCGCGGAAAACCCTCGACCGAGTTCTACTGCCCCGGCTCGGTGTTGCGTTTGTGGATGGATACGAGCCACCCGGTCGGCTACGGCATGCCCGAGTGGTACTCGGGTTACTTCGCCGGTTCGCAAGCCTTCGAAATCGCCGAGCCGGAGTCTGCCGCAGACGAGAAGAAAGACGCCAAACCGGTAGAGTCGCTCGACAAAGGCCGCAAGTCGTCCGAGCGATTTGCGACGCGAGTGATTTCGCGGTACTCGGATACAGTGCTGCTCGAGAGCGGCTGGATTCGCGGCGAGGATATCATCCGCGACAAACCGGCCATCGTCGAAGTGACCTACGGCAAAGGCCACATCCTGCTTATCGGGCCCGCCGTCACGCGCCGCGGCCAGCCGCACGGTACCTACCGGATTCTGTTCAACGCCATCCAATATGGCGCAAACCGGAGCGAATAGAAGGCTGGCGGGCGCGGATTTGCTGTGATATGCTCGATTTTCGCCATTTACGGCGGCTTACATAGGGGATTCCATCATGAAAACATTGATATGTGCGGGTGTTGCGGTGCTGATGTTGGTTGCTCCGGCGGTCTTTGCGGCGGAAAAACTTACTGAGGCCGATGCCAGCGGCGGGACGTCCACCGGCCAATGGGTGCTCTTCCTCTCCAAGGGTCAGGCGGCGGGCGCGCCGGTCGGCACCTGCGCCGTCGTCCTCGGTAATGGCGACATGATCGAAGCGGCGTATGGCATGAGCATTCAGGCGGGCAAGCCGGTCGTTAGCGCGATCGCGGCCGACGTGATCAAAGCCGAACGCGCCAGCGACACGGAACCGGTAGCGACTACGCTCATCGTGAAGGTCAGCGGTGCGCAGCATGACGAGGTGAAAAAGATCCTGGATAAATGGACCGCTATCGAGACGCACGTCGACCCGGTCATGGACGTCGCCGTGAATTTCGTCCAGGAAGCTGTCGACGCCCTCGGCATGAAGCGCGCCTACCGCTCGGGGCTCGGCGGCCTGAACCCGGTCCAATACTACGCGGACCTCTCCATTAAAAACCGCAAGCTTGGCCAAAAAGCGACCACGTAAGTAGCGCCTCCACGGAGCCAACCATCGATGCGCGCCCATTTCGCGATTGCCGCGGGATGGGCGCTTCTCGTTTGTGTTGCGTGCGTATCGTGCCCCGCGCAGAACATCGAAGAAGGCGAACTGCGTACGCAACTGGTGCCGTCACCGGTGAAGTATTCCGTGTTACTGCCGGTGAGTTATGGCACGTCGAATAAGTCTTATCCGCTGTTTTTCTTTCTGCACGGAGGCGACGGCGACAACGGTTTTCTCGGCCGTCTCGCGAGTACTTTCACGGCCGCATGGGCCGCGGGCGAATGCCCGGAGATGATCGTGGTTACTCCGTCCTGCGAGCGCTCGTTCTACATGGACTACCGCGATGGCAGCCAGAAGTGGGAGAGTGTGATCGTCAACGAACTACTCCCGGCGATTCGCGCAAAGTATCGAGTCGAGAAGAGCAAGGAGCGCACCTTCATCGGCGGGATTTCGATGGGCGGCATGGGCTCGCTGCGCATGGCGTTCAAACATCCCGATATGTTCGGCGCGGTCGTGTCGATGGAGCCGGGCATCGAGCCTGCGTTTGCGTGGAAAGACGTTAAACTCGAAGACCGCTTCTGGCGCGCGCCGGGGCTGATGGAAACCATCTACGGCAAGCCGCTCGATGAGGCCTACTGGGCCGCGAACAATCCGGCGACCATCGCGCGTGACCACGGGGCGGCACTGAAGGAGTCCGGCCTCGCGATTTATATCGAAGCCGGAACGGAGGACAGCTTCGGCCTTCACCGCGGCACCGAATTTCTGCATCGCGTGCTCTTCGATGCTGGCATCGATCACGAATATCGACTCGTGCTCAGCGCCGATCACGTCGGCCGATCGATACCGCCGCGCCTGCGCAATGGTTTGGGCTTCCTCGATCGCCTGATGAACCCGCCCGCGGTCGATCCCGCGGTCGATGCGCTGCACTTGCTGATCAATCGATTGAAGAAGCAGGCGGGGTTAGAGAACTGACAACTGCTATGAACTTTAGACAGGATTTACATGATTAACACGATTTGAAGATCTATCTTGTAAATCATGCTAATCCTGTCTATTTCTGTCCAGACTCCGCGTTGACCTGTTCAAACTGTTCATCTAGGCCCGGCAAGAACATCGGCGGGCTGTCCCGCGAATCGCCCTGCAAACGTCACTTTGGTCTCTAGCGTCAGCGAAGCGCGCAGTTCGAGCGCCTTCCTGCAGGCTTCCCAATCCGGGCCATTGCCGCCGTGCTTCTGCGGTTCGCGCGAGGCCTCCCAGTGGGCGACGCTCGCGTAGCGCGTCATCAAGTAGACTTCGTCGTAGTCCGCGCTGTCCGTGCCGCCTTCGATCGGGGGATGAATAACTTTCCACATCCCCACGACACGGGATCCGATTTTCTCGAAGTACGGCCACACACCTTCCTGGCTCGCCTTGAGAAACTCGGGAAAGGTGCCTTTCTTAATCTTGAAGTAACGAAGCGTGGAGATTTCTTCACCGGATTGTGCAACGTCGTTACGGATGGGTTTAGGGCTTGCAGTCGCTGCTTCGTCCTGTTTCAAACCTCCGGCGAAGCCGCTGCTTTCTGATTGTTGTGCAAAAACGATTGGTGACATGCAGGAGAGGATCAACGCAATAATTGTCGGTTTCATGATAACGCTCCCGATGTGAACGGAAATCAAGCTGCTTTTACCGTGCTCCGCAGAGGCAATATTTCGGGCGGTGCGCCGGGGTTGCGCGCGACGGCAGCCGCGACAGCCCCGATGAGGGCAACGGCGAACAGACCCCAAAAAGGAATTGCATAAGACTTGTGCAGGTCGAAAGCGTAGCCCGCGAGGTAGGGCGCGATGCCGTTAAATACGCCCGTTATCAACATGCGCGTGCCGGAGGTGACGCCGAAAGCGCCCCGGCCGAAGTAATCGGTGAACACAACGGGAATGCTCACATACGCCGCACCAAAGCCAAAGCCGATCAGCAGGAACGAAGCGACGCCCATCCAGTACGAGGTCGTGTACAGAAATCCGAGGCAGCCGATGCCCTCCAGAATCAGCGACACGGTCAACACAACCTGCGGCTTGACCCAGTCTCCGAGCGTACCGGATAGTCGGCCGAAGATGCTGATGATGGCGAGCGTGCCCATCAGCTTGCCGGCGCTTTCTTCCAGGCCGGGAATCGCGCGAATGTGCGACGCGCCGTGAAAGATGACGACGCCCCACGGTACGGCATATGCCGTGCCCGCGACGACAATCAGCCAGAATTGATAGGTGTGAAACGCTTGCTTGGCCGTCCAAAGATCCGCCACGGATGACGTCGCCGAGAGCTTCGTGTTACTGAGTGCCTGCGGCAATCCGTCGCGATGCTGCCCGAGCTGCTCGGGCGTATCGCGCACGAACACCGCAGCGACAACCGCAACCGCGAGCGACATGTACATCACCATCATCCAGCCGGTGCGCCAGTCGTAATGCGTCAGGATGTATTCGTCGATATTCGTGATCATCGGCGCCACGACGCCGCCCGACGCCATCATCAGCGCGATTGCCAGCGCCCGGCGCTTCAGGAACCAGTTTTGCCCGAGTGTCTGGCACGGAATAATCGTGCTTAATCCAACGCCGCCGCCGCCGAGAATCGAAAATCCGAAGAAGAACTCCCACTTCGAATCGGCGCGCGAGACAATGAAGTATCCGAGCGCCATGGTCAGCGCGCCGAAGGTCATCACCGCGCGAATACTGAACCGCCGCTGCGCCCAGCCGACAAGCGGCCCAACGGCGCTATAGAGAAAGGTAAAGATGCCCGCAAACATGCCGAGGTCTTTGCGCTCGTACTGAAACTCGGTCTCGAGGGCCTTGAAGAATTGACCCCAACTGTAATAGCCGGGCGTGATTCCGAAACCATAAATAAAGCAGCCCGCGGCGAGAAGGTACCAACCGTAAAAGCGTTTGCGCGGTTCCGTCATCGTGCGCCGATCAGGCCGGCCCGGCTTGTTGCAGTGCGTAGAGCACTTGTCCCTCGAGCCCGGCATCGCGGTGATGGTGGATGGCCTGATATTCAGCGGAAGACGTCATTTCGAGGAACGCGCGCTTACTCGGATATTGCACAAGCGCGACCGCGTCCCAGTTCGCGCTGCCGATGAAACAGAACTCGCCACGCCCCATGAACAAAACCTTTCCGCCGTGCTTGGCGACCAGCGGCAGCACACCGGCGCTGTACTTCGCATATTCCGCCTGCCCGCCGTCCGCCTTGAACTTGAGCAGGTTTAGCATCACGATGGGGCTGGTGTCTGGCAGCGCCACAAAGGCTTGTATCTGTGCCGGTGTGGGTTGCATGGCATTGATTTCAACGGCCTGCGCTGGCGACGCGCCGCTGAGCGCGCTCGCCGCCGCGGCGATTCCGGCGGTTGTCATGAAGTCTCTCCGATTGGCGTCCACGGTTTGCCTCCCGCGCCGACTACGATTGCAACGCTTGTTCGGACTACGATAGCGGCGAGCGAGGCTGAACATAGCATGAGGCAGGAAGAGGGGACAAAACACGCGCGCGCCGTCCGCTGGGCAGCGGGGAAGGCCGCGCCGGGCGACGAAATCCTTGTGGCCGAAGCGCCCCTGCACATCCGGCTCAATGGCGTGGCGTACACGACGACCATGCGCACGCCCGGAGACGATGAGGCGCTCGCGCGCGGCCTGTTGTTCACCGAGGGCATCGTGCCCGCGGCGGACGCGCCGTTGACGTACCGGCTCGTGGACGATCCTGAAACCGGATTACCGGCTTGCATCGAGGTGAATGTGCTTGAAAGCTTCGTCGCCAAGTCCGTGGAAGGCCGCCGCACGATTCTCGCGACCGCTTCGTGCGGCGTCTGCGGTACGCGCACGCCAGAGGACATCGAAGTCTACGGGCCATCTCTCGAAGTTCGCCATGATACCCGGCTCGATCTCCGCCAGATTGCGGAGTTGCATCAGAAGATGCAGGACGCACAAGTGCTGTTTCGCGCTACGGGCGGTTGTCATGCCGCGGCAATTTTCGATGTGCATGGAAAAGCCCTTGCGATCAAGGAGGATGTCGGCCGGCACAACGCCG
>SXGT01420948.1_pt1 | contig 24114 bp, 25 predicted proteins | sample 3176221 | NCBI WGS metagenome assembly SXGT01 (sample SAMN11356862, study PRJNA531348) | freshwater metagenome | isolation source: freshwater sample F1-120 | place: China: Fuxian Lake, Yuxi | collected 2017-12-25
GCCCGTGGCTTTGATCTCGACCAGAACTTCGCCGGCCTTTGGGCCTTCAAGGTCGAGTTCGACGATTTCCAAGGGTTGCTTGGCCGCGAACGCCACCGCCGCTTTCGTTTTCATAGAGCGCGCTCCAAATGCTTTGCGCGCTTATAACGTTGCTTAGACGGACTTTCCCAGTCTTTTGCTCTTGGCGGCTTTGCGCTTAGCGCTGGCTTTTGGCTTCGCTTTGCGAGCGGGACGCGCGGCCTTTTTCGCAGCGGCCTTTTTCTTCGCTTTGACGTGCGCACGCGGCTTGCGCTGCGGCGGCGCGCTGGCGAGAAAGAGTTTCGCCATCCGCACGATGCGTGCGCGCACCGCCGGCTCAACGTCGCCAGGCTGGCCCGCAAGCATACGCGCCGCCTCTACAGGCGCGAGGATCGCCACCGTTTGGCTATAGCGTGCAAAGCCGACAATGGTTTTTTCCTGAGCGGTGGTCTCCAGCGCGCGCGCAAAATTCGCGCGGCCTTGAGAGGTCGAAAACGAGGTAGTCTCGTCTTCGCGACGCCGCTTGCCTTTGGTAGGCTTGCCAGGACTCATTTCACTATCCGCTCGCTGGCTCCAGCCGGCGTCCAAAAAGCGCCGGGTCCCAGAGCGTTTCCGCCGGCGCGTCATCCTCAAGCATCCAAAGCGGACCTAAATAGGATAACGCCGCACTCACCTTGGCGCGCACTAAGAGCATAACGTCTTTGCAGCCGTGTGACCCTTGTTCGGCAAGAAGATTGAGCAAGAGTATACAAGCGACCACGTGCGACGATGCGATGGCGTCACTGCGATATTTTGCGCGCACCTGCAGTGTCTGCACGAAACCTGCGCGTGTGTCTTCGCAGAATGCACGCACATCTTGCGCAACCGCGATCACGGTAGCCGCAAGCAGGCGCAGGCTCTCGCGCTCGAACCCCACGGCGCGGCGGCTGCCGCCAGTACCGCCACGACCGTTCGGCTGCGGACGCCTGCGACCGCAGTCCGGAGACTCGAAATCCGGCTGGGTAATCACTTCGAGACGCCAAGTTTCGGCGCTAAAATCATACACAAGCGAAAAGCCGTACTCGAACATCTCAAACGGAATGACGGTGCAGCGATAGCCCTCGCCTTCAAGTTCCGGATTGGTGAAGTCGCGAATTTTTTTGCGACAGGATTTTTGGAGCGCTTTGATTTCGGGGGTCGAGAAGTGATGCAAGATCGCTTCGAAGGTAATCCCCCAGCGGAATCGCTTTGTGACATCGGGCATCGCGCCATCCTCGCCGGGCTCTAGGTGTCGGGAAAAGCGTCGGCGAAGGGACACGCAAATCGCAGCGCCGTCAACGCGTTGGAGCGCGAACCGCAGAGCAACACTGTGTATTGTTCGAAATGTGTGGCTTTATCGCTGACCTTTGAAAAAAAGCGGTCGCCAAAAATTGTACAAGAATTGTTTCAGGCTTGACCACGCCGCGACCTAGGCGTTTTCTTGCGGACGGCACGGGGGTGCTGACTGCGCCGGCGGGGCTTCCGCCTCGTCGGAGGTCTCGCCGGCGCTTTTAAGCTCTCACTCGTCCGGGAGCTGGCGCACCTGGTCCCGCCTCGGAACTCTGCGCCGTCCGCGGGTGAAAAATAATTCTCTAGGGTGCGGAACGAGTGGGATGGGGCGACGTTTTATCCACGGCGCCGACCTACTCCCCCCGCCCAAGGCGCCACCGCAGCAAGGGCCGGATCGTAAGGATCCGGCCCACTTGCGTTTCAGCCAGGCGCTTTTCGCGACTTACAATCCCATGAAATGGCTGGCGAAACCGTCCCGCTCGGACCAGACGTGAAGCATCCAGCCGGTTTGCTCGTCTGTATGTGGCGCAATTGGCTGCGCATCCGATAAAGCAAGCCCGTAAACCCACGAGGTCGATGGCGCGACGATCACTGGCGCATGCGCCACCTGACCAAACACGACGCGATGGTGGTGCCCGCAAATGATCCGCTGCACCTGACTGTGCTTTGAGATTACAGATTTGAGAAGTTCCCCGTCACGCAACCCAATCTTGTCGAACAACACATCGTAAGTCGGAAACGGCGGATGATGCAGCGCCACAATCGTCGGCCGCTCCGGCGCAGCAGACAGCGTCGCGTCCAGCCACTCAGCTTGCGCCTCCGTTAGCAGACCATGTGTCTCACCCGGCACAATCTGATCAAGACAGACGACCCGCACCGGAAACTGTTCAAGCGTGAACGAGAGCAGGCCTTGGCGCGGCAAATACCTATGCGCCGCAAAATGCGCCCGGATAAGCGCGCGATCGTCGTGATTGCCGGGCATCAGAAAAAGCGGCGCGGGCGGATCGATAATCGCTTCCGCTAGCGCCGCATATTCGGCGTCCTTCTCGTCATTGACCAGATCGCCCGTGAGCAACACGACATCAGTCGCGTACTCGCGCGCCTGGGCGAGCGCCCGCTTCAGCCGACGCAGCGAAGCGCCGTCATCATCGGCCCGAATGTGCGTATCGGAGATTTGCGCAAGCAAAAACCTTCTGCTCATGCCGCTTCCTGCCCCCATCTTTCGCCCCTTTGAAGGCGCGACCATGGGGTCGCATGCACTGAATCGTCTGTGCCCGTGGTCACACCCGGCGCTTTAATCCAGCGCGCGGGCGACGCGGAAGCCGAGCCCTTGAGCGCGCTGGTCGGGCCGTGCGGCCTGCCGGGCGGCGGCCCGCAGGGTTTGCACCTGATCGGCGAAACCGCCGCCGCGAAATACCCGGCGCGGACATTCATCCGCTTGCACCGCGCCGCCATCGACAGGCGCGAGCTCGTAATTGGGCGCGTAGCAATCTTCGACCCACTCGCCGACATTGCCGTGCATGTCGAACAGCGCGAACGCGTTCGCTTCGTGTGCGCCCACAGGTGTTGTCTGGCGCGCACGGAAGGTGGCCTGCGTCGCAGTTACGCGTGGGCCAAAGCCGTAAGCTTCGTTGACGCCCGCGCGGGCGGCGTATTCCCATTCCGCTTCGCTGGCGAGCCGATAGCGCAAGCCACCAACGCGCGAATTGAGCCACTGCAGATAGCTCTGCGCATCTTCCCACGACACGTTCGTTACTGGCCGATCGCCGCGACCCCAACCGGCATCCGCCGGCGAATAGCCATTGCAGCCGCCGCCGGCCAGACACGCATCCCATTGCGCGAAAGTGACTTCGAATTTCGCAATCGCGAACGGGCGAATCGTCACCTCACGCTGCGGACCTTCATCGCGGCCCCGACCGACTTCATTGGCTGGCGAGCCCATGGTGAAGAGACCGCCGCCGAGCACGACCATTTCCGGGCAATTGTCGCAATCACGGAAGGTGTGCCCGGGCGTATACGTCACCGGCACTACATCCTGCGCTTCAACCTCGACCGGAACATGCGGCGAAACTTCGCTTGAATCTTGCTCTGCCGGTTGCTGCTGCTGTTGTTGCTGCTGGTACTGAAGCCACATCGGCTCAACAACACGCCAAATCGTCGGGCTGAAATAGATGCCGACGGCCAGCACAACCGCGATCCCAATGAACCACGCAATCTTGCGTGTGAGACGCGCGAACTTCTGCCGCTTGGACAAAATCTCAAATGTTTGGACGCGCTGTTCCATGTTATCGAGCGGCTTCTGCCCGCGCGATTGAAACGCCGCCGTCGGCGACGAACGCGCCATCGACCGGAACTCAGCCGAGACCAGCGCCGAGCCTGGCTCGGCAAGTTCCTGCAAGCGCGCCGCGACGTTGACGCCATGGCCGAGCAAATCTTCCGTGGCAGTGACGACGACATCGCCAACGTGTGCGCCAACCCGGATCGGCGGCTCGCCGCGCCCGCGCTTATCAAGAATGTCCTGAATTGCGCCGAGCGCCGCGCCGGCCGACGCGAACTCGAGCATGAAGCCGTCGCCCGCAGTGTTGAACAAGCGGCCGCCATGTCGGTTGGCGGTGCTATCGATACGCGCGCGCAGCGCTTCGACCTTGCGCGCTGCATTGCGCTGATCGCGTTCCGACATCGTCGAAAATCCAACGATATCGACTGCGACGATCGACGCTAGTCGAATGGTCCGGTCGTCGCTGGCGTGCGGTGGGCTATGCGCCCGCGCACCACTCGGGACGCCAACTTCCTCAGAGGGACGTTCTTGATCTTCGCTCACGGCTCATTCCCCACACGCGGCGAGACTAGCCCCCTCTAAGGAGCATTACCACCCGTTCACCCTCCCCTCAGTCGCCTGAATCGACCATCAACAGAAGCGAACTCATGTTCTGGATGAATGCGCCGGTCGAAATGCCGGTGACTGGGGTCGAAGTCACGTAGGGCGAAGTGTCGAACTGGTCGCCTACCAGGGTTTGCGCGAAATCGCCCGGCGTTGGTGTGACAGCGCCAGGACCGACATAGGGCTGGCTGGTCGCCGTCAGCGGCGTCGACCAATAGCCTTCCGCGTTGAGCGAAGAGATCAGGTCACGAGCCCGCTCCGGCGTCGGCCTCTGCACCGCCCCAGCGCCGACATTAGAAGTCATGTCGGAAACCTCGATACTGTCCGTGGTGAAAAAACGCGGCAGGCGGAAATTGCCGCGCGTCAACGGCGAGCGTGCGAGATCCGGTTGGGTTGCGGCCAAGCGCTCGTAGCGCGCCCGTAACGCATCCGCGTCGATCGCGCGCCATTGCGAATAGTGCGTGATCGGACGATCGGGATTGTAGTCCCAATAATATGCGCCGCTCACGACATTCGAACCGCGCCGATGATTGATCCGGGCGCGATTGGTCCCGATCTCGATAAAGGTGGGATAATGGCGCCCCTGCACGCGCACCTGATCGTCGCGCAGACGCACGGACTGAAGCCACGCCAGCGCTTCCGGAATACGCTCGATAAAGCGGCGCTCGCCAGTCCATTCATAGAAATCCATCATCTGCGCGATGTTGCCGGCAGTCGTGTGCGTCGCGAGACTGAGCGGCTCGTAGGTTCGCGCGCCCATCGGCGCCAAGGTCTCGTGATGGTGCTGCAAACTCCAGCCCGCCTGCGGCGCCGGCTGTTGCGTTGCGGGAAAAACCTCCATCGCACGGCGGATCGCGGCCAACGCACGCTCATCGCCGAGCGTATGATACGCCATCAGCAGAAATTTGATACTTTCGTCGGAGACTGCATCATTGAACGTAATGTAGCGAATGTACTCCGCCTCCCCCTCGACGCGGGGAAAACGCTGCGGCCAACCGCCGTTTTCGTACTGACTCTGAAGCACAAGGTTGATTGCGCGCTCTACCGGCGCACGCAGACGAGAAGAACGCCGCACCGCATAGAGGCGCAGCAGGAACTGCGACGCTTCCGAGGTGCCAGCATCGTCAAAGGTAGTATTGCCGTAGTAGTGGTGAAACTCTTCGAGACGCCAGCCATTGCTGCCGATCGTATCGTACCAGCGGCGCGCTGAATCCTCGCCCGCGAAATCGTGCAGATAATTCCAACCGCCGGATGGATGCTGCGCGGCGATCAAGCCGTCCGCGACTTCCATCGCCGCCTGGTAGTAGAATTCATCACGCGTGGCGTGGTAGCAATCGAGATAGAGATGGCCGACAGTCGCGGTGCCGGGGGGCTGCATCCAGATCATGGTCGGATACGCTTCCATCTCGCCCCAACGGCGCGACAGGTCCGGCAGATAGCTCCACACGTAACCGCCGCGATACGCCACACGCTCACGCATAAACCGTGTTGCGCGCTTCATTGCCGTGCGTGCATCGCGCCGCAGCTCGCTGTTACCGGTGTCATCGCCAGCGATAAAAAAAGACGAGCACGCACTCGTCATCACAGCTCCCGAGGCGCCGGCGAGTAGCGCGCGGCGTGAGGTGTTTCGCACTCCGGTCATGATCGTCTCGCGTCCCCTTCCCGCTCAGCGCGAGGGCGCGACCGGCCCGGACGTGAGCATGTGTTTTCTTATCTTGCCCGCAGCCGTGCGCGGGAACTCGTCCACGAACGTTACGTGGCGCGGGATTTTATAGCCAGCCAGATTGGCGCGGCAAAACTGAATCACCTCCTGCGCTGAGATCGGCGGCGCGTTTGGCCGCATCAGCACGAAGGCATGGCCCACTTCGCCCCACTTTTCATCGGTCACGCCGACAATCGCCGCCTCAAGCACCGCCGGGTGACGCGCGAGCGCATTATCTACTTCGGCCGGATAGACGTTCTCGCCGCCCGAAATGTACATTTCTTTGATCCGGCCAGCGACGAAGTAGCAGCCATCGGCGTCCACGCGGCCGATGTCGCCGCTCTTCAACCAGCCATCGGCCGTGAACGCCTTCGCCGTCTCCTCCGGCCGCCTCCAATAGCCGGGCGTAAGGCCGGCCCCGCGCATCCAAATCTCGCCGCTCTCGCCGGGCGGGACGTCATTTCCGTTCGCATCAACGATCCGCACGTCGAGCAACATTTGCGGTTTGCCGACGGAGCCGATTTTGCTGAGCGCCTCTTCCGGCGCGGCGACAAAGGCAGTCGGCCCCGTTTCGGTCATGCCGTAGCCGTTGCACACGCGCACACCGCGCGCCGCAAAGCGCTCGACCAATACGTCTGGCAAAGGCGCCCCGCCGCAGCCCCACGCGCGCACATGCGAGAGCTCGGCGGTATCAAACGCGGGATGCAGAGCGAGCTGCTGATAAACTGCCGGCACTCCGAAAAACACATCAAGCCGCGGCATTAACGCCAGCGCACGCGCCTCGTCAAAGCCCGGCATAACGATCACCGTGCCGCCAGAGATCAGCGTCGGCAACGTCACCAGCTGAAGGCCAGCCGTGTGAAACAGCGGAAGGAAGTTCAGCGTCGTGTCGCCAGCGCGAACGCCGAACGCTTGCGTGACGTGAAACGCGTTCACGGCCGCCATTTGGTATGTCTGAATCACGCCTTTCGGCGCACCCGTGGTGCCGGATGTATAGCTAAGCGACCAGATCGCCTCACCGCGCCAGCGGCGGCCCGCATCGAGCGGGGCAGCGTTCCGCAGACAATTTTCGTACGTTTCATCAAGCCCGAGCAGCACCAAGCCATCGTGTTTGAGCGCACTCGCGCATACGGCGTCTTCAGCGCCAAAAATTAAAACTCTCGGCGTGCAATCATTGAGTAACGGCGCGAGCTCGACCGACGGCGCGCGCCAGTTCAGCGGCACAAGAATGGCGCCAAGCTTGCCGCACGCGAACAGTATCTCGAAAAATTCGATACGATTGCGGCAAAGGATGGCGATACGATCTTCGCGGCCAACACCAAGATCAGCCAAGACCGCCGCCGCTCGTGCTGCGCGATCATCGAGCGCGGCATAGGTCAGCGTGCGCCCACTCAGCGCATCTTCGAATGCAATGCGATCGGGCGTCAGCGCCGCCCGCTTTGCTGTGATGTCGACGAGGTCGACACTCATGGTCACCTCCCTGGCGCACCTCTCTTCAGGAGGCGTCGCCCTTTTTGGCTCGCGGCGCGAGCCCATTGATCATCAAATCCGCAGCGGCTTCCGATACCGCGCCAATGTCGGCCGCGTCATCCCAAACGCCAAACTTCAAACCGAGGAACGTCGAGGCGCCCATCAGCGCCCACACCCGCACATCATCATTGCCTTCGCTGATTTCACCGCGCTTTGCAGCCTGCGCCAATTGCTGGCCGTAGGCTTCCGAAAACGTCCGGTAATACGCACGGTAAGCTTCCGGCGCGACGAACTGCGCCTCCATGACGATGCGGTAAAGCGCCTTATGCGAACGCACGAATTCGACGTACGCCTGGATGCCCAAACGCTCGGCTTCGAGCCGGTTCGGCGCGTCCTTGACGCTTTCGCTCAAGGCATGGCGCGTACGCACACCCATGTCGGCGACCAGGGCTTTGAACACCTCGTCCTTCGACTTGAAGTACACATAGAACGTGCCAAGCCCGACACCCGCCGTCTGGGTGATGTTGGAAATCGCGGTCTCATGGTAGCCGCGCGCCCCGAACTCCTGCTCCGCCGCATCTAACAGCCGCCGCAACGTCCGGCGGCCGCGCTCCGTTTTCGGGCCGGTCCGCTCCTCCGTAGCCGCCGCTTCGGAACCTGAATGTTGACTCATGTTTCAAGTCTCCGGTATAAGTCGCAGCAACACAAGAATAATTCGGCCCGAGAACCAGGCCGAAGGGGGGAATTCCGGGCATGCCGGGCCACGTTCTGCCAGATGGGGCGACCATGTCCTACGCCGATACCGGCGCAGGTACGCCCATCCTTCTGGTGCATGGCTGGGCCGCCCATGGCGGATTTTTCCGAGATTTGAGCGCTCGCCTGGCTTCGTCGCATCGCGTCTTGACGCTGACCCTGCGCGGTCACCCTGGATCGGGACAAGGCAAATCTCCGCTCACAATTGAGACCCTGGCGGACGATATCGTGCATTTCGCCGAGGCGCTCGACCTAAAGGGCGCAGTCGCGCTTGGATGGTCGATGGGCGCCATGGCGCTCTGGACCGCCGCGCCGAAGTTAGGACCGCGCCTCGCCGGTCTAATCGTCGAGGACATGGCGCCGCGTCTGACCAACGACGGCGCTTGGCGCCACGGCCTTACCGGCGACTACGCCGCCGAAGACATCGCAGCCACGCTTCGCGAGATCAAAGCCGATTGGCCTTCCTATGTCGCGCGTTTCGCGCCGCGCATGTTCGCGCCGGGCGTCAAGGAAAAGAGCCCAGACCTGATCGATTGGGCGAGCGCCGAAATGGCGAATGCCAACGCGCCCGCGATGGCTTCGCTCTGGGCATCGATGGCCGAACAAGATTTTCGCGCCGCGCTCACGCGCATTGCTCAACCGATGCTCGTGATCTCCGGCGGCGACAGCCAAGTTTACCCCGACGGCGCAACTGCATTCATAGCGCATACCGCGCCGAACGCGACGCGTGTCGTCATTCCAGGCGCCGGCCACGTGCCGCATCTCGAAGCGCCAGATGCATTTTTCAACCAGATCGAAAATTTCGTCCGCACACAGCGGCGGAGTGAAGTCAAAAGCGGAGGAGCAGTTCAATGAAACGGTTTGGCGATCCGGCGCGGCTAGCGCTGTTGTTGGCGGGCGTATGCGCATCGCCATTGGCTTTTACGAGCCCTGCATTTGCGCAGGACGCAGCGGTCGAGGAAAGCGAAGAGCTTATCGTCACCGCGCGCCGGACCGAGGAATCGCTGCAAGAGGTCCCGGCGTCGGTTTCGGCCTTCTCCGAAGCACAACTCGAGCGCATCGGCGCAACCGACGCTACGGGCCTGCAAGGCGCGGTGCCTAACCTCAATATCGTGCAGGGTCGCGGCTCCTCTAACGCCACCAACATCTACATTCGCGGCATCGGCCAGCCCGACGCGCTGCAGACGTTCGACCCAGCGGTCGGCTTCTATGTCGATGGCGTCTATTACTCGCGTATCCGCGGCACCCAGATGGAATTGTTCGACATCGAGCGAGTCGAAGTCCTACGCGGCCCGCAAGGGACGCTCTACGGAAAGAACACCATCGGCGGCGCTTATTCCGTCATCACCCGCCGTCCGGGCCAAGAGGCCCGCGGCTCGGCGCAGGTCACGCTCGGCGAGTACGGCCTGATGGAATCTCGGTTGTCAGCCTCAGGTCCGCTTAGCGACACATTTGCCATTGGCGGCGCGCTCTTCGGCACAACACGCGACGGCTATGTCACCAACCCCGTCACTGGCGAAGACTACAACGACCGCAACGCCTGGGGCGGACGCTTTCAAGCCGCGTGGGACGTCACACCGAATTTCAGCCTCGACTTCTCGGCCGACTACCAAGAAGAAGACAACGCGCTGACCATGGGCCAGCCGATCTCAACCCTGGTGAGCTTTGCCGGCGCCACGCCGATCGGAATCGTCTCCGATCCGCCGCCCGCCTTCGACTTCACCGCCCAGGCCACGCCCGGCCTGCCGAACTCCTCGACTATGGAGCATGCCGGCACATCGCTGCGCGCCAGCTGGGACCTCAATAACAACTGGACGCTTAATTCGATCACGGCATTCCGCGATCTGACGTACGACGACTATGTCGATATCGACGCAACTCAATTCGAGTTTGGCGATGTCTTTGTCGGCGTCGATCAAGATCAGATCAGTCAAGAACTGCAAGCGGTCTATGAGGGCGAGCGCCTCACGCTCTTTAGCGGCCTCTTCTACCTGCGTGAGAACGTGGCCTCGCACCAAGAAGCCTATGGCGACGATCTCGTGAACGGCTATTTCGGCCAATCGAGCTTCCTGCGCACGATCGACGACGACCTGCAAACCACCAGCATGGCAATCTACGCCAACGCCTCATTCGCGTTGACGGATAGGCTCAATATTGGCCTCGGCGCGCGCTATACCGAAGAGGAAAAGGACTACGACCGGTCGACGTCCACGTTCTGGACCTCGCCGGGCTTCAACTCGACGGTGGCGTTCACCATCAACGATACTTGGGAAAACTTTTCCCCGATGGCGTCGCTGGATTACCAGCTCACCGATAACACTCTGCTCTACGCACGCATTGCGCAGGGCTTTAAGTCGGGCGGCTTCAACGGCCGCGCCAACAATCTCGGCGAACAAGCGCCATATGATCAGGAAACCGTCACGTCCTATGAGATCGGCGCCAAGACCGATTGGATGAATGGACGCCTAATTGCCAATTTCGCTGCATTTTATAACGACTATCAAGACTTCCAGGCGCGCGTCAGCGGCACGGTCATCGACCCGATCCTGCTGGTGCCGACGCCGTCACTGACAGTGATCAATGCCGGCCAACTGGAAATCTCGGGCGCGGAACTTGAGCTGATTTACCGCGCGACGGACAACCTCCGTCTCGATGCGCAGATCGGCTACCTTGACGCCTCCTACGGCGATTTCGACGACGCCCGCTTTGTTGCGTTCGGCGGCAGCCGCGCCTTCCAAGAGCCGGCGTTCTCGCCGGATTGGACGGCGCGCTTTGGCGCCTTCTACTCGATGGATCTCGGCAATGCCGGTGCGTTGGAATTCGCCGGTTCGGCGCGCTATCGCTCCAGCATGGCGCTCGCCATCGACAACACGCCGGTCAACTCGAATGTCGAGATCAATGGTCTCTTCCAAGACGAGTACTGGCTCTACGACGCCAGCCTCACCTGGCGGGCGACGGACATCTTCAGCATCGCGCTGCAAGGTCGTAACCTGAGCGACGAGACCTACCGCACCGACGGCCAGGAATTCTCCTCCGTCGGCAACATTCGCACCGTCTATTACGGCGCTCCACGCACGGTGAATGTCGTGTTCACAGCGCGCTATTAAATCTCTCCCTGAGACACCTTCGACACGGCGGCGCGAACTCCCTCGCGCCGCCGTTTTCTTTTGCGTATGAGCAGTCCCATGACCGAGACAACGCTTTCACCCGCCAAGCCCGAAGCCCCGTCCTATCGCTATTGGGTGCTCGGCCTGTTGTTCATCGCCTACACCTTCAATTTCATCGATCGCCAGATCATGGGCATTTTGAATGTGCCCATTCAAACCGAGCTTGGCGCGACGGACGAACAAATGGGCCTGCTCGGCGGCCTATCGTTCGCGATGCTTTACTGCGGACTCGGCATTCCGATCGCCTATCTAGCCGACCGCTGGGATCGCTCCTGGATCATGACCGCGGCGCTCGCAGTATGGAGTGGCTTCACTGCATTATGCGGCGTCGCAACAACTTACACGCAGCTTTTCCTGGCGCGCATGGGTGTCGGCGTCGGTGAAGCTGGCGGCGTTGCGCCCGCTTATTCTCTCATCTCCGACTACTTCCCACCGAATGAACGCGCGCGCGCGCTGGCGGTCTATTCATTTGGCATTCCGATCGGCAGCGCCGCCGGCATTGCCTTCGGCGGCGTGATCGCCGCGACGTTCGATTGGCGCGTGGCGTTCATCGCTGTTGGCCTCGCCGGCGTTTTGTATGCGCCGCTCTTTCGCCTCGCACTGCGTGAGCCTCCGCGCGGGCGCTACGATACCAAAGCTGGCGTTGCGCCTGATGCGCCAAAGCCAAAGGCAGCAAGTTTTCTCAGCGCCATCAGCTACATCAGCAAGAAACCTAGCTTCTGGCTGCTTTCCACGGGCGCTGCGTTCTCATCCATGATGGGCTACGGCTCGTTCTATTGGATCCCAACTTTCCTGCAGCGCTCATACGGCTTCACCCTCACCGAGGCCGGCTTCTATTACGGCGCCATTCTGCTTGTCGGCGGCCTGATCGGCGTTTGGCTCGGCGGCTTTCTCGGCGACAAATTGGGCGCCAATCGGCGCAGCATGTTCGCGCTCGTGCCCGCGTGCGCTTGGTTGCTGGCAATGCCGTGCTACGCGCTCGGCCTGCTCTCGCCATCGCCGCAGATCGCCTTCTTCCTCTTCTTGGTGCCGACGGCGCTCGGCCTCGTTTGGCTCGGCCCTGTGATCGCGGCGGTTCAGCATCTTGCGCCGGCGACGATGCGCACCATGGCGTCGGCGAGCTTCCTGCTGATCAACAACCTCATCGGCATCGGCGCCGGGACGTGGTTGCTCGGCCGCATGTCTCTCGAGCTCAGCGCCCGCTTTGGTGAAGAATCGCTGCGCTATTCGATCCTCGCTGGCACCAGCTTCTACATCGTCGCAGCCCTTCTCTACCTCGTCGCCAGCCGGACGCTGAAGCGCGACTGGGTGGACTGAGCGCAAGCACGCTTCTCACGCGCCGTCGCGTTGCAAAGTGGCTTATTGGGCTATACCGCCAACGCGGAGGCGGTCGGAACCGTCATAGCCGGCGCGATGGCGTCAAACACTTCGCGCGCGACGTCAGCGTCCGCGCCTTCGCGCGCCAGCAATACCAGACGCTCCATCACTTCATGTAGATGCGCCAAACCGCGCGGCGGCGAGCCGACGGCGATGACATTCGGCGCCGGATCGGGCTCACGCCATTCCTCCGCGCCGATCAATGACTCATGCAGTTTCTCACCTGGCCGCAATCCGGTGTAGACAATCTTGACATCATGCTCGGGCCGCAGCCCCTGCAAACGGATCACTTCGCGCGCCAGTTCAACCACCGGCAGCGCCTCCCCCATCTCGATCACCAAGGCCGCACCACGTACCTTCGCATTCAGCCCGATCGCCGCCGCTTGCAGCAACGCATCCGCCGCTTGCGGGATCGATAGGAAGAAGCGCGTGACTTCGGGATCGGTAATGGTCAGCGGCCCGCCGGCCGCGAGTTGTTGCTCAAAAGTCGGGATCACCGACCCGGTTGAGCCCAGTACGTTGCCAAGCCTCAGGGACACGACGCGCTGATCACCTTTTCGATCGAGCGCTTGGCAATAAAGCTCTCCCAGCCGCTTAGAGGCGCCCATGACGCCGGATGGATCGACCGCCTTATCAGTCGACACGAATACGAGATGCGCGCCAACAGATCGCGCCGCCTCGGCGACATTGCGCAGGCCGCCAATATTGGTCAGCACGCCTTCGCTCGGAAACATCTCAACCAGCGGCACCTGCTTTAGAGCCGCGGCGTGAAAAACAATCTCGGGGCGCTCACGCTTGAACCAGCGGCGCATCGCCTGCGGGTCGCGAATGTCAGCCAAGACTGGGGCTGCGTCCGGCAAGTCCTGGCTAATGCGGAAGAGATTGAATTCCGAGCTATCGAGCAATGAGAGGCGCGACGGCGCGAGGGTTGCAATGCGGCGCGCGAGCTGGCTGCCAATCGAACCGCCGGCGCCTGTGATCAAAACGCGCTTGCCGGCGATCAACGTCCGGATCCGCGCGACATCGACATCGGCGATCACGCTGCCGACGAGATCGTCAATGCGCAGCGGCCGCAACACGCCGTCATCAAGCACTTGAACGCGCATGCGCGCATCAGCGGCGCGCTCCAGGAGCGCCCGCGCCGCGGCGCCGTCCCCCATGCATTCGGCCAAGATGAGCGTTTGGGCGTCAAACCCAGAAAAATCGAATTCATCCCAAGCGCCAGCGCGCGCCTTCACCGGCAGCGCGCAAGCACCCGCGCCCAACAGTGCCGCGCCGATAATATTCACGCTGGCCAGCGCCGGAGAGGCGGCGGCTTCGCGCAAAGCCTGGGCCGTCCCTGCAACAATAGAATCCCCGATCATTCCTGCACCGTAAAGGCCGACCCAATAATGCTTGATACTAGTCCCGGTTGAACACTGTCCACCCAGGCGGCCACACTATTCCGTCACAATTTGATGACGTTTGTTTCAGCAGCCGAATCTAGGGCCCGAAAAAGTTCCATTGCCAGAATATAAGGCTCAGGCGGGCAGGGCGACGCGGCCATTGCCGGCCGAAACCTCAAGCGGCTGATCCAATGCGTCCCCGCCGATCTGGAATTCACCCCCAGCGGCCTTCACCAGCGCGCAGCCTGCGGCGACATCCCAGATCATGGAGCCGGATTCCCGATAGGCTTCGGCGCGACCGGCGGCCACGTAAGCAAGCGCGGAAGCGGCCGAGCCGATCATCCGCACCTTGCGCCACGCCGACAGGCGCGCTTCGAACAGCTTCATGGATTCTGCGCTGGCGCGTGATGGCACGCCGGTTTGCAAAATCCCGCCCGCTGGATCGGCAATATCGGAGACACGCATGGGCTTGCCATTCAACCACGCGCCCTCCCCGACGATGCCGCTGAACCGTTCGCGCATAACAAAGCAATCGACGACGCCAAGCACCGGCACGCCATCATCAAGCAGCGCGATCGATACGGCGCAGTGCGGGTAATCGCGCAGATAATTGACACTGCCGTCCAATGGATCGACAGCCCAGACGTAGCGGTCACCACGCTCGCGCACGCGGCTCCAGCCAGACTCTTCCGCGATCGCCGCGAACGGTGTCGCCTGTTCGAGCGCGGTCAGGATGATCGCCTCCGCGCGCTTGTCGGCGTCGATTTTCACCTCGCGGCCAATCTCGGCTTCAACCACGGCCCAATTCTGCCGATGCTCCAAGAGCGCGGCGCTGGCGGCGGCGGCGGTCCGCTCCGCGATTGCCAGAAGATCGGTCAATTCACTCAAGTTGGGCTCCTTGGGCCATGCTTAGCGCCCCTCTTCCTCTTGGAGAAGCACGCCATCCGCGCTTTAGTGGGCCCGGAGCTGGGTTTCGATGGACGGCGGACAAGCCAAAACGTCTCCCCCGCGCGCTACGGCGAAGGCGCCGCAGGGCCTGAGCGCGGCTGCGCTCGACAAAAAGCTTCAACTGCGCAAGCGGGCGCGGGAGGATGCAGCCCGCAATTTGCCCCGACACGACGCAAGCGAACTCTCAAGCGCCGAGTTTTCGGTTATCGAAGCTGTTGCCAGTGAGCGCGACCGCATCGATCAAGCGCGAGAACAAGCGAAGGCGGAAGCCGAGCGGCGTCTCCGCGCACTTGCGCCTACGCCGCAAGACTTTTCCGGTCCGGCTCTCGATGCGCGGCTTGGCCTCTCTCAAGCGGAAGGACGCATCGCGCACGATTGGCGCGCCGCCGCCGCCCGCGCCGCCCAGGCGCGCGGCGACATGGAAGCTTTCAAGCGCCAACACGGCTTGCGCCGCGCCGCTGTCTATCCGCGCTCGACGCTCCTCCAGGCCGGATTGTTGCTCTGCGCCGCCGTGTTCGAAGCATTGTTCAGCGCAGCGCTTTTCGCCGAAGACGATGCGCGCGGTTTGCTCGGCGGCGCCATCACCGCTGTCGGCCTCTCGGGCGCAAACGTCACGCTCGGTTACCTCGCGGGCTTTCTCGGCCTGCGCTACATGCAGCACACGCAATTGCCCATTAAGGTCGCCGGTGGATTGGCGTTTGCCGCTACCGCCGTGCTGGCGCTGATGCTCAATCTATTCGCGGCAGATTGGCGCGACCGCCTCGCGGAAATCGCAGGCCGCCAGATCGACATGGGTTCAGACGCCGGCTTCCAACTTTGGTCATTGCTGCAGCTCGATTCCCCGCAGGCGATTATCCTGCTGATGCTCGGCGCTGGCGTCTGGGTATTCGCGGCGTTAAAGGGCTATTCTGGGTTTGACGATCCCTATCCCGATTTCGGCAAAATGGCGCGCGCCGCGGAAGACGCGAGTGACGACCTTTCCGATTTCCGCACCACCGCGCGTCGCGAATTGGAGGCGCCGGTTGACGTCGCCAAATCGGCAATTGCAGCACGACTAGAAAAAATGCGCGCCGAGTATGACGCGATGAGCAAAGCCTTCGATGGCGCCGCCGCGAAAATGGAAACACTCGACGCTAAAGCGCGGGCGTTGGACGAAGCCGCCAGCGCCGCCATTCATATCTATCGACAGGAAAACATGATGGCGCGCACCGCGCCGGCGCCGGCCTACTTTAGCGCCGAGCCGCCGGGCGCGGGGGCCGCCCTTGATGCTCTGGCGACGGCTGCGGCGATGCTGGATGAAGCGCGAGCGCGGCTTACCGAGAGTCAGCGGCAGTCCGCGCAAGCCCTGGAAGAGTTGCTGGCGGAGCTGAACAGCGCCACCGCGCGGCTCGATGCTGGAGAAGCCGCGTGAGCCGGCGGCGCGGCGCCGATGGGCGCAACGCCCTTGGCCTCGTGCTCATCGCGCTCGCCGCGCTTGTGCTGGGCGGCCTGGGCGCGGCGGCCTTTGTGCTGCGCCCACCCCCGACCGATCCAGACACGCTTTGCCGCACCGATGCGCCGCTCGCAGCGCACACGATCATCCTTGTCGACGCCACAGATAGACTCGAACCGCGCCATCGCCGCAAGCTGCGCGCGGTGTTGGCGCAAGAACGCGGTCGCCTCGCGCAATATGATCGGCTCACCATCATGCGGCTGAATATGCGCCGCCCGCAGGAGCCTACGATCCTCTTCTCCAAATGTCTGCCGCGACCGCCAGAGCAATCCAATCCCTTGTTCGAAAACGCACGCCTCACGCAGCAACGCTGGGAAGATGACTTCGCCGGGGCGCTCGACAACGCGCTTCGCAGCGCTGCATCCGCCGGCCGCGCCCGCGCCTCACCAATTATCGCGGGCTTGCGTGCAGTCGCCGCCGATCCGGATTACGATCCATCCATCCCTGCGCGCCGCCTCGTCCTGGTGTCGGATATGTTGGAACATGATCCCCAGGGCTTTTCGCTTTATGTTTCGGATGCGAATTACGCCGCGTGGTCCCTGCAAGCGCCAAGTGGCCCACCGGACTTCGCCCGTGTTGATCTTCGCGTGGTTCCAATCGATCGACCGGATCACGCCGTGCAACAAGCCGCTGCTTTAGATCGTTTCTGGCCCGCATTCTTCGAAGCGGCGGATGTCCAAACTGTAAGCACCGACCCCGCCCCATAACCGACTAGCTTCGCACCTGCGCGACTCACCTTAGGGTTCGCGCTCTGAGGTCGGACCCGGAGGGGCATTTGAACACGTATAATTGGCAAGGCGCGAGCGGGCGCTGGTACGAGTTCGAAATCGCACGCGCGCAACGCGCGTGGGAGCCGGTTGGCGGCGTCTATATGTTCGTTAAACCACCCGAACAGCCCGCGCTCGATTGGGGTGGTCCGATTTGCTTGTTCGTCGCGCGTTGCGATGACTTTTCAAAAGCACTGGCGCGTCACGAGATGTGGCAAGCCGCGGAAAATCTTGGCGCGCGTGAAATTCATCTGCTGGTGATCAAGGACGATCAGACCCGCGCCCAGGTCGAGAAGGATGTGCTTGAAGCGCAAGCGCCGATCCTCAACCGCAACATGCTGCGCCGCGTCGCCTAATCAGGTGCGCGCGGCCACCGCTGCATCCGGCGCATCGCTAAACACGCCATCGACACCCGCAGCGTAGAACGCCCTCAGTTCCGCGTCGAAATCGCCATGCTGACGCAAATAATCCGGCGCATTCGGGTCGCCGCGCCGAAGCGATTGCGGCAGAAAATAATTCTCCGGCCGCAGCGTCCACACATGCACCAGCAAGCCAACTTCGTGTGCGCGCGCGACAAGTTCGGTGCGCTCCAATGCGCCGCCGTCGACCTCACGAATAATCAGCGACTTCGGAACGCCGATGCCCGACGCGTATCCAGCGATCATACGCAAGCCTTCATCCGTGCGTAAATCCTCTGAGAGCAAGTCCTGCCGATCCCATGGGCCGCGATAATTCTCCATCAGTTGAATGGTCTGCCAGCGGATCGAAGACATTTGCGCCAATTGGATCAACGGCCAGGTCTCGAAGCATTGCACGAACATGCGATCCGCCGCCGCCTGGCCACCACCCGCCCGCACGTCGGCGATGAACGCTGGCACAGGATCAAAACCGCGCTCACGCAAGAACGACGGGTGCTTAAGCTCGGGATAAATGCCGACTCCCGCCTCACGCGCGAGCACTAAAGCCTCCGCGAAAGTCGGGATGGCATCCTGGCCATCATAAGCGACGTTGGCCGGGCGAAGCTGCGGCAAGCGCTCCTTACACCGCAGCGTCTTCAATTCCGCGAGCGTGAAATCCTCGACCCACCACCCTGTCGTAGTGGTGTTGTCCACCCGTTGTTCGCGGCGGCGATCGGCAAACTCCGGCCGCAGCGCGACATCGGTCGTCTCGGAAATTTCATTCTCATGCCGGCAGACGAGCACGCCGTCGCGCGTCATCACCAGGTCCGGCTCGATAAAATCCGCGCCCTGCGCGATCGCCAGCCGGTAAGCGGCCATCGTGTGCTCAGGCCGATAGGCGCTGGCGCCACGATGCGCGATCACGACTGGCACGTCCAAGCTCTGGGTCATGCTCGCACACCCCGCGGCCGCGACCGCGCCGCCCACAACAAAGACGCGCCGTTTCACAAGCGCTCATCCTGCGGCGCAAGCTTCGTGGTCCACAAGCCCATGAACAGGATCGAGCCGCCGAAAAGTAGCGACCAGGCGCCGTAAGTGGCGTCGAGCGTTTCATCGAGATTTGGAAACGCGGTGGCGAACTCATGCGTCAGAAAGCCGTTCAGTAGGAGCACCGGCAACGCGAGGCCAATCGCCGCCTCGCCCTCGTCGCCCGACGCTTCGCCGAGCAGCTTTAGGAAAATGAAGCTCAGCACCAAGCCCACAACCGGCCCAGAGAGGAAAGTCACCAGCCGCAACGATTCATCCGGCAGGAAAAAGTATTGCCCGCCAAAGCGGAAAGCGGCGGCGACCGCGAGCCACAACACAAAGCCAAGCGCCATCGCTCGAATGATCATTGTCGGTTCTCCTAAAGCGCCTTCAGCTTCGCGACGACAGCCACCAGCTTACCCTCTTCAACTGGACAGCCAATCGCCTCGGCAGCGGTTTCACGCAAATAGGCCGCGACGGCATCGGCGTCGGCATTTTCCATGAGCAAGCGCAAGACTGGGCCGACATAATCGTCATACTCGTCGGCCGGGACGCCGCAGCCGATCGGGTCCCAGTCTTCCCAGAGAATTTTCCGCACACCGCGGAAATCCGCACTCATGCCTTCAGCATCTCGCGTGAGATAATGACACGCATGATCTCGTTGGTGCCTTCAAGGATGCGATGCACGCGCAAATCACGGACGATGCGCTCAACTTCGTAATCCGCCAGATAGCCATAGCCGCCATGTAGTTGAAGCGCCTGATCTGCAACCTTGAACGCAGTGTCGGTCACGAAGCGCTTGGCCATCGCGCAATACTTAGTTGCATCCGGCGCCTTCGCATCAAGCTTGCGCGCTGCTTGATGCAACAGCGCTCGCGACGCGGCTAGATCGGTTTCCATATCCGCCAACACGAATTGGGTGTTCTGGAAATCAGCGATACGTTTGCCGAATTGCTTGCGCTCTTTTACATAAGAAAGCGCGCGGTCAAGCGCGTCTTGGGCGCCGCCCAAGGCGCATGCGGCGATGTTCAAACGCCCGCCGTCAAGCCCCTTCATCGCATATTTGAAACCCTCGCCTTCCGGGCCGACACGATTTTCCACCGGTACGCGGCAATCTTCAAAGTTCACGATCGCCGTTGGCTGCGCGCGCCAGCCCATTTTGTTTTCGTGCTTTCCAAACGAAAGCCCCGTCGCACCGTCCTCCACGAGCACGGTCGAAACACCTTTCGGCCCGTCCTCGCCAGTGCGGCACATCAGAACGTAGAGATCGGAAAATCCAGCGCCCGAGATGAAGGCTTTCGAGCCATTGATTACGTACTGCGAATTGCCATCGGGCTTGGCAGTCGTCCGCAGTGCGCCTGCATCCGAGCCCGAGCCAGGTTCGGTCAAACAATAGGATGCAATCTTTTCGCCCGCGGTCAGCTTCGGCAGCCAATGTGCGCGCTGCTCGGCGCTGCCGAATGAATCGATCATCCAAGCGCACATGTTGTGGATCGACAAAAACGCCGCCGTCGCCACGCAGCCGCGCGACAATTCCTCGAAAATCAGCGCCGCATCGAGCCGCGTCAGGCCCGAGCCGCCATGCTCCTCGCCGACATAAATGCCAGCAAACCCAAGCCCTGCTAGCTCTTGCAAGGCGGCGCGATCGAGCCCCTCGTCTTCCCAGCGCGCCGCGTTCGGTCGCAACCGCTCCTGCGCAAAAGCGCGCGCAGTCTCAACGATCATGGTTTGGTCTTCGGTAAGCTCGGCCGTCATTGTTCCCTCTTGGGCGCTCCTTATAGCTGGCGTCGTCGGGGTGGCTACCCAGCGCGCACGGAACTTCTTTGCGGCTCCCGAATTATTGCCCGGAACCGCCGGTGTTGACTTTGCGTTCACACTCCCGAGCGGCGGAAACCCACGCCGTTCTGTGGGGCGAATTAGGAGACTTGGATGTTGAAACCTCTAGTGGCCGCTGTTGCTGCGGCCGGCTTTCTAGCGCTGGGCGCGTGCACCCAGGAAACCCGGATCGAAGAAGATTCGAGCCTTGAGCGTTCGCTCGAAGAAGCGGGCGATAACATTGAGCGAGCCGCGGACAATGTCGGCGACGAGCTCGAAGAGGCTGGCAACGAAGTCGAAGAAGCGGCCGAAGACGCCACTGACGGCAACCCCAACACCAACCCCTAATCCCATATCCAAGGAGACAGTGAGATGAACAAGATTCTGATGACGGCTGCGGCCTCTGCGTTCGCGCTGAGCTTGGCCGCCTGCGGCCAGGGCCCAAACGAAGAAGCCGGCGAAGCGGCCGACACCGCATACGAACAATCGACGACCGGCACGACCGATCTGGGCCAAGGGCCGATGGAAGAAGCCGGCGAAGCTGCTGATGAAGCCGCTGACGGCGCCGACCCGGTGCCAGGCGACACGACCCCGACCCCGTAATCGCCCTCGGCGATTGCAACGAAACTCCCCGTGGGCTTAAACGCCCGCGGGGAGTTTTTATGTCTGGCCGTACCTTTCCGCCGGCGCTCGTATTGACGCTGGCGATCATGGCCGGCGCGTCGATGGACGCGACGATAAAATTCCTCGGCGAGACCAATCACATTCTGATTGTCGGTTTCGCCCGCTACGCCGTCGCGAGCGTGTTCTCTTACGGCATCTGGGTCCATGCTGGCCGGCCGACCATCACGCGCGAAATGTTGCGCGCGCATGCGCTCCGCGGCTTCGTCATCGCTGGCTGTGCGATGACATTTTTCTGGGCCCTTACGGTGTTGCCATTGGCCGAAGCCGTGGCCCTCTCATTCATTTATCCGCTAATCGTGCCCTTTGTCGCCTCGCTCCTGCTGGGCGAACGCGTGCGCGCCTCAAGTCTCCTCGCGGCGGGTATCGGCTTCGTTGGCGTGATCATCGCCATGCAAGGCGCACCACCGGCCGAGGAGAACCCACAGCACACGCTCGGCATCATCGCAGTGCTGGTGTCGGCCGCGCTCTTCTCACTGGCAATGGTGTTGCTACGCGCGCGCGCACAAACCGACGGTGCGCCGATCGTCGGCTTGATGACCAGCGTCATTCCTGGCTTGATCGTCGCCGGTCCTGCTATTGTTTTTTCACCGCCCCCGCGCATCGGCGACTGGCCATTCTTCCTTCTGCTCGGCGCTCTCGCCGCCGTGTTTATGTACTTAATGGCGCGCGCCTACGCCAAAGCCGAAGCCCAACAGCTTGCGCCGATCCATTATACTGAGCTGATCTACGCCAGCGCCATCGGCTACGCGATATTCCAGGAAGTGCCGCGCATCGAGATTTATATCGGCGCCGCCTTCATCATCGCCGCGTGCCTGTTCACCGTTTACAATCAGCGCAACATCGCCCGCGTCACGCCGGAGGCCTCGCCTTGACCGCAATCACCGCAGACATCATGCCCTTCGCCAAAACCATGGGCATTGAGATCATTGACGCCACGCCAGAGCGCGTCACCGCAAAGCTGCTCGTTCGCCCTGATCTTTGCACCACGGGCGGGACGCTGCACGGCGGCGCTGTTATGGCGCTGGCGGATTCCCTCGGTGCTGTCGGCGCGTTTCTCTCGCTGCCACCAGGCGCGCGCGGAACGACAACGCTTGAGAGCAAAACCAATTTTCTCGGCGCAGCCAAAGTTGGCACGACCGTCACCGCCGAGGCGACGCCTGCCCATAGCGACCGCACCACCAGCGTCTGGCAAACCAAGATCACCAGCGAAGACGGCAAGGCCGTCGCGCTGGTGACCCAGACTCAATTGGTGCTCAGCTAGATCACCTGCCCGACCCGCAATTGGGACAGGTCGGCAGTTTATTCGGCACCGACGCGTCGCACTTTCTGCATCGCCATGCCTCCGGCCGCCCGGGCGGGCCCTCTGGTCCCGCCTTCTCAGTGTGCTTTAGCATATTCTTCTCCCCGCCGGTCATGCCGCGCTCGACTGCACCTTCTTGGCGACATCATCGGCGCGACGGCCGCTGACCTCGACCATATGATCAAATGCTGCTTCGAACGTCGCCAACCCCTGGGTGAGTGAACGCAGTTCGATGATAAAGTTCTGCCGCTCAGCATGAGGCAGATACACCTCGACCTTATCCCACCCTGGCCAACCCTCACGCGCTTCAAAGCCAAGTATCTGGCCATTGTGCGACGACACCGCCGAATTGATCTTGGGCGTGCCTGAGCTTGGCGTGTAGATCGTCAACTTCTCGATCGGCTCCAACAATACAGAACCACATTGCGCCATCGCTTCCTGCATGCCGATACGGCCAGCCTGCTGAAACGAATGCTCGCTGGAATCGACGGCGTGGAATGAACCATCTATCAAAGTCACGGATACATCGACGACTGGAAATCCAATCGCACCCTTCTGCATGGCGTCTCGGACGCCAGCTTCCACGGCCGGAATCCATTGCCGCGGAATAGCGCCGCCCGTGATCTTGTCGACAAACTCAAAACCCGACCCGCGCGGCAGCGGCTTCACTTGGATAACGCAATCGCCAAACTGGCCGTGCCCGCCGGTTTGCTTCTTGTGCCGTCCGCGCACTTCGACGGGCTTGCGGATGCTCTCCTGATACGGCGTCTGCGGCGGCGCCGTTGATACATCGACACCAAACCTGCTCTTTAGCCGATCGAGTACATTGCGCAGATGCGGCTCGCCCTGGCCCTGCAGCAAAATCTCATGCGTGGTCTGATCGTGCTTGACCTCAAGCCCAGGGTCTTCCTCGATCAACTTCTGCAACGCACCGGAGAGCCGAACATCGTCTTTGCGATCTTTCGTGGCGATGGCGAGCTGATACACAGGATAGCGTTTCCTGAACGAAAGCTTGATGTCCTGCTTGCCGCTTGAGGCCAGAAGATCGCCGGCCGCTACTGGATCAAGCTTGCCGATCGCCGCGACGTCGCCTTCGGGCACGCGAGAGACCTTCTTCACCTGCGCGCCGTTGACGGAGAACAGCGCCGAAGGCCGCTGTGTTGAACCGTCGCTCAAGGTCAGCTGATCGCTATCATTCAAGGCGCCGCCAAAGACCCGCGCGTAAGCGAGCTTTCCCGCTTGGCCAGCGTGCGAAATCTTCATCACGTACGCGCCAGTGCCGGAAAGCCCAAGCCGCTCCGCCGCATAAGTCGGCGCAGGCGTATCGTGGCGCAGCGCTTTCAGCAGCCGCCGCACGCCGTTGCCTTGCGCCGTGCAACCGAAGAACACCGGTACGATCAACCCCTCGCGCATTTCGCGCACCAGATCGGCAAACACGATGTCACGATCCGGCGTCACGTCGGAGAGCAATTGCTCCATCAGCGCGTCATCGAAATCGGCGAGCTGCTCCATCATATGGAAACGCGCTTCGGTTTCGCGCTCGGCTACATCGCCTGGAATATCGATCACCTGCGATGGCTTGCCCTGTTGATACAAAAACGCGCGCTCCAGCGCGAGATCGAC
>SXGT01008886.1_pt1 | contig 24113 bp, 16 predicted proteins | sample 3176221 | NCBI WGS metagenome assembly SXGT01 (sample SAMN11356862, study PRJNA531348) | freshwater metagenome | isolation source: freshwater sample F1-120 | place: China: Fuxian Lake, Yuxi | collected 2017-12-25
GGCACGCCCTCCCCCCACGGGAAGGTCAGACCTTCCGTCCCTCGCGCCGCCTTCTCCCACTCGGCCTCGCTCGGCAGCCTCTTGCCCGCCCACTTGCAGAACGCCACCGCCTGATCCCAGTCCACGCCGTTTATCGGGTGCTCACCTCTATCCGATGCCTCCCAGTTGTACGCCTCGCCCTCTTTCGTGCTCTTCGGCGCGCTGCACCCCCTCGCTTGCACGCAGCGCCCATACTCCTCCACCGTCACCTCATGCTTGTCGATCCAGTACCCCTTCAGCCACACCCGACGCCTCGGCCATTCGTTGCTGAACCAGTCCATCAGGCACTTGCCTTCGCCCCTCGCCTCCTTGCACATCTCGAAGGCCGCGCTCATCTCCTCCGGCGACGACCCCATCCAGAACTCCCCCTCCGGGATCTTCACCATCCCTTCGAGATCCTCGATCTTCGGCGCGGTCCCGTCGCCCTCGCGCCCCTCCTCGACGATCTGCGGCGCCACCGAAGCGCGCACCACCCGCCTGCTCTGGCCGTTGGCGCTGTCCCCCCGCGACCCCGAGGTGTTCAGCCCCGTCGCCTGACACCCTCCCAGCGTCAAGGCCAGCGCCATCCACACCGCCATCGCCTTGAACGACCCCTTGGCTTGTCTTGACAAGGATCTGGGCACGGACACCTCCCACCTTCGCAACCCGCCGACAACACCTGGAACGGGCTCAGACCATTTGTGACCCAAGTTTCTCCTGATTCCTCCCTCGTGTCGAGCCCTGCGCTCCGTTGGGAGGCGCGTCGAGATCGGCAGGGCGGCCTTGTTGGCGGGCGCGTCGGGAATCCAGACCCATCGCCGCGCGCTTGTAATCGCCATGATGCCTCCCGCCGACACCCTGGACAAACTCCGTCGCCTCTACGGCGACGTCGGCGCGCAGTGGATCGCTGCGCTGCCCTCGCTGATCGAGGCGTGCGCCGCGCGCTGGTCCCTGGATCTGGGGGCGCCGATGGAGGTGGCGGCCTTCAGCGCGCTCTACCCCGCCCGCCACCCCGACGGGCCGAGGGTCCTCAAGCTCACCGTCCCCAACCCGGAGCTGGTCAGCGAGGCCGCCGCCTTGCGGTGGATGGCGGATCGGGGCGCGGTGGGGCTCATCGACGCGGATCTGGATCGGGGGGCGCTGCTGCTGGAGCGGGTCGAGCCTGGGACGACGCTCTACGAGGCCGTCGCCAGCGACGACGCGGCCACCCGGATCGCCGCCCGCGCGATGGCGCGCCTGCACGCGCCCGCACCCCAGGCGCACCCCTTCCCGACCCTGGAGGGGTGGGGGCGAGGCTTTGCCCGGATCAGGGCGCTCTACGGGGGGACGAGCGGCCCGATCCCGGCGGATCTCTTCGAGGAGGCCGAGCGCCGCTTCGCCGAGCTGGTGGCCACGTCGCCGGAGCCGGCGCTCTTGCACGGCGATCTGCACCCCTGGAACCTGCTGGCTGGCCCTGAGGGGGCGTGGATCGTCATCGATCCCAAGGGGGTCGTGGGCGATCCGGCCGCCGAGGCGGCCTGCTGGCTTCGCAACCCGATGCCGGAGCTGCTCGGGCGCCCCGATCTGGAGCGGCGGCTGGCCCGACGCCTGGACATCCTGGCCGACGAGTCGGGGTTGGATCGGGATCGGATGCTGGGGTGGGGCGCGGCGCTGGCGCTCCTGTCGGCGTGCTGGAACCTGGAGGATTTCGGCGAGGGGTGGGCTGAGGCGACGGCGTTGGCGCGGGCTATCGGGCAAGGACGCGGGAGTTGAGTCCGTCGAGCGCGGTCTTTGGGCAAGGACGCGGGGATCGAGGAAGTCGAGCGCGGTCTATCGGGCAAGGACGCGGGGATCGAGGAAGTCGAAGCGGGCCTGGAGGAGGGCGTCGATGCCGCCGCGGCCGTCGTCGGGCTCCATGAGGTAGGCCAGGATCAGGAGGCGGGTGGCCTCGGCGGGGTCGGTCTGGTCGACGGCCTGGGCGCGGGCGACGATGGCGGCGCGGTGGTCGCGGAAGCGATCGAGGAGCAGCCCGGCGGCGGTTTCGACGATGGCGCGGTCGGCGGCGCGGATCAGGTCGGCGTCGCGCTGGGAAAAGGCGAGGGGGTCTTCGGGGATCTGGAAGCGGACGTGGGCGGCGTGGGAGCGGTCGGCGGTCGAGGCGCGCTGCTCGGATCGGAGGGGTTGGGCGCGGCGACCGTCGTGGTCGGCCAGGAGGGCCTCCCAGGGGACGGCGCAGGTGCGGACCCAGGCGCGGACCTCGTAGCTGAAGTCGCTCAAGACGTCCTCGTCGACGAAGGGGGAGAGGCGGCCGAGGTCTTCGTGGCAGCGCAGGAGGGTCTGTCGGGTGCGCTGGCGCTCGGCTCTGGACTGGCGGACCTTCTGGCGTCGGTCTTCGACCTCGCGTTGGAGGCGATCGAGGTCCGGGCGGCCCTCGCGGGCGGCGCGGTCGCGCTCGTCCTCGGCGCGCTCGAGGTCGTCGAGGTCGCGGTCGGCGCTCTGCTCCAGGCGCAGCAGGTCGCGCTCGATGGCCTCGACCTCCTGGCGCAGGCGGACCCAGTCGGGGTTGGCGAGCTGTCGGGTGCCTGAGACGTAGCGGTGGTTGGCGACCTCGACGGTGGAGTCTTGCTGGCACTGGGGGGGGCCGAGGGCGAGCGTCAGGGCGGCGCCGGGGTCGGCGGGGGTGTCGACGAGCTGGAGGGCGCGCAGCTTGTGGAGGGTGATCTGGCGGATCAGGTCGGCGGCGGCGGCGGCGCGAGGCGGGTCGCCCTTGATCGAGAGGGCGATCTTGAAGGACTGGTCCTTGAGGAGGGCGGCGCGGAGCCTGTCGCGTGCGCGGGCGTCGTCGGGGTTGTCGGACAGGCTGGCGGCCATGGCGTAGCGGACGAGGGCGGGGCCGGGGTGGTCGGCGGCCTCGTCCTGCTGGGCCTGGACGCGCAGGGAGGCGGCCCAGGCCAGCCGGGAGCCCTCGGTGAGATCGCGGGCGGCGCCGGCCCGGTCGGGGACGCGCTGTCGGATGATGTCGAGGAGATCGAGGGCGTCGCCGAAGTGGCCGGCGGCGCTCATGTCGCGGGCTTCGGCCAGGAGGCGAATGGTGATCGCCTCCAGGGTCAGCTCGATGATCTCCAGATCGGGGCGGGCCTTGCGGGCGGCCAGGGCCTTGGAGTAGGCGCCGTCGAAGTCGCCGGCGGCCAGGGATCGGCGGGCGCCGGCGATGTGGGCCTCGGCGATCATGGCGCTGGAGGCCGCGATGCCGCGGATGGCGCCGGGGGCGTCGGGGTCGAGGCGGTTGGCCCGCTGGTATTCGGCCAGCGCGCGATCCCAGTGTCCGGCGCGGCCCCAGGCGTCGGCCCGGTCCATGGCCTCGTCGTAGGCGCAGCCGGCCAGGGTCAGGAGCGCGAGGGCGGCCAGCGCGATGGCCCTTCCTTTCCAGGGGACCTTTCTGAGAAGCTGTTCGGGAATGGAAAGGCGAGTTGTGGGAGGTCTAAAGTGGACAGATGTGGATTGGACGATGGAGGGCAGGGGCAGCGCCCCGCCCGACTGAGTCCGAACCGCAGATGGCTGCTTTGGCCCCTCGCAATGACGGCTTGGAGTTTCCGGACTGCTTCTGGTAGTGGTGTTGGCCGACTGGGGGCTTCTTTGGCCCCGAGCGCAGGTCTTCTGGTCCATGTGGAGCGTCTCCATGAAGAACAAGGTCCGCAAAGCGGTCATCCCGGTCGCCGGCCTCGGCACGCGGCTCCTGCCGGCCACGAAGGTCGTGCCCAAGGAGCTCTTGCCCATCGTCGACACCCCGGCCATCCAGGTGATCATCGAGGAGGTTCTTGCCAGCGGCATCGAGGAGGTCATCCTCGTGACCGGCCGCGGCAAGGGCGCCATCGAAGATCACTTCGATCACAGCTACGAGTTGGAGGACGTGCTTGAGCGCCGCGGGCAGACCGATCAGCTCGACAGCGTCCGTCGCATCTCGGGCCTGGTGCGGGCGGTCAGCGTGCGGCAGAAGTTCCCGCTGGGGCTCGGCCACGCGGTGCTGTGCGCCAAGGACGCCGTCGGCGACGAGCCCTTCGCCGTGCTGCTGCCCGACGACATCATCTCGTCCTCGACCCCGTGCACGCGCCAGCTTATCGATGTCTTCGAGAAATACAACGAGGGCGTGGTGTCGCTCTTGCGGGTGCCGGAGACGGACGTGGATCGGTACGGCATCGCGCTGGGGGAGAACTGGGCGCCGCGGCTGCACCGGATCCGGACCTTGATCGAGAAGCCGACCCGGGAGCAGGCGCCGAGCAACCTGGCGATCATCGGCCGCTACGTGTTGCCCGCGAAGATCTTCGACTTCCTGGAGGAGACGGCGGCGGGCGCGGATGGGGAGATCCAGTTGACGGACGCGCTCCAGCGGCTGGCCCGCGACAGGGCCTTGATCGGCTACGAGTTCGAGGGAGAGCGGCACGACATCGGGGACAAGCTCGGGTTCTTGAAGTGCAACATCCGGACGGCGCTGCTCAACAAGGAGATCGGGCCGCAGTTGCGCGCCTACCTGCGCACGATGGTCGAGTGACGCGGGCGCTGGGGGCGCTGGCGGTCGTCCTGCTCGCGCTGCTGTCGTGGCAGCCGGCGCAGGCCGCGCCGCCGGCCTCGCGGATCATCAAGGAGGCGCGCGGCTTCATGTCGGCGGCCCGCCACATCCGGGCCACGGTGCGCCTGCAGCGCGGCCAGGACACCCGGACCGACGCGCTCGTGGGCGCCCACTCGGGCCTGCGCGCGCTGATGAGGCTCGAGCGCGGGCTCGATGGCGACGCCGAGGTCGAGCTCACCCCTGAGCCGCCCCCCGGACAGCCGGCCACCTTGACCATCGAGCGCGACAAGTCTCTGAGGCTCGACATCGAGGGCGAGCCGGGGGCGACTCTTGCGATCGCGGACATCGGCATGGCGGGGGATCCTGAGCTGCGGGCGCTGGCGCTGGCGCTGGCGGTCACGCGGCTGGACAAGGCCTCGCGCAAGATGGGCGTGCCGTTGCCGCTGGAGGTCTTGACCCTCGATCGCATCGACAAGCGGCTGGTGTGGGCCATCGGCGGCGAGAAGATCGCGATCTGGGTTGACCGCGACCTCTACCGCCCGGTGCGGCTCCTGCTGGCCGCGGGGGTGCTCGACGCGGCGGGCTGGTCGGTCAAGATGACCTACGAGGACAGCGCGAGCGCGCCGGGGCGCGGGTGGTTCCCGAGCCGGGTGCAGGTGTCCAGAGACGATCGTATCGTGTTGATCTTGCACGTGATCGAGGCGGATTTGAGGTAGGCGCGTCGACCAGGAGGCCGCCCTGGCGCGCGGGCGCGTCTCCGCCCTCGAAGGCCAGATGGCCCGCCCGGCAGGACGCCCTGGAGCGCGGGCACGTCGAGCGCCGCGGCGGGCTCAGAGCATGTTCTGGGGATCGACGTCGGCCTGGACGCTCACGCCGGGGAAGGTCGAGCGGGTGGTGAAGTAGCCCATGGCCTCGAGCAGCGCCCCGAGCATGGCGCGCAGCGCGGGCCTGTCCTGGCCCTTGAGGAGCATCTGCCAGCGGGTCTTGCCGCGCAGGCGCGCCAGGGGGGCCTGGGCCGGGCCGAGGACCGTGATGGCCTCGCGCCAGGGCTCCGAGTCGGCCACGAGGCGCTTGGCCGAGAAGGTGTACTCGCGGGCGGCGGTGATGACGGCCCGCTCGTCGCGGCCCTCGAAGAGGACGGCGGCCAGGTGCGTAAAGGGCGGGTAGGCCAGATCGGCGCGGGCCTGGATCTCGTGGCTGACGAACTCGCTGAAGCTGTGCTCGCGCGCGGCCTCCAGCGCGTAGTGCCAGGGCGTGTAGGTCTGGATGATCACGCGCCCGGTCTTGTCGCCGCGGCCCGCGCGCCCGGCCACCTGGGTCAGGAGCTGGAAGGTGCGCTCGCCGGAGCGGAAGTCCGGGAAGTTGAGCCCCTGATCGGCCATGATCACGCCCACGAGGGTGACGTTGTGGAAGTCGTGGCCCTTGGTGACCATCTGGGTGCCGAGCAGGATGTCGATCTCGTGGTCGCGGAAGCGCGCGATGAGGTCGATGAGCCGGCCGCCGTGGCCGGTGTCGCGATCCAGGCGCGCGACGCGGGACCCCGGGAAGGTCTCCTTGAGCGCCGCCTCCAGGCGCTCGGTGCCGACGCCCATGTGGCCGATGCTGTCCGAGGCGCACTTGGGGCACTTCTTCGGCTCGGGCACGGAGTAGTCGCAGTAGTGGCAGCGCAACCGGCGGTCGTTCTTGTGAAGGGTCAGGCTCACCGAGCAGTTCGGGCATCGCCAGGGCAGGCCGCAGTCCCGACAGACGACGAAGGGCGAGTAGCCGCGGCGGTTGAGGAAGAGGATGACCTGCTGGCGCGCGGCGAGGGTCTGGTGGATGGCCGAGGTGAGCTCGGGCGAGAGGCTCTCCTGGACCTCCTGCTCGGGGTCCTTGGAGCGGACGCCGGGCTCTCGGCGCATGTCGACGATCTCGACCCCGGGCAGGCCGCGATCGTTGACGCGGCTGTCCATCGGCAGGTAGCCGATCTTGTTCTGGCGGGCGTTGAAGTAGCTCTCGACCGAGGGCGTGGCGGAGCCGAGGATCACGACCGCGTCGCTGAGGCGGCCGCGGAACTGCGCCACGTCGCGGGCGTTGTAGCGGCAGCCGGTCTCCTGCTTGAAGCTCGTGTCGTGCTCCTCGTCGACGATGATCACCCCCAGATCGCTCATCGGCGCGAAGATCGCCGAGCGCGCCCCGATCGCGATCCGGACCTCGCCGCGGGCGATGCGGCGCCACGCGTCAAAGCGCTGCCCCGGCGTCAGGCCGCTGTGGAGCACCGCGATCTGGTCGCCGAAGTGGCCCCGGAAGACGGCCACGAACTGCGGCGTCAGGCTGATCTCCGGCAGGAGGATGATCGCGCCTCTGCCCCGCTCCAGCGCGTCCTTGATCACCCGGACGTAGACCTCGGTCTTGCCGCTGCCCGTGACCCCGTGCAGCAAGAAGGTCTTGAAGGCCCCCTCGGAGAGCTGCGCCCGCAGCGCCCCGATCACCTGGGCCTGATCGGGGGTCGGCTCGCGATCCTCGACCTCGATGGCCTGCGCCTCGGCGAAGGGGTCCCGGTAGACCTCCTGCTCGTCGATGGACACGATCCCCTTCTGCTCCAGGATCCGCAGCGACGGCCCGGGGCTCGACACGTCCTGTCGCAGATCCCCCATCCGGATCGCCTCACCGGGGTTGAGCTCCTGGAGGCGGAGCAGGATCTCGGCCTGCTTGCGGCCGATGCGCTCGTCCACGTAGGGGTCGCGCCGCAGCCGGATCAGCTTCTCGTACTTGATCGAGGCGCCGCCCGGGCCCGCCACATAGTGGCTCTCCAGCCAGCCGGCCTTCTCGCAGTGGGCGATCGTGATGTAGGTCAAGCCCTTGATGCGCTCCCTGAGCACCTGGGCGTCGATGGGGCCGTTGGACACCACCAGCTTGCTCAAGAGCGCGCGGTGCTTCGGATCCGTGACAACCCCCGCCGTGACGGCCTTGCGGCCCACAGGCGTGATCTCCAGCTCGCGGGAGCTGTCCACCCGCAGCGCCGCCGGCAGCGCCAGCTTGAGCACCTCCCCGATCGGCGCGTGGTAATAGCTCGCCATCCACCGCAGCATCTTGACCATGTCGGCGTCGATGACCGGCTCGACGTCGAGCACGTCCCCGATCTCGACGACCTTGTCCAGCACCGCCTGCCGCTCCGGCGGCCCCACCCGGCCCAGCGCCACCGCCACCGTCGACCGACCCCGGAAGGGCACCAGCACCCGCACCCCCGGCGCGATCACCGGCGCCAGCGCCTCCGGCACCCGGTACGTGAAGGACTTGTAGAGCGGCACGTCGACGGCCACCTCCACGAAGTCCAGCACCGCGTCGGGCGCCTTCTTGTCCTTGCGCCGGAGCGCCTTGGGCGCCGGCTCGGGGATCAACGAAGTCTGTCGAGGAGAGTCTGGCATCGGCATCATCATCGGACCTCTCTGCTGGCCCTGCAACTATCTCACACCACTGCCCAACTGTCCAGCGATTCTATGCACCCCCTCTTCTTGTTGATGGACGCGGCCCTGGCGGCCGGGGCGATCGCCCAGGCGGCGCGCCGGCCTCGACGCCGACCGCGCGATTGGCCTGCGAGCCCCCTCGCGCGGGTTGCCAAACGACGCCCTTTGCCGTTAACACCAGAGGCCCCGCGAGACAGCGGCGCGCCAGGGCGACGCCGATCCATGGCGGCGCCGTCAAGAGGCGGTGTGACAGGAGGCCCCATGTTCGACCCATCCATGCTCAACCCCTCGATGCTCGACCCGGCGGTCGTGAGCTTCTTCAAGCAAGCCGGCGAGGCCTTCAAGGAGACGGTGGAGGCGGAGGCGGCCGGGAGGATGGCCAAGGCGCTGCTGCGGCATTGCGGCTCCAGCACGCCGCCCGAGCCGCCCGCGCCGGCCTTCCAGGCCAGGTGCCTGGTCTACGCCGCCAAGGGCTACGCGATGGCGCACATGGACGGCGCGGTGACGATGGGGCAGGTCCGGCAGACGCTGGCCGCCGCCTCGTGCTGGCCGCCGCCCGCTGAGATGAAAGCCCAGGGCGCCCTCTTCATGGCCTTCATGCTCGGCTTCCTCTACGGCAGCGAGCTGCCCGAGGCCCGCCAGGCGACCATCGAGGGGCTCATCCCCATGGCGGCGGGCTTGGCGGCGGCCCCGGAGGAGTTCGCCCGCAAACTCGGCATCAGCCCCGAGCAGATGCTCAAGCTGGCCGAGGCGGCCAGCAAGGGCGGCATCAGCCCCGAGCGTATGCGCGAGATGGCCGAGGCGGCCAGCAAGGGCGGCCTCGGCGCCCTGAAGGGCATGTTCAACAACGACAAGGCCTGAAGGAGCCTCCATGGACGACAAGAAGACCCCGGCCAGCTGCGAGAACGAGGAGACCTTCGACATCGTCGAGGACGCCCTCAACGACCTGTGGCAGGTGGTCAACGAGCTCTCCCGCATCCGGCCCCCGCTCCAGCGGCACTTCAGGGTCACCATCTTCGGCTCCGCCCGCGTCAAGCCCGGCCAGCCCCTCTACGACGACGTCCGCCGCCTCGCCGCGGCCCTCTCGGCCCAGGGCTGCGACATCGTCACCGGCGGCGGCCCCGGCCTGATGCAGGCGGCCAACGAGGGCGAGAACTTCGGCGACCCCGACAACAAGACCCGCTCCTTCGGCCTGCCCGTCGAGCTGCCCTTCGAAGAGCGCGCCAACCCCTTCGTCGAAAAGCTCTACCACCACAGGACCTTCTTCTCTCGCCTGCACCACTTCGTGCGCCTGTCGAGCGCCTTCGTCGTCGTCGGCGGCGGCATCGGCACCACGCTGGAGACCATGATCGTCTGGCAGCTCCTGCAGGTCCGGCACATCCAGGACGTCCCCCTCATCCTCGTCGGCGACATGTGGAAGGGCCTCGTCGACTGGGCCAAGGCCGACATGCTCTCCCACGATCCCCCCTTCGCCAGCCCCCGCGACCTCGACATCCCCGTCTGCGTCCAGTCCATCGACGACGCCATCGCCGCCGTCCTGGCCCAGAAGGCGCTCTACGACGCCGCGCGACAGGGCTGACCCATGGAGCAGGTCGACATCGCCATCATCGGCAGCGGCCCCAGCGGCGTCGCCACCGCCCTGAGCCTCCTTCGCATCGACCCGGACCTGGCCTCCCGCACCCTCGTCCTTGAAAAATCCCGCCACCCGCGCCCGAAGCTCTGCGGCGGCGGCGTCACCTTCACCGCCAGGCCCACCCTCGACTTCATCGGCATCCCCCTCGACAGCATCGACGTCCCGCACGTCCGCGTCGACCGCGTCAACGCCCGCTTCGAAGACCGCGTCCGCACCGTCCGCTACAAGGACGCCTTCCGCATCCTGCGCCGCGACGAGTTCGACGCCGAGCTCGTCCGGCGCGCCCGCGACAAGGGCATCGAGATCCGCGAGGGCTCCCCCGTCAAGGACATCGCCGCCGACCCCGAGGGCGTCACCCTCACCCTCCCCGGCGGCCCCGTGCGCGCCCGCGTCGTCGTCGGCGCCGACGGCGCCAAGAGCCTCGTGCGCCGCAAGATGGACCTCCCCGATCCCTCCCGCGTCTCCCGGCTCATCGAGATCCTCACCCCCCAGGACCCGCAGACGACGGTCGAGTTCACCCAGAACGCCGCCACCTTCGACTTCTCGCCCTGCCGTCAAGGCGTCCAGGGCTACTACTGGGACTTCCCCTCCTTCAAGGGAGGCGCCGCCTTCATGAACCGCGGCGTCTTCGACAGCCGCGTCCTGCCCCACAAGCCCCTCGCCGATCTCAAGGACGCCCTCTCCGCTCAGCTCCGCCTTCGCGACATCGACCTCGACGACCACGACATCGAGGGCCACCCCGAGCGCTGGTTCGACCCCCGCGCGCGCCTGAGCAGGCCCCACATGATCCTCGTCGGCGACGCCGCCGGCGTCGAGCCCCTCCTCGGCGAAGGCATCGCCTACGCCCTCATGTACGGCCCCGCCGTGGCCCCCATCCTCTCGGACGCCTTCAAGAAGGGCGACCTCTCCTTCTCCGACTACGAGCGCCGCCTGCTCAAGTCCCCCGTCGGCCGACACCTGCGCTTGCGCACCCGGCTGGCCCGCATCGCCTACAACACCCCCCCCTCCCTCATGCGCGCGCTCATGCCGCTGACCCCGCTGGCCGCCGCCTTCATCGCCTCTCGCTGCTCTGGAGCCGTCTAAAGGGGACACGGGTGGATCGCGCACTCCACCCCCTGTCCCCCTCCGAAGGGCACTGCCCTCGCGGCGCAAGGAGGGGGAACGCTCGTATTACAGACAAGGTGGATCGAGGGTGGGCTCGTTGGATGGGCAGGATGATGCGGGGGGTGGGCCGCAGGAGCCTTCGCCGGGATCAATGGCCGCCGGGGGCGGGTGGCGAGGTCGTCGGGGCGGGACCCGATCCACCGTGTCCGTAATACGAGCGTCCCCCCTCCTTGTGGAACGAGGAGGGGGACAGGGGGTGGAGTGCGATCCACCAGTGTCCGTAATTCTCGAGTTCCCCCTCCTTGCGCCGCGAGGGCAGTGCCCTTCGGAGGGGGACAGGGGGTGGAGTGTGGGGGTGGAGTGTGGGGCTGGAGCGCGAAGCACCTCAACCAAGGATCTGGCCCAGGAAGTGGCCGGTGAGGCTGCGGGGGGAGGCGGCGATCTCGGCGGGGGTGCCCTGGGCGACGACGTCGCCGCCGTCGGGGCCGCCATCGGGGCCCAGGTCGATGACGTGGTCGGCCTGGGCGATGAAGTCGATGTTGTGCTCGACGACCAGGACGGTGTGGCCTTCGGAGACGGCGCGCCTCAGGGCGCCGACGAGGACGCCGATGTCGTGCAGGTGGAGGCCGATGGTGGGCTCGTCGAAGATGAAGAGGATGCCGTCCTTGTCCAGGGGGCGCTTCTGGCCGAGGTGGCTGGCCAGCAGCAGGCGCTGGGCCTCGCCGCCGGACAGGGTCGAGGTGGTCTGCCCGAGGCGCAGGTAGCCCAGGCCGACCTCCGTCAGGGGGGTGAGGCGGCGAGTGACGGCCAGGTGGCCCTCGAAGAAGGTGATGGCCTCTTCGACGGTCAGGTCGAGGATCTGGGCGATGTTGAGGCCCCGGAAGCGGGCGGCCAGGACCTTGTCGGTGAAGCGGCGCCCCTCGCAGGCCTCGCAGACGACCTCGATGTCGGCCATGAAGTGCATCTCGACGACGATCCGGCCTGTGCCCTCGCAGGGCTCGCAGCGGCCGCCGGGGCGGTTGAAGCTGAAGTGGCCGGCGCTCAAGCCCTCGCGCTTGGAGGTGGTCAGGCCGCCGTAGGTCTTGCGGATGGGCTCCCAGGCGCCGGTGTAGCTGGCCACGTTGGAGCGGCTGGATCGGCCGAGGCCGCCCTGCTCCATGAGGACGACGTCCTGGAGGGTGGAGAAGCCCTCCAGGTGATCGACGCGGGCGGGCTCGACGCCGGTGTGACCCTGGGTGCGGCGCCAGGTGTCGAAGAGGCAGCGGCGCACGAGCGTGGTCGTGCCGGAGCCGGAGTCGCCGGTGACGCAGGTCTGGCGCGCCAGCGGGCTCTGGACGGTGATGTCCTTGAGGTTGTGCTCGCTGGCCTCGACGATCGCCAGGCAGGGGTCGTCGTCGGGGTTGAAGCCGCGAGGGCCGTCGAGGGTGGCCAGGGTCGGCCCGCGGCGGCGCAGGGCGGCGGCGGTCGGGGTGTCGGCGTCGGACAGGCCGCCGATCGGGCCTTGGTAGATGAGCTGGCCGCCCTGCTCGCCGCCTCGGGGGCCGAGCTCGATGACCCAGTCGGCGCTCTGGATCATGTCGGGGTCGTGCTCGACGACGACGACGGCGTTGCCCATGTCGCGCAGGCGCTCGATGACCTCAAGGAGCTTGAGCGTGTCGCGGGCGTGGAGGCCGGCGGTGGGCTCATCGAGGACGTAGAGGGTGTCCGTCAGCGTGCGGCCCAGCGAGGAGGTCAGCTGGATGCGCTGGACCTCGCCGCCGGAGAGGGTCCGGGACTGCCGGTCGAGGTGGAGGTAGCCCAGGCCGACCTGCTGGAGGTAGATCAGGCGCGAGAGCACCTCGTCGAGCAGCGGCGCGACCCGCTTGCGCTCGCCCTCGGTCAGGTCGAGGGCCCTGAAGGCGTCCAGGGCCTCGCAGACGCGCATGGCGTAGAAGCGGGACAGGGGGAGCTGGCCGACGGTCACGGCGCGGGCGTCGGCGCTCAGGCGCGCGCCCTCGCAGGACGGGCAGGTCGTGTAGCCGCGGTAGCGGGCGATCAGGATGCGGGCCTGGGGCTTGTGGCGGCGGGCCTGGAGGCGGTCGAAGAAGCCGCGGACGGCCTTGTAGCGGCCGTGGCCCTCGAAGACGAACTTCCTGTCCTCGGGGGCGAGCTTCTGGAAGGGGATGTCGGTCGGGACGCCGCGCTCGCGGGCCTTCTGGAGCAGCTTGCGCTTCTGGGCGGCGCGCTTGGGCGTCTCGAAGGGGGCCACGGCGCCGCGCTCAAGGCTCAGGCGGCCGTCGGGGACGACCTTGTCGGGATCGATCCCGGCGGCGCGGCCGAAGCCGGAGCACTCGGGGCAGGCGCCGATCGGGGAGTTGAAGGAGAAGAGCGGCGCGATCGGGGCGATGAAGGCCCTCCCGCAGCCATTGCAGGCGAAGTCGTCGCGGAAGGAGCGCTCGACGAAGGCCTCCTTGTCGCTCACGTCGATGACGCGCAGGCGCCCCTCGCCCAGGCGCAGGCCGTGCTCGGCGGCCTCGCGCAGGCGCATCACGCCGTCGCGCGAGACCTTGACGCGGTCGACCAGGACGGGGAAGCAGGTCATGGCCAGCAGGCTCTCGAGCGCGGCGTCGGCCAGCTGCACGGGCGCGCCGTCGAGCCAGAGGCGCTGGTGGCCCTCGGCGGCGAGGCGCTCAAGGACGAACTGGGGCGTCTGGACGTCCAGGACGCGGACCTCGGCGACGAAGACGAGGCGGGCGCCCTCGGGCAGGGCGCCGAGGGCCTCGACGATGGACTCGGGGGTGTCCCGGGTGACGACCTTCTGACAGTCGGGGCAGGTGGTCGTGCCGATGTGGGCGAAGATGAGGCTGAGGTGATCGGAGAGCTCGGTGAGGGTGGCCAGGGTGGAGCGGGCGTTGGTGACGGCGTTGCTCTGGCGCAGGGCGACCGCGGGCAGGATGTTGCGCACCCGCTCGACGGGGGGCTTCTCCATGCGCTGGAGGAACTGGCGGGCGTAGGTGGACAGGGACTCGACGAAGCGCCGCTGGCCTTCGGCAAAGAGCGTGTCGAAGGCCAGCGAGGACTTGCCTGAGCCCGAGACGCCCGAGATGATCGTGTAGGCGCGGTGCGGGATGCGCACGTCGATCTTCTTGAGGTTGTGGGTCTCGACGCCGTCGAGGCGGATGACGTCTGTCGGGGAGGTCGTCTGGGACATGGGGCTCGTCGGGGGCTTGGGGTGCTCGGAGATCGCTCGCAGGTCGGGTGATCATACGTCCAGCACTCCCCGCGCGCAACCACCTTCGACGGGCGACGCTGCGCGGGGAGCGCTTCATGGACCTTCTGAGTCCATGAAGCCGGGCCCGGAGGGGGTCCAGGGGCAGGCCTGAGGGCGACGAACCGAGCGAGGTTCGTTGTTGACAAGCCGCTGCCTCTGTGTAAGAAAGTGGGCGCCTTCGATGGCCCCGGAATCGGGGTGGCCATCCTGACATTCGATCCGCACGCTCCCACTTAAAATACCACGGGGAGGATGCTCTGCCCTCGCACTCAACCATAAGCCCAGGGCGAGTAATCATGAAGCGAGCAGGGTCGAGAGGTGCACAGGACCTATGAACCACACCATCTTTCGGAACCTGCTCGCGATGGTTCTCTTCGCGGCCGCCCTCACCCTGATCGTCTCGGGGTGCACGCGGCCCAGGAAGGACTATCAGCCCGAGCAGCCTTTTGGCTTCAGCCACTACCTGCACGCTGGCCAGCATGAGATCGCCTGTCAGTATTGCCACACCTCTCCCGCGATGGGCCGGCACTCTTCGGTGCCGAGCCTGGACATCTGCATGAACTGCCACAGCATGGTTTCAACGGACAAGCCGATGATCCAGGAGCTGCGCAAGGCCTACGACGAGGGCCGCAAGATCGAGTGGACGAAGGTCCACGACCTGCCGGACTTCGTCTACTTCGATCACCAGCCCCACGTCGCGGCCTTCCGTACCCAGGAGGGCAACGACAAGCCCGGTCAGATTCAGGGCGTGTGCGCCAACTGCCACGGTCAGGTCAACACGATGGAGAAGGTGTCGACGCAGAACGAGTTCAACATGGGCTGGTGCGTCAACTGCCACCGCGAGAACTTCGCGCCCACCAACTGCACGACCTGCCACCGTTGACGAGGCCCGGCGCCCGAAGCGCCTGGTCAGGGTCCCCTTTTGAGGATGCCGAGGTACCCGGATGAGCCAGAACAGCCGCGACGAGTTCAAGCTGCCCGCGTGGGCCGACAGCCTCCAGACGCTGCAGGCTGACGCAGAGGGCCTGGACAGTGGGCGCATCACCATCCACTTCCCGGACCAGTCCGATCCGCTGGCCCTCGACCGCCGCGAGTTCCTGCGCGTGGCCGCCGCCGCCGCCGCCGCGACGGGCCTGACGGCCGCCGCCGGCTGCAATGTCCCCCAGGACAAGATCGTCCCCTACGTGGACCGCCCCGAGGAGGTCTACCACGGGGTGCCCAACACCTACACGACCGTCTGCCGAGGCTGCTCGGCCGGCTGCGGCGCGCTCCTGACCGTGCGCGAAGGCCGCGTGACCAAGCTCGAGGGCAACCCGGACCACCTGCTGAGCCTCGGGGGCCTGTGCGCCCGCGGGCAGGCCGCCCCCCTGGACGTCTACTCGCCCGACCGGCTGCGCGCCCCCATGCAGATCGCGCGCCTCGGCGACGCCTCCAAGCTCACCCGCGAAGACCTCGACAAGAAGAACGTGACCTGGGAGGCGCTCGACGCCGCCGTCGTCACGGCGCTCAAGGCCGCCAAGGGCGGCAAGGTCCGCCTGCTGACCAGCCCCATGACCGGCCCCGCCCAGAAGGCGCTCATCGCGGCCTTCCTCGGCGGCTTTGGCGACGCGAGCCTCACCACCTGGGAGCCCCTGGCCCCCTCCGCGACCCTCGACGCCCACAAGACGGCCTACGGCGACGCCTTCGCCCCGAACTACCGCTTCGAGGCCGCCGGCGCCATCGTCTCCTTCGGGGCCGAGTTCCTCGACAGCCTCCAGGGCTCGGTCCACTACACGCGGGCCTTCGCCAGCCGCCGCGACCCCGACCTCGGCGCCGGCATGTCGCGCTTCATCGCCTTCGAAGGGCGCCGCACCCTGACCGGCTCGGCCGCGGACCTGCGCCACCGGGTGCGCACCTCCGACCTCCTCTATGTGGCGCTGGCCGTCGCCGCCGAGCTCGTCGCCAGCGGGGTCAACTCCCCCCTGGCCAGCGACCCGACCGTCAAGGCCACCCTCGGCGGCTACAGCGCCGACAAGACCGGCGCCGCCGTCGGCCTCCCCCCCCAGGCCATCAAGGACGCCGCCGCCGCCCTGGCCGCCGCAGGCCCCACGGGGCTCGCCGTGGCCGCAAGGGCCGGCGCCGGCCCCGAAGGCTCCGCCCTCGAGACCGTCGTGGCGCTCATCAACGAGCTGCTCGGCGCCGTCGGCACCACCGTCGATCACGCCCGGACGCTCGAGAGCGGCTCCTCCTGGAGCGACGTCGCCAGGCTCACCGCCGAGCTGGCCGCCGGTCAGATCGACGTCCTCATCGTCGCCGGGCTCAACCCCGTCTACGACGCGCCGCCCTCGCTCAAGTTCGCCGAGGCGATGGGCAAGGCCAAGACCGTCATCGCCGTCGACACCCTGCTGACCGAGACCGCCGTCCGGGCCGACTGGATCGCGTCGGCCTCCCACTGGCTGGAGTCCTGGGGGGACAGCGAGAACGTCGCCGGCATCTACAGCCTCCAGCAGCCCGGCATGACCCCCCTGCACCAGACCCGCTCCCTGGAGGAAAGCCTCCTGACCTGGGGCAAGGCCCTCGGCGTGGCCACCTTCGACGCCGCCATCCAGGCCAGCGCTGCCTACAAGGACCCCGAGCGGCGCCCCTCGCCTGGGCCCTGGCACTTCTTCCTCAAGGCCCACTGGAGCGGCGAGATCCACAAGACCCTCGGATCTCCCGTCGGCGGCCTGGCCTTCTTCGAGGCCGTCGCCCGCAAGGGCGCCTTCACCGCCCGCTCCGGCGGCCGAAAGCCCTCGACCTTCGCCGCCTCCGCCCTCAAGAACATCTCCGGCGCTCGCCCCGACAAGCCCTCCGGCAGCGTCGAGGTCGACCTCTGGGCCAACAACACCGTCTACGACGGCCGCGGCGCCAGCAACCCCTTCCTCATGGAGCAGCCCGACGCGCTGACCCACACCAGCTGGGGCAACTGCGCCTGCCTGTCCCCCAAGCGCTTCACCGATCTGGGGCTCACCCGGCTGGGCGACGTGGTCGAGATCAGCACCGAGGCCGGCGCCCTCTCCCTGCCGGTCATGATCATCCCCGGCATGCACGACGACGTCGTGGCCATCCAGCTCGGCTACGGCCGCACCCACGCCGGCGTCGTCGGCTCGGGCGTCGGCCTCAACGCCTTCGCGCTGGCCGGAGCAGGCGCCGAGGGGCCGCGCTACCACGGCCTCGGCGGGAAGCTCAAGGCCACCGGCGCCTTCGAAGAGCTCGGCATGGCCCGCGGCGTCGTCCACGTCCTGGACCACAACCGCCACATCGTCCCGCACACCTCCCTTGAGGAGTACGCCAAGGACAAGACCTCCGGCGCTCACATGGAGGGCGGCGAGCAATTCTGGGGCGACCACAAGTACCCCGACCTCAAGTGGGGCATGACCATCGACCTGTCCAGGTGCACCGGCTGCGCCGCCTGCGCCGTGGCCTGCTCGGTCGAGAACAACATCCCCGTCGTCGGCAAGCAGGGCCTGCTCGAAGGCCGCCTGATGCACTGGCTGCGCATCGACCGCTACTTCGCCCTGCCCAAGGTCGAAGGCAAGGCCGACTACGTCCAGGAGATGCTCAAGGTCTCCCCCATGATCGCGGCCGCGGACTACCTCGAAAACCCCGAGATGCTCCTCGAGCCGATGCTCTGCCAGCACTGCGACAACGCCCCCTGCGAGACCGTCTGCCCCGTCGCCGCCACCGTCCACTCCGACGACGGCCTCAACGAGCAGGTCTACAACCGCTGCGTCGGCACCCGCTACTGCGCCAACAACTGCCCCTACAAGGTCCGGCGCTTCAACTGGTACAACTACAACAAGGACCGCAGCGAGGAGTTCATCTCCCAGGTCTTCCCCGAGGTGATCGAGCTGGCCAACCTCAACGCCCGATGGCCCCAGGCGCTGCACTTCAACCCCGAGGTCACCGTCCGCTCCAGAGGCGTGATGGAGAAGTGCACCTTCTGCGTCCAGCGCCTGCGAAAGTCGACGAAGGTGTCCAAGAAGCTCGGCATCAACGGGCCGCCTCCCAAGACGGCCTGCCAGCAGACCTGCCCGGCCGGCGCCATCGACTTCGGCAACATCGCCGACGAGAAGGCGCCCGTCACCGCGAAGTTCAACGCCGAGCGAGCCTACACGGTCCTGAGCGCGGTCGGCACGAAGCCCGCCGTGCGCTACCTGACACGGGTTCGCAACACCGGGCCCGCCAAGGCATGAGGAATGAGCCACGCCGCACCTCCCCCTTGAGGGGCGACGCGGCACGCAAGAGACCCTGGCCGCGGCCAGAGTCATCGCGCACGAGAGCGTAGAGCATGGCGACAGAAACAAACACACTCACCGGTCGATCGATCTACACCGACGGCGCTGGACCTCTCGGCGGCCCCAGAGGCGATCGGGAGATCCTCGTCACCGGCGGCAAGACCTACGGCGACGTCGACGACGACGTCATCCGCCACACCGAGCAGTTCCCCACGAAGCTGTGGTGGATGGCCTTCGGCGCAGCGGTCTCCGTCGCCCTCATCTTCATCACCTCCGTGATGATGCTCTTCGCCACCGGCCTCGGCACCCAGGCCATCAACAGCCCCGTCGGCTGGGGCGTCGACATCATCAACTTCGTCTTCTGGATCGGCATCGGGCACGCCGGCACGCTCATCAGCGCCATCCTCTTCCTCTTCAGGCAGAAGTGGCGCACCGCCGTCAACCGCTCGGCCGAGGCCATGACCATCTTCGCCGTCATGACCGCAGGGACCTTCCCGCTGATCCACGTCGGGCGACCCTACTTCGCCTACTGGCTGCTGCCCATCCCCAACGGCCGCGGACCCCTGTGGATGAACTTCAACTCGCCCCTGGCCTGGGACGTCTTCGCCATCTCGACCTACGGCACCATCTCCATCGTCTTCTGGTACGTCGGCCTTGTCCCCGACCTCGCCTCCGTCCGCGACCGGGCCAGGAGCAAGCTGCGCAAGACCATCTACGGCATCCTGAGCCTCGGCTGGCGCGGCTCCAACCGCTCCTGGCGGCACTACGAGTCCGCCTACCTGATGCTGGCCGGCCTGGCCACCCCCCTGGTCTTCTCCGTCCACACCATCGTGTCCTTCGACTTCGCCACCAGCGTCATCCCCGGCTGGCACGCGACCATCTTCCCGCCCTACTTCGTCATCGGCGCCATCTTCTCGGGCTTCGGCATGGTCGTGTCGCTGATGGTGATCCTGCGCTCGGTCTTCAACCTCAAGGACTACATCACCATCAACACCATGGAGTCCATGAACAAGATCATCATGCTCACCGGCATGCTGGTCGGCTTCGCCTACTCCACCGAGTTCTTCATGGCCTGGTACTCCGGCAACGAGTTCGAGGGCTTCGTCTTCAAGAACAGAGCCTTCGGTCCCTACTGGTGGGCCTACGCCATCATGTTCTCCTGCAACGCCATCTTCCCCCAGATCTTCTGGATCAAGAGCATGCGCCGCAACATCGCCGTCATGTTCGTCATCAGCATCATCGTCAACATCGGCATGTGGTTCGAACGCTACGTCATCATCGTCACCTCGCTCCAGCGCGACTACCTGCCCGGCTCCTGGGGCGTCTACAACCTCAAGCCCATGGACTGGTGCATCACGCTGGGCAGCTTCGGCTGGTTCATGACCTTCTTCCTGCTCTTCTGCAGAGTCCTGCCCACCATCGCAGGCTTCGAGGTCAAGGTCTGGATGAACCCGGACGCCGCGTCCGGCAAGGTCTACAAGAGTGGAGGCTCCCACCATGGCTGACAAGCCCGACGACAAGCTCAACAAGGACGCCGAAGCGGCGGCCGAGGTCGAAGAGACCGAGCAGGCCGAGGCCTCAGCAGGATCCGGCGACGCCGACCAGGCCGAAGCCAGCGACCAGGGCGATCCGCCCGAGGACAACGACGCTGACGGCGACGACAGCGGCGACGAAGAGGCCGAAGAAGACGGCGACGAAGGCCACCACCACGCCGACGCCCACCACGGCGGCCACCGCAGCGGCCCTGTCCCCTTCAAGGCCGCCAACGGACCCGCCGACGGCATGGCGGCCTTCTTCGTGCACCCCGGCGAGATCCTCGACGCGGCGGCCAGGGCCAGAGACAAGCGCTTCGTCCACTGGGACGTCCTGACCCCCTTCCCCATCCACGGCATGGACGACGCCATGGGCCTCAGCCGCAGCTGGATGCCCTGGGTCACCTTCGCCGCGGCCATGATGGGCTTGACCACGGCCCTGACGATCCAGACCTGGACGATGTTCGTCGACTGGCAGATCGTCATCGGCGGCAAGCCCTTCTTCCCCTGGCCCAGCTTCATGCCGGTCACCTTCGAACTGTCGGTGCTCTTCGCCGGCATCATCACCGCGCTGACGATGTTCCTGGCCTGCGGACTTCCCTCGCTCAAGCCGAAGATCATCGACTGGCGCATCACGCGGGATCGCTTCGTGTTGTGGATCGACGCCAAGGACCCGCAGTACGACCCCGACAAGATCCGTGAGTTCCTCGAAGGCCTTGAGCCCCTCGAGATCCGGGAAGTGAGGTTCGACGCATGAGACGCACCGCGCTCGCCCTGATGATCGCCGCCCTCGGGCTGGCGACGCTCCTCGGCGGCTGCCGCAAGGAGCGCAAGTTCCTCGAGATCGGCATCCCCGCCCACGGCGATGAGACCTTCATGGAGCTCAACCCCGTCGACGACATGCACGATCAGGCTCACCTCAAGGCCCAGGAGGAGGAGTCGATGATGCCCGCGCCGCTGACCGTGCCACGCACGCACATCGCCTACCCCGAGGCCGTCCGACAGGACAAGAACCTCGCCAAGGCCCTGACCAACCCCGTCGCCATCGACAAGGAGAGCCTCCTGCGCGGCCAGGACCTCTACATGACCTACTGCGTCGTCTGCCACGACGAGCGGGGCCTCGGCAACGGGACCATCATCCCGAAGTTCTCAAAGCCCCCCGCCCTGACCTCACGAAAGCTGCGCGCCGCCACCGACGGCGAGCTCTACCACATCATCAGCAACGGCCAGAACGTGATGCCGAGCTACGCCAACCAGCTCAAACCCATGGAGCGCTGGGCCGTGGTCAACTACCTCCGCGCCCTTCAGCGCGCCGAGAACCCCACCGCCGCCGACGTCCAGCGTCTGCCCCAGCAGTGAAGCTCGAAGCGCACGAGGATCAAGATCCATGAGTCACGCTCACGACAACTTCCAACACCTTGAGGCACCGCCCAAGGTCAAGCTGCCTGCGGCCTTCTTCACGACCTCGCTCGTCCTGGCCGCCGTCGGACTTGTCACCTTCATCGTCGGCCTCTTCGCCCTCCATGACCCCGCCAGAGTCTGGAAGGCCTACCTGATCGGCTTCGTCTTCTTCACCCTCCTGGCGCTCTCCGGCCCCTTCTTCGCCGCCATCCAACACCTGGCGCGCGCCGGCTGGAGCGTCACCGTCCGCCGCATCCCCGAGGCCTTCACGCCCTTCCTCGTCCCCGCGGCGGTCCTGGGCCTGATCTTCTGCCTCGGCGGGATCGACAGCGTCTACGAGTGGCCCCACGAGCAGTACCACGACGCCCTCATCACCCGGAAGCTCCCCTACCTCAACACCCCAGGCATGATCATCCGCACGATCATCGCCTTCGGCTTCTGGACCGGCCTCGGGCTGTGGCTCTTCAAGAACTCCCTGAAGCAGGATGAGGTCGGCGGCTACGCCCTCAGCCGCCTCAACGGCAAGATCTCGCCCCTCTTCATCGTCACCATGGCCCTCTGCCTGACCATGTTCTCCGTCGACTTCGTCATGAGCCTCCACCCCCACTGGTTCAGCACCATGTGGGCCGTCAACATCTGGGTCACCATGTGGCAGTCAGGCCTCGCCCTGTCCACCATCATCGTCGTCCTGCTCCACCGCAAGGGCACCCTGACCCACTTCATCAACGAGAACCACATCCACGACATGGGCAAGCTGGTCTTCGCGATCACCGCCTTCTGGGCCTACATCGCCTTCTGCCAGTTCCTCCTGATGTGGTACGCCAACCTCCCCGAAGAGGCCATCTTCTGGAACGCGCGACTCCACCACGGCTGGGAGAACCTGACCGTCTTCATGGCCATCGGCAAGTTCATCGTCCCCTTCTTCCTGCTGCTGCCCCGCAACGTCAAGCGCGGCAAGGGCCTCGTCCCCATCTGCGCCTGGATCATCTTCATGTGCGCCTTCGAGGTCTACTGGTGGGTCGCCCCCGCTCCTGAGCCCGCCATCGGCGGACACGGCGCAGAGGCCGCCCACGGCGCCGAGGCCGCCCACCCCATCATCTCGCCCGAGCTGCCCTGGTTCGAGATCCTCGTCTTCCTCGGCTTCGCCGGCCTCTTCGCCTTCGTCGTCGGCAAGACCTTCGAGCGCATCAACATCATCCCCACCAAGGATCCGCGCCTCCACGAGGCGCTGGACCACCATCAGTAGGAGCGAGGACTCCCCCATGAACTCGCACACCCTCACATCCGCCGCGCTCGCCCTCGCGACCCTCGGCCTGACCCTCACCCTGACCGCCAACTCGGCCCGCGCCCAGGACGCCTCCTGCAAGCCCGCCGTCAAGGCCCGCCTCGAGGCCAGCCTCCTGCCCACCAAGGAGGCCCTCGACAAGGCCGCGCCCTCCTACGCCCTCAACTGCGCCTCCTGCCACGGCGAAAAAGGCGACGGCAACGGCCCCGCCGGCATGGTCCTCAACCCCAAGCCCCGCAACTTCGCCCAGGACAACTTCACGAAGTCCACCTCCCTGCTCGCCATCTTCAACACCCTCACCTACGGCCTCGAAGGCACCAACATGCCCGGCTTCGAGAGCCTCCCCGAGGACGAGCGCCTCGCCCTGGCCCACTACGTCCGCAACTTCATGCCCGAGCCCAAGCGCGCCGAATCCACCCCCGAGCAGATCGAAGAGGCCTGCGTCGAGCTGAGCAACCCCAAGCTCCCCGCCATCCCCGTCGCCCTCGCCATGGACATCCTCGCCGAAGAGGCCGAGGCCGCCCGCAAGCAAGGACGCCCCGACCTCGGCGCCGTCAAGCTCAACGCCGCCGCCGTGGTCGAAAACGGCAAGGCCACCTTCGGCGCCCTGTGCGCCTCCTGCCACGGCGCCGACGGACAGGGCCAACCCATGTACACCAAGGAGGGCCGCGCACCCTTCGTCTACCTCTCCACCTTCCCCCTCTCGCGCAACGGCGCCTTCGGCACCTGGCAGGACTTCGCCGTCCGCACCGCCGACCTCGGCGTCCACACCACCATGGACGACTTCTCCGACGCCGCCGCACTCTCCGACCAGGACTGGATGAACCTCCAGGCCTTCATGGCCACCTACCCCGGCTCCGCGACCATCAGCGATGACGCTCCCCCTCCCCCCAAGCCTCGCCCCGCCCTCCTGAGCGTCGGCGACGGCTACGAGCTCGTCCTCATCGAAGGCCGCATCTACAAGCTCACCACCCGCACCGAAGACGCCGAAGCCCCCCTCGAAATGATCACCTCCTACGAGGCCTTCCGCGCCCTCTTCACAAAGCTGGATGGGTCCGAGCTCGACCTCCCCGAAACCATCCCCGCCGATGGCGCCAAGATCCAGGTCATCGTCAACAACGACTGCATCGGCCGCCGCACCAACACCGAGGAACAAAAACCCGGCTGCGGTCCCGTCAACGGCCTGAGCACCCCCGAGATCGACGGCGTCTTCATCAAAGCCGACACCTTCGCCCCTCCCCCCACCCCCGAGGACCAGGACGCCCCCAGCAATCCTCCCGTCCCCTGATCAGCAAACCCCTCCCCCCTCTCTGACCTCCACACCTCCCCCCAATCCCCTCCCCCCCCATCCAGGCCCGCAGACCGCCTGTCTCGCAGGCCAACGCCGACCGCTGGCGTTGACTTGTCGACGCAACGTCGCTACATAAAACCCTACAGACATGATGTAGAATCAAATTCGATTCTACAGTAACAGCATCGGGAATCTTCAGGTCCAGCCTGGAGGGGGTTGACCGTGTACCAATACAACGAGATCGATCAGCGGATCGTGGACGAGCGCGTGGCGGAGTTCCGCGATCAGGTCGCGCGGCGCCTCTCGGGCGAGCTGACCGAGGATGATATCAGGCCCCTGCGCTTGATGAAC
>SXGT01526546.1_pt1 | contig 24103 bp, 20 predicted proteins | sample 3176221 | NCBI WGS metagenome assembly SXGT01 (sample SAMN11356862, study PRJNA531348) | freshwater metagenome | isolation source: freshwater sample F1-120 | place: China: Fuxian Lake, Yuxi | collected 2017-12-25
CCGCAGCGGCGCAACATGATGTACGAACCGGTCGCGACGCCGGCGACGGACAAGTTCGGCAACCCCGCCGGGCAGAAGAAGGTCGTCACCAGCCAGGTCCAGGCCTGAGCGCGGCCCGACTCACTTGCCGGCATCCGCCGGTTGCGGCGCGCGGATCGGCGCCGCCTTCTTGACCAACGAGGCCCGGGCGGACGTGAGCACAACCGCCGGGTCGCACCCGCGCGGCAACGCGAACTCGGGCTTCGCCTGCGCCAACTCGTCCACCAGGACGCAGGCAATCGCCGCGAGGCCGGCCGCGGTTGCGTGCAGTTGATCGGCCTGCAGCAGGGGCTGTTCGTCGGTGGCGGCGAAGGGCTTGCCGGCCACCTCGACGACCTTCCCCTCCTGCAACTGGCGAATCAGCTTCGACAGCGGCACGACCCGCACGTTCGGGTGTTCCTTGGCCCAGTCGGCAAGGCGCGTATTGGCGGCCTCGATCGACGCGAGCTGCGGCATGAAGGCAGCCGGCAGGAACCTGCCCACCGAACGCGACATGTCCGGAATGTCGCCGACCACGACCGGGACCTTGAACCGCGCCAGTTCGTTCAGGCCCTGCTCGAAGCTGGCCAATCGTCGCGCTTCGGTTTCCTCCAGCTTGTTCCTCGGGCCGTGCTGGCCGTAGCAGTACCAGAACAGGAAATCGAGCGCGATCACGCACTGGGGCTCGGCGTCGAGCACCGCCGAAACCGCGCCGTTGCCGATGCGTTTCGCATTGAGGCCCATCCCACTCGATGCCTGGTCGACGAAGCGCAGCGGGCGATCGCCGCAGACCAGCGCCACCATGGTCGCCAACCGGAACGGCGCCTCGTGGATCCCGTCGGCGCGATTCTCGCGCAACAGGCAACCAAAGCCATCCGACACGCTGGCACCGAGAATGCCAATGCACAGTGGCGCCGTAGTGGCCGGGGCAGTCGGCGTTGCTGGCTGGGAACGCAAACTCACGCCGATCGACAGCGAGAGCAGACAAGCAAGCAGCCGGATGCGGAGCATTGCGGCAGGATAGCCACGTTGCCCCGCGTCGGCGGTCGAGCGATTGACGAATCGCCAATCCAGGCGACGATGCAGCCATGGTTCGGGTCGCCACGTTCGTGTTCGCGCTCGCCGCCGGCGTCGCCGCACAAGCGGCGGACCCCGAGCGGCTGCGCACCAACCTCGGTGGCACAGCAGCGCGCGACGTGGCCTGGGCCGCGCACGAAACTCGCGCCAGCAAGCACAAGGAACTGATCGCACCGGTGCAGCGCGCGCTCGGCACGTGGCGGCGCAAGAGCAGCGACGACGCGGAAGCGCGCGTCGTGTGTTTGCACCTGCTCGATGCACTGGTCGCACTCGACGCCAAGGTGCCCGCTGGCGAACTGCTCGACCTCGTCGAAGGCGATCTGTGCGGCGCCGCGGCCTTCGCGCTGCTCGCGCGCGAAGCGCACACCAACCAGGCCGAGTTGACGACGCTGTTCCGGCGCGACTTCCCCCTGCTGCGCCCCGAGTTGACGCTGCAGCGCGATCGTCGCACGATCGCCATCGGCGAACTGCTGGCCAAACAGGCGCCGCCTGGCTTCGCCGACATCGTGGCGCCCGCCTGCAACTTCACGCTGCGGGTCACCGTGCTCGAGCCCGGGAAGAAGAGGACGAAGCCGCCGCGTTCCGCGCCGATTGCCATGCGAGACACCTCGGCGCGCGAACCTGAAGAAAGTTGGCCGCCGCAACCCGCGTACTGGATCGAGCATCCGACCCTGCAACGCACGGACGTCGAGCGGGTGCGCATTCATCCGGACGTCCGGCAGTGGGTGACGCGACAGGACACGCCGCCGACGAAGGACAGCAGGTGGTCGTTCCAACTGCCCGAAATCGCGCACGACGAATTGCCGTACCTGCCCGATCCGATGCGCTTGCTGCAGAAGGCCGCCAAGTCGAAGCTGCGGCCCGTTGTCGAAGCCACCATCCAGTGGACGGACGACGCCAGGTTCGTTGCCGAAGCCACGGCTGCTCGCGACCGCTTGCAGGCAAGCGTCGAGGAGATGCGGAAGAACCTCGTCGCCAACGGAGCGTTGCGCGCCGAAGACGCAACGAAGCTGCTGCCAACGCGCATCCAGGTCTTGGTCGACGACGAACGCGTGAACCCAAAGACCGCGCTGCCGGAGTTGCCATCGCCGAAGCAGTGAGCCGGTACGGCCACCTCCGCGTCGACGGGCTCGGCGGAAGTCGCATAGCATCCGCGCATGCTCGCGCTGACCTGCCTCGTTCTTGCCGTTCCACTGTTCCAGGAAGGCGCGCCGCCGCTGCGCATCGGCAACGTGTTGCCGCAAGCCACGGTGATGGCCAAGGGCGTCGGCAGCGACAGCGAGACCGGCATTGGTGCGTTGATCCCGTGGGCGGACAAGCTGTGGGCGATCGGCTACGTCGCCCACGTTCGCGGCGACGGCATTGGCCTCTACTCGATGGGCGAGGACATGGTGCTGAAGAAGCACGAAGCCTCGATCACAGGCACGTTCGCCAACCGCCTGGTGCACTGGGACAGCAAGCAGGTGTTCCTAGGGCCGCACGTGATTGATGCCGCGGGCGTCGTGCGCACGATCGACGGCCTGAAGGGCCATCGGCTGACCGCGACGTGCCGCCACCTCGCGGAACCGAAGCAGAAGGTGCTGTTCCTCACCATGGAAGGCCTGCTGTTCGAAGTGGATGTGCAGAGCCTCGCCTGCAAGGAACTCGCGAACCTCGTCCAGGCGCTGGCCCTGCCGAAGGGCGCGCAACCGCACTTCAAGGCGGCGTTCAGTGCCCAGGGGCGTCTCGTCGTCGCCAACAACACCTATGAAGAACTCGAGTACCTGGGCCAGCGGACCGCCGGATGCCTCGCCGAGTGGGACGGCGTCAGCTGGACCGTGCTCGAGAACAACCCGTTCGTCGAAGTCACCGGCAAGCACAACCCGACTGCTGGCGCACGCTACGGCAACACCCTGTGGGCGCTCGGTTGGGACCGCGGCACGGTGATCCTGCGCGTGCTGCACGACGGCAAGTGGACGCGATGGTTGCTGCCGAAGGGCTCACAGTCGTTCGACCACACCTGGAACACCGAGTGGATGCGCATCCGCGAAGTGCAGACGGAGCGCTACCTGATGGATGCCTTCGGCACGTTCTTCGACGTCCCGCCGATGGTCTACGGCGGCACGGTTGGGCCGATCCGTCCGATCAGCACACACCTGCGCGTCTGCCCCGACTTCCTGTCGTGGCGCGGCATGCTGGTGCTCGCTGGCGACCAGACCGACAACGCGGTCGGCCAGCCGCAGTCGGGCCTGTGGTTCGGCCACCTCGACGAACTGTGGAGCTGGGGCAAGCCGCAGGGCTGGGGCGCGCCGTGGTGGCAAAGGCAGGTCGCCGCCGAGCAGACCAGCGATCCGTACCTGATGACGGGCTACGAACACAAAGTCGTGCACGTCGTGAACGACGCGGACACTCCGTGCCCGGTCACGATCGAAGTCGATGTGCTCGGCAACGGCACCTGGCACCCGTGTGCTGAACTCGAGGTGCCGGGGCGCGGCTACCAGTTCCACCTGTTTCCGACCGGCTACGCGGCGCACTGGGTGCGGGTGCGCGCCAGGAAGGCGGGCCTGCTGACCGTCTCGCTGCACTACACCTGAACGCTCATTCGCCGGCGTCGCCGGCGAGGATCGCCGCGAACGTCTTGCTGTTGCGCAGCGTCACCGTGCCTTCGACGAGCCGATCGAGCACGGCGGACGTCACCTTCGAACGCGCGACGCCGCCGACGAAGTCGATCCACACGCAGTGCCCCACCACGGCGATCCGCTCGCCGCCCTTCGCGTACGGCGCGAGATCTGCGGCCAGTGTCTTCGGCAACTTCGCACGGGACCAACCGGCGTGCAGCAGGCTCGGGCGTTCGGTGCGCGCCTCGGCGAACGGACATTCGGCGAGGTCGCGCCGCAGCGCATCGAGGCGGCGCACCACCACCGGCACCGCGAACCCGAACTCCTCGGCGAGCGCGCGCTCGAGCGTCTTCGCCGCCGCGAGTTCGTCGACGTCGGCGGTGAACAGCAGGTTGCCGGTCTGGATCACGGTCGCGGCGTCCCGCCAGCCGAGCTGCGTCGCGATCCGGCGCAGCTCCTCCATCGGAAGCTTGTGCTTGCCGCCGACGTTGATGCCGCGCAGCAGCGCGACGAGCCGCGGCGGCGACTTCGGGCGCGTCGCCATCAATCGGCCTCGGGCTGCACGAGTTTGCGTTCATGCTCGACCACGAACATGCGCTTGCCGCGCACCTGCACCGTGTGGCCTTCCGCTTCGAGCCGCGACCGCAGCACGGCGAGCCCGCCGGGGAACTTGGGGTTCAGCTCGCCGCCGCTCTTCAGGGTGCGCCAGTACGGCGTGATCCGCTTCTTGCCCGCCTGCTCGGCCTCGTCGGCGGCGTGTGCGGCGATGTTGGCGAAGATGCCGGTCGTCATCGGGCATGCACACGAAGCCTTGTGCCTCTTGGCCAGCGCCCGCTGCAGTTCCGCGAACGTCGTCACCTTGCCTTTGGCGACCTTCTGCATCAGCGCATCGACTTCGCGCGGCGCGGCAATCACCAGCGTGCCCTTGCCCCACTTCGCCTGCATGCGCGGCGGGATCGGCTCGACCTTCGGCAAGCCGTGGTCGGTGGCTAGTTTCTCGGCCCAGCTCTTCTTCGTGTTCTTCATGGTGACTCCCGCTTGGCGGCATCGCAGCATATCTGCGCGCGCCACGTGCAGTCGTATCACGAAAGACCCCGTGGGCCACGCCGATGGCGCCCGGCGTGATACCGTGGTCGCCCACTCTTCGGAGGCTCGCCATGCACGCTTTCCCCGCATTGTTGGCTGCCTGCCTTTGTGCCTCGGCCATGTCCCAGAGGTGGATGCCAATCGACATCGCCCCTCCGGCACGGCAGCGGCACGGCATGGTGACCGACACGGTGCGCCAGCGCATCGTGATGTTCGGCGGCGAAGGTCGCGAAGACACCTGGGTCTTCGACGGCAGGGTGTGGACTCAGTTGGCGACGAATCAGCCAGCGCCGCTGCGCGATGGGTTCGGTTGCGCTTTCGACGAGCTTCGCAAGGACGTGGTCGTCTTCGGTGGCTCGCCCATCGGATCCTCGATCCCATCGACCGACACCTGGCGTCTGCACGGCAATGCGTGGAGTCAGGTTCCGACATCCGTCGCGCCTCCGGGACGACAGCAACCCGTCATGGCCTTCGACCGGGCGCGCGGCGAGGTCGTTCTCTTCGGTGGCTATGACCCGCTCTCGGGCACGTTCCTGAACGACACGTGGACGTGGAACGGTTCGTCCTGGCTCGCCCGCGCGCCGGCAACGGTGCCATCCGCGTACAGCGCCACCATGGCGTACGACGCCGCGCGGCAGCGCGTCGTGCTCGTCGACACCTGGTTCCCGGCGACGTGGGAATGGAACGGCACGAACTGGCTACCACACCCGGCACCGCCGCTCTCGCCGCGCAGAGCCGCGTCGATCGCGTATCGCCCCGACCTGCAGACCATCGTGTTGTTCGGCGGCGACGCAGGCACCTTCCAACCACCGCTGGCCGACACCTGGTCCTACGACGGCTCGTCGTGGACACAGCTCGTCAGCACGTTGACACCACCGGGTCGATACGGGCACGGCCTGGCTTGGGATCCGGTTGGACAACGCACCGCGCTGTTCGGCGGACGCAAGAACCCCAGCTTCGAGAACGACCACGCCGACACCTGGACGCTGACGGGAAACGCCTGGAGCCAGGCGCACACGCTCGAGCAGCCGGCCCACGTGCAGGCAATGACGTACGACTCGACGCGGGATCGCTTCGTCGCGTTGACCGGCAACGGTGGCCCGATCGAGACATGGGAGTTCAATGGCTTGTGGCATCGGATGCCCTCGGCCCAGGTGCCGCTGATCGGCTGGTCGCACCAGATCGCCTTCGACCCGCTGCGCAACCTCACGTTCACGCTGACGCCGGTGCCGGACCACAAGACGTGGCAATGGAACGGGGCGCAGTGGCAGGTGCGGATCACGGCCAACCGGCCACCGTCGCGCTTCCAGTATGCGTTGGCCTTCGATTCGTCACGCGGAGTGTTGGTCCTGTTCGGCGGCTACCAATTCACGTACTTCAACGACACCTGGGAGTTCGACGGCGTCGACTGGCAACAGCGCGCACCGTTGCAATCGCCGCAGGGGTTGGCGCGCGCAGCGATGGCGTTCCACCCGGCGAGCAATCGGCTCGTGCTGTTCGGCGGCGTGCAAGCGCCCAATGGCCCGGCATCGGACGGCACCTGGGAGTTCGACGGTATGACGTGGACGCCGCGCTTCCCGCCGGTGCGCCCGATCGGGCGACACGGCGCTGCCCTCGTCGTCGATCCGATGTCTGGCGATCTGTTGCTGAGCGGCGGCAGCGCGTTCGTCGGCGGCAGCGCGACGTCCTCGGTGCGCGATGCATGGCGATGGAACGGCAACACCTGGACACCGACACCGCCCCAGGCGATCTACTCGATTCCCTGGCAGCGGGCGGCGGCCGATCCACACAACGCGATCCTGTCCGATGGCGAACGATGGTGGCGCTGGACCACGTCGCCGGCCGTGGCGCCTGCCACCACCGGCACCGGCTGCGGCAACCCCGAACCGAAACTCGTCGTCGACAGCCGGCCCTACCTTGGCAACCCGTTGTTCCGGCTGCACGTCGAACCCGCCCTGCCGAACGTGTTGTTCGCGCTCTTCGCAGACACCGCCCCGACGGTGGTGTCGCTCGGTGGCGGCTGCACGCAGTATCTGATCGATCCACAGCTGTTCTGCCTCGGCACGACGGCAGCGAGCGGCGTCGGCTCGGCGACCATCCCGATCCCGCGGCTGCCGGCGTTGCGCGGCTGCGTGCTGCACCTGCAGGCGCTCGCCGGGCAACCCGGCGGCGCGCTGCAGGGCGTCGCGGCGGTGACCGGACGCGTGACCCTCGTCCTGGGCGATTGATCACGCCCCCTTCCAGCTCAGCACCGGCCGCAGCCGTCGCACGACCTTGACGAGGTCGCGTTGCGCCCGCATCACCGACCCGATGTCCTTGTAGGCGCTCGGCGCTTCGTCGCGCAGCGCCGCCGCCTGCTCGCGCGGGAAGTGCACGCCGTCGAGTTGCCGTTCGAGTTCGCGCGGCGCGATGCGGCGCATCGCTTCGCCGCGCGGCAACCGCCGGCCGGCCCCGTGCGAGCTCGAACACAACGACGCCGCACAGCCGCGCCCTTCGACGTGGAACGACCAACTGCCCATCGAACCTGGGATCGCGCCGAACTCGCCGGCCTGCGCCGAAGCCGCGCCCTTGCGATGCACCCACGCCTCGACGTCGCCGTGCCGTTCGCGGCGCACGAAGTTGTGCACGACGTCCTGCCACGTCGCCCAGTCCGTCGCGATGCCGAGCGCTTCGTGCAACGCCACCGCGGCAGCCTCGGCGATGGCGCGCCGGTTCTGCGCCGCGAACCACACCGCGACGTCGTGGTCGTGCAGGTAGTCGCGGCCGTGCCCGACGTCCGGCAGCGCGACCAGGCCCTTGCCGACCGGCTGGCCGCGCGCGAGATGATGGTCGCGCACCGCGGGGCCGAGCGCGCGCGAGCCGCTGTGCACCATCAGCCACAACCGGTCGGCGTCGTCGGCTTGCACTTCGAGGAAGTGGTTGCCGCGGCCGAGCGTGCCAAGTTCGAACTGCATGTCGCGGCGCACGCTGCGATCGAGCGCCTGGTCGGAGAACCCGACGTCGACGAGTTCGCGCCGCCGCCGCTGCCGCAGCGCGGGCACGCGTTCGTGCAGTGCGGCGAACACCCGGTCCGCCGCCGCGGCATCGGCGAACACTTCGGCGGTCGCCGCGAGTGCGGTGACGGCGATACCGCATCCGATGTCGCCGCCGACCGCCTGCGGATACAGGCGATCGACGGTACCGACGACGGTGCCGATGCAGACGTGCTCGGCGAGGTGCACGTCGGGCATCACCGCGACGTGCTGCACGCCCGGCGCCTGCGCGAGCCGGTCGAGGGCCGCGGCGACGTCGCGCGGCATTGGCTCCGCCAACCAGCGGTGCACCACGGTCATGGTGCACCTCCGGCCGGCAGAACCGTGAACGACAGCTGCGGCGCACGCTTGCGCGTGACCGATTCGGCGACCGCATCGCGCAGGAATCCGCGCGCGCGATCGAGAGCTGCCAGAGAAGCGACCAGGCCGTGGCCGCACGGATCCTGCATCACGACGAGCACGTGCTTGTCGCCTTGCATGGGCTCGACGCAGTCGAGCACGAGGTCCATCAGGACCGGATCGGAGGATTCGCCGAGGGCATACGACAACGCGTCGTGCACCTGGGCGCAGAGTTGGAGGGACTTCGCAACGGACCGCCCTCCGCGGTCCTTCGGGCAATGCATCTGCTGAGTGCCATGGCGTGCGCGAGCACGCCGGAATGGAACCGGTGTCAGGAGTCGACGCTCAACCCGGCCGCCGCTCGCCGGTCAGGCGCGCGAGAACCGGGAGGCGGACACAGCGATGCAGATGCGTTGCATGGTGGCCTCTCGGGAAGGCGCGCAAGGTAGCGACGTTCGTCGGGCGCGCAAGCCCCGGCGCCCGTGTCGAATCAGCTGTGGTGGGGCCCGGCGGCAGATCTTCACCAGTCACGAATTCGACTCGGCGGTCGGTGCTCCGCGCGAAGTCGCCGCTCGCAGCCGACCTGTCGAAGGCCACGATCTTGACCCCGCCGCCACACACCTTTGCCAGCAGCTCGGACACTGCACCGGTGCCACATCCAAAATCGAGCACGCGAGTGGCCGCCTCGACCCCGGCCGCGCGCAGGAACCGCTCGGTGCATTCGGCGAAGAACTGCCCCTGCGCGACGAGCCTCGCGGACTCGGCAGCATTCTGGATGAACGGATACTCCACCATCAGCTGTTCGTCCTGATCTCACACCTGCCGCGAAATCTGCGGCGGCTACTTCAGCGACTGCAGGTGCTGCCAGAAATCGGCTTCGAACTTGTCCCAATCGACGCCGGCGAACGCCGCATCGACGGCCGTTCGCGTGCTCTGTGCCGTGCGCAGTTCGGTCCACAACTTGGTGAAGCGTGCAGTGTGCAGTTGCGGCCCCTTGCGCAGGAAGTGCACCAACGCCCATGCCTGCGCGTAGCGCTGCTGCGCGTTGGCGTAGAAGTCGTCGTAGCCGCCGTGCACGAAGTCGCGCAACTTCGGCAACGCATTGCGGCTGCGGATCAGCGTCGCGATGTGATCCTTGCGCACCTGGCCACCGACCAGTTTGCCTTGCTGGTATTGCGCCGTTTCCCAGAACTCGGCGAAGCCTTCGTTCAGCCACGACGGTGGGCGCTCCATCAGTCGATCGAGGAACTGGTGGAAGCCCTCGTGCCGCACCGTGCGCACCATGTCTTCGCGCCGCGGCACGTTCCAGATCAGCAGTTGCTTCAGAACCGGCGAGTAGATGCCCGCCGTATGCGGCTGCGTGCCGCCGAGGATCGCCTTGTTGTAGGCCTGGTAGCCTTCCTCGCCGGAGAACAGATACACGCGGAAGCGCGGCAGGCTGCGGTCCTCCTTGATCCACGTCAGTTGCGCCATCAGGTTGACATAGGACTGTTCGAGCACGCGGCACGCTTCGAACGCGACCTTGGCATCGATGTCCGTGATGACTTCATAGTGCGCACTCCGGCTGGTGAAGCGGCGCGACCAATTCGGGCCGCGCGTCGACATCGCCAGCATCGTTTCGAGCGGCCCCATTTCCTGCCACAGGCCGTGCTTCGTCTTGGCATCGCGCACGACCCGCCGCGCGTCGTCGAGGCGACCTCGCCGCATCAACGTCGTGCACAGCAGCGAATGGCCTTCGTCGTAACCGGGATCCGCGGCCACCGCAGCCTGCAGCAACTGCAGCGACTCGTCACTGCGTCCGACGTCCTCGAGCACCTGCGCATGCAACAGACGGACCGTCGTCTCTTCGGGTGCTTCGACCAAGAGCTTCTGGGTGATCGCCAACGCGGCATCGGGTCGGTCCCGACGAACGTGCAGCAACGCCTGCAGGAACGAACGCGTCAACGGCGACGCCGACAGCGAATGCAGATTCGGCAGTGCCGCCTCGGCTTCGGCGAACTTGCCTTCGAGGACTTGCACGACCAATTGCTCAAGGTCCTTGGCGATCTGGTTGCCGAGACCAGGCAACCACGACCGCGACTTCGGCTGCGTGCGCACGATCTGAGGCCGTTCGAACACCCATTTCGGCAGCGCCTTCTTCGCGTCGAACGTCTTTACGAACTGCTCGCGCTGCCGCGCCAACGCTTCGTCGATCTGGCCTTGGAAGCACGAAGGCTCGACCTTGCCGTCGAGCACGACCTCGTCGCTCATCCCGAACTCGATACCGACGCGACCGAACTCGGCCCCGGAGCGATCCGTCTTCACGACCACCTTGTTGTCGCGCATCGTCTCGATGGCGTTCTCGGTGACCTTCAACACGGCTTTGTACGGCGTGCCGGGCTTGGGCAGGTTCTTGTGCGACTCGACCTGCGACACCGGGCCGCCTTCCCCTTTGGATTGCGCGATGAACGCTTTGATGTAGGAGCCGCCGAAATCCGCACCGAAACCAGCCTGGAACCAACCGGAACCGGATGGGTCGATGTCGAACCACACCTGCAACGACCGATCGCCGGCCGGGTGAGTCTTGCCCGACATGGTGACGGTGTAGGGGCCGGCGAACACCAAGGGATGCACGACAAGCTCGCCAGTACTCCGCGTCTTCTTGACGGTCGTGCCTGCGGCGGCTTCTTCGCCTTCGGCACCGAGCGGCACCCAATCGCTCCAGTCCGTCGTGAACGAAACCTTGATGCGACCGGTGCGCGCATCCCACGCGAGGATCTTGCCATGCACGAGGTCCTGCATGGTCGGCGCCTTCGCCACCGCGAAGAACGCGCAGGTTTCGAGATCGGCCGCGAGCGCGTCGCACTGCGCTTGCACGTAGACCTTGTTGGCGTGGCTCTCGACGATGGCGAGCAACCCCGTCTTGGCGTCGCTCCATTTCGACTGGCGCATCAGTTCGTGTACGCGCGCGAGTTCGGTGTCGAACTCGGCCTCGTTGCGTTCTTTGGCCTGGGCGATGAGAGCGGCGGAGAACAGAACGGACAGGGCGAGGGTGCGAAGCGGCATGGGTCTCCTGATCGGTAACGTCGCCGACGCACACTGCGCGGTCAACTCGATGGACGCGCTCCGTGCCCTGCCGTCGCGTTGCGAAGAAGTCAGCCGCGAGACACGAAGGCACGAACGGCCGAATCGGTCGCGGCCACCACCTCGTCGAGCTCGGTGCGGCGCGAGGGCTCGAGCTGGCCGGCTTTGCCTGCGTCTTCGAGCGCTCCCGCGAGCTGGCGCAATCGCTGCGCCCCCACCGAGGCCGCAGCGCCCTTCACCGCGTGGGCCGCTTTCTGCTGCACATGCGGATCGGCGCCGCCGAGCGCTGCCCGCACGGCTTCGACGCTGGCCGGCAGGTGCTCCAGGAACACGCGACAGAGGCGCACGACGAAATCGCGCTTGCCGCCGACCGCTTCGAGTGCAGCTTCTTCGTCGAACAGCGGTGCGTCAACAACGCTCGTCACCGGCGAGAGCGGGGTCGTCGCAGCCAGACTCGACGTCGCCGGAGTCGGCAACGGACTCGTCGCGGTCGGGCTCGCATTGGCCGGAGTCTGCGTAGCGAGCTCCGGCAGCACGTCGGCATTGGCCTTCGACGCCGGGGCCGGCACCGCACCGAGTTGCCGAACCATCGCCTTGACCAGATCCGTTTGCCGGAACGGCTTGCCGAGCAGACCCTGCATGCCGACCTGCAGCACCGCTTCGCGATTGTCCGGCGACACATCGGCGGACACCGCGAGGATCGGCCCCTTGTAGCCCAGCTGCCGGATCTTGCGCGTGGCCTGCAGGCCGGTCATGCCCGGCATGTGGCAGTCCATCAGCACGATGTCCGGCGCCTGCGCCTTCACGCTCGCAATCGCTTGGGGACCGTCTTCGGCCATCGACACCGTACAGCCGAGTTCCTGCAGCATCGTGTCGCCGAGTGTGCGATTGACGGGGTGGTCGTCGACGAGCAGCACGCGCACGCCGTGCAACGACACGCCGACAAGCGTTGATTCCGGGACTTCGAGTTTGGTCGCGACCTTGTGGGTCGTCGTGAAAGTGAACGTCGTGCCGACGCCTACGTCCGATGTGACGTGGATGGCGCCGCCAGCGGCTTCGACGATGCGTTTTGCGATGGACAAGCCGAGCCCCGTGCCGCCGAACTTTCGTGTGGTGGCTGCTTCGGCTTGCGAGAACGGCTGGAACATTCGCTTCAGCGCCGCGGGTGGGATGCCGCATCCGGTGTCGCTCACGCTCCACTCGATGCAGACTGCGCCGTCCTTGCCGGTGGCCTGCCGCACGACGACACCGATCTCGCCCTTCGCGGTGAACTTCAACGCGTTGCTGAGCAGGTTGCCGAGCACCTGGCCGAGCCGGTGCGTGTCGCCGAGAATGAGTAGCGGCGGCACGACCGCCATGTCGACGCGCAACGCCAGCCCCTTCTGGGAGGCCGCCGCCGCCACCGACTGAATCGCCGCCATCACCTGATCCTGCACGCACAGCGGCTTGCTCTCGAACTCGAGCTTGCCCGATTCGATGCGCGACCAATCGAGCACATCGCCGATCACCCGCAGCAAGCGTGAACTCGACTGCTGGCACAAACCGATCAGCTCTCGCTGTCGTTCGCTCAGCGTCGTGCGGCCGAGCACGTCAATGGTGCCCGCGAGCCCATGCAACGGCGTGCGCAACTCGTGACTCATCTGCGCCAGGAAGTCCGACTTCGCCTGACTTGCCGCCTGCGCGTTGCACAGAGCATCGCGCAGCTCGAGCGTGCGCAACTCGACCAGTTGTTCGAGCGTCTGGTTCTGCTGCTGCAGCGTCTCGTTGGCGAGGAACAGTTCGCGAGTCTTGTCCTCGATGACGCGCTCGAGCACGGCGATGCGCTGCTTTTCGCGCACCAGCCGCCGCCCCAGCGTGACCGCGTCCGGTTGCTCCGGGCTCATGCGCGCGCGGGAACGAGCGCCGGGAAGTTGATGCGGAAGGTGCAACTCGCATCGCCGCGATGCTTGCACGTGGTATGCGTGTGCTCGTACTGCGAGGCGAAGTACTCGGCGCAACCGTCAAGGAGGCCGGACATCAGCGCGCAGATGCCACGCTTGCTGTCGTAGTGGACGTCGATCGAGTTCGGCTCCCCTGCCACCGACTCACAACGCACACTCGGCGGCTCGGCGCCGTCCATCAGTTTGCGAACTTCGACGTGGATGATGCCATTGACCGACTCGATCAACTTGCGCGGATCGGTCAGACCGTGCACGAAGCCGGGGAAGCGATTGGCGAGCCCGGCGAAGCAGAACTTGCCGAAGGCCCGCAGCGCGTCGGGTGCCGCGACGTGCAACCGCGTGCATGCGGCGGTCAACAGATCGACGATCCACTGGTCCGGATACGTCTTCGGTGACACGAACGGTTCTCTGGCCGTGTGCGGACAATCGGCGAGCAGCGACTCGAACGTCGCCTCGCCCCAGTTCTGCACGACGAACTCCTCGAACAGGACAAAGATGACGCCCTTCACGGCTTCTGCTGCTCTGCGACAGTGCGCTCTTGGACCTGTTCCATCGCATCAGCGAGTTTCTTCATCGACACCGGCTTCACCAGGTAGGCGTCGGCCTTCTGTTTGAACGCCGCCAGAATGTCCTGCGTGTCGCTCGACGCAGTCACGATGACGACGCCGGTGCGCTTTCCAGCGCGCATGTACTGATCGATCTCGCGGATCATCGCGACCGTCTCCAGTCCATCCGGCCCCGGCATCGACAGGTCGAGGCACACGAGGTCGTAGGGCGTCTTCGCTTTGACTGCTTCGCGGATCTGCTCCAGCGCGACGGCGGCGTTCTCCGCCTCGTCGACCTGGCCATTGGCCTCAAGCAGCATGCGAAGGTGAAGGCGGGCCGTGGGTTCGTCGTCGACGACAATGCAGCGCATCAGGTTTTCTCTCCGCGCGCCCCATCGGCAGGCGGACACGACCGGGATAAGCGGCAAACGGCACGACCTTCCCCTGCGAACAAGGCCCCGCGCAATGCTGCCGATCGCATCGGCCAATGGCAATTCGACGCCAGCGCCACCGTTCTACTTCACTGCCCCCCGATCCCCGCCTAGCCTGTCCGCCCCCGCATGAACGCCCACGCCTACACGCACCTCGACGACACCCTCGCCCGCGAACTGGTCCACAAGGCCGGCCTCGGCGACATCGACGCCAAAGTGCGCGCCGGGCAGCGGCTGTCGTTCGAAGACGGCGTGCGCCTCTACGAAACCCCGCACCTGGCGGCGGTCGGCCTGATGGCGCACAGGGTGCGCACGCAGCGGCACGGCAAGAAGACGTTCTTCAACATCAACCAGCACGTCAACTACACGAACATCTGCATCTACTCGTGCAAGTTCTGCGCGTTCGCGGCGAAGGAAGGCGAAGAGCGCGCCTACCTGATGACGCCGGCGATCGTCGAACAGAAGGTGCGCGAGCAGCTGCACCGGCCGGTCACCGAAGTGCACATGGTCGCCGGCATCCACCCGACGATGCCGTACGAGTACTACCTCGACGTGGTGCGCGCCGCGAAGCGCGCGCGGCCCGACATCCACGTCAAGGCGTTCACGATGGTCGAGATCGACCACATGCTGAAGATTTCGGGCAAGAGCCACGACGAAGTGTTCGCCGACCTGCGCGAAGCGGGCCTCGGCAGCTGCCCGGGCGGCGGCGCCGAGGTGCTCACCGACCGCGTGCACAAGGCGGTGTTCCGCGAGAAGCAGGGCCCGCAGGGTTGGCTCGACACCGCGCGCAAGGTGCAGAAGGCCGGCTTCAAGATGAACGCGACGATGTTGTACGGCCACATCGAGCGCGTCGAAGAACGCGTCACGCACCTCGTCAAGCTGCGCGAACTGCAGGATGAGTGCGGTGGCTTCATGGCCTACATCCCGCTGGCGTTCTGGCCCTACCACACCGACCTCGAGAACTTCGGCCACGTCACCACCGGGCACCTCGACCAACGTTCGATCGCCGTCGGGCGACTGATGCTCGACAACTTCCCGCACATCAAGGCCTACTGGATCATGCTGACGCAGGAATCGGCGCAGACGGCCCTGTCGTTCGGCGCCAACGACATCGACGGCACGGTCACCGAAGAGAAGATCACGCACGACGCCGGCACCACCGAGCCGCAGGCGCTCAACCCGACGCAGATTTCGCACCTGATCCGCGAAGCGGGCTACGAACCGGTCCAGCGCACGACGGTGTACGAAGAGATCGGCGCCTCCCTGTAGGCGACGGCCCGACGGGGCCACGTCGCCGTCAGCAGCAGCACCGGGCCGAGCATCTCGAGCGACTCCTCGATCCAGTGTGCGTAGGCGAGCAGTTCGATGCCGCGCGGGCGCCAACCCGACTGCATGACCGCGTTCTCGAGCGCCTCGCAACCGAGCGCGAGACCCAGCACCACGAAGCCGGCGAGCATCCGCAAGCGACGCGCCGGCTCGTCCGCGAAGGCACGCCACAACCGGAACGCGCAGATGCCGCCGATCGTCGCGAACACGGGGCCGAGCACGAGCACCCAGCCATAGACGCCGGCGCCGTCGAACCACGCGTGCACGAAGCAGCCGACGTGCTCGTGCACCATGCACAGATCGTCGATCGCCAGGAAGCAGAGCAGCGTGCCGAGCAGTCGCCAGCACCAGCGCGGCGCCCCGACCTGCCGCCAGCAACCGAGGCCCGCCGCGAACATCGTCGCCACCGAGAAGAAGGTCGGGATCGTGAACTCCGCCGACGCATGGAACCAGGCCAGCGGGGCGTGTTCGACGTGGTGCCGTCCGGTGAAGGTCAAGGTCGCCCACGCATCGATCGCCGACAACGCGGCGGCGAGCAGCAGCAGCGGCCAGTAGCCCTTCATCTTGGGCTACATCGACGATCTGACGCCGTCACCGCAGCGCGGGACGGACTACCTCTCGAATCGGGACTTCAGCGCGGCGCGCCCACGTACTGCACGCCGTCGATCACCGTGCCCACGCAATGGGTCGTGTACTCGAACGGATCGCCGTCGAACATCGCCAGGTCCGCGTCCTTGCCGACCTCGAGCGTGCCGGTCCGCGCCGCGATCCCGAGCAACTTCGCCGCGTCGATCGTCAGCGCCCGCAGCGCAGCATCGGCCGGCAGGCCGCGCCCCACGGCGACGCCCGCTTCCCACAACACCACGCGGGTCTTCGGCACGTAGCTCTCGTAGCCACTCTGCAGGGCGAACGGCACCTTGGCGTCGTGCAGCAGCTTGGCGAGCTCCATCGTGCCGTTCTTCAACTCGCCGCCGGTGCGCGCCATCGCCGGGTGCGGAATGACTGCACAACCCGCAGCGAGGATCTCGGGGCCGACCAGGTAGGCCTCGGCCGCGCCGTCGAGCACGATCTTCACGCCGAACTCCTTCGCCACTCGCAACGCCGCCAGGATGTCGTGCGCGCGATGCACCGTGACCAGCAGCGGGACTTCGCCGGCCAGCACCTTCCCGGTGGTCTCCATCGCGAGGTCGAGCGCGGTATCCGGATCCTTCTGGCGCTTGGCGACGTACTCGCGCGCCTTCTGCAGATGCTCGCGCAACATCGCCACCGACTTCGCCCGCGTGCCCGGCGCCTTGCCTTCGCGCCCGCGGCTGCCATCGCCGAGCGTCACCGCCACCATCGCGAGCGGCACGACAACATCGGCTTCGACCGAACGACCGTGCGTCTTCACCACCATCGTCTGCCCCGACACCAGCGCACCCGGCCCATGGCCGGTGTGCACCGTGGTGATGCCGAAGCCACGCAACCACGCCACCAGTTCATCGCGTGGGTGGAACGCATCGAGGGCGCGAAGTTCGGGTTGGATCGGCGCCGACTTCTCGACCTGGTCCTGGTCGTGTGGCACGTTGCGCGACCCGCTCAGGCCGACCGTCGAATGCGCATCGATCAGGCCCGGCGTCACGATCTTGGCGCGCAGCACCGGAACGTCGGCGCCGGCAGCGACCTCGGTCGCGGGGCCGACCTTCTCGATCTTGCCGTCGCGCACCAGCACCGCGCCGTTCGGGATCGGCGCACCGGCCATCGTCACCAACGTCTCGGCGAGCACGACGAAGGTCTTGCCGGTCGACGCTGCAGCAGGAACTGCGGGAACTGCGGGCGCCGGCACCGGCACCGGCACCGGCGTCTCGCCTTGCGGCATCGCAGCCGCGAACGAAACCAGGAGCGGGAGAATCACTGGCCGCCCTCCGTGCCGAAGCAGCACATCGACATCGCCTGCCCTTCCGACGCGCCGTAGCCGCCGTTCGCGAACAGGCGGTCCTTCGGATCGGCGAGGTCGAACACCTTCTTGCCCTCGACCCACGTCTGCAGCACGCGCGTGTAGACGGAGAACGGGTCACCCGACAACACCACGAAGTCGGCGTCCTTGCCCGGCGTCAGCGTGCCGACGCGATCCTGCAGGTCGAGCATGCGCGCATTGGCGATCGTCAGCGCCTGCAGCGCCTTGTCGCGTTCCATGCCGGCGCGCACCGCGAGCGCGCCAGAACGCAGGAACAGCCGGCTGTCGGTGATGCCGTCGTCAGTGTGGAAACCGACCAGGACCCCGGCGCGATCGAGCACCGCACCGGTCGTCAGCGACAAGTTCAACGCTTCGAGCTTGCCACCCGGCGAATCGAGCACGATCACCGAACACGGCACCTTCGCCGCCGCGATCTGGTCGGCGACCATCCAGCCTTCGCTGACGTGGTGCAGCACGCAGCGGAAGCCGAACTCCTGCTGCAAACGCAACACCGTGATGATGTCGTCCTGGCGGTGCGTGTGGTGGTGCACGACGCGTTTGCCTTCGAGCACTTCGACCAGCGCTTCGAGGCCGAGACTGCGGTCGGGCGCCTTGCTCGGATCGTCCTTCGCCGCGTCGAGCTTCTTCTTGTGGTCGAGCGCGCGGTGCAGTTGCGCCCGCATCAGGGCCGCAGCCTTGCCGCGGGTGCCGGCGAACGGCGGGTCCTTCTGCGGATTGGTGCCATTCGCCATCTTGATGCCGCCGGCGATGCTGCCGTCGGCGTTCTTGATCGCGATGTCCTCGACGGTGCGGCCGTCGCGCAGCTTCAGGTAGACGGTCTGGCCGGAGAGCAGGTGGCCGGAGCCGGGCATCACGTTCACCGTGGTGATGCCACCGGCCTGCGCCTTCTGGATGCCGGGGTCGAGCGCATCGATCGCGTCGAGTGCACGCACCTCGGGCTGGATCGGCCCGCTGCCATCGGCTCCCGCCACTGCACCGATGTGCGAATGGCTGCAGACGAGGCCCGGAATGATCGTGCGGCCGGCGGCATCGATGCGCTCGGCATCGTCCGGGACCTTCACGTCGGCAACCGGACCGAGCGCGACGATCCGGCCGCCGCGAACCAGCAACGTGCCGCGTTCGATCACCGGCGCATCGACCGGTTCGATGCGGGCACCGACGAACGCATGGGCGCGTTCCTGCGCCAGCGCGGCCGTGGTCAGGACGCATAGCGTCGTGAACTGCGACAGTCGACGAAACAGCATGGCGCCAAGACTAACGGGCCCAGGGAAGTCTCCCTCAATTGGAATTGCACCTCATGTCGATGGGCATGGCTCGCCCGGACCAAGTCGTCTGGCCAATGGAGAGTCCCAGAACATGCGTCAACTCGTAGTCACCTCGTCTTGTCTCTTTGCCCTGGCCTTCACCGCATGCGGCGGCGGCGGCACCGCCACCGGTGATGTCACCGGGCTGCAAGCACCGGAACAGGTGTCGATCGTCGAGTCCGACAGCGGCGGCGGCTCCTCGGTGCGGCTGCCGGCCGGCCTGCGCGCCATTGCGGGCAGCGACTACGAGACCGACCCGACGCGGTTCTGGATCCGTGACGACAGCATGCAGGCGCTGGACACGGTCAACATGATCCTGAACAGCCTGAAGCAGACGAACTACTGGCAACAGACCAATGCCGGCGCCTACCGCGCGCTGGTCGAACAGGACGACCGTGGCGGCGGCGAGCGTGGCAACACCGGCCCGACGTTCGAGGAATGGGTCGTCGAATCGACGCGCGCCGACAACTCGTCGCCGCAGGTCGTGAAGTTCTGGATCGAGCAGACGGAGTCGATGGGCGAAGAACAGGCCTCGACGATCTACGGCAAACTGACCGTCACCGAGGAATCGACCGACGCGCAGCCGCTCGGCCAGTTCACCCTCTACTTCAAGAATCTGGCGCAGACCGAGAACCACGACAGCACCGACACGATGTTCGAGGGCTACCTGCGCACGGTGGCGCGCAACGACGGCCAGAGCGAAGTCGAGTTCTACATGTCGCACGGCGACGTCGGCGGCGCTGTCGCCAACGGCGAGTACGCCGTGCGTGAGCGTTGCCACGTCGTCGGCAATCCGAACACGGATACCGGTCGCGCCTACGCCGAGAAGGCCTTCGCCATGAACAATGGTGGCGGCACGCAGCTCGACAGCGCCGAGTACCAACTGCAGTTCAACTCGGACTACGTCGCCCGCCGCGAGGTATCGAACGGCAATGCACTGGCCGTGCTGGACCGCAATGACTACGAGACGCGCGTCTTCCGCTACGGCCTCTACGATGCGACCACCGAGGACCGCGTCGAGCAGATGTCGGGCTTCCCGGTCGAAGACGAGAACGGCCGCTACGGCTGGGCCGGCTTCGAAGGCGTCTGGTTTCCCGAGAACGTCACGCTCGTCGACGGCCAGACGATCTACCGCCGCAACTTCGGCAACAACACGCGCACGCCGTACACGCTCGTCATCGCCGCCGGCAAGCTGCAGAAGCGCACGCGCGCCTCGATCACGCTCGGTGACCTGGTCAACGAGGAGATGGAGTACTTCAGCCCCAACGGCGGCGGCGAACAGCGGGTGATGTTCACCGGCAGCGACTTCGTGCGCACCGCGTCGCGAGTCAACGGCCAGTGGCAGCTGGAGAGCACGCCGGTCAGCATCGCCTCGTCGTTCACGACCAACCAGTGGTGCAACTTCTGGAGCCAGGCGCGCGGCTCGGTCGAGTTCAGCTGGCCGGCCTCGCTGTCGACCGGCACGGCGGCGTTCGTGTGGTCCAACACGACGATCACCGCCGACTCGCCGGAACTCGCCAGCGGGGACCTGACCCTGAACGGCTACTTCCACATGCTGCGGGCGAACCTCACGCAGAACCAGGCGAACTTCGCCAACAGCGAGACGCCGTACTTCACCGACGCGACTGCCGTCAACTCGGGCAACCAGACCTACGTCTTTGATCGCGAGACGATGCTGCTGACGCTCGGCGGCAACCCGGTGAAGCTCGGTACCGGCGTGACCATCACGCAGGGGCCGGGCATGTGGGGCCTCAACTGCGGCCCGCTGTTCGCGACCGCACTCACCGGGTTCAACGAGATCCCCAACCAGTCGACCACCTACGAGTGGAGCATCGGCACCAATCCGTGGAACCAGCTGCGCACGCTGAAGGACGCCAACGGCGCCTTCGTGCAGTTCGACGCCCCGATCCGCATGACCTACGTGCATGACGAAGACGGCTCGCCGTTCGACGGCCGCACCTTCTTCCTCGAATACGACGGCATGGGCATTCGCGGCATCCCGCATGAGCAGGTCGGCGAATCGGGCCACTGGTACCCGCTGTTCAACATCCCGACCGGCACGACGGTGACGTCGGGCAACACGAGCTACAAGATCAAGCAGCTCGAAGGCGAACAGTTCATGGTCGAAGTCGGCAGCCCGAGCACGGTCTACGCCGCGCAGGGCTTCGACATCGACGGCACGCCGATCAGCGCGCCGGACGGCGATCCGTACGAGGATCCGGCCATCGGCCAGAAGCCCGAAGTCGTCGGGGCCCCGCTGTACGTCGGCGGCGTCGCGCAGAGCAGCGACGGCTGATCGACGCGTTCAGCGCGCGATCTCGCGCAGGATGCGGGTCGCCCCGTAGACCTGCAGCGCCTCGACGATCGCCTGCGGGTGGACGCACACGCTGCGCTCCACCCGCTCGCCGTAGAGGAAGCGATTGGCAACCGATTCGATGTTGCCGTCGAACAAGAGACCGGTGAGTTCGAGCCTGCGGTTCACCACCGGACTGCCCGAGTTGCCGCCGGTCGAGTCGACCGTGCAGACGAAGTCGACGGGCGCCAGCATGTCGATGCGATCCTTCGCCAGCAGCCACTCGCGCGGCAGGTCGAACGGCGAAGCACCGTCGAACTCGGCCGAACGCGCGAACATGCCGTGAAACACCGTGCGCCACGGCGCCAGCGTGCCGTTGTACTCGTACCCGGCAACGCGCCCGTCGCTCCAGCGCAGCGTGCCGGTGGCGTCGGGCGCGACCTCGTCGCCGTACACCGAGAACAGCAGCTTGGCCAGGCGGCTGGCCAGGGCCGACTCGGTCGCTTCGATGCGCGCTTCGCGTTCCTTGTTCTGCTGCATCAGCCGCGCAATCACGCGCGCCGCCACCAGCGCCGGATCGGTGCTGGCCTCGATCGCCGCGCGCCCACCGGTGAGCAGTGCTTCGAGCACTTTCGCATCGCACAGCCGCGTGTTCGCCAGCAGCTTCGCGACCGCAACCTCCGGCTCGAGATCACCGAGCACGACCTTCAAGTACGGATCGTCCGCCGGCAGTTGCCGCCGGGCCCGCTTCAGGTGGTCGACGAACAACGCCTGCTGCACGGGATCGGCGCCGCAATCGCTGTCGCGCGCTCGCTGCGCCAAGGCCGTATCACCCGTCTCCGCGAACGCGACGACATCCAACGCCCGCAACAGCAACGGCACGCCACTGGCCGAATGGAACCAGAAGGGCGCCTCGTGGCTGCGGCGCTCCGATGTCGCCATCGCCAGTTGCTCGAACACCGACAGCGCCGCCCCGAGCCCTGCCTTCGACGCTCGCGCCCGCAGGGCTTCCTCGGCGGTCTGCTTGCGCGCCATGAATCCCGGGTCGAGCAGGGCTCCGTGCTCGCCGCGGAACAGCTTCTGGCCGTTCTCGAGCCACAGGATCGACGGCCGCAGGCGCTTCTCGGCCTCCGCGTTCTTGGCCGCGAACTCCCGCAGGATCGTCAGACGAGCATCGACCAGTTCGCGCAAGCGCGGATAGCGCACGTCGCGATGGAACTCGAGCTGGGCGCGCGTGAGCAGCCGCAGCGTGCCACTCGGATTGCCGGTGAGGAACACGACCTCGCCTTCCGCGGGCCCATCGCCCCAGGCAAAGTGGTGGTCCTTCGTGTCGACCGGCCGATCGCCTTGCCAGGCTCGGCAGAACGCGAAGTCGATCGAGTAGCGCGGGTAGGTGAAGTTGTCGGGATCGCCGCCGAAATGCGCGATCTGCAAGTGCGGCATCATCACCAGCCGCACGTCGTCGAACACGCGGTACTCGTAGAGCTGCCAGACGGCGCCGTGGAACAGCTTGACCACTTGCGGTTCCAGCAACGGATGCGCGGCCTTGGCTGCGGCGAGCACGCGCTCGCGATTGGCGTCGCGCACCGACTCGATCGCCGACGCGTCGCCGGACTGCGGCACGCCTTCTTCCATGCGCGCGGTGATGTCGGTCATCCGCACCAGCTGGTGCAGCACGAGCCCCGGCAGTTTCACTTCGTCGGTGAGTTCCTTGGCGACGAACCCGTCGGTGCCCCAGTCGTTCTTGCCTTGCACCTTGGCGACGAACTCGCGCACGCAGTGATGGTTGGTCAGCACGAGGCCGCTCGGCGAAACGAACGACGCCGAGCCGTACTTGCCAAACCGCAGCGAAGCGGCGCGCAGGCGTTCGAAGAACGCGGGCTCTGGCACGAATCCGTACTCACGCTGCAGCCAGCCAACCGGCGGGCGCTCGAACGTCCACATCTTGCCGAGCCCGAGTTCGTCCTGCGCTGCGGCCGCGCCACAGCACAGGGCTGCGACGAGCCAGGCCCAGAGTCGGCGAGTCACTCCGGCGTTCATTACGTTTCGGTCCCTGCCTTGGCCGGGGCCGCGAACGGGGCGGCGGTACCCGGGGCAGCCAGTGAGGCGAGGAACGAGCAACACGGAGGGACGACCATCTGGGGCATGCTACGGACCTCCCCCGGCCGCCGTTGGCGGGATTCCCCCGCCGCCGACGAGTCGCTGCTAAGGTGCGTTCGCATGCCCATGTTCGCCGCGCTGGTCGCCGGTCTCCTGCTGTCCGCCTCGGATCACCCATTGCGGTAGTGGTGGTTGCAACTGGTGGCCCTGGCGCCGTTCTGGTGCGCGCTGCAGGACCGCCCGAACGCGAGTCCGGCCTGGCCACTGGGAACGCTGCTCGGCATCGGCTACGCGGCCCCGCTGGTGATGGCAGCCGGCGCGGACGCGATCGAGAACGGCTACGCGGTCGCGCGCGCGGCCTCGGGCGGGATCTCGGCGTTCATCTCACCGCGCGGCGAAGTGGTGCAGGTGCGCAATCACGTCGAACACGGGTTCGGCATGTTGACGGGCCCACTCACCACCGGCGACGGCGAGGCCACGTTCTACGCCCGCTTCGGCGACTTGCCGATGCTGGTCGTGTGCCTGGCGTTGGCAGGCTGGGCGCTGTCGCGACGGAGCCCGATGACGGCACGCTCGTTCGCGCACGGCTCGCGGGCCTCACGGTGGCGCTCGTGACGGTCGCTGGCTACTGTGCCGCGCCTCCGCACCCGTAGTTCAGCGGAAGAACATCGGTCTTCGGAACCGAGGGTCACAGGTTCGAATCCTGTCGGGTGTACCAACTTCGCGCGAAGCGCGAGTTGGTAGACCCGACAGGCTTCGGGGATGGCGCGCTGCTGCTTCGCAGCACCGCTTCACCGGCGAATCCGGTGCGGGCCTCAAGGCAGGAAACGACGAGCGCGAGTTGGTAGACCCGACAGGCTTCGGGGTATGGCGCGCTGCTGCTTCGCAGCACCGCTTCACCGGCGAATCCGGTGCGGGCCTCAAGGCAGGAAACGACGAGCGCGAGTTGGTAGACCCGACAGGCTTCGGGGTATGGCGCGCTGCTGCTTCGCAGC
>SXGT01375769.1_pt1 | contig 24102 bp, 13 predicted proteins | sample 3176221 | NCBI WGS metagenome assembly SXGT01 (sample SAMN11356862, study PRJNA531348) | freshwater metagenome | isolation source: freshwater sample F1-120 | place: China: Fuxian Lake, Yuxi | collected 2017-12-25
CACCGGCCTGCGCCCAACGGGCGCAGCCCCCCCGCGCATCCAAGCCCCACCCGACGAGCCCGTCCCCAACGGGGGCGGTGCGAGGAGCGTGGGGCGATCGGCGAGCGCGGCAGGACTTCAGGCTTCACTGAGCAAACCTGCTCGGCGCCCTGCGCCTGAAGCTCCAGATCGACCCCGCGCACCTCTGCGCCAGCGGCCCGGGACATCTCTTCTGCGCAGACCGCGCGGCCCCTCGCCGGGCCGCCGCGCCGAACCTTTAATTGACAGGCAGGGGTCGCGGACGGATCATCTGGACAGGATTGATCGACGAGAGCTTCTCCCGGATGCACGCACTTGGACTGAGCCTGGATTTCCTCTTTGGACGCGGGTACTTGTCTGCCCGCGGCAAGGCGCTGGGCGAGTGGGTGACGGTCGAGTCGCTCAGGATGGAGATCCCGGATCTGACCTTCCCCTTTGACGCCCGCGGCGGCGTCGAGCGCTTCCGCAACACGCGCTGCCACGTGCGGCGGATCCAGCTCACGATCAGCGAGACCGGCCTGCAGGCGGCCCTGAACCGCGCTCTGGAGGAGCTGCAGGGCTTCGAGGCGCTGCGGCTTCGCTTCTCCGACGGGGCGATCCACGCCACCGTGCGCTTCAGGACCCTGGGCAGCGACACCTTCTTGACCTTCAAGGTCGGCGTGATCCCGCCGGAGCCGGCGCGGGCCGACGCCCTGCACCTGATCGTCCACGACGTGCGCGCCTACGGCCCCCTGCCCTACCCCGGGCGGCTCCTCATCTCGGAGCTGATCGCGCGGCTGCTGGCCACCCCGCAGCTCCAGCGGCTCGGCCGCGACAAGCTCTACCGGATCGAGCACCAGGGCGACCTGATCGAGCTTCGGCCCCTGAAGCTGGGGCTCATGGCGCTCTTCCCGCCCGCCGGCTGGAAGATGCCGAGCCTGGCCGGGATCGTCTTTGACGCGATCGACATCCACCCGGGCGGGGTCAACATCTCCGCGCACAGCGACGGCGACGAGCCGCCCCGGCGCGACGCGATCGGCCCGGCCATCTCGGGGCCGGGTGCCGCCGCGGCGATGGCCGCCTACGAGGCCCGCGACCTGTGCCGCGAGGCCGACGCGGCCCTCTGGGAGGGCCAGCTTGAGGCCGCCATCGAGACGCTCCACGGCCTGCGGGAGCTCTACGGCCTGCACCCGGCGCTGGTGACCCGGCTGCTCGACGCGCTGCTGGCCTCCTCGGGCACGGGGCACCTGGCCGAGGCCCGGGCGCTGCTCGGAGAGCTGACCCGCGCCGACCCGGACGACCTCCTGGCGCACCTGGCGGCCCCGACCGTGGCGCTCCTGCGCGGGGATCAGGCCGCCGCGACGGCGGCCTACGAGGCGCTGGCCGAGCAGGTCCGCCGCCGCGGCGAGGGCCAGGATCTGATCGCGTGCCTCGTGGCCGGCTCCATGACGCGCAGGCGCAGCGATCCGGCTGGCGCCGCCCACATGCTGCGCGAGGTGCTCCAGCTGGCCCCCCGGCACCGGCTGGCGCTGGAGCTCTTGCGGGATCTCTACATCGAGCAGGATCAACCCGAGCTGCTCGTGGACGTGCTGCGCCGCCTCACCAGCCTCTACACCGAGCGGGCCAGCCTCCTGGAGCTCTACCAGGCGCTGGCCGATCACCTCATGCGGCGCGGGGATCTGGCCGAGGCGCGGCTCTACCTCGACAAGATCCTGGGGCTGGACCCGACGCGGCTGGAGGCGCTGCGGGCGCTGGGCGAGTCGTACATGCTCGACGGCCAGCCGCTGCGGGCGCTCAAGGCCTTCGGCTCGGCCTCGCGCGAGGCCGAGGCCATCGGGGACAGGGCGCTGGTGGCCGAGCTGCACCTGAAGACGGCGGAGCTGTGGGCAGGCCCGCTGGACGACCTCCCGGGGGCCTTGCTGGCGTGCAGGCGGGCGCTGGGGCAGGCGCCGGAGCACCGCCGGGCGCTGTCGCTGGCGCTGGACCTGGCCCGCCGCCTCGGCCGCCACGACGAGGCGCTGGACTTCATCGACGCGCTGATCCCGAGGGTCGAGCGCGAGGTCGAGCTGGCGCAAGGCACCGAGCGCGCGCCGGCGGCGCTCTCCGAGGCCCACCGGGTCCACCTCCAGGCCGCCGCCATCGCCAGCGCGCGCCAGCGCCCCGACACCGCCGCCGCGCACCACCGCCGGGCGCTCTCCTGGCGCCGGACGCCGGGCTTCCCCGACGAGGAGGCCGGCGACTCGGTGGACTTCCTGGACCAGTACTACCGCCAGATGGGGCGACCGGACGACTTGCTGGACCTGTACCGCTCGGAGCTGGCGCTGCCTGCGCTGCCGCCCGAGCGCCGGGCGCGGCTGCACCGGGCGCTGGCGGTGATCTTCGATCAGGTCCTGGGGCTGGGCTCGGAGGCCGTCCAGCAGCTCCAGGCCGCGCTGGACCTCGATCCCCACGACGAGCCCTCGATCAACCAGATCGTCGACGTGCTCGGCAGGGACGGGCGCGCGCTGGAGCTGCGCGACGGCCTGCGCGACCTCGACGCCCGCGTCACCGATCGCCGGATCCGCGGGCTCGTCCTGCGGCACCTCGGCGCGCTCCACCTCGACGCGCTGCCGGACCCCGGCGAGGCGGCCCGGCTGATGCGGCAGTCCATGCTGCTGCGGCCGGCGGACGGGCTGGGGGCCGAGATGCACGTCCGGGCCGAGCGCGCGGTGTTGATCGAGGACCCCGGCGCCGACCAGCGGCCGCTGCTCAAGGCCCTGGAGCGGCTCGGGGAGGTCGGCCAGAGCGACGATGTGCGCCACGCGGCGCTGATGGAGGCCGGCGACCTGTGCTTCGAGCGCCTGGCCGGGCCTTCGCTGGCGGCCGGCTTCTACCAGCGGGCGCTGAGCCTGCGCCCCGATCCCCGCGCCCAGGAGCGCCTCTCGGTCATCCACGCCCGCACCGGCTATGGCGCCTCGAAGCCCGCGCCCAGCGCGATCCTGCCGGCGCCGCCCCCGCTCCCCCCGCTGCCCCCCCCGGTGGCCGGCGACGCGCCCCTCGTCGAGCGGCGCCCCGCCCCGGAGGAGATCGCCGCCCACGATCTGGAGCCAGAGACCCGGGTCCTGACCGTGGCCGAGATCACCGGCGACTTCCACGTCCTGCCCGCGGAGGACCCCCTCACCCTGGAGGGCAGCGTCGAGCCGCCGACCATCCTGGCGCCCCTTCCGAAGGCCAGCCTCGCCTCTTTCCGCAATAAAATCCAGCAGATCGTGAGCAAGCCCGCCCGGCTTGAGGACAACCTCAGCGTGCTCAGCAGGCTCGCGACGGCGCCCCCCAGAGTCGGCGCGGCCAGCCCCGAGGGCGCCGCGCTGGAGCCGCCGTCGGACAACAGCCTCAAGGTCGACAGGATCACCCCGTCGATCACCGACACCACGCCGCGCACACCCGAGGATGAGCTGCTCGACGCCCTCTCGGAGTCGCTCGACCTCCCCTTGCCCACCCACGACACGGCCACCCGGCGCATGCCCGCGCTGGAGCACCCCCCGGAAGCCCCCGAGCCCTCCGTCACGAACAAAACGTCCGCGCGGCGCATGCCGCTGGAGGACGTCCCCACCCGCCCGATGCCCATCGTCGTCCGCAACGCCGTGCGCGAAGAGGCCGCCCGCGCGCGGCGCCTTGAGGAGATCCTCGCCCGCGTGACGCGGGCGCGAGAGTCCGGCGACCCAGGGCAGCTTCGCGACACGCTGGAGGAGGCGCTGGCCGAGCCAGAGATGGAGCACGAGGCCCGCGGGCGCCTCGTCCGGGAGCTCGGCCTGCTCTACTATTACGACCTGGAGCTGCTGCCGGCGGCCGAGGAGTACCTGACCAAGGCCTGCACGCTCGACCCGGAGGGGATAGGCGGCGACTTCGACGTCCTGACCGCGCTGGAGGGCATCTACGAGGACATGGGGCTGCCGGAGAAGCTCCTGGACATCTACAGGCGCAAGCGGCGACACGCCCGCGACACGAACATGCGCAGGGTCTACACCCTCTTGAGCGCGGAGCTGCTCTGGGAGCGCCTGGGGCGCCCCGACGAGGCCCGCGAGGAGCTGGCCACGCTGCTGCGCGACGACGCCAGCAACGTCCCGGCGCTGCGCATGATGGCCGACATCGCCCGACAGCTCGGCCAGCCCGTGCAGGCCATGGAGCACCTGCGCCAGATCATCGCCCACCAGCCCCCCGGCGACTTCGACCTGCTCGAAGCCCTGCGGGAGCTCAGCCAGCTGCTGCTCGACCACATCGGCGACGACCAGGACCCGCAGATCGAGCCCGACGCCGCGCGCGAAGAGGCCGTCGAGGTCCTCAAGCACCTGCTGCGCGAGGCCCCCGGCGACGGCGCCTCGATCGCCGCGCTCAGGCCCCTGCAGCAACACCTCGGTGACCTCGACGGCGCGCTGGCGACCCTGGGCATGGAGTTGGGGCTGCTGCTCGGGCGCCGCGGCGACTTCAACGCCGGGCCGAGCGCCTCGGCCTTGGCGACCTCCGACGTCTCCCCCCCCCTCATCATCCCCGTCAGCCAGATCCTCACCGAGGCCGGCGACCTGCGCCTGCGCCTCGGCCAGGAGCAGGAGGCCATCGACCTCTACGGCCTCGCCGTCGAGCTGTGGCCCGAGAACATCGAGGCCCTCTCCCAGCACCTCGACCTGCTGCGCGGCCACCTGAGCCGCGCCGACGCCGGCGACCTCGCCCGCCTCTCCAACGCCGAACAGCTCGCCCGGGGCCTGGACTCCATGGCTGGGATGCTCCTGGCCGCCGGCGACAAGTTCGAGGCGCTCCACGAGGCCGCCGCCGTCTTCCTCGACCACCTCGACGCCCCCGATCGCGCCCGATCCCTGCTCATCGAGGCCCTGGACATCGTCGAGGGCATGGCGCTGCCCCACCACGTCGCCAACCTCGTCGACGACGCCCAGGCCCGCCTGAGCGCCCTCAACGCCGACGCGGCGCCCCTCCAGCGCCCCAAGGGCAAGGACCACCACAGCACCCTCGACCTGCTCGGCCCAACCCAGCAGGTCGGTGAGTTCCCGCTGACCTCCTCCTCCAGCAGCATCCCCGCCCGCAAGCCCGGCGAGATCATGGCCCCCTCCCCCATCTCTCGCCCCAACCCCATCGCGCTCAACCCCTTCGGGCTCCCCCCCCTCGTGCGCCCCGCGCGCCCCATCGACGACAGCCTCGCCCCCGAACCCTGGCTCGATCCCGACAACATCGTCGTCGACGACTTCGACGACCTCGACGACCTCGACGCGCCAGACGAGGGCCTCGACGTGGCCCTGCAGCGCGCCGAGCAGGCTGAGCTTGAGAGCGACCGGCCGGGCCTCATCGACGCCCTGGAGATCGCGATCGAGGCCGCCCTCGACGACGAGCACGCCCCCGCCGCGATGATCCGGCAGCTCTTCGTCCGTCAGGCCGAGGCGCTGCTCGGCCTGCGCCCGCTGGCGCCCCTGGGGCAAGCCCACCACCAGCGCTGGATCGCCACCCCCTCCCAGAACGCCAGGGCCCTTCAGCGCGCCGACGACGCCCTGAGCCTGGAGGACTGCGACGAGCCCGAGGCCCACTTCGCCCGCGTCGCCGCCCTGCGCGCCCTCGAAGAGCACGCCGAGGCCCTGGAGGCGCTCGAGACCCTCGCCTTCCGCGCCAACCATTGGCTCCCCGAGAACGACCTCGACGACGACCTCGACGACCTGGGGCTGGATCTGGAGAGCCGGATCGTGGCCGAGGTCCTCCAGACCTTGACCGAGGGCCGGGCCATGGATCGACGCGACGAATTCCTCCATCGCCTCGGCGCCCTCAACGTGCGGATTGCAAAAGTCATCGAACTGGAGAATATTTACTGACGCTCGATGACAGCTGGCCACCCCACACAGGAGGCTCCCATGGCGCTATCTCGCCAGGATCTCACCGCACTGATCGACGAGAGCATGCTCTTCCGGAGCCTGAGCCCCGAAGCCCGCGAGGCGCTCGTGGACATCGCCCAGGTCCACACCTTCACCCTCGGGGACGTCCTGATCGAGGAGGGCTGCCGCGTCGAGGGCCTCGGGCTCATCGTCGACGGGGCGCTGCGCGTCTCGACCTCCTCGCTGCCCGGGCAGGCGCTGGAGCTCAAGATCCTCAGAGGTGGCGCCTACTTCGGCGAGGTCGGCTTCTTGTCCCGCAAGCCCGCCACCGCTACGCTGGCTGGCGAGGAGGCCGGCACGGCGCTGATCTTCCCCAGCGAGAAGCTCGAAGCCCTGGTCGTCCCCTTCCCTCAGGTCAAGGCCGTCCTTGAGCGCCTCGCGCTGCGCCGCGCCGAGGACACCATCGAGAAGACCCTCAAGCGACTCCAGGGCGAGTGAGCCTCATGGCCCGCTCAGCGCCCTCTGCCCCCGCCGCCCCCGGGCTTGCCTGAGCGACCCCGAGGCTTCGCCCCTCCTCCCCCCTTCGGACCGCCCGACTTGCCGCCCTTGGGCGCAGGGCCCCAGCCCTCTCCCTCGTCCTTGCGCCCTCGGCGACCCTTCTCATCCTCGCGGCCTGCGCGGCCCTTGCCTTCGGGCCGCCCACCCGCGCGGCCCTTGTCCTCCGCGCGACCTCCGGCGCGGCCCTTGGCGCCAGCGCCCGGCCTCTCGTCGGACGAGCCCCCGCCAGCGCGGCCCTTGTCGCCCGAGCGCGGCCTGTCATCAGGGCGACTCGCCCCCTGCCCCTCGGGCTTGGGGCGGGCCTTGGCGCCCTCGCCCCTGGGCCGCTCGGCGGCCTCGGCGCGGGGCTTCTTGTCCGCGCTTCGGCGGCCGTCCTTGGCGGGCGAGGCGTCGGGGGGCAGCGCGGGCTTCCTGCCGACGCCTCGACGGCCGCCTCGGGCGGGCCTGTCCTCGACGGGCTGGACATTGCGGGCCTTGCTGCGCTCGTCGACCCGCAGGCTGGCCGGGATGATGGGGCCTTCGGGCGACTTGATGAGCTTGCGCGGGGCCTTGAGGCCGGTGGCGTCGTAGAGGGCCAGCACCTCGGCGCGCGTCAGCAGTCGCCACTGGCCAGGATCGAGGTCCAGCTCCAGGGGGCCGACGGCGACCCGGCGCAGGCGCAGGACCGTGTGGCCGACGGCCTCGGCCATGCGCCGGATCTGCCGGTTGCGGCCCTCGTGGAGGATGATCTGGATCCAGGTGTGCTGGCTGGTCTTGCGCTCGACGGTGACCTGAGCGCTGGAGGTCTCGAAGCCGTCATCGAGCGTGACGCCCTCGCGCAGCCGCACCAGGGTCGGGTCCTGGTGATCCAGCAGGCCGCGCAGCTTGACGTTGTAGATCTTCTCGACGTGGCAGCTCGGGTGGGTCAGGGCGTGGGTCAGATCGCCGTCGTTGGTCATGATGACGAGCCCGTCGCTGTCCCAGTCCAGGCGACCGACCGGCCAGGCCCGCGGGAAGTCGCGGGGCAGCAGGGCCGAGATCGTCTCGCGGCCCTCGGGGTCGCCGAGCGAGGTGATCACGCGGGCGGGCTTGAAGACGGCGGCGTAGACCATCTCGGTCTGCCAGCGGACCTCCTTGCCGTCGACCTCGACGCGATCCACGCCCGGCTGGATGAGCTGGCCCTGCTCGCGGACGGCCTCGCCGTTGACCCGCACGCGGCCTTGATCGATGAGCCCCTCGGCCTTTCGCCGGCTGCTGAAGCCCACGGCGCTCAGGTACTTCTGCACTCTCATCGGGGGGATTTTCGCAGCCACGTCGCTCTCCTGGGGTGTCGTTTAGCGGGCCAGCGGGCCGGCGGTGGGTTTTACCCCATCACTGGCCCATGTTACCATAGGCCCATGAGCACGGCGCGCCCCCCCATGAGAACACCCCTTGTCGTCCTGGCCTCGATCGGCGCCCTCTCGCTCTTGATCGGTGGGCTGCTCTTGTTGCGAAGGGCGGTGACCTGGGCGCTCTCCTACGGCGACTTCTGCGCGATCGGCTTCCTGGTGATGGTGACGGCCTGGGGGATATGGGTGACGATGGCGCTGCTGAGCCGACCTGATGACCCCAACGAGAGCCGCCGCAGGTAGACCATGGAGTCCGTCCATCTTGGCGCCTTTGAGGTCCTGACCCCCATCCGCAAGGGCGGCATGGGCGAGGTCTGGCGAGGGATACACCTGGGCCAGCAGGTGCCGGTGGCCATCAAGGTCATGACCGGGAAGCGGGCGAGGCACCCTAAATACCTGCAAGCATTCAGCAATGAGGTGCAAGCGGTCGCGGCCCTGGACCACCCTGGGATCGTCCTGATCTTCGACCACGGCAAGATCTCTCCGGAGGCCGAGGAGGGCTCGGGGGGTCGCTTCGTGGCCGGCAGCCCCTACCTGGTCATGGAGCTGGCTGGGCTCGGATCGCTCGACCAGCTCCGGCGGCAGCTGCGCTGGAGGGACCTCAAGGGGCTGCTCGTGGCGCTGCTGGACGCGCTGGCCCACGCCCACGCGCGCGGCGTGCTGCACCGGGATCTGAAGCCGGCCAACGTGCTGATCTGCGGCGAGCAGGACCCGAGGCCGGGCTTGAAGTTGACGGACTTCGGGCTGGCCAGCCTGGGTTCGGACGACGACCAGCGCCAGGGGACGACGGAGAACACGGCCGGGACGCCGCGCTACATGGCGCCGGAGGTCTTCGAGGGGCGCTGGCGGGATTACGGGCCCTGGACGGACCTCTACGCGGTCGGCTGCATGATCTTTGAGCTGATCACGCGTCGGCCCCTCTTCAACGGACAGGACTCCATCAGCCTGCGCCGCCAGCACCTCTACAGCCCGCCGCCGAGGCTGCGACAGCTCCCCACGCTGCCGCGCGAGCTGGATCGGTGGCTGCTCAGGATGGTGGCCAAGCGGCCCGAGGATCGCTACCAGTGCGCGGCGGACGCGGCCTGGGCGCTCATGGGGTTGCCCGACCCCGAGCTGCTCGAGCCGGAGGCGCCGGGGCGCGGCGCCGGGACGCTGGAGAACCAGCTCACGACTCTGCTGTCGATGGTCACGAACATCAGCGGCACCTCGGCGCTGCTGATGCCGGGCGACACGCAGGTGGCCCAGACCATGATCTTCCCCCAGCAGGGCTTGAGCACGGCCGAGACCTTCATCCTGCCCTCGGGGGGGATTCAGGAGGCGCCGACGTGGCTGCGCCCCTCGGTCGAGGGGGTGGCCAACGCCTCGACCTTCCTGTTCATGAGCGACACCGAGTGGCGGGCGGTGCCGCGCAACCGCCCCCTGGTCGAGCCCGAGGAGGCGATCGCCGAGGGCGACGGTCCTTTAGAGATCCAGCGGGCGCCGATGCCGTCGAGCTGGCATCGGGCCGCGGCGCACAGCCGCTCGATGCGGCTGGTCGGCGCGGGCCTGAGCCTCTTCGAACTGCGGCGGATCCGCATGGTCGGGCGGCAGGCGCACCGCGACGCGATCTGGGCGGCGCTCCAGCAGGTCCAGGCCACCGGCAGCGCCCGGCTGGCGCTGCTCTCCGGGGCCAGCGGGGTGGGCAAGAGCCGGCTGGTGGAGTGGATCTGCGAGCGGGCTCATGAGCTCGGCGCCGCCACGCCGCTGCGCGCCTCCCACAGCCCCATCACCGGCCCGGCCGACGGCCTGCCCAGGATGATCGCCCGCGCGCTGCGCTGCACGGGGCTGTCGCGGGCCGACACCCGTCGGCGGATCCGCCGCCTGCTCCAGATCGAGGGGGTGACCAACGACTACGAGTGGGACGCGCTGACGGAGCTCGTCGCGGCCTCGTCCACCGAGCAGGAGCAGAGCGCCGCGCGAGCCAAGGTCGTGCGCTTCGGCAGCCCGACGGAGCGCTACGTCGTCGTCCGGCGCATGCTGGAGCGCGCCTCGCGCGATCGCCCCGTGATCGTCTGGCTCGACGACGTCCAGTGGGGCTCGGACGCGCTGTGGTTCGCCCAGTACCTCATGCGCCACCAGGCCCGGCGCCCCTGCCCCATCCTGATGCTGCTGACGGTCAACGACGAGCACCTCGAAGGCCGGGCCATGGAGGCGCACATCATCTCCCAGCTCATGGAGGAGCCCGGCACCGAGCGCCTGGAGGTCGAGGCGCTTGAGCAGGAGGCCCACGCCGAGCTGGTCGGCAGCCTCCTGGGCCTGGAGGGCGAGCTGGCCACCCAGGTCGAGCGCAGCACCCACGGCAACCCCATGTTCGCCATCCAGCTCGTCGGCAGCTGGGTCAAGCGCGGCGTCCTGGAGGTCGGCGAGTCCGGCTTCGTCCTCAAGGTCGGCGCCGAGGCGCTCCCCCCCGAGGACGTCCTGGACATCTGGAAGGCCCGCGTCGAGGCGCTCATCAAGGACGGCGGCCAACGCCAGGAGGGCGCCACCGAGGCCCTGGAGATCGCCGCCTGCCTCGGCATGGACGTCGACGCCATCGAGTGGAAGGAGGCCTGCCGCGAGGCCGGCCTCAACCTCACCGTCGGCTTCCTGCAGGCCCTCGTCCAGAGCGGCATGGTCCAGCCCAGCGAGGGCTGCATCGCCTTCGTCCACGGCATGGCGAGGCAGGCCCTCGAAGACTCCGCCCGCGCCGAGGACCGCTGGCAGGACCACAACCTCGCCTGCGCCCGGATGCTGCTGGGCCGCTACCCCGCCGACCACCAGGGCGTCGCCGAGCGCCTCGGGCGCCACTACCTCGAAGCCAGGAGCATCGGCAGGGCCCTCGGACCCCTGCTCGACGGCGCCCAGGAGCGCTGCCGCAGCGGCGAGTACCGCCACGCCCTCGACCTGCTCGACCGCCGCGAGTGGGCCATGCTCACCTTGAGCAGCTCCAACGCCCTGCCCGAGTGGGGCCAGGGCTGGCTGCTGCGCGCCTCGATCCTCAAGATCCTCGGGCGCTTCAAGGAGGCCTTGAGCTGGGCGCAGAGGGCCCAGAAGCACGCACAGCGCTTCAAGTGGGACGACCTGACCCCCGCCCTGACCCTGGAGGTCGCCCACGTCGCCGTCCTGTACGGACAGCTCGACCTGGCCGAGGAGACCTTCGCCCTGTCCCACGACCTCTGCCGCCGACACCCCGAACTCCTCCCCGACGTCCTCTCCGGCCAGAGCCAGCTGGAGCTGCGCCGCGGCGATCTCCAGGAGGCCTCCAACCTCGCCCGCAAGGCCCTGCTGCTCTACGAGAAGCGCGACCAGAGCGCCGACGTCGCGCGCTGCCTCCACGCCCTCTGGGAGCTGGTCCGCATGCGCGGCGACCTCCACCTCGCCCGCGACCTCCTCGGCCGCGCCCGCGAACTCTACGAGGCCGAGGGACACCAGCTCGGCGTCGCCCGCTGCCTCCAGGACCAGGGCATGCTGGCCGTCACGCGCGGGCAGCTCGCCGAGGGCTCCGACCTGCTCCAGCGCGCGCTGGCCTTCTTCGAAGGGCTCGGCATCCAGACCGGCGCCGCCGCCTGCCTCGGCGGCCTCGCCACCGTCGCCCAGATCCAGGCCGACGCCGAGGTCGCCGAGCGCTGGTGGCGCCGCGCCATCGACATCCAGCACAAGGGCCACGCCGGCGACGCCGCAGAGTCGCGCTGCAGCCTCGCCCTCGTCCTGCTCGACGCCGGCCGCGAGCCCGAGGCCACCGACCTCCTGATCGGCTGCCTCGAAGACGCCCGCGCACAGAGCCGCCGCGCCCTCCTGGCACGCGCCCACCTCGGCCTGACCCTGGCCGCAGCCCTGCGCGCCGACTGGGAGGCCTGGGACCTCCACCTCCCCGACGCCGCCGACCACCTCGCCCACACCAGCCTGATCGACCCCCACGTCGCCCTCGTCGCCTGCCGCGCCGCCGAGCTCGCGCGCGCCGCCGGACACTTCGACCGCGCCCGCGCCGCCTACGCCCTGACCTCACACCAATGGAAGACCCTCAAGCAGCGCAAGAAGCTCCTCGAACTGGCCGCCGTCGTCCGCGCCATGCCCGCCCCCTGAACCTCGGGACGCAGACCCTCCTTGACGTCGAATGTCGATGACAAGACGAAGCGCAGCGATCTGCCCAGATCAGCCACCACGACGACCCCAGCGATGACCCCTCGCCGCAATGAGCGCCCCTACCAGTCCGAGCCGCCCTCGCGGATCGGCTGAAAGCCGCCGTCCACCCACGCCTGGGCCACCTCGCGGGTGAGGTTGAAGTTGACCGGGCAGCTCACCCGCGCCAGCTCTTCGTTGGCCCGGTTCGTCGCCACCAGCTCGCCCTCGGGCTCGAACTCGTCGGGGGTGATGTCGAAGATCACCCGCAGCCGCTCGCCGTCGGCGCCCACCACGTCGCGGCTCACCCGGTGCGCCGAGCGGTTCTGCTTCTGCGCGCGCGTCAAGAAGTCCTCGGCCGCCTTGAGCTGGGCGACGAAGTCCGCCTTGTTCAAGGGCTTCGGATCCTTCTTGTTGCGCCCCATCACCCACGGCACCACCAGGGTCGGCTTGCTGTGGCCGTCGCGGGTCATCGACACCGCCCAGCCGCCGCCGTCATCGTTCTCCACGATCTCGGCGGTCCAGCCGCTCTCAGCCCAGCGCATGACGATCTGCTCTTCGCTCATTGATGACCTCCTGTTGCCCGGCCTCCCGAGGGATGAGGAGTCTAAACAAATGCGCAGGCATTTGCAACAGTGAGCGCTCAGGGTCCGACGGGTTGCGTTGCCATGGTCGGCGCTCATGGGCAGGGCTTCGCACTCCACCCCCACACTCCACCCCCTGTCCCCCGAGAGGCACTGCCTCCCTCGCTGCGCAAGGGAGGGGGGACGCTCGTATGACGGACACGGTGGTTCGGGGACGCTTGAATTACGGACACGGTGGATCGGGTCCCGCCCCGACGACCTCACCACCCGCCCCACACGGCCATTGATCCCGGCAATGGCTCCTGCAGCCCACCCCCCAAGTCATCGTGCCCACCCAACGAGCCCCCCCGATCCACCGCCACCCGTAATTCAAGGGTGCCCCCTCCGTCCGGAGGGAGGTGGGGGACAGGGGGTGGAGTGCGATCCACCGCCACCCGTAATTCAAGCGTCCCCCCTCCTTGTGAAACGAGGAGGGGGACAGGGGGTGGAGTGTAGGCAAGTCCTGTGATATCTGGCTTTCACAGTTGATGTCCAACATCACCCCGAACCCCGGCCAGCCCCATGACCACGACGCTGTCCATCCCGGCGGTCCTCGACAGGCTCGAATCTGGCCCCTGGCGGGTCACTGGCCTTGCGACCATGTCCGCCGAGGGCCTCTATTTGATCCATCATGACGGCGCCTTCTTCTGGGCCTCGCTCGATCGCAGCGGCCAGTCGGCGACGGACTGCCTGATCATGGATCGGGAGGCCGCCCACGCCTTCCTGGCGCGCACCACGCCGCCCGCGGGCTTCCCGTCCGCGCTGCTCTCGCCCTGGAAGGCGGACGCCACGCCCGCCCCGGAGGTGCTCCGGACGGCGCTGTCCAGAACTCAGGCGCTGCTGAGCGGGATGAGGGCAGAGCCGGGCCGGGCACTCCGGATCATGGGGGACTGGTGGGTGTGGCTCAGCCCCTGGTTCGGTCAGGTGATGGCGGTCGTTCGAGAGGGCTCCCCCCCTTCGAGCTTCTGCAGCAGCGACCGGCGGGCCGCCTCCGAGGTCCTCTCTGCGCTGCTCAAGGAGCCCGGGCTGGACTTCGAGGCCCCTCCCGGGGAGATCGTCGCCTTCCGCGACGACTTCCAGGCGCGGGCGGCGGCCCACTTTGAGGTGCACGGCCCCGAGGTGGGGCGGATCGCATGGCTGGACCCCAAGGGGGAGGAGCGCCGCGGCTTCACTCGGGACGCTGGCGGCTTCCTGATCGAGGTGGGGGTGCGCGGCGGCGAAGAGGCCCCCTCGCTGTCCTTCGCCCGAAAGACCCCGACGGACAAAGCCTGCGAGCGCCTCTTCCGCGCCTTCAACAGCGGCTCCCTCCATGGCAGCCTCACCGCGCCTCCAGATCTGGCCCGCGCGCTGGCCGGGGTCGGAGAGGTGGACACCCTCGCCGCATGGCTGTCTCGTGGCGCGGTGGTGGTCGGCTGCGGGGAGTTCAACGCGACGTCCTGGATCTCGGACTCACCCACCACCATGCTGGACACCTTCAAGGGGGGCAGCCGGCCGATGAAGGAGGTCATCTCTCCCTTCATCCAGGGGGAAGGTTGGGTCGAGATCCGCTTCGAGACGCTGGTCACGCTCTCGGATCAGGCCCGCGCGAGCGATGACCCCGGCTCGCCCTCGGTGCGCTACACCATCCCGCAGGGCTGGGCCCGCCGCTTCGAACGGGAGCGGCTCATCGAAGCGGCGCTGGTGGCCACCTTCCGGGCCGCGACGGGCCACGCCGCGGCGCTCCCTCGACGCGAGGAGCGCGACCCTCGCGCCGACGATCACCGTGAGCCTTCCATCCGGGTCCACCTGGGAGACGAGTCCCTGGGCCTGACCCTGACCCTCGATCCCATCGAGAGCGGCCACGGGGTCCACGGCGAGTATGTCTCGGCGGTCTTCCACGGGCTGCCTCCGGGGCTGGGGATCTCGGCCTTCGGGAGGCTGGACATGCGCTCGGGGGGAGAGCTCCGGCTGAACTTCACGGCCAGCCCCGAGGTGGCCATGCACCTCAAGCGGGCCTGCCTGGAGGCGCTGCCCTGACTCGCCTTGACGCATCGAGGGGCTGGGCCAGAATGGCACGCCATTCAGACTCCGCTTAGGGATGGCGTGGATCGCGAACCTCAGGGCGCAACCCCGGGTCGGAGCCGCCGTTGAGACCCCTTGCGTGTAAAGGTGCGCAGCGCAAGGGGATCTCCCCTTGAAAGGAGATCGAGATGCCGAGCGCGCCCACGAGCGGGCAGGTCGTCTTCTTGCGCGGCAACTTCCCCCTACGAAGCCGGACCTCTCGCCCTGGACGGCCCCTGCCCGCTCACCAGCGCGCCGGCTCGATCTCGACCTGCCGCGCTCGGCTCGGCCCCACCCGCTTGAGCGCCCCAGGGGCCCCGAGCAGCCGCAGCGCCCCAGGCAGCACCCGGACCACCGCGTCGGTGCGCAGCGCCGTCAGCTCGCCGTCGAGCGTGATCGGGATCGGCGCCTCGGCCTCGATCACCACCTCCACACCCTGCCTCAAGATGACCCCAGGCAGCTCGCCGTGCGTCGCCGACATCACCCGCCCGAAGGTCATCAGCGCCCTGGACGGCGCCACCCCCGCCACCACGCACAGATCCAGGCGCCCGTCCGAGACGTTCGCCTCCGGGCAGATCGGGATCCCCCCCGCGTAGGTCCGCGTGTTCGTCACCGCCGCGAAGGTCACGTCGCCCTCGAAGCATGTGTCCCCGCAGCTGATCCGCATCGGCCTGGGCCGGTACTTGAAGAGGGTCCGCACCGCCGCCCAGCTGTAGAGCAGCCGCCCCTTGCGCATCCGGGAGCGCTCGATCGCCTCCAGCGCCATCGTGTCCATCCCCACCCCCATCACGCAGCAGAAGATCCTGCCCTGCACCTCCCCGACGTCCACCCGATGGACGTGCTCGCCCACCAGAATCCCAGCGGCCAGGCCCATGTCCCGCGGCAGCCCCACGCTGGCGGCGATGTCGTTGCCCGTCCCCACCGGCAGGATGCCCAGCGCCGTCTGCGTCCCCGCGACCCCGTTGGCCGCGAAGTGGACCGTCCCGTCCCCGCCCGCGATCACGACCTTGTCGTAGCCCGCCTCGGCCGCCTCGGCCGCCAGCTGCGTGACGTGCTCCGGGCTGCGGCTGATCGTCCACTCGACCCGACCCCACGCCGACTCCAGCAAGGGCCTCAGCTGCAAGGCCCGCTCTGCCCCTCGACCGCCACCCGCCGACGGGTTGATGATGACGCGCGTGCTCATAGCCTCTCTCCTCCCTCTGCGCCCGAAGGCGCGATCAGCGAACCAACGCCGCGCACACGACCACGAAGGGCGCGGCCAGGCACATCGAATCAAACTTGTCGAGCATCCCGCCGTAGCCAGGGATCAGCGCCCCCGAGTCCTTGACCCCCGCCGCCCGCTTGAGCGCCGACTCCCAAAGATCCCCGAGCTGACCCAGGACGTTGGCCCCCAGCGCCACCCCCGCCACCCACCACGAGGACACCCCCGGCTCGACCGCCGCAAAAAGCCCCACCGCCAGCGCCACCGCCACGATCGCCCCCCCGATCGAGCCCTCCACCGTCTTGTTCGGGCTGATCCTCGGGGCCAGCTTGCGGCGACCGAAGCGGCGACCGACGAAGTAGGCCCCCGCGTCCCCCAGCCAGGTCACCGCGAAGATCAACCCGACCCAGGCCACCCCCGCCTCCGCCCTCAAGCGCCCAAGCAGCGCCAGCGGCAGCGCCACCAGCGCCAGCGCGATCAAGATCGCCCCCACGCGCCGCGCCGGATCGCCGCCCGGCCACAGCCCCGTCAACGCCACCGCACCGAAGAGCCCCGCCGCCCAAGGCAGCGACAGCGACGATCCCGACCCCAGCGCCACCCACGCCACGATCAACGCCGCACCGACGAGCCCCGCCGCGCGGGCCGCTCGCCCGCCTCCTCGCCCCCCCGCGCCCTCGACCTCCGAGGCCCCCCCGGTGGGGCTGCCCTCGGCTGGCAGCAGCAGCGCCAGCGCCTCCCAGACGCTCCCGAGCGCCGCGACCGCGACCAGCCCCCAGAACGACCAGGGCGACCAGAGCGTCGCCCCCACGAGCAGCGGCAGCGCCACCGCCCCTGTCATCACTCGCCTTGAAAGATCCGAAGGCCCGACCGCCTTCTCCTTGACCGCAAACGCCGCGCTGACCACCACTTCACCTCCCCGGCTGGCCCGAGCCCTCGCGGCCCGACCCCGATGACTCACGGGTCAGCAATGGGCGTGCCACTCGACACCCCCGCCCCACACAACATCTCAACACGTTGATTTAAAACAGCTTTATAGAAAAATGGCGCTGGCGCTGGCGCCCTCGCTTCGCAGGCGAGGCCGGTTCGGTTAGGCTTGGCGGGGAAATGAACTACGCACCTGAGAAGCCCTCAACCCAGCGGAGCGCGCCGATGAGCACATCGAACGAAGCGAGGTTTCGGGATCTGACCCAGTTCAACCTGGACCCGGCGTCGATCCGGCGTCTACCTCAAGAGTTCTGCCGTCGGAATCAGATCGTGGTGCTGGGGCGAGTCGATCCTGAGGGTGATGAGCCCGTGACGCTGGGGATGGTCCAGCCCGACGACGCGCGCCTGCTCGACGAGGTCCGGCGGCGGCTGGGGCGCGACATCGAGCCGGTGCGGCTCAACGGCTTCGAGGTCGAGCGGGCGCTGGCGCTCTACAGCGGCGCGGGGGGAGGGATCGGCGAGCTCCTGATCCCCTTCGACGGCCAGGATCCGGGGCCGGAGGCCTCGCCGAGGGAGGTGATCGACCACCTGCTCCAGGAGGCGGTGCGCCGCAAGGCCTCGGACATCCACATCGAGACCTACTTCAACGACGTGGACGTGCGGCTGCGGATCGACGGGATGCTGCACCAGCACTTCACGCACCTGTCGCCGGAGAGCGCCGGGGAGGTGATCAGCCGGCTGAAGATCACGTCCAACCTGGACATCGCCGAGCGCCGAAAGGCGCAGGACGGGCGCTTCAGAGCGGTCTTCACCGACGGCAACGCGCGAAAGCCGGTGGACTTCCGGGTCAGCGTGGTGCCGAGCCCGGCGGGGGAGGACGCGGTCATCCGGGTGCTGGACGCCTCGCAGGGCCTGCTGCCGCTGTCGGTGCTGGGCATGCCGCGCAGGATCGAGGAGACCTTCACGCAGCTGCTCAACAACCCCGAGGGGATGGTGCTGGTGACGGGGCCGACGGGCTCGGGCAAGACGACCACCCTCTACGCCGCGCTCAACCACCTGCGCACGGACACGCGCAAGATCATCACGGCCGAGGACCCGATCGAGTACTACATCGACAAGATCAACCAGAAGGAGGAGACGCCGGTGATGTCGATGGCGCAGCTCATCCGAGCCTTGATGCGCCAGGATCCGAACGTGCTGCTCTTTGGCGAGATCCGCGACCGCGACATGGGGGAGCTGGCGCTGGAGGCCTCGGCGACGGGCCACGTCGTGTTGAGCACGCTGCACACGGCCGACGCCGTCGGCGCCGTGGTCCGGCTGCGCTCGCTCGATCTGGAGGACGTCGACATTGCCACCGCCCTCCTTGGGGTCATCGGGCAGCGGCTCGTCCGCCAGATCTGCCCTCAGTGCGCCACGCCGACCGAGGCCAACGCGCGCCAGACGGCGCTCTTCGGGGTGCTCCTGGAAGGGCGCTCGCTCTTCAAGGGCGTCGGGTGCGACGCCTGCCGGGGTACGGGGGTGCGGGGGCGCGTGGGGCTCTTTGAGCTGCTGGTGGTGGACGAGGCGCTTCAGGACATGATCGCCGGCGGGAACTCCCGAACCTTGTTGAAGCGCTACGCGCGAGAGCACCTGGGCTTCAGGACCATGCTGGAAGACGGCCTGGACAAGCTCGACGCCGGCGGCACGACGCTCGACGAGCTGGAGCGGGTGCTGCCCTTCCGCCAGATCGTCACCGAGCGCCTGGAGCGCGGCGAGAAGGCCGGCCAGGGGTGATACGGAACCACGCTCAAGCCACTTACACTTTGGGCCACCAGGATGCCCAAGATGACAGTGCTTCAAACGTGGTTCCGTGTGAACGGCCCGCCGAGGGTCCTCGCGGCTGCCGCGCGATCGAGCGCCCGGCGCGGTGATCTGGGCGACAACCTGAAGTTTCTCGCGCACTTGCTCGGGTTCCTGGCGGCTGGCGCTGCCCGGCGAGGTGAGGAGTCGGGCTCGGGTTCCTGGCGGCCGGCGCTGTCCGGCGGGGTGAGGGGTCGGCGCGCCCCGAGGGGGCGGGCGGTCAGCGCCGGAAGAGGCTAAGCTGGCGAGGCTGGTCGAGGTAGCCGCTGATCTGGGAGAAGAGGCGGGGGCTGTCGAGCAGGGCGGCGGGGTGGACGTTGTAGGCGTGGACGTCGAGGCGCAGGTCCCCGCTCAGGGCGTTGAGGGGCGGGAAGACGGCGTCGAACCACTCGGTGGACGCCAGGACCTCCTCGCTGTTGGCGATCCCGAGGCGAGGCAGCAGCGTCTCGAAGGTGACCTTGAGGTCGTCGAAGGCCTGGGCACGCATCGCCTCGTAGTTGTCGAGCATGTGGCGCTTGAGCTCGGCCTTGATCTCCTCGCGGGTGGTCAGGGCCAGGGCGCGGAAGCGGCGCAGGTGCTCGTGGGTCAAGAAGGGGTTGCCGGTGTAGGGGAAGGGGCCCTCGTCGAAGCTGCGCAGCAGGCCCCGGAGGTCTTCGAGCTGCTTCTTGAGGGGGGCGACGACGTCGGCCGGGAAGATCTGGAAGCGCAGCTCGGCGTTGTGGGTGATCTGCCGGATCTCCTGGAAGTCAAAGCCGAGCTCGATGAAGTTGGGTGTGAAGCTGTTGCGGATCTCGGGGAAGAGGCGGTAGGACATGTCGACGAAGGCGCCGACGCGCCCGAGCTTGATGGCCAGCAGCTCGCATTGTTCCAGGGTGGGCATGGATCCGGTCAGCGCTTGAACCACCCCTTGAGGCGGTTCATGAGGTTGTCGTCGTCCTGCTGGGCAAGCTGGAGGGGTTCGGCGCTGGCGCGAAGGCGCAGCCGCTCCAGGCCCGAGAGCGCCTCGGGGTGTCGGGGGTCGAGGAGGTTGGCGGCGCGGTAGTGCTCGATGGCGGTGCGCAGCTCGCCGTGGTCCTCGCACATGCGGCCGAGGAAGAAGTGCGCGTCGGGCATGCCGCTGTCGAGGGAGAGCTCAAGCTCGATGCGGCTGCGGCAGACCTTGTATTGGCGCTCTCGGTCATCGTGGGGCAGGTTGTAGATCACCCAGGTCTGGAAGACGACGATCTCCTGGCTGTCGGGGGTCAGCCGGGAGGCGCGCTTGATCAGGTGCCACGCGTCCCGCCAGCGGCTCTCGGCGGCGGCCTCACGGGCGCGGCGCAGCTCGACCAGGGCGAGGTTCTGGGAGGCCTCGACCTCGGAGTCCTGGGTGGTGAGGCGGCGCGGCATCGGCATCTTCTGGATCTGACGCTGCTGGGACTCGGCCTCCAGGCTGGCGAAGTCGATCTGCCCTGAGGACTCCTGGCCGACGCTCTGGGCGAGGGGCGCAGGGGGGGGGCTCGGTGTGTGGCGGGGCTCGCCTTGCCGCCGGGGGGGGCGGGGCTGGATGCGCTGGAGGTAGTGGGAGCGCGATCCTGGCTCCGAGATCGTGTTGAAGGCCTTCTTGAGGGCCTCGTGGACCTCGACGGCCTTCTCCTTGACGGAGGCCCCGAGCAGGTCGAACTGCTCGGGGGGCAGGGCCTCAAGGCTCTGGCGGAAGGCCTCGCGGGCTTGCTCGGGGGTCGCCTCGGTGGTCAGGCCGAGCAGCTGCCAGTGGTTCTCGTAGCCGAGCCGGACGTAGTAATCGAGCACGCGGGTCTCAAGGGCCTTGCGGGCGGCCTCGGCCGGGTCGGGGCCGCCGGCGGCCTCGGCGACGGCCTGAACCTGGGCGCGCGAGATGCCGTGGTCGGTCGGCGGGCGGCTGGGCAGGGGGGGCTTGTCGGGGGAGCGCTCGGCCCAGGTCCGGGGCGTGTCGAGGAAGTCGACCATGTCGGCCAGCCGCAGCGCCCAGACCAGCCGCAGCAGCGCCATCAGATCGCCGCCGACCTCCCGCGTCAGGCTGTTGAGCGTGCGCGAGCCGTCGATCAGCGCCAGCGCCGGGGAGGAGGCCTCCTTGGCCGACAGGTGGGGTTTGAAGTGCTCGAACTTCTCCGTCCGCACGACGTACTGGCTCAGGTGCGCTTGCAGGTGCGTGGCCAGGACGTTCGGGCCGACGAAGCGGTTGACCCCGTCGAAGATGAGCTGGATGGGGTTCTGCCGGAAGATCTTCACCTCACCGACCCACTCCGTATCCTCGGTGAAGATGTACTGGCCGCTGGTGAAGGAGAAGCAGCTCAACACCCGGTCGTAGACCTGGCGCTCCAGGCCGCTCAGGAGCTGCTCGCTGGTCAGCAGCCTCATCTGCAGCAGGCTCTGGCCCAGCGGCTGGCCCTCGACCCTCCCCTCCAGGACGGTGTTGAGCTGGTCGAGCTTGAGGAAGCCCATGTTGACCAGGATCGCGCCGAGCGAGTCGGAGGCCGAGTTGCTCACCGCGTAGACCGGCTCGCCCCCCTCAAAGTAGATCACCCGCTCGCTGCCGGAGCGATGGACGGTCAGGATCCCCGTGGATTGATTGGCAAAAAGCTTGTAGAGCAGCGCCGGGAAGGGCGTGGCCTCCAGCGTCCCGAGCCGCTGCATGATCGTCATCAGCCGCCCCGGCCGCCCCGCACCCGGCATCGGCCGCACGCCCATGGCCGCCAGCGCGTTGTTGCTCGCCGCCGCCTTGATCCGCTCCAGCGACAGGTCAAAGGCCGACCGCGACGACCCGCGACCCGGGATCTCCGGCAGCCGGATGCCCAGCCCCTCCATGCCTCCCCGCGCGCCACCCCCGACCGCCGAAGGCCGCTCGGGCGTGCTCGGCGGAGTCGGCGCGGCCTGCTCCCTGGCGCCCGGAGGGCTGGTGGCGACCCTGGGCTCGGGCGAGGCCAGGAACTGATCGAAGAGCGCCAGGAGCTGACGCCCCGAGAAGGGCTTGTCGAGCCGGTGCTCGGCGCCAAAGAGCTCAAGGGCCGACGCGGCCGCGTGGACCGAGGCCAGCACGACCAGCCTCGGCCGCGCCGCGCTCTGCCGCGCCACGTTGCAGACCTCCAGCGCCCCCCCGTCCTGCAGCTCCGCGTCGATCAGGACCACGTCCAGCGCGCTGGCCTCGATCATTTCCCGCGCCTCGGATGCCGTCCCCGCCGCGCTCGCATCAAGACCCCGGCCCTGCAGGAAGCGCCGCAGCTTCTCGCCCATCCGAACGTCGCCATCCACGATAAGAATACGCAAGGCCACCCTGGTCCCCCGCTCTGCGCCGACGTGTCGTCAAAGGGCTTACTATCCTGACCCTGAAGGCTATGCCCTTGAACTCGGAGTGTCAACAAGCGACGACCACCCCCAGAGCGCCGCGAGGCCAGCCACCAACCCCCTGGTGACCGGCCTCGCCGGGATCCTCGCCGCCATCGTGAGCGGCCCTGGACCGCCCCGCCCTACTCGTCCGCGCTGGCCCCAGGCACCGCCGGCGCCGGCAGCCCGCCCTCGCCCTCGGGCGCCGGGCTCAGATCACCCTCGGAGGGCGCCGCGTCCAAGGCCTCGCGCAGCGCCGGGCAGGAGGTCTCCTCCCACTGCGGCCTCGCCTCGGACCCCTCGGCCAGCTCCTCGAAGGTCACCTCCCCGCTCGGCGCCCAGCACTGGTGCAGGCCCACGCAACGACCCTCGCCGACGCTGCCCCCGCAAGCCACCGCCGCGGCCCTGGCCCCCTTGCCCTGCGCAAAGCTCAAGGCCACTCGCCCGAACTCGTCGACGCCGTCCTGACCCCGCGACAGCTCCCCGCCCTCGCGGGTCATGAAGTCCGTCAACACCTTGAAGGCCAGGCGCCCCCCGACCCCCTCGACCTTCTTGAAGTTGTACAGCGCCGAGATGTCCCGCTCCTCCCCCGCCGCCTTGAAGCCCTTGAGCCCGATGTTGAGCTGCCTCGCTCGCCCTGCGGCACGGTAACCGATGCCCACCTTGCCCGTCGGCCCCTCGCCCGTCAGCGCGTTGAGGTTGTCCAGGTTGTAGCCCACCCGCCCCGCGCCACGACGCCGACCCTCGACGGCCTCCAGCCTCGCCCCCGCGCCGGCGAAGACCGGGAGGTAGTCATCCTCGCTCGTCGAGGCCAGCGGCCGACCCGCCAGCAAGAAGGCGAAGCCCTCGCCGCGCGCCGGCCTCTCGCACGAGCTCAACAGCCAGTGCGCCCTGTCCCCGTCGGTCTCCCAGATCTTGCAGGTCACCCCGTTGCGCGCCACCTCCCTCGGCTCGACGCCCTCGATCAGCGCCTCGATCCGCGCGTGCGTCACCTCCAGCGCCCCGTTGACCCTCGCCACCACGGCGTCGGCGTGATTCTTGAGCTCCGAAGGAGTCCCCAGCCCCTGCTCCAGCGTCAGCCCCTGACCCCCCCGACCCGCGTCGCCCGCCTCCAGCCGCAACATCTCCGAAGTCGGGATCGCCTCGGCGAACTCATCGCCGATCTCCTCGCCCCCAGCGCCGCACCCCACCATCAAGCCCAGACCACCCAGGATCGCGCCACCGAAGATCGCCCGCCGGATCGTCTTGTTGTTCATGATTGTCCTCCTCTTGCCTTTGTCCTTCCACCCTCATGTCCGGCACCCTGCCGCGATCCCACGCCGCCGATGCCCTCGACACCCTCACCCCATCGCACGACACATGCCACAACAACCCTTCGGCGACAAAAATAAATAATCAACAATAAATACGGATGTTTAAACAAACACCGCCATCAAGGTGGCGACGGGCCGAGATGCCACACGACAAAATATGCCTCCCACATATGACATATACGACGACAAAAAGTCATTTCAGTCATGACGACCGCCTTGACGGCCTGAGTGGTGTGTCGAGCTTGGGATCTGCGCTTGAATGAGGACCTTTGGGACGAGCAGGAGGTGGGTCATGAACATGGACAAGCTGACGGTGAAGTCGCGCGAGGCGTTGATGGCGGCCCAGCGCCAGGCCGAGCGGCGCCGCAACCCGGAGGTGGCGCCGGCGCACTTGCTTGAGGCGCTGCTGGATCAGGCCGACGGGATCGCGGCGCCGATCGTGCGCAAGCTGGGCTCGGCGCCGGAGCGGGCGCTCCAGCGGGTCCGCGAGGAGCTGGACCGGCTGCCCCGCGTCAGCGGCGCGCTCGATCCGCCGGGGATGTCCCGAGCGCTGCGCGAGGTGCTCCAGCGGGCCGAGCAGGAGGTCGAGGCGCTCAAGGACGAGGTGATCTCGGGCGAACATCTGCTGCTGGCGCTGGTCTCGGACAAGGGCGCCGCGGGCGAGGCCCTGGCCGCCCTGGGGGTGCGCCGGGAGGCGATCCTGCAGGCGCTGGCCGAGGTGCGCGGCAGCCACCGGGCCACCGGCGAGGATCCCGAGAGCAAGTATCAGGCGCTGGAGAAGTATACGAGGAACCTGACCGACGCGGCGCGAAGGGGCAAGCTCGACCCGGTCTTCGGCCGCGACGACGAGATCCGCCGCGCCCTTGAGGTCTTGAGCCGCAAGACCAAGAACAACCCCGTCCTCATCGGCGAGCC
>SXGT01520907.1_pt1 | contig 24100 bp, 40 predicted proteins | sample 3176221 | NCBI WGS metagenome assembly SXGT01 (sample SAMN11356862, study PRJNA531348) | freshwater metagenome | isolation source: freshwater sample F1-120 | place: China: Fuxian Lake, Yuxi | collected 2017-12-25
AATTGGTTAACAGCTTCTGGATGGTTATTAAATCGACCAGCATTCACAGAGAATACCCGCCCCATCTTCAGCCTCTTCCCGACGTTCCTACGTTTAAGAGCGTCAAGAAGAACCTGATCAGCAATGTTCCGAGCCTCTACTTTCTTGTTCTCATCGACATTCAAGAGACGATAGATATGCTCAACCCCCCTATACACCACAAAATTCTCATCCTCTACGGGGACATCAATGCTTGTTCCTGATGCGGAGATTGACGTTGCCCCCTTGTTGTAACGTACGGAGTAATCCCCTGTAAGTCCTCTAGGGAAGAACATGTATTTCGTCGTTCCATTGTCATAGATGGCGAACTTATTGCCTATAGGAGTCCCCGTGGTGAAGCGGTACGGGACACCATCGACCATCACTCCTTCATCCGAATCATGGAAGCTCCTGAAGGATTCAAAGTTTGATGGTAGGGCATACACAACAGAAAAATAGTCATTATCCTCGTGGCTGTAGCCGATCCCCGTTACCCCTGTAAGGGTAAGTGTAGAAATGGCTGTGTACTCAATGAAATCAGGATCAGTATTATCCCAAACAATACCGGCACCACTTGAGGGAAAACTCGTAACGGCGTCGAGTATGATGCTCGTGGACGCTGACGTGATAGCTCCGTTCAAAGTAGTGCCGGCAATGATTGTACCGCCAGTTTCTGCTGTGCGGTCGCTTCGTGGCTCTCCACCACCTAGCTGGAACTTGTTATAATATTCGCGGTTTGCCTTATCGATCACCCTAAGAAGCATTGTGGTTTCCGCACCTGCCAAGCCTATTGAGCTTGTGTCAATTTTAGTGATTGCCTCTATGTCGCTGATGATTTGAGCGGCTGTAGACATTGGGAAGGTGAAAAAACTACAACCAAGAAACAGTGATCTTGCTCGCACCCGCGGTAACGATCGTCAGTCCTGTCGTGAACTTGACATCAAATGTGTACGTTGCCTCTACAATGCTTGCCTTCAGTACGGCGATGATAGTCCCTGACCCAGCCGTGTTATCGTAAACAGTAATAGCACCGGCTGCGGTTTCTCCTACTGTTATGGAATGCAAGCGTCCTGTACCACTTTTCACAGTGGTTGTAGTAGCCGTTGCAATGTACGCAGGTTGGAAAAGAGATTCCATGATTATGGGGTGGGTAATTTAGTAGATTTAGCAGGTCTGCCCCTTTTCTTAGGGGTGGGTTTAGGGATTTCTTCCGTAGTTACTACAACAGTCTCTGTGGCGATAACTGGCTCTACTGTGTCTTCTGTGAACTCAGCAGCAACATCTGCGGAAAGCATTGGTAGATAATGAGCAAGATAGCCGTCATATCCCCCTTGGCCTTTAAAGAAACGGAGGTATCGGACAATGATCCTCACATCCTCAGGATTGCCCCCGTGAAGGCATTGCATCCTTTTGAATACTGTCTCGTAGTCTGGGCCATCTGGCATGATAGGGTGGGTAATTGATAATCCTCTTATCCTCCCACTCCGTAGAGTGGGAAGGAAAAGGACTAAGGGCAACGAGCTGCATCAGCAACTCCACAAGTCAAAGTTCCGTTAAGGGCATCACAGAGAGTCCATCCTGCATTATCGACATCTTGAATGCAGAACGCACCTCCCAAGCTACCGCTAACGACCAATTGACCGGTTCCTGCACTTGTTGCATTCACAACAAGTTTCGATCCAGAGAGACGATCAATTGATGTAACGCCAGATGCGTTAATGACCGTGTCTCCTGCTGTCGTACGAAGCGTAGCACCAGAAAGTGTCTGGGTATTTACAGTCGTATAGTTTCCAGTTGTAGCCGTGATTGTCGTGGCTACAAACGTAGCAGCGGTGAGTACGCCGACTGTTGCTAGTGTCCCTCTTATCCTAATGTTGTCAAAAACTGATTCTGCCATGTGTAAGGGGGGTAATTAGCTAATAGTCGGGGCTGTCGTGGAGAGTGAAGCCAAAATGCCCTGTGGCTGAACAGCTGCGTAAGCAGCGAACTGCGTCACAAGGAGTTTTGCAATGAGGTTGTCGGAATCGACAAACTTCTGCTCTGTCGTTGGTTCCTCAGCCATCATGAGCTGGAGACCTTCACTTGCCATCTCGCTGTCCATGATCATCCAGCGATAGATGTTATCCGTGGAAGCCGTACCAATGGCGTTCTTGTTACCATGCTTGAGAGCAACAACTCTGAACTGTCCTTGACCACCGTAGTAGTTGACAGCGTTGTTTGTGGTCTCAGGCGTTAGGGAAGATCCAAACAACTGGTGACACTTGTTCACCATGATAATGTTGTTCGCAATAACAATCGTGTTGTAATCAGGCGTCAGATACGTTCCGAAATCATCCGGAGTGTTCTGCTGACCCTGCTGGATCAGTGTGTTCAGGTTGTCCATTCCTAGTGCTCCTGCACCAGAAAGAAGGTTGCTGAACGAAATGCCTCCGTAAGAGTGATCAGAAGCGATAAGAGCCTTCGTGTCGCTTGTGGCGATGTTGTAGGCACTCTTGCCCTTCGGGGTGAAGGTCGTCTGGTCTGCCTCTCCGAAGAGCTGCTGCGTAAGCTCAATATCAAGAGAGTTCTTAACGCGAGTGGCGAGCTTGGAGCCGAAACGAAGAACCTGAGGATGACGATTACCAAATTTCATCATACGGCGGGAAATGTTCAGCTTGTCTCCAAACTGGATCTGAGTCTTCTCAAGCTGGTTTCCATCCGTAGGATTGATCTCTGGGTAATCCTCATTCTCGTCTACTCTCTGGGCGAAGCCAGAAAGGGCAATGGAGTTGAAGGTGACTTTCTCACCATCTCCTTCCTGCCAAGGAACGGAGGTGAACAACGACCGAACCATGTCCGGCTTGTTGTCTTCAAGTTGATCGAGCACTGTGCGCTCTACGTTGTCTACGTAGCGCGAGTATGCTGCTGCGGTTACTGACATTGTTAGAAGGGGTAAAAGCTAAATAAAAGTAGAAACCATTATTCCTTTGCGGCACCAGTGCCGAAGGCAAGGAATTTCGGGGAGAGATACAGCTTGGTAGCCGTAACACCATCCCAACCAGTAATAAGGAAATCCTTGTTCGTGTCCGTAAGGGATACCTCATTTCCCGTTGCCTGATCTGCGTGATTGCCCACGGCAGTATCAACCATAGTTACTCCTGTGCCACGAGCCTCGATAACATCACCAGACTCAAGAATCTGGACAAGCGGCTCCGTAGCAGACGTAGCAGCCTCCAAAACGATTCCTACAATATCTTTGTTTGTCGCACTAGCGACGACTTCTCCATTTTCATTAAAAGAGCACAGTGTGTTGATGCCCATCGTTCCTGCTGCGTTGAAGCGGCGGCATTCACCGTGACCTTTCATTAGGTGGAAGGTACAAGCCATGATTATAGTAAGTGAAAGCGGATAAAAGCTCTCACCTTTCTCATCTACAGTCGTGCTGCTTTCAGCTTTTTCTGCTTCAAGAGGGATTTTTCCGAGTATCCCCATGTCTTCATGTCCTCCCTATCTTCATCGGTAATATCAATGTCCGATAGGTCACGGGTGCTCGTACTTCCTGAAGAAGCCATAGACTGTTGCCTCATTACCTGAGCTTGGTTCGGGGTCTTCTCATAGCGGATCTTTGCGTATTTCAATGCTATCGCTTTGGGAATGCCCTGTTCAAGCTCTTTCTGGTATTCGTCATCTCCGTAGAGTTCGACATCTTTGGCGTGGGCGATTTCCCATGCCTTTGACTCTAGCTCTTCTTTGGTGACGTAGGACGGAGCCTCCTCTTCCTCGACTACTTCCTCTTCGCCAGCCATAACCTTTAGACGGGCTATTTCGGCTTCGAGTTGTTTCCGAGAGAGATTCGATTTGTCCATACCTTGTCTGGCAGCTGCGTGCTTCTCCTCTAATTCCTTAAATCTTGGGTGGGATGTAACAACATCGTCCGTGATCTCGGGAGTGTTCTGTTGGGCGTTAGCGTCAGAACGGGAAGCGTTGACTTCGTCAGTGGGCATAAATGAAGAGAAGTATGTAAATATAGCCTAATGGCTATGTTCCGAGCACAAGGTGTTGGAGTGCGCGGAACGCAGCCACTAGGGTTTTGAGACAGTGATGTGAAAGGTCAGAATGACATATTAAATGTCACCTTTAATTGAAACAGATTATTACCCTTTCTCAAATATTATGCGCCTCCGTCAGGCGCGGTTCTAAAGATGTGAACCACTTTCCTCACATAGCTTGGTGATTTATATTTTTTCCCACTGATCTTCTCAAGAGCCATGATAGTCTTTGGCACTGTCCTCTCACGGAGGAACACATCAATGATGAATCTCTGATGGAATGTGAGGTTATTCATTCTTGACGGCATCGGGAAGGAACTCAGACCCCCTCTTTGGCTTGGGCAAGCGATCGAAAGGGATGGCATTCTGGGGCGTTCTTGTCTCTTCCATTAAATGATTCCTGATATACAGCGAAGCCATACGAAGATCGTCTTTGTTCAATCTGTAGCTCAGGGAGGTCAATTCGTTATATAACGCCTGACGCGACTCCTTCGAGAGGCCCTTGAGGAGCTTGTTGTCCCTGTCCGACCGGACTAGCTGCTCCTGTGACAGCTTGAGGGATTGCTGATTGGGCCATTTGCTCTTGGGCATTTGGAGGTGGTGGATTGATAAGAGATTTCTGGTACTCAAGTTGCTTCTTCCTCATAACATCTTCCTCGTCTCCTACTTCTGTCTTCAGAATATTATTAGAATCGATCTCTGCAAAGTCTAGGTTTGCTTGAACCATCTTATCCCAGTCTACGTTCTGATACTCAGGGACAATCTGCTTGAGACTGAGCAAGAAATCATTCACGAGCTTGTGGTTCTGTGCATCTTGCGCTTTAAGGTCTCCAAGCATTCTCTTTGTGTCTACAATAATGTCCATTTGCAATCCATTCTCCAGATACCCCATAGGATAGACGTATTCCCCGATAATGGGGATATAAGAAATGCCTTCCTTCATGTCTGGGGCGAACTCAAGCGTATTTGGGTTGCTCTCAAGATCGGGATCATACTTGAGCTGCCGTGTTTTCGTCTTCTTGAATGTCTCACGGATCTTCTCGCCCTTCATCTTGATATACTCCTTCATTCTCCTTTGCGGCTCTTTCCCTGTTAGGTCTTTGTAGTCGTCTATTGTCGCCTCACCCTTCTTGATACTCTCTCTTGCCAATTTGACTTGCTCCTCTGTCATTGCCTCCCATTCATCGACAGTAAGCTCAGTAAGAGAACCGGAGAGTAGGAGGATACCAACGGCTCTAAATGTCTCGCTCTCAAGGCGGGAAAGACGCTGCTCTGCGCTTGCTGTGCCCATCTTGATACGCTGTGCAAACTCGAAAGCGGTCTTACTTGTGTCTCCCTGTATTTGATTGTGGTTGATTCCTGTACCCGGAATAACAGAGCCATCTAGCACCTCTTTCATCGAACCAAAGTCATTTGGTCTGTAGATGCCAAGAGGCTGAGGGGTGATCTTCCCGTCAATAAGCTCTCCTCCTACAAGGCGGTTAGAGTCCACATCAATGTAACTATCAGCACTGTTCCCTTCGTAGTTCAGAGCGACAGCGTTCTGCCATCGGTAGTTGTCGATCTGGATATTGAAGATGGTCTGAAGAACCATATCTTCCCCCTCGATTCTCTGCGGAAGTCCCATGCCATACACGGAATGTTCACCGGAGAGATTCTTGTCATATACATCGAAGTATGTTCCCCATCGTAGGCTACACATCCCCAAGAGATTCATACCTTCACAACGTGTTACCTTCCCGCTTTCAATCGTCTGGTGCAACTTCAAAGACTTGTCATAGATCATGATACCAAACCTCTCTGGGGTGGCTGTGGCAAACGAATCTTCTTCGGTGCAGTAAGATTCAGCATAGACACGAATACCATCAGTAATCTCATTTTGATACTCATAGAGAACAACCATTTTCCCTTTTTTAATCTTATTAAGGTTCTTGTATTTCAATTCCCCATTAGCCAATCTCACTCTCCCGTAGTCCTGTGCGAACTGATTCCATGTGATCACTCTCCTCTTCAAACACGAAGGGACTTGTGTGAGATCACTAATATCTGGGCTTCTCCAACAGTTCAAAGGGTTGAGAGCTTTGACGCCGACACGAGGACGGCGTGTATCTCTCTTGATAACCTCCTCAAATGTCCCATCACCATTAGGAACGCGGATCGTCCTCTGTGGATAGTCAATGAAGACCTCGAATACTCCACAGCCCATAGTCATGTAATCACGGGAGAATCTCTCTTGATGGACTCTGTAATTAGAATCCGAGAGAACCTTCCTCATGAGATGCTTCCAGATAATAGTCTTCTTTGAATCGCTAGGCCCATAGGGTTCAAACGTGAAGTCCGGTTCGCCCTGTGTCATTTGATCAATGCCACGATCAATCTGCGTACGGGAATACCCAAGGAAGATTCGTGACACCTCATCGTCTGGCTTCGCTGTCTGCGTCACGTTGTAGATCACCATTCCGCGCCTTGCCTTAGCATCCCATCCAGAGTTTCTCCTGTAGTTAATCATATAAAAAGCATCCTCCCAATCCTGTGATGCTTGTTCGATCTCCTCCTTCTTCATCTTGCTGTTCTTGACGCGCCCCGTATCATCTTGATGATAGAACGGAAATTCCTTCTCTAATGGCTTTGTGTCCGTCTCAGAAGTAGTAGGCATAACTGTCGGAAGTTACACCTCGTTGCAAATGATACACTTTTAGAAAGATCAAAGCAAATTTCCGTATAACAAATAACCGCTTGCATTTTATTGCGAGCGGTTATAGGGTTCCAATCGCAAAAGAAGAACGATGCAAGTAAAGCAAAAATCGTTCTCTGGCGCAACCATTATCACTCCCAATATTCTATTATTGTTGAATACTTGAACAGAATGCCCTTACGATACGGTTTATGGATTACGCCCTTTGGGAAAAATTGAGTCCAAACGGTAATATTCCCCGAAGAAAAGGCTCCATTTTCCATTCGATAGCCTACATCTCTAACTCAAATAGAAGGCATAAGAGAATAGTAACGAGTGTTGCTCCTCTCATCCTCTGGTAAAAAACAGCCAATGACATGCGGGACGATTGGCGAGACCAAGGATAAGTAACCACTAGCGGGCAAGAAACGAGAATCCAAAAAATCTCAAGAAATTGAAGAGATGCAAACATGGATACATCACTGAAAACACCCTATTTGACTCTGTATGGTATCCTAAGTCTATTCCGAAGGAATAAGGGGGATCAGGGCATAGAACTATAGATACTCTTCAGCTTCTTCTCGGTCTTCTTCTTGTCAGTAACTCTATACGCCATAGCCATTGCCCTTAGTGCGTCAGGGAAATCACTAAAATCATGGTGAGGCTCTTCTCCGAAAGACTTACCAGTCACAGGGTTCACTCTGAAATGGTAATGAGCCATAGAGTGTAAGAAGTCTGCCCCTTTGACTTTGTCTATCCTGATGAACGGGAAGATGTTCCTTACCGCTTCAATGCCTGTTCTCACTGCACCGGGGAATGTTTCATTGACAATCACTTTCGCATTCGGGAATGCCTTTTTGACCATCATCTCCGTTGTGAACTCTGCGTTGGCTCTATCTTGCCTAGCATCATGCGGCAACACATGCGTCGCATAGTTGTACCCACGTTTATTAAGAAGATCAATGTAGTACGGAACCTTCTGGAGATTGTCTTGTATGAAATCTACCAGATTCCTTTCCACTCCCACCCTCTGTTCTATGATGATTGACATGCAGTCTGCTTGTCCGATGTCCCAGTATGTATTACAGGGCTTGGAGGGGTCATAGGGGACATTGCCAATCCTTCCCTCATCTAGTGCAACCTGCAATTCCCTAGCATAGATTGCTCCCTCAACAGCTTGTCTTGGCTCTCCCAACCAAACATTCCTATACGCCACAGGATCACGCCCAAGAAGATCAAGCCGCTCCTTCTCGAGAACTTGTGGGAAGAATGGATTCTGGTCATAGTTCACCTTAACAACAATAGAATCCTCTGGTGGACTCAGAACAAAACGAACATACGCAGGGTCTGTAGGAAGAACAGGATTCATTGTGAAGATAATCTCTGAGTCCTCTGATCTGATTGTAGGGAGGAGGACATTGATGCTGTTCTCGCTGAGTGCCTGTGCTTCTTCGCACCAACACTTCTTAATATCATACATTGACTTTATATTCGCTACATTATTCTTCAATCCTGCGAACGTGATCTTCGTTCCGTTCACGCCTCTAATCTCCGTTTCAAAACTCTGATAGAAGTCCTGCATCTGAAGCTCTTGAATAAGAGAATCTAGCAAACTTTTCACAGACTGCTTGATAGATACTTGGAACTCACGACAGCAGAGGATGTTCATAGCTTCCTCCTTCCCGCAAAGAAGAAGATACCTTGCAACAGATTCACTCTTCGCTGATCCTCTTCCCCCATAGAAACATTTTATACGAGCCTTGTCCTTAATGCGCTTGAAGGCTGGAGGAATATGCACAGGGATTAACCCCATATGACACTGTGGACATGATGGATGGGATTGTCCTCACCTCCCAAATCATCCTTTGCTTGCAATGGCTTACCGTCAACATAGTGCATTAGTATCTCTATCGCTCTCATATCGCCATTCTTAGCCTTCTTTAAAAGTGTCCTTACAATAAGAACATCTTCTGGGGAAGACTCACCTTCTGAAACCTTCACAATAGCGTCCATGATTATGGTCGTCATATGCCTAGCCCCTTTCGGCTTTCCTGCTGGATTACCTGAAACACCAGGAAGGAAAGTTCCATCCTCTCTTCTTGTCTCCTGAATTTCTCCTGCTATTTCTTGCATATTTCTGATTATACATAACTAGGTAAATCTTGCAAATCACTTATTTTTTCTTTTATTCCTATGAAGATCAGGGGTAGCCCACCTTGATGCGGGGAGAAGAACCCGTCAACCCGCTAAGGCTTACGAAATTCTTTATCCCCTTGATGATGCGGTCATCCAATTCTCTGCTGCCAAAATAGCATCAAATTTCTTGGGTATCAAGGATAGTTCCTTTAAAAGTTATGTATTCAATTGATATTCATACACATATCAGACTTCGTTCGCAAAATCAGAGTCTGTTTAGGCTGACTAGACAAAACGCTGAAACTCTTTCATTACATCATTTTTAGGCTTACAGGCAACCCCCCATTCTGTCTGTGACCAAAAGTTCAGTTTCTTCGGATCGGGGTTACTTGGGAGATCCCCTACATGTTTTAAATATCTAAGGCTTTGTAGAAAGTGATCATTCACTGCCTTGAGGACTTCTTCTCGCTTGTGGCTTCGTATGTCTGACTCAGGAACTTCTACTTTCATCCCTACCCCATTCGCACGGATGTAGTACGTTCGTACACCATCCTTGTCCTCAGTCTTCATGCCGTCGATAATGAGTCTTTTGATAGTGCGTGCCATTATTTCACAAGGTCAATGGTAAAGCATATATACTAATCAGCTCTCATTATTCTCTGTCTCCATAGTTATGGCAACATTTCCTGTGAATGTGCCATTGATAGGTGACGTATCACGTTCCAATTCACGATCTATTGCTCGTTTGAAATGATGCTTGGCGGCAACCCATCCCTGCCAATCTCCTAGACAATAGCCTATGAAGAATCCTGATATGAAGTAGATCATTTCTTTTGAGGATCTATAAGATAAAAGGTCTGGAACATCTCAACACCAGCGACCCCACATTCTACGCAACGATACCTACGAACCTCTCTATGGTAATCCCCTAAGTGTGCCTCCTCGATACCCGTTGGCCTGAAGTCATGCTCTTGGATCTCTTCAAGAATGGTCATGAGTTCTTATTGTAGTACTATCTCCCTTCATAAACAATGTTATTGAAACGACATTTGAATTGATCATCAATAAGATGGAACTGTGGGAATGGACGTTTGGATTCTGTGTCTATGACTACCGATACAAACCCCTGTGTCCACTCTGGGAGGGTTCCATATGGCAGATAGGGGACATTCATAATCTTGCACATACATCCCGATTCATGCCAAAACTCCGATCTCCCCTTCATCACTCTCGCGGCGACCGTTGCTTTATGTGTATGGCCTGAAGTGCCAGAGCCTAGTCGTGTTAAATACCATTCTGCACAAGTCTTATTGGTCTTCCATCCATGAGTAATCGTATAGCAATCGAACAAAGTTCTCATATCCTTATCATCGTACTCAATCCCGTACGCATCGAGTTCTAGAATGTCCTCTAAGTAAAGGCTCTTGTGCTTTCTCATCGTCTTGAGAAGCGTCATAAGGGCTTCGGGCTTCGTCTCACTCACTGTCTTGAAGCGGAAATCATGGTTCCCTAGACGGAAGACAATCTTCGTTTTCTCCCCGAGGGCTTTTCTCAGAGGCGTGAAGATACTGGTTTTGATGTAAAAAATCTCTTCCTCCAAAGTAATATCATCATCTTCATTGTTCTTACTAATCATACCCCCGCCCTTCTTGTCGAACTTCGCCAACTGCGACATGTCACACGTATCCCCATTCAAATAGACAGCATCCCACGGTCGTCCTTCACATCCATCAGAGCAGACATCAAGGAATACTTTCCATGCCCTCTTCTCTACGTGACATCCATGTATATCACTCACAACCAATGAGCGATTCCATCGGCGGTCTATCATGAAGTGTGTATGGAAAGATATGCGGAAAGAGCCTCCTCAGCAGTCCCACACGAAAGACACCCGCCCTTATCGTCCTGCCATCCCCATCCATTATCTGTTTCGATAAGTGTTACCTTCCTATGTGACGGTTCTAGTCCAGTGATCCCTTCTTCCTGTATAGGAACGGAAATCATGGGGTTTATGATACATGATCTAGATATTTATGCAATAGACAGCACTACAGAATAGGACTTGAGACTCGGTACTCAAATACACGAGCAGGTGACAACTTCCGCTTCTCTACCTTGTATCCTCCGTACTTTGGTTCACGGAAAGACCGGAGATAAATACCAATAGACTGTTCTGGCGCGAAATCAAACATCTTGTCTTGGATCTGTTGTAGATGTCTCCACTCTCCATCAATCATAATATCAAATACCTGTTTACGCGCTCCGGTCATTTTTGCAAGCTCTATGGGGGTTATATCCGGCCCGTGGGCGAAATAATCTTCATCAATAGATCCTTTAGATATTTGTTCACTGTAGGATTGGGAGCATTTCTTCGCAAGGTAAAGGGCTTTGCAGCGGGTGGGGAGGTCGGCTTCCCATGTGCATTTATCTTCTATCATAGTGCTGAGTTGGTCAGAATATTCAGAAGATAATCGCGCATCCTCCATCACCTTCTTCTCTAGGTCATGGAAATTGTTGTGGTCTTCGAGAGGGTCCCAACAGACTATTAATTGCCAATGATCATCACACATATCATATACCGCAGATTGGTAGTCCATAAATTTGTTGTCTTGATTAAGCCACCTATAAATACCATACCGCTTCGTTGAGGAATGCCACCCCATCACCTCCTTTGCCAACCATTCTATCTTCTGCTCATCGGTCATATCGTCCCATGCCTGTGATGATATGGGGTTTTTCATTATGCGTTGGGATAAATAATTTTAGTAACAATTAGAATTTTTATAGTAAACATAGTGATAAACATTGAAAATAAAGCGACGATTAACCCAAGAATAAATGGAAAATAATCATCAGAAAAAACTTCTAGGAATGTTCTTTTCTGTGATGGTGTAGGAGGGGTGCTCATTTGATTGTGAGAAGGGAAAGGATTCGTCGAGCGTTTTCTGCCATTAGTTTCCCCCATTTCCTACTGTCCATTGCTTCTGCTAATGCTCCAAATTCCTCCCCCATCATTCGATGCTCTTGCTCTAGGGTGCGGATATAGGAGATGATTTTCGGCATCTCTTTAAAAATCCATTCTGCGTAATCTTCGGATACGCACTGTCCTTTCTGGAGAGGCGGCCACGAAGGATTCGGAGTTGAGCAAGTAACTCCACCCTTCCCCGTGCAGAGAATTGTTTTAGACACTGGCTCCGTTTCTTCAATTTTCTTCAAGAGTTTCTGCATCTCTGCCTGTGATGGTGTTACTTCTGGAATAGCACTAGATAAGTTCATGATTTCAATCATGTGGTTAATATTGTATGAAAGAGAATACTCCACTCCACATTCACATAATTTTCTCACCCGTTTGCCAGACATCATTCTCCTTTCATTTTCTATCTCAAGGAAAAACTCCTTTTCACAATAAGGGCAGCAATATGAAACCTGGTAAGAAAAATATGGCTTTTTCCTTAATTTCCACAGTAGAATTTTTGGGATCTCAACGAATAGAATCGAGAAAACCGAATATCCAATAAGCCCCACTTCACACGCCTTCTGGCACTTCTCACATCCTGTAAATACGGGAGAAGAACAACAAGACGATAATGGGGCTTTCAGTGGCATAAAAGAGTGAGGGGTGGTCATTTCCGAGGGTGGGAAGGTTCATTTCTTAGGTTCTCCAGTGCTTCAGCAAGTGCTGAGAGTTCCGTACCACAATCTATGCTTACTTGATCACCTATCGAACCTGTCAGAGCGACACAGAATTTTGCTACCAAGTCTTCTGCTTTCTCTACAACGGTGTTTTTTAGAGTGTCGGTTGCCATACAGGATGGGGTAATTTGCGATTCTTTAGACCGTAGGGAAGTTTTTGTAGTGCGTTGGCTGTAGGATGGCTTGGCTAGTTTTTGCATCGTCCTACACATTTGGAACAATCACATCCACTTCCCCCTCGACACATATTCCGCTTCTTGTAATTTTTCTTGTAGGCCAAGTATCTCTGGCGTGCTGTTCGCTTCTCCAAGATTTGAGCAACGGGATCGAGGCCGCTGACCTTTGGGAGATCAAATATAACTTTAGAATCGTAAGTGTTCATCGTTCTCATGGTTGGATAGTACTGGAGGATAGTTAGTTATGCAATTGATATTATTTAAAAGTCTGGCAAATTAGTAGGGGGGAGCAATGTGTTGTTTTTTATGGATTCCATAAACTCCTCCGTCTGTTTTGCAAACCCCATATACTTCCCACATTCTCGACATTCTCGCTTTATATGAAAACTATACTTGGGATCTTGCGGCGTTTTACACGCAGGGTTCTTGAAGGGAACGAAGATATTCCACAGATGTTCATGGGCACACATATTAAAAACTTGAGAATTGATTAGAGATTTTTGTTGCTTCAGCGTCTTTAGCATAAGAGCCAACTTGTTGATCATAGGAAACATCAATCTTGTATTGGCTAATACCGAACGTACGAGACTTGTCTATGATTAATTTCGTCTTACCATCCTCACGGTGTACGAGAATCCCCGTAGTAGCAATGCAACCTATGTCTCCTGTCCCACGCAAATCGTCAAGAGTAGGTTCTGCCCCGAATGTAGCTGCCTTGCGGAGTTGTGAGACAAGGACAAATGGCAGCCCGTACTTTTTATTAATGTAACGGATCGACCGCATAAGATTGCTCAAATTATTTGAATCCGTTTCGACCTGCTCGAAGTAATGCAAGTGATCTATAACAACAAGATCAATATCCCTACCACGCATGGCTTCAAGAGCCTCTAGGAATCTTTCATGATCCAACGGCTCGCCAACATATGAAATAACATTCTGTGACCTTTCTGCTTCCTCCGCATACACCTCATCACGAATTTTCAAAATATCATCGGGGATAGTCCGGTTCCTGAACTCTGCTATGCTTATAAACTTCCTGCCAAGTGATTTAAGTTTACGATTGATGCCATAATACACCCTACGCTGTACAGGGTCTTCGTCATCCATTTCAAGCTGGAAAAAAAGAACTGTCTTGCCATTACGGGCGTTACTCATGACGACAGTATCAACTAGCGTACTCTTCCCCGTCCCCGGCCTACCACCAAGGACAATAAGATCACCAGGGTAAATACCGCCGAGTTGTTCATCCAGCGCATCGACACCATAAGTCATAACTTTCTCTGGGGACATTGCATCGTGTTTCGCCTTCGCCCTTTCAGCAAGTTCTTTCCCAGATATAAAAACCCCGTCCCATGTCGGATCTTTCTTTTTGTACTCTTCGGCGGCCTTATCTGAAATGTTATATTTCCTGCAAAGCCATTTAAACGCTTCTCGGTTAGAGCAGCGGATAAGTTGAGCAGTAGCCGTGACCTTGTTCCCTTTGATCGGGAAGCTCGAAGAGTTTGTTGCGATGTATTGCCTATCCCCCTCCGTACCGATAAAAGCACCCTTCCGTTCTCCGTTAAGATACACATGGTTCTCTCGGTCTTTGAAAGTTACCACTCCCCAACCACCCTCGTGAGCTGCATCGGAAAGAACAATTTTAATATCTGGAAACGGATCAGTCGTGAACAATCCAGCGAGTTTTTCGAGCCTATCCATTGTAAGTGATGGAAACGAAATAGGGAGCCTGTTTCATGTGGAAATAACCCGGGCTTCTGATTAGTCTGCAAACATCTTTCACTGGATCACCGTGACTACCAACAGTCTTACTCCACTCGATCATGCCACAGATAAACTTTTTATAGTCTTCGACATTCTTCAGTGTGGGATCGGCATCAACAAACCAAAGAGGCTGGAAACCATTCCGCGTATCAATCACAGCATCAGGGGTCTCAGGGCAACTACCATCCCATAAAGAGCACCAAAGACGATCCTTCCTCTCGAAAAGCTGCTCTGGAGTTAGGTGCTCCCCCTGCTTCGCCGCGTCCATATCAAGGAATGCATACAACAATTTTGTGAGATACTGAGTGTTCCGATTTGTCTTCGTGTTATTCGCCAGGTGTTCTTCGGGTGCGACATCTCGGAATGCATTCGCCGTCAGATAGATACCCCACCCTTGTGAGTTCCACATATTCGCCGACTCGGAATCCACAGGAATAGCCCCACGGTATGTACCACGTTCGTCTTTTCGATAGAGGGACTGAGATTGGTGGATCATTTGAGTTGGTGGGGGATATATTTTTCGATATTCTCGATCCTAAGAGCATAATCTATTGTGAGATATAATTTTCTCCCAGGGTTCTGCCTATTGAGCCAAGGGTCTTTTTTCATTGATTCCCATGCGCTTATTATCTGTCCATCGGTGAATGTTTTTAGAGCACGTTTAATACTTGATTTCCTTTTTTCATTACGAGCAATAACTTTCGTTCCTGTTATTTTTTCGAAACCAAGGATTACTCTCTCTACTCGGTTTTCGGAACTCGGAGAGTCGTCGACACCGTCGACTATTATGTGGTCTTTTGGTAAGGTAAGGTTAGGTAAGGGATGATCATTTGATATATCATTTGATGATCGTTCGATCCCAGAATCTAATTTAGAAGATTCGTCAATAAGCCTTCTTTTGGCTTCCCTTGCTTCAACAGCTCTTTTCGCATTTTTAGATTTCTCTATAAAAACCTTTTTCTCTTCACATAGCCTGAATGAATAAAAGCGATTTTTACTGTCTTTAATAAAAAGTTCAATTTCAATACATCTATTGATGAATCGTTCGATGATCGACCGATCTTCATGCAAGTAAAATGACAATGAGTCAATGTCTTTGAAATCAGACCGAGTTTCTTCGAGTTGCCACAACCACTCTAGTGTTATTAAAAACCATGCATATCCGACATTCCCAAATTCCGAACGGATCTGAAGAATTTTTTGATCGGTTGATGCCGATGAATCGTGTGGGAACCAATTATTTGCCATAATTATTGCTGAAAAGCTCCTCAGTCTCGACGGCTATGGTAAATCGTGCGGACTTACTTTTATAACCGCCGAGACAGAAAAGCCTATAATGTTCATAAGTCCGCACAAACCAACCCTATTCCTAACACGGTAAAATGTCAAAAGATTCCGGACTGCAGTTCTACTGCACTTGTACTGCAGTTGCCATAAATTGATCCAGATCATTAGATTCTTTATATTCCACACACATCTTCAATGTTTTATTAACCATCTTCTTCGGAGGGAATTTGTTCTCTATTTCAAAATATCTATTCTCCGCAATGCTAACAACATTCAAATACCTGTCTAATGAAACGCTTGCACCATTGGTCAGTTCTTTGTGGCAATCATAACAAAGAGAAATTAAATTAGCATCATCCGCATCCAGCTCAGGGCATTCACAGAATGGTATTATATGATGTATTTCCAATCTATCCTTGGTGAACTTTGAATGTCTCCAAATGCAAATAGGGTTCCGACAGGTATGACCATCTCTCTTATAAATTTTCTCACGGCGTTTTCTACTCATACTTCTTCTCATGCCAATAAACTTACCATAACTCACTCCACATCATAAGAATCCCCGTCAAAATCTTGTTCATCTGGATCTTGCAGCGTGTATCGGTACGGATGCGGTGGAAGCGGAGCCAGTCGTTTATTGACATAGTGGGCAAGGAACAGTCTCTTGTGTTCCAAGGTCTATGACAGTTCCTTTACCTTCACATATTGTACATTTTTCCATCGAAGGGGGGTATAATATATTCATGAGTACAGTAACAGAGTACTCGACGCAAGAGATATTGAACGAATCGGGTACTGTTCCGAGCAGAAGTCTTGATGATTTTGTGATTGAAACTATCACAAGTTTACACCACAGAAACGTGGCGAAGATCCAGATCATAACTCAACAGCAGATAGATAAAATAGAGGGGGATAGGGATGCCATGATGAAGGATTGTGAGGTGAGATTAAGAATGAACGAACGGGAAGCAGAGCTGTGTGTTCGTAGAGCTATAGAAGTATCTATCGATGGGATACGACAAGACGCAACTGCTGCGATCTGTAGGGCTGAGGAGGTGACTACACGGAGGGTTCGCGCTTACCTTTCTTCCGGTCTTTCGGACACGATTGGCAAACCCCATCCTCCAAATCCCCCATTGTAGAGCACTTGCTGCAAGGCCCATTACGATACACTTTGTCTGATAGTAAATCAGAGGGCTTTTTAGGTGTGTCCGGCGATTTGTTCCATGTTCTTGCAGTCCAGATCATGGTATATAATGGTACGCGATGTTAGCAAAAAAGCAAATCCCCTTGGAAAAAGACATACAAAGAGCAATCTTAGATTTTCTGGAATATAAAGGAATATATCATTGGCGGCAGAACACAACGCCAATACCATTAGCAGGAGGTGGATTTAGACGGTTTGTAGGAAAGAAAGGTCTGCCGGACGTGTGGATCATCATGCCACCCCACGGGACTCTCGTAGCCTGTGAAATCAAAAGGCCGGGCAAGAATTTGAGTGAAGATCAAGAAATATTCCACAAAGAACTTGTGGATTTGGGGGGAATATCATTATGCGTTCACTCTGTTGAAGAGCTTGAGGCCGATCTTGAATCTATTTACCGCCCAACAGATAATGCTCCGCAGCCGCCCACATTAGATCGCTGATGCTCTTGTGGGTTTTCTGCTTCTTCACTTTCTCAAAAATAGGTTCATTGCGCTTTGAAAGCGAAAGGGTGACACGCTTTGTATAACTCGGATAGGTAGTCTTTTTTTTCTTCATACAACGAATATAGAGAGATCATTCTGATTATGCAAGAATTTAAATACAAATTGAGTCAATAGAATATATTTGCATAACTAAAAGATATACGCTATTATGAAGGCCGATCTTTCACTCCGGCGCGATAGGATCATCGAATTAGCATCATCATCTGAAGCGCGCTGGGACTGAGAGATTCCTCTCAAACTTCCCCCTATATTTATGAATACTCCTATAGAGTATCGGTTCACATATTGCGAGACTACGATGCAATGGATCAAGATAGGCCCCGAAAGTCCTGAGTACTTCTTCGCCATTCCAGCAGATGAAGTTTTAGATAGCCCTGTTGAACTAACCTACTCTTATTAATATGTTCAAAGAAATCCATCCACCTATCGAACCTTCAGACATGGAGCGTGCTGTTGCCGAGATCATGGAGAACGTAGAGAAAATGTATGCTGCTTCTTACAAAGCACGCAATGAGAAGACAATTAACGGGATCAGAGGAACTTTATTTTATATCAGAAAGTTATCATGATTATCCCTGCTAAAAACGCATTTTACGGCTACTGCGCTAAAGCACTTTGCAAGAAGTGTGAAACAATTATTGAATCGCAAAGGCCGGGAGATTTCGTTCGCTGCTCATGTGGAGCCATAGCAGTAGACACCGACCGATGGGATCATTCCATGCACCGTTTCATCGGCAACCCAGAAGACATCGAAAATTTGAGGAACCAGCCATGTGCATGTCCAAAATGTACCAAAGCCCTATGATCATTCCTCTCTTAATCTGCTCCGTTTTCACATCCCTATCCATAGAAGATTCCTACCTATCTGCATGGCAAGCAAAGACACGAAGAGACTATAGAATCATGGTGAATGAATATGATTGTGAGAAAACGAGTAATGTTTATATTTGATCCTTCACACCACCGGAAGCGTGTTACATGGAGGGGAGCCGGACTGTGATCCGGGCGCGAATTATGATCATGCTGTAGGCAGAAAATAGTGGCGATATGTCACGACTAGCATGGTGTCCGAATGGCCAAACGGGGCCAAGTCGGTGCAGCCACCGTAGAGCCGATCTATGGCCGCAGGTTACATGTCTACTGTGTAAAAGTGTTTATGCTTTCCTCGCATGTCAAACCATGCCCCCTCCCTATAGTACGTTTAGGCATTTTCATTCTCATCGCCATCCTATACAAGAAAGTGAACACTCTCTAAAATAGGGGGAAATGGCGATGAGTATAAAGGTGCTTATAGACAATCCATTGAAGAATAATGCTATTGTATAATTGCATAACTAATGCTATTATGTATGCATATCCTTTCCCCTTATCTTCTATGTACAAGTTCATTGGTAAAGTTCTTATTTCCTTTCTCATTATTGGCTTTGTAGCAGGAATGGCTACAGCCGCGTATGACCAGTACTCCCTTTATCACAGATCAGCGATGTTCCAAGCTCGTTGATTTTCCTCTTCCTATTATGCCTACCACATTAGAATACTGCGCCCACAATATGATATGCGAAGAATGCGGATTAGAGCTGGATTGTGACATGAAAGAAGCGGTAAGGAATGAAGTCCTTGATGAACCATGTAACTGCGAATGTCATTTAATGATTTAACCCATCCCTTTATCTATATCATGAAGAAAAATATCATCATCACAGGCGTACTTTCTTTACTGAGTATCACAATCATAGGATCTGCATTCGCAGGAGAGGACGAGCAGACAAAACTCCGTAACCGTATCGCGGAACTTGAGCAGCAGATCAAAGAAAACCAAGAGGAATACAAGGGCATCTCGGAGTCTCTTGCTACAGATCGATCCTACTGCGAACTCGCAAAAGCTAAGGAAACACAGCTTTCCAGACTAAACGGTTCAAACAATGCCAAGAGAACAGAAATGGAGATCCTCACAAACTTACTCAAAGACGATTCTATAGTCTCTTCCATCCCTTCTGCCCCTTTAAACTAGAGCCGCCCCTCGGCGGCAATGAGAAGATTCTCCGAGGGTATATCACAGAAGCATGTAATGAGTACGCACCCGGCGACATTCGTTGCGAGTGCATTATGGCTGCAATCTTCAAGCACGACAGCGCGTGGGCGAGCGCGGGGATCGGAAAGAGATACAACAATCCTTCAAATCTACGGTGCATATCAGACACCTCTCCCATGTTCTCTAAAGCTGGCTGCGTTCACTCCCCTGGTAACGGATATTTCTCTTCCTACAAGACACTTAGAGATGGCACGCACGCAGCGGTAGAGATGTACACTAGAAAGTACGCAGGACGTACTGCACATGAGATTACGCGCATATGGGCTGGCAATCCTCAGTCAAAAGGATATTGGTCAGCAGTAAAATCTTGCTTTTAATAAATGATTATGTAATATCCTTATATTCTTTACCCCCCATTACATGCCAGTCAAAACAGTGAAGGTCGATAAAAGGAAATTGATTACTCAGACTAAACCTAAACTTTGTAAGCTCGTAAAGAACCTTGCTCTCTATGGTATGAAGCCTGAGAAGATCCATGACTTTGTACAAGACTGTATCGAGGCTGCTCTGTAGCTGACATAGACCGTATCGAAAGGAAGCGATACGGTCTTTTTGATACCATATTTTATATAAAAGTATACATCTATTGCTTGCATAACTATAATATGAGGAATATACTGAGTTCACTTCCTTCCCCCTATCATATGCTAGATACAGGATCAGATCAGTATATTGCCGTTGAGAAGACGGACTACAGGACAGGTGAAGAATCACTATCCCGCGTTGAGCATCGTTGGGTTCCAGAGTTCGATAACAGCTATTTCGATACCGCTAATATCTAATGTACGATCTTACCTCCACCATCGGCAGGATTGAGAAGTCAGCAGAAGACCTTAAAGAGAACCAACAGAGAACAATCGAATCTTTTGATGAACTCATTGCGGATTGCAATAAGCTTATCGCAGACATGAAATCTATTAAAAACTTGCTTTGCTCCAATCATTAGCTATTATTTACTTAACTACTTTCTAACCCCTTACTAACACTATGGAAACATCTATCACCACAACAGACCGGACGAATATCCTAGCAATGGCAAAGTCCCTACGAGATGGGGAGCGGCCTCAGCAATTCCCTACGCTGAAGATGCGGAATTCCAAGAACCCTACTTCTTCTGTGAAGAAAGGGGAGTTTTATACATCGAAAATTGTCGATGGAAAAGAAGACATAACTCCACTAGGTGCGAACCCTCATGTAGTGATACTCCACCGACGCTATTCATACAGTTATTTCAACAAAGAAACAGAGAAGCTAGAGGCATTCACAAATGAGATTGATGGCTTCCATCCTAACCAGAAAGTTGATCTAACTATCATAGCCCCAGATGGCTCAAAGACCCTACAATCTTTCATGTGGCCGGAGTTCAAGCAATGGAAGGCGCAGGACGAAGAGCTAGGCAAGAAACTTACCTTCAAGAACATTATGTATTGTGTGTTAGGCGATCCAAAGCCAGAGAATGTCTGCCGTCTGTTTGTGAGTAACGCTTCTGTTACTGGTGTAAAGGATGGAGAGAAGACTGGAGACTACAAGAACCCGCTCCTAGGATCTTTTACCGAGTTTAGCAAGATGTTTACTTACTCTGGTACAGAATACTGCATGTCTGTCTGTGAGCTTGGCAGTCAATGGCTAGAGACCAATGAGTACTATCTTGTGACATTTAAAGCCTTGATGGATAACCCAGAGACTGATGAATGCATTGCTCTTTTGGGAGGTCTCCTCAAGTCCTTCACGCCACAGAAGAATGTGGTAATAGAACCTTCTGAAGTCCATTTTGGAGTTCCAGAGCTTGTGGACTCTAAAGATTTGCCTTTTTGAAATGATATTCCCCCGATGAATGATAACCCCCATTGAACAATCACAGGCTCTACGGGATGCAATGCCAGAACTGCTGTCGAGGACTAGCCCTGATGACATAGAGGCTTGGGTTATTGAACGTGAGTGCTGCCGCCAAGACCTTCAAAAAGAGAGTGACAAGCTCTCTGACACCATCCGAGAGAAAACGAACGCTATACGTCAACTACAGGGCGAGATTGACCTGTTAAAAAGTGATAAGAGACTACTCTCACAGATCAAAGGTGATCATGCTTTGGATGTAAGCCGTCTACAGGATAGGAAGTGGGCATTGATAAGAGAGAAGAAGGCTTATAACATTCCTAACTAATATGCAAAAAAGAATCCCAGTTTCTCAGCTCAAGGAGTATTATAAATCCACTGGGAACAATCCCGATGATTTGATGTTTGTAAAACATGCATATAAAGATGATGAAGGTAGATATTTTGCTTACATACCACTTAGTCCTAATTGTAATACAGATTTTGTGGTGAAAGGATTAGTCTATCGAAAATGGTATAACCCCATGAGATACTTGAAGGGGAAATTAAACAGCAAGAGATGAAAAATGATTTCGCCAAATACAGGCTTGAAAAGTTTGTTACAATCCCCTCATGGTTGCTATCCCCCGTCCGCTCAAGAAAGACCGTCCTTCCAAAAAGAGACAGTCCAGAATTAAGGCGATGGATCGCCAATTCCAAGAATCAGGTGAGTCAAATTACTGTGAAATCTGCAAATTCTGGGCAGAGCAGACATGCTATCATCACATTAAAGGTAGGAGGGACATCAGCAAGAGATGGGACGTTACGAATTGCGTCAGAGTATGTATGAAATGTCATGACTTACTGCATCGTGGTAAACTACACTTATGATCCTCTCCATTATTATCATCGCTAGTATCAATACAGCGTCTGTGGCATATCCTGATGTTTGTGGTAATTCCTATAGGCAGACTTTCGATAACAACAGGATCTCCCGCCAGAACGCACAGAAGAAACTCTGTGACAAGACCTATATGAACAAACTTGCTGTCCCGAAACTAGCAAAGCCCATACGCAGAAGAAATCCCAAAACGAATCATAATTAGTGTATAATCATTCTATGCTTATCACTCTAGCTATCTGCACCGGAATGATCATGGCAAGAAATGGATATGATTATTGCATTGTCAAAGACCGTTCGGGAGTCACAACGACTCTTCTAGGGAAGGTAAAGTCTACAAAAGGATCGAAAACGAGCATAGATAGATCCTCCAAGGTTATCCGTATTCCTGTACAGAAAGTGAATAGGCGAGAGTTACATAAAAGGGCAATAGATAGGTTGCAGAACAACTTGCATAACTAAAATAAGGAGAATAAGATCTAGGTGATCGCTCCTTTCAGCTTCCTGTTCTTCTCCTTTATTTACCCTTATATGTCTAACTCAAATTGTGATAACACTGAATCATCAGACTGCTGCTCCTGTTGCTACAATTGCCACGGTTGCCACGCTTGCCACGCTTGCTACTCTTCCCATGGTTGCTACGCTTGCTACTCTTCCAATGGTTGCCGCGGTTGCAAGATTTGCTACGGTTGCTATTATTCTTTTGGCCTAAAAAATTGCGAAGCAACATACAAATCTATTTTCTCCATTGGCCTATCCGGAGATAAATTCAAAGTATTCGGTAGGGAATCCACGGAATTACGTTTCCACGAAATCTTTGATAAAATCCAATCCTTTGGCTTCTATCCGAAGCAGACAAATGCTTTTGAGCTATATAAAGAGAATGGAAATAAATGGTCAGAAATCCCAGTCTCTAAACTTACATATAAAGAATGGGATGATTCATGGAAGGATTGCCCCAAAGGACTCATCACATATCTGTCTTCGTTACCAGAGTTTGATTCAGCTATCTTCAAAGAAATAACAGGGATTGATTTTCAGGAGGACTCAGAGGCTAAAAAGAAAGCTCAGGAGCTAGAAGATGAAGCTACTAAACTTTTAGCCAAAGCCAAAGACCTTCGCGCATCTCTATGACCACCCCTCCTACACCATCGGCAAAGAAATCCCCGTGGTATGCAAGGTTGTTTGAAGCGTCTGTCACATGTGCTTTATTCATTGCGTTTTATATTCCTATTGCTTGGCTCTGGTTTCAAATACTTCCTGGAAAGGACATATTTCTCATGGGTGATTCATTTCTAGCTGGTCTTGTCACGGGGTTTTTTTCGTGGTTGCTTTTCCTCAGCCTAGGAATGGTTTGGTTTGGCGCGTCTTCTACTCAAGACTCCCTTTTTCCCAAGAATAATGAATAACAACACTTCACCATCGGCAATCTGGGATTCTAAGACAACCGAGCAGAAGATAGAATGGTTGGCAGGGTTTATGGGTTATGAATTGGATAGCGACGAACCACTATCAGAATGCTGTAGAGCTTCTATTTTGCCAGCCTCAGAAGTGTGTGCGGGATGCAAGAGGAAACTGACATACAGGGAAGTGAGGAGTGCAGAAGCTATGATGGGATTCCCGAAGGGGTGGCTAGAGTAAAAGCATTCGGGAATGCCGTAGTACCTCAAATTGCTTTTTCCTTATTTCAAGCAATAGCTATTTAGGAGGCTGGATCTCACCCCTAAGAACCTTCAGCAGATACTCTCTCATATCGTGACTAATAGGTTTATATGGATCTGTAATTCGTGATTGGCAAATAGCCATTTC
>SXGT01418322.1_pt1 | contig 24098 bp, 18 predicted proteins | sample 3176221 | NCBI WGS metagenome assembly SXGT01 (sample SAMN11356862, study PRJNA531348) | freshwater metagenome | isolation source: freshwater sample F1-120 | place: China: Fuxian Lake, Yuxi | collected 2017-12-25
CTTCAAGAACACGGTCGTCATCATGACCTCGAACGTGGGCTCGCCGCTGCTTCTCGAGGGCTTGCGCGCAGATGCAAGTATCGACGAGGGCACGCGTGAGGCCGTCATGCAGGAGCTGCGACGGTCCTTCCGGCCCGAGTTCCTGAACCGCATCGACGAGATCGCGCTGTTCACGCCGCTCAACAAGGCCGAGATCAAGCGCATCGTCGGACTGCAGCTGAAGATCCTGCAGAAGCGGCTCGCGGACCGTCAGATCGTCTTCGAGCCGAGCGACGAGGCGCTCTCGTTCATCGCCGAGACGGGCTACGATCCGGTGTACGGCGCGCGGCCGCTCAAGCGCTATATCCAGCGCCACGTCGAGACGGCGCTCGGCCGGAAGCTCATCGCGGACGAGATCCCGGACGGCGCGATGGTCACGCTGGCGCTGCGCGACGGCAGGCTCGCGTTCGATGTGAGGGCGCTCGAGTAAGGCGCGCGCGGGGCGCGGGGAGTGTCAGCGATCGCAGAACCAGCGAGCGTCGCCGCCGGGACGCGCCCCGGCGACGAATCGGGCGCCGCCCTGCTGGAGGCAGCGCGCGGCACAAGCGCCTTCCTCTCCGCCCCCGCAGACCGCGTGCGCCGCCTCGCAGACGAGCCCACAGAGGGCGGGCCCGAGGCCCTTGCGAGCCGCCGCGAGGCCCTCGGCGCGCTCGAGGAGGTCGCTCAGCTCGCGCGCGATGTCGGGGTCGGCCTCGGCGCCGTCGAAGAGGGCGCGCGCGTGCTCGGCGTCCGTTCCGAGCGCCGCGTCGAACGCGCGGAAGTAGCGCAGCGCGCCGACCAACATCTGACGCGACGTCTCGCTCTTGAGCGGGCCTGCGCTCGTCCGGACCAGGAAGAGAGCGCGCTTGACGAGCTCGGCCTCGGCCTCACGCACGATCGGATCCGTGCCCGCGGTCGGCGATCGCGCGAAGCGCCCGAGCACCTCGGCCGCGCTCAGCGGGTCATCGGCAAGCACCGCCACGGCCGCCCAGATCGCGGCGGGCACGCGCCCGACGTCGTCGCCCGACTGCGCGTAGGCGCGCGCGAGCCCCACCATCGCCTCGCGCGCCGTTTCCGTGCGCGGTCGAGCGCCCGGCGCCACCACGAGATCGAGCATCAGCAGCGCGAGCCCATCCATGAGCGCGACGCGCTTCGGCCGCTCGGCGGGCGCTTCGCCGAGGCGCTCGATCAGCTCGCTCGCGCCGTCCAACACCCCCTCGGCGTCGCCCGCGAGCCACGCCTTCCGAAACGAGGCGTTGAGCGCCTGCTGGTCCGCCGCCAGGACGGGCGCGTCGCGCATCGCGGGCATGGCGCTCTGCAGCGGCACGAGCCACGCCCCGAAACGCGCGAGCCGCCCCAAGAGCGGCCCCGGATCGCCGCCCGCGATGACGGCGCGTGACAGCCCTTCGCGCGCCTTGGCCAGCGGAACCAGCACCGCGTGGGCCACGCGCTCGCCACGCGCGATGAGGAGATCCGCGCGCGCGCTGCCGACCGCCGCCACCGCCGACACGGGCACCGCCCCGAGCGCCGGCGCCCCGAACCCCTCGACCTCGGAGTCGGCGCCGAGGGTGACGAGCGCGTCGCCCTCGATGATGACCGCGCGCTCGCCGACCGCGAAGGCGCGCGCGTGGCTCCCCAGCCCCGGGATCGCGAAGCTCGGCGGCACCACGTCCGATGCGGTGAAGAAACGCCACGCGCCCGCGACGGGCAGCAGTACGCGCATCCCGACGCGCACCGGTTCCCCCGCGCCGCGCAGGGTCTCGACGCGTTGCGCCCCCTCCCAGCCGGCCAGCACCAGCGCCGCGGGGCGCGGGCCCAGCGCGGGCACGAAGAGCGCGGCCTGGTTCGCATCGGCGCTGGCCCACGCGACCTGCGCCGTGTCGCCGCCGAGCGGCATGCTGTCGATCAGGCGCTTGGTCGACTCGCCGCCAGGCGTGACGAGCATCACCTCGGCGAGCCGTCCGGCGCCAGGCCGGAGATCGAAGCGCGCGACGGCGCCGCGCGCAGCCACGACGGCCAGCAGATCGGCCGGGCGCGCGCCGACGGCGGCGTCCCAGCTCCCTAGCGGCACACCGCCCTCGCGCCCGAAGAAGCGGAGTCCGAAGCGGTCGCCACCGCGCTCGACGGCGACCCAAGTGGGACCGAAGACGGCGCCTGGCGACGGCCCGCGCGCCGGCCCCCCGAGCGGGCGCGACCAGAGTTCGGAGCCGGTCGCTACGTCGAAGAGGACCACCTCCGCGGGCTCGTCGCGCTCGTCGGGCTCGTCGGGCGCACTCGCCCCGCCGTCGGCGACCGCGCGAACCGCCAAAACGTGCCCGCGATCGACCCCCAGGACACGTAGCGTGCACGCCGCGGGTGCGCACCCGAGGCCCTTCTCCCAGCGTTTGACGCCATCGCTGGCCTGATACGTCCGGACCGCGTCGGACACGACGACGACGGCCCCGTCGCCGAGCCAGACGCCGCGCCACGGGGCGCCGTCGGGCACGCGCCGGCCCCAGGCGACCTCGCCCGAGCCGCGCCGCATCGCGGCCACGCCGCTCTTCTGATCGCTGACCCAGAAGAGGTCGTCCCCGCCGACCATCCACGAAACGGCAAAAGGCGCCTCGTGGTCGCCCGCAAGCTCCCAGAGTCCGTGCGGGACCGCCTCCGCACGCGCGGCGACATGCGCGACGGCGGCCACCAGAGCGGACGCGAGCACCATGGGAAACTGGCGAGATGGGACGGGCATCGGGACCTCGAAACGCGCTCGCGCCCGCGGGCTGTAGCGCGAGGCTCGAACACGACCCCGCGTAGCGCAAGTATCTTCTCGCGAAGGCCTCGCGTCGGGTCCGCATCGGACCGGGGAACAATGCTGCCCGCGAACTGCCTCCTGTCGCGCGCGTCGCGATCGCCCAGGGCGCTCGCAGCGCCTTCCCAAGGGATCGTCCGCATGCCAGCATCCGCCGCATGGCGCCGCGTCATCTCCAGGTCCTTTCGTGGAACGTCAACGGCCTCCGCGCGATCGCCGCCAAGGGCACGCTCCTCGCGCACCTCGAGGCCGAGCGGCCCTTCGTGCTCGGGCTGCAGGAGACGCGCTGCCGCCCCGAGCAGCTGCCGACCGAACTCGCTGGCGCATTGAGCGCTCCCTTCCCAACCCCTCACCTTCACCTCACGGCCGCCGAGCGCGCGGGTTACAGCGGGGTCGGCGCGATCATGGCGCGCGCCCCCGACGACGTCACCAACAGCCTCGGCGACGCGGCGTTCGATCGCGAGGGGCGCTTCCAGGAGCTCCGCTTCGGCGCCCTCACGATCATCAACGCCTACTTCCCCAACGGCAACGGCTCGCTGCTCCCGAGCGGCCAGCGCTCGAACGACCGCATCCCCTACAAGCTCGCCTTCTACCGCCACCTGTTCGATCGCCTCGAAGCCGCACGCCGCGCGGGTGCGCGCATCCTCGTCATGGGCGACTTCAACACCGCCCACCAGCCGATCGACCTGGCTCGCCCGCGCGAGAACGCCAAGACCAGCGGCTTCACCGACGTCGAGCGCGCCGAGCTCGGACGCTGGCTCGCGGCCGGCTGGACCGACACCTATCGCGCCGCCCATCCCGACGTCGCGGGCGCCTACTCCTGGTGGAGTCAACGCTTCGGGATCCGCGCCAAGAATATCGGCTGGCGCCTCGACCTGGTGCTTGCCTCGCCGGGTGTCCTACCTTTCATTCGCAAGGCGTTCATTCGTCCCGACGTCATGGGCTCGGACCACTGTCCGGTCGGCGTGACGCTCAACGCCAAGGTCCTTCGCCCCTAGCTCGCGGAGTCCACATGCATGCTCGTCTCACCGCCGCGTCGTTCGTCGCCCTCACGGCCCTCGGCTGCACGCACGCGCGCGCCGACAAAGCGCCGCCTCCCCCGGCCGCGCCGCATGTGGTCGTGAATCGCATCGCCGCCGAGCTCTGCGGACACGGCGAGAAAGACGCCCCGTGCACGAAGGCCATCCTCGACGCGACGGCGACGGCCGCGACCGAGGTCGAGCGCGCGCTCGCGAAGACGCCGATCGTCTGCGCCGGCGAGAAGGCCGGCAAGCACGCCGCCCACCTCTATTGGGGCGACGGCTTCGGCTCGGTCGTCCATATCGACTTCGACCAAGAGAGCGCGGGCCTTCCCGACTGCACCAGCTACTTGGTCCAGGTCGCGACCGATCGCCTGACCGCGGCGGTGAAGCCGCTCGGCGACAAGGACGACACGTTGCGCATCCACTGGACCGTCGACTTCACGCTCGCACGCTGAGGCGTCCGATTCGCGGCCAGCCTCGCTACGGGGTCCGATGCGGACCCACGCGAGGCCTTCGCGAGAGTACTTTGTACACCAAGCATCAGGCGGGCGTCGGCGTGCGTCCGTAGAGGCCCGACAGCTCGCGCAAGCGGGCCGCCAGGGGTGCGTTGAAGGCCTGCATGCGCACGCGCCAAGCCCAGTTGCCGCGCGACTCGCCGGGCGTGTTCATGCGGCTGCGACCATCCAATCAGAGGACGTCCTGCAGCGGCACGATCGCGAGACCCGCGACCGACGCGAAGGCCGCGCGAATGAGGTCCCACACCACGTCATGCCCGTGGACGCCGAGGTAGCGACGCACGTGGTCGCGCGAACGATCGTCGGTCGCCTGCCACCAACCCATCGTCGTGTCGTTGTCGTGCGTGGCCGTGTAGACCACCGAATTGACGACGTAGTTGTGGGGCAAGAACGGGTGGTCGGCGTCGCCCCCGAAGGCGAACTGCAAGACGCGCATGCCGGGTAGCCCCGTGGCGTCACGGAGCGCGACGACGGCGTCGTCGATGACGCCGAGATCCTCCGCGATGAGCGGAAGCGGGGTCCCCAGGGCGGCGGCGAGGTCGTCGAAGAGCCGGCGTCCAGGGCCCTCGACCCAGCGTCCGGTGCGCGCGTCGGGGGCGTCGGCCGGGACCTCCCAATAGGCCGCGAAGCCGCGGAAGTGATCGAGGCGCACGATGTCGGCGTCGGCGAGCGCGCGGCGCATGCGCTCGATCCACCAGCGGTGGCCGTCGGCGGCGAGGCGGCCCCAGTCGTAGAGGGGGTTGCCCCAGCGCTGCCCGAGCGTGCTGAAGAAGTCGGGCGGGACGCCGGCGACCGCGATCGGCGCGCCCTCGGGCGTGAGCTGGAAGAGGTCGCGATGCGACCAGACGTCGACCGAGTCGCGGTCGACATAGATCGGCACGTCGCCGATGAGGCGCACCCCGCGCAGGGCGGCGTGGGCGCGCACGGCCTGCCATTGGCGCGCGAAAAAGAAGAACGCGGCCACGTGGCGCGCGATCGGGACGGCGAGCTCGGCCGTGGCGGCGGCGAGGGCGGAGGGCTCGCGGTCGCGCAGCGCGGCGGGCCAGGTCCACCAGGGCGCGCCGCCGTGCGACTCGCGGATGGCGAGAAAGGCGGCCGCGTCGTCGGCCCAGCGCGCCTCGTGGCGGAAGGTCTCGAACTCCGTCTGGAGATGGGGCACGCGGCCGCTTACGAGCGCATCGGCGGCGGCCTCGAGGAGCGGCCGCTTGAACGCCAGGACGCGCGCGAAGTCCGCGAAATCAGGCGAGAAGTCGGGCGGGCGCTGGATCGCCTCCGCGTCGAGGAGGCCGTCGGCGACGAGGCCGCGCAGATCCACCACGAGCGGATGGTTCGCGAGCGCGGCCGGCGTCGCGTACGGCGAATTCCCGGGGCCGGCGGGCACCAGCGGCAGGAACTGCCAGCGCGTGAGCCCCGCCTCGGCTAGCCAGTCGATGAAGCGAAACGCGCCTTCGCCGAGATCGCCGATGCCGTGCGGAGAAGGCAGGCTCGTCGGATGAAGGAGGATCCCGGCGGCGCGACCGGCGGCGCCGGCGTGGGTGACTTGCATGGTGCCTCGTAGGTGCGAGGCGCCGGTCCGGGCGCCTTCGGGCGGAGGACCGTTCGCACATGCGGGGCCCATCCGGCAAGTCGCGCGCACGGTCGTTTGCCCGGTGGCGCCCGGTGGCGCCCGGTGGCGCCGCGGTAGCGCCGGGCGCGCGTGGCAATTTCCGGGCGCGTATGCCAAAGACGAGGGCATGGCGCGCTTTCCCGCGGTCTCGCAGACCACCGAAACCCTGTCCGCGAGCGTGTTCTCGGCCATGAGCGAGCGCATCAAGTCGCGCGTCGGACCGCTCTATCCGTTGCACGTCGGCGACACGTGGCGCGAGCCCTACGAGGGCGCGCGCGCCGAGTCACAGCGGACGGTCGACGAGCCGCTACTCCACACGTATGCGCCGGTACAGGGCGAGCCGCGGCTCCTCGACGCGATCACGCGCAAGGTCGAGCGGCGGTCCGGCGTGACGCTCGAGCGCGAGGCGCTGTGCGTCATGTCGGGCGCGACCAGCGGGCTCTCGGTCGCCATGCAGGCGCTGCTGGATCCCGGCGACGAGGTGCTGCTGCCGGCGCCGTTCTGGCCACTGGTGCGTGGGATCATCGCGTCGCGCGGGGCAGTGCCGGTGCAGGTCCCGCTCTTCGATCGGTTGCGCGCCGATGACGGCGTCGCGGGCAAGCGCTCCAAAGGCTACGCCTTCTCCGTGGGGCCCCTGCCCCACTTGCAGCTCCGAGCTTCGCTCGGTGCGCTCTTCGCGAGCGACTTCGATCTTGAGCAGACGCTGGAAGCCGCCATCACGCCGCGGACGACCGCGCTCTACCTCAATTCTCCGCACAACCCGACCGGCACCATCTTGGCGCCCGACGAGCTCGAGGCGTGCGTGCGCGTCGCCGAGCGCCACGACCTCTGGGTCTTCTGCGACGAGGTCTACGAGGAGCTGTGGTTCGGGGCCGCTGCCCCGACGCCGATCTGGACGCACCCTGCCCTTCGCAAGCGCGCGATCGTGGTCCACTCGCTCTCTAAAGGATACGGCCTCGCGGGCGCGCGCGTCGGCTGGGCCCACGGGCCGCGCGAGGCCATGCGCGCGATACGTGGTGTACAAACCTTTCAGGTCTACTGCGCGCCGCGCCCGATGCAGCTCGGGGCCGCACGGGCCCTCGATGAGGGGGACGCGTGGCTCGAGGAGACGCGCGCGCTCTACCACGCGGCCGCCGTCAAGACCGCCGCTGTCTTCGGCGTCCCGACGCCACCCGGCGGGACGTTCCTCTTCGTCGATGCAAGCCCGTGGCTGCCCGACGACGCGACGACCGCGCTGCCGCTGCTGCTCCGCGCCGTCGACGAGGCGGGCGTCTTGCTCACGCCGGGGGGCGCGTCGGGCGACGCGTACCAGCGCTGGGTGCGCGTGTGCTTCACGTCGATCGCGCCGGCGCTGCTCGACGAAGCGCTGGCGGGCTTGGCAGGCGTGCTGGCGCGGAGTCGGCGATGACCGTCGGGGACGCCACGGGCGGCAACGTGCGCGCGGTCGTCTTCGACATCGAGGGCACGACGACCGCGATCTCCTTCGTGGTCGAAACCCTTTTCCCGTACGCGCGCCGCGCTCTCTGCGACTTCTTGCGCGCGCACTGGGCCGATCCGGCGGTGCGCGCCGCCGCCGTCCAGATGGGCTCGCCCGAGGACGACGGACCGGACGGCGCCACGCACTCGGCGCTCGCGCTCATGGACCACGACGTCAAGGACACGGGGCTCAAAGAGCTGCAAGGTCGCGTCTGGGCCGAAGGCTACGCGCGCGGCGCGCTGCGGGCCCACGTCTTCCCCGAGATCCGCGAGGTCTTCGAGGCCCTCCGGGCCGCCGGAATCGCCCTCGCCATCTACTCGTCGGGCAGCGTGACCGCGCAGCGTCTCCTCTTTGCGCACGCGATCCTCGGCGATCTGACCCCCTTCGTCGGCAGCTACTTCGACACGACGACCGGCCCCAAGAAGGCCCCTGCCAGCTACCGCACGATCGCGACCCAGCTCGGCGTCGACGCGCCCGCGATCGCGTTCGTGACCGACAGTCTCGACGAGGCGCGCGCCGCCCGAGCCGCCGGCTGGGCCGTCTGGGTCGCCGTCCGCCCCGGAAACGCGCCGCTGCCCGAGGGGCACGGCTTTCCGACGCTCACCGATTTTCGTACCCTCGTCGCGTCGCTCGGCCGCGCGCCGCACTGACCGACACCCCGGCAACCCACTTCACGGGCGGCGCGCCGCTCCGTCTCAGATTCGGAGGATCGATATGCGTGAGCTGCGTCACGGACCCGCCAGCGGCTGGCCGCGAGTCCCCCAGTACGGCCGACGGCCTTGGATTGCGACCGCCACCGCGCTGGCGATGACGGCGACCGCGCTCGGCTGCGGCGGCGAGATGGCCACGACAATCATCGCCACCACGAGCCAAGAGAGCGGCTCGGATGGCAACGACGGCGACACGGCCCTCATCGTCGTCGGCGCCGTGCTGCTCGTGACGACCGCCGCCGGACTGGTGGTCTTCACGGTCGCCGAAGACGTCGGCTACCTCGAGCTCCACCAACAGGACATTCGCCGTGCGCTCGCCCGCGGCGACGGCGCCTTCGTCAGCGACCTCGGCCAGGCCCTCGCACTCCCGCCGCGCCTGCTGCCGCGCCTGCAGGCGGTCCTGAAAGACGCGCGCGGTGCGCTCGATAGGCCGCTGGCGGGCATCAAGCTCGATACGGCTCGGGCCCAGCTCTTCGGAGGCGAACTCGTCCGCGTGCTCAAGGCGGATCCCGAGCTCGCACCCTACCTGCGAGGATTGGTCTCGAAGTATGGTCCACTCCTCGCGCGTCGTTAGGACCCAGCGACGGCGAACGGAATCGACGACCAGGACGCTGCTCGCGCTCATCGCGGTCGGGAGTGCGCTCGCTTCCGACACGCGTTCGCGCGCGGCCGATCCGTCGCCGGCCGAGGCCCTGACAGCCGCCCTACCGGCCGCGCTGCGCCCCTACCTTCGACCGCTGCCGCCGGTGCTCGGGCCCGATCTCGAGGATCGCCTGGCGTGGGTCGCGCTGCTCGCGCGCCGCGCCGACGCTCGCGCCCACTACTCCGATGAGCGCGCCTGGCGCGCCGTGATGGGCTGGACCGAGCCCGGCGACACACCCTTCACGTTCGACCGTGCCGCGCCCGACCGGTCGCCCGCACGCTACCCGGTCCCGGCGGGGCGCGCCGATCCGGCGACGGACCTCGCCGCGTCGGTCGCGCTGGCAGCGCTCCGCCCCAAGGACTTCAGCTGCACGTTTCCGACGCGCGCGCGCTTCCTGGCCGCGCGCGGCCTCGCCCCGACGCCGCTCCCGCTCGATACGGGCGCGTGCACGGCCTTCGAAACGTGGGCCGATCTCGCGAACGTCGACGGCATCGAGCTCGTGTACGTGACTCCGACCTGGGGCGAAGCGGCCGCGAGCATGGGGCACGTCATCTTCCGCGTGCGGCGCGCGAACCGCGCGCGCATGACCGGCCAGAGTTTCGAGCCGACCTTCGCATTCGCCGCCATGGAGGACGCGACCAAGACCCCGTTTTTCGTGCTGCGCGGCATGGTCGGCGGCCTGCGCGCCAGCCTCAAGATCGAACGTTTCGGAGACGTCTATCGCCGCTACGCCGTGCGCGAGAGACGCGACCTCGTCTTGTACGACCTCGCGCTCTCAGCGACCGAGATCCGCACGCTGCTCGCCGAGGTCTGGGCCGGCAAGAAGACCGAGATCGCGATCCCCTACGCGTTCTTTACGCAGAACTGCGCGACCATGGCCTACGATCTCCTACGCCGCGTCGTGCCATCCTTGCCCGACGGTGCAAGTATCCTGATGCACCCCCACGAGGTCGTGAGCAACATCCTCCTGGCGGGGCGCGCACGCCCGCGCGCCATCATCCCGGCACGCCGCACGCGCGCGATCGACGCGGAAGCGGCGCGCGACGCTCTCGGCGCCAAGCTCGGCGATCACCCCGGGCTCGCGGCACTCCAGCACGCCCATGCCGGCGACGTCGACGCGCGCGCCGCCGCCCTGCGCGCCTTTGCCGCGATACTCGATGCGGCCGGCGACGGACCCCTCGGCCCGAACGCACTCGACCTCGCCGCCTACGTCGACGCCTGGCTCGACCTCGAAACCTGGGCCGTCGACGCCAAGACCGGCGGCGCCGATCCGGCCGCGACGAGCCCCGCGCTCGACGCCGCCCTCGACCTGCGCGCGCGCCTACCGCTCCGACCCGAAGCCCGCGTCGATCCGTTCCCCGCGGGCCCAAGTCGCCCGGACGGATCCCGGCGCTCGGCCTACGAGATCGGGCTGGCGCCCGGCGGGCGTGCCACCGCGCGCTTCGCCTTCGCGGTGATCGACGAAGAGGCCGGCGAGGCGCGCCAGGTCTCGCTCAGGCGCACCGGGCGCATGACGCTCCTTCGCAGCGAGACCACGCTCTCGACCGATGGCCGCAAGCTGGCGCTCGAGCAGATGCGCCTGACGCTCATCGATCAGGCGACCTGGGGCTGGGGACCGCGCATTGACCAGAGTTGGTTCGCCTCGCGCCTCGGCTTCGCCTTCTCGCTGACGAGCCTCTCGCGCCCGCGCGAAGGCATGCCCTTCGCGCTCACCATGCGCTTTGGCGCCGCCCTCACGCTGGCCGCGAGTCGCAACTTCTCGAGCTTTCTGGTCGCCGGTCTCGGACTCGATCTCTCGCATTGGGGCGTCGACGGCTATGCGCTCGTGACGTCCGCCGGGCCTTTCGTCGAAGCCGCCGCGCCGCTCGGCCCAAGCGGTCACCGCCTCTCGCTGCGAGCGCGCGCACTTCCCGGCTGGGCCTTCGATCACGGCGTCGCCGTGGCATTCGAGGCAGACCTCGGTCTGGACCTCGTGCTAGACGGGGCCACGGGACTCCTCATGCGCCTGAGGGTCACCGGCCGATCCGCTCTTCCGACCGCCAACGGCGGCAACGGCTGGAGCTTCGGCATGGGCCTCAGCTGGTAATCACCCCACGGGAGAACCACGTGAAATCGGAAATCCTCAACGCCCTCGCCTGCCTCGGACTCGCCGCCTGCGCCACGACCCGACCCAACCCCGATGGCCCCGTCGCCCTCCCAGCGGCCTCCATCGGCACCCTCGCGTCCCCCGCGGTCTTGCAGCAGGGCGGTGCGCGCCATCTCGTCTACGAGCTCCTCGTGTCGTCCCCGGCCGACCGCGCCGTGCCCCTGGTCGCGCTCGACGCCGACTCGTCACGCCCGATCGTCGGCCCCGCGCTGTCCGCGCGCGTCACGATCGTCACCGCCGATGGCCGCGTGCTGCCGCCGGCCGATGGGCCGATCGTCATTCCACCTGGTGGGCGCGGGGTGGTCTATCTCTGGGAGACCCTCGCCGCCGAGGCTCCGGTTCCGCACGCGATGCTCCATCAAGTCACGATCGCGTCCCCCGACGCGCCGGCAACCTCCGTGGCCGTCTCGGTTCCAGTCGACCCCACGCCGCTCCGCGTCTTTCGCGCACCGCTGGCTGGCAACGGCTGGTTTGCTGCCAATGCGGCATCCAACACCTCCCCGCACCGCCGGAGCCTACAGCGCTTCCCGCGAGGGCTGACGACCCCACAACGCTACGCCCTCGATTTCGTGCGCATAGCCGACAACGTCGGCACTCACACAGGTGACCCGAGCGTCAACGCCAACTACGCGGCCTACGGCGCCGACGTCCTCGCGATGGCGGACGGCGTCGTCGTCGCCGTCGTCGACCACATCCCCGAGAACGTCCCCGGCGCCGCTGCCAAGGCGGTCGCCATCACCTACGCGACCTTGGCCGGCAACGCCGTCGTCGTCGATCACGGCGGTGGCTACGTCGCGACCTACGCCCACCTCATCTCCGGGCGCATTGCGGTCGCGCCGGGTGACCGCGTCGTCGCCGGCGCGCGCTTGGGCCACGTCGGCAACTCCGGGAACTCGAGCGAGCCGCACCTCCACATCCACGTGTGCGACGCGCCCTCGCTGCTCGAATGCCACGGCCGCCCCTACGGATTCGGCCACTTCGTCGAGACCCCGATCGTGCTCGCGCCCGGTGCCCCCCCGCAGGTCCTCGCGCCCGAAACCCGCACCGACGCGCATCCGGTCAACAACGCGGTCGTCGACTTCGGAGACGCCAAGCCGTAGCGCCAGCGCGGTCGCGACTCCCGACGAGAGTTCGCACCCTCAGCGCTTGCACTCCGCGTTCTTGACCATGAACTCCACGCGCCGGTTCTTTTCCTTGTCCTCGGGCGTCACATTCGGCGCGATCGGCATGTCCTCGCCGTACCCCTTGCCGGTCAACTTCGCGGCCTTGAGCCCCTGCCCGACCAGGTACGTTCGCACCGCCTTGGCGCGCCGATCGGACAGCCCGCGGTTGTGAGCCACCGACCCATCGCTGTCGGTGTGACCCTCGATATCGACACGCACGATCCCCGGATTGTCGCGGATGATGCGGGCCACCTCGTTGAGCAGCGGAAACGACACGGGCTTGATCGTCGCCTTGTTCGTGTCGAAGTAGACCTTCTCGCCGATGACGATCTTGCAGTTTTCGAGGCGCGCCAAAGGCGGCGTGTCGGGGCAGCCGTCCTCGTCCTGGTACCCGTTTTCGGTCTCGGGCTGGTCGATGCACTTGTCGATGTCGTCGAGGATCCCGTCGTGGTCGTTGTCGGGATCGGGGCAGCCGTCCTCGTCCTCGAAGCCGTCTCGGTCCTCCGGGATGTCACGACATTTATCCTGTGAATCCGGGATGTTGTCCTTATCGTTATCGACATCCGGGCACCCATCGCTGTCCTCGAAGCCATCCTTGTCCTCGGGCTCGAGCCGACACTTGTCCGCCGTGTCGGGGATCCCGTCCTTGTCATCGTCCAGATCGGGACAGCCGTCGTCGTCCTCGAATCCGTCCTTGTCTTCGGGGACGGTCGGGCACTTGTCCTTCGAGTCGTGGATCCCGTCGCCGTCCGTGTCGGGATCGTTCACATACGGCGCCCACTGCACGCCACCAAAGACGCGCCACTCGGGCGCGCCATAGCCGTGGACGATGCCCGTGCCGCCGCCGACCTCGACGTGAAGCCCGCCGAGCGCCCTGAACTTCACGCCGCCCACGACCTCGACTGGCGTCTCGGGGTTCTCGGCGAAGGGGTTCGAGAGCGCCGCGCGCCCGAAGATCTCCGCGCCGATCGCCAGGAAGTCGGTTGCCTGAACCTGCGCGCCGAGCCCGAACGTCAGCTCGTGATCGAAGTTCAAGTTGGCAAACGCGAGCGTCTCGGTCCGCACACCGACCCCCGCATCGAGCGCGATCAGCACCGGCCCGATCCCCGCGGAAAGCGCGAGCGTCGGCTCGATCGTGACCCCACCGTCACCCGAGGCCGCCGACGCATCCCCGGTCGGGATCCCGACCGTGACCCCGAGATTGAGCCCGAAGCCGTCCTTGCCATCCTTGCGCGTGAGCAGCGCAAACCGAAGACGCGCGAGCAGATCCCCAGCACCGAAATCGCCGACCCCGGCAAGGCGCGTCGCGTCCCCCTTCGACGTGAGCGTCAGCGGCATCACCAGCTCGAGCTCGCCGATCCCCGCCAGGCCGAACCCGACCGCCGCCTGCAGCTGCAACATCGACTCGACCACGACCTCGTCGGCCCCGCCCCCGTCGACGTGGAACGTGAGCGGCTTGGACAGATAGTGGGCCCAGATCCCGCCATAGGGCTGCCACGCGGGCGCCACCTCGGTCCCCGCCACGAGGAAGATCCGATCCGCCCCCGGCTTCACCAGGAAGTGGTTCAGCGAGAACCCGTCGGGCCCCGCGCCCCGCGCCTCACCGCTCGCGCCCGTCAGCAGCCCGAGCGCCGTGAGGACGAGCGCCCCGCGCAGGACTTTTTTTTTTCGTTCAGCAAGTGCCGGCGCCGACCCGCACCGGCCAGCAGCCCGAGCGCACCGAGCAGCCACCCGCCCGCACCGCCGCCCGCGCAGCCATCGTCCGACGACGACGCATTGGCACCGCTACGGTCGTCCGCCGCGTTCGTCGGATCGGTTCCGTTCTTCACCTCGGTCGCGTCGTCGGTGCCGCCCATGTCCGTATCGGCCTTGGTCGGATCGGTGTGGTAGGTCGTGACCTCCTCGCCGTCCTCAAGCCCGTCGCCGTCGCTGTCCTTGGCGGTCGGATCCGAGTGGTCCTGCTTCACCTCGACCCCGTCCGAGCGCCCGTCGCCATCGCTGTCGGCGATCGCAGGCAACGTTCCGTAAGTATTGACCTCCTCGCCGTCCAAGAGCCCGTCGCCGTCGGTGTCGGGGTTGCGCGTGTCGGTCCCGTGCGAGACCTCCGTCTGGTCCGGGAGCCCATCGTCATCGTCGTCCGGATCGGCGCAGTTGGGGCGCGCGTCGCCATCGAAGTCGCTGCAGTCGGTGTTACACGCCGCGCTGGCCTCGTCGCAGTCCGATCCGTAGCACGACGGCCCGACGCCGTAGCCGTCCTGATCGGCGTCCTCGCACTTCTCCTCGCAGTCCGGAATCCCGTTTCCGTCCGCGCCGTTACGGTCCGTCACGCAGTCGGTCGTGCACTCGGGGATCAGGTCGTTGCAGTCCGGTCCGAAGCACTGCGGCCCGATCCCGTAGCCGTCGCCGTCCCGATCGGTACACGAGTCCTGCTCATTCGGGATCCCGTCGTTGTCGTCATCGTGGATCTCGCAGTTCACCAAGTCGCCCTCGCACCGATCGCGTGGGTTCGTGTGCTGCGTCAGGACCTCGACGCCGTCCTTGACGCCGCCATCGTCCGTGTCGGGATCGAGCGGGTTCGACTCGCCGTCGGCCGGCTGGTCATAGTCGCCTGGATCGCGGTCCCCGTCCTTGTCCTCGGCCCCCTGACAGTCGGTCGCGCCGTTCTGGAACCCGTCGCACAAGTCATCATTGTCGGTGTCGCTGCGCGCCGGGTTCGTGTCCGTCCCGGGCTGGTAGTCCCCGTCGCCGCCGGTCTCGTCACCCTTGCAGCCACTTGCATCGAACCCGCCGCCGCCCGGCCCGTCGCAGAGCCCGTCCTTGTCCGAGTCGGTCTTGAGCGGGTTGGTGCCGTTCGTCGTCTCGCCGCCGTCGCAGGCCCCGAAGTTGTAGACGCCGTCGCAGATCCCGTCGCCGTCGGTGTCCGGATCGACCGGGCTTGGCTCGCTGCTCCCCCAATCGCCGTGGTTCTTGTCGCCGTCCGAATCCTCGAACCCGGCGCACGGCGCGACGGTCTTGTTGCCGTCGCACAGGCCGTCGCCGTCGGTGTCGACGTCGGTCGCGTCGGTCTCGTTCGTGTCGTAGCCGTCGGCCCCGGGATCCTCCTCGCTGTCGAGCAGCCCATCCCCGTCCGAGTCGTCGCAGACGTCACCCTCGTCGTTCGCCGCCGGGTTGAAGCCGGTCGCGTCGTAGGTGTTCTCCTGCAACGAATTGGGGGTGATCGGGCAGTTGTCGTCCGTGTCGGGAATGCCGTCGTGATCGGTGTCGGTCGGCTCGATGACCTGCCCCTTGACCTGCGTCACGACCGTGTTCGACGCCTTCTCCGGGGCTGCACTGACGCCGTCCACATCGACGTAGCCCGTCTCGCTGATGATGCCCGCCGACGTCATCGTGATCGTGACCTGGAAGCTGACGGTGGCCGAGGCGCCGGCCTGAATCGTCGGCAGCGCCGCGCCGGTCGCATACGGGAACGTCGCCCCCGCCGGCTGACCGTTCACGCGCACGCTGCTGTTCACGAAGCTCGTGCCGGTCGGGATCGCGATCCGCAGCACCGCGCCCGCGAGCGCACTGCCGGCCGTGTTGGTGACGGTCATCGTGTAGGTCAGGGCGTCCCCCGCCTCGACCGCGGGCGGCGTCGTGGGCGTCACCGCGAGCGTGATGTCGATCGCCTTGCCCGCCGTGACGCGCGTCTCACCCGTCTGCGCGTCGTTCTGGAGCGGCGCCCCCGCGCACGCAGGGGTCCAGGCCGAATGGAAGCTCGGCGTCGTCGTGACCTTGTCGAGCGGCGGCGCGAGACCGTCGACGCGATAGGCGAGCGTGACGGTCTTGGAGCCACCCGCCGGGATCGCGCCGATCGAGACGCCGCCCGTGCCGTTCGCGCACTTGGTGGGATCCAGCTGGGCCGCCGTGACCCCGGCGCGCGCGGCCCCGGCCACGGTGAAGCTCCCCGTGAACGTCACATTCGCCGGAAACGCGAAGCAGAAGAAGACCTCGTCGGCCGCGCCGTTGCCTTCGTTGAAGACGCGCACAGTGGAAGTCAGCGTGTCGCCGACGAAGGTCGAGGCGTGGTCCACGTCGTGCTCGCTCGACAGAAACGGCGACGCCACGTCGAGCGCGAGCCCGATCGCGCCGACCACGAAGTCGTCGCCTTCGACCCCCACCGCGCCGCCCGAGGTGACGCGGATACTCGTCGCCGACTGGCTGTTCTTGAGGACGTCCGGGTTGTACCAGGCGTCGTTGACGGGGACGGTCGTGATGTCCCAGCCGGTGCGGGCGCCCGACACGAGCGTGTGAGAGGCGCCATTATCGGGGTCGACGGTGTGGTTCTTGGTCCCGAAGGTGCCGCGCGTGTCGCGCGTGCCGTCGCTCTTGTTGATCTGCGACGAGAAGAAGTTGTCATACGCGTTGTTGGGGCCGCCCAGCGGCAGGTAGTCCCCGGCGAAATACGGGTCCTCGAGCCCGAAGCTGTCATTGTAATAGAGGGCGTCGCCCTCCATCGACGTGACGAAGATCGAGCCGGTCGGGTCCGCGGGTGCGGGCGGCGTGCAGAAGCCGGAGACATCGATTTGGGTCTCGCAGGGGCAGCCCGCGCCGTTGTAGCGGACCTCTTCGCTGGTGATCCAGAGGTTGATGTTCTTGAGCGGCATGGTGTCGCTCTCGTAGACGACGAACAGCGTCCAGCCGCAGCCGGTGACGGCGCCGGTGGTGGCCACGCCGGCGACGCGCGAGACCATGTAGCGCCCCGCGCCACCGGTGGCGATGGCCCCCGTGACGTTGGCCCAGCGCGCATAGTATTTGTTGGTCGCGCTGAGGAGCGTGAGCCCGGTGTCCTCGCCGGTGGCGCTGACGGTCTGCTTGACGCCGCCCGGGAGCGTGAGGACCACGTTGTTCGGGGTCGTGGCGGGCGTCGCCGGGGCGCCGGCGACCTGGCTCGAGCACGCCCAGAGGAGCTCGGCGTGGGCGACCGTGACGCCAGCGGGCAAGTCGAGCACGGCCTCGGATCCGTTCTTGGTGGCGTCCTGCGTTGTCCCGACGGGGTACGACCCGTTCGTCGAGGACGCGAACTCGAGCGGGTTCGCGATGAACGTGCCGATCCCGCCGCGCGTCCCGGGGGTACCGGCGGGGCTCGAGGCTGAATCGAGCCCGAGCGTGTTGCCCGTCGCGACCATGTCCCCGCGCAAGGTCTGCGAGAACACCGAGGTCTGGGCGCGCGCCTCTGGCGCGGTCGCGAGCAGCCCCGCCACACACAAGAAGGCCGAGACAGCGACGCAGGTGAAGGCGATTCGCATGGACACGTCCCCTCCCAAACGCACCTGCGTCCGCTGGAGTGGCTCGCGCCCAAACCTCGCAGCGGCCTCGCACGGTGCGGGACTCAGCGGTCTATCAGAGTACGCGAACTCTCCTCAATCGGAAAGTCGCGGCCGGCCGCACGCCCCCGACCCGCGGAAGCGCTTACGACGCGGCGACGGCGGCTTCCGTGGCCGTCATCGACCGAGGGCGATATCGTTGTCGCGCGCCTCTCGGACATGCGACACTGACGTATCCCACACACGAAGGTCCCCCATGAACGTGCTCGCATACGCCAGCTCTCTCGGTCGTATTTTTCTTGGCGCATGGGCGGTCACAAGCTGCGGCGACGGCCTCGGCGGCGTCCTCATCTCGAGCGAGAAGGAGGTCGAGATGGGCGTCGCCGTCGACCAGCAGCTCCACGCCGAGTACCGCATCGCAACGCCCGACGACCCCTCCACCGTATGGATGCAGCAGTTCATCGGGCGCCTGGTCGAGTCCTCGCGCACCTTCCGCGACCCCGCCGAGATCGGCGGCTACAAGGTCGCCATCGTCGCCGACGACGCCCTGGTCAACGCCTTCGCGGCGCCCGGCGGCTTCACCTACATCAGCACGGGCCTCATCCTGCAGGCCTCGAGCTGCGCCGAAATCGCCGGCGTCATGGGCCACGAGCTCGCTCACGTGACCGAGCGACACGGCGTCAAGATGGTCGAAGAGTCGTATGCCGTCGGCACCATCAGCGGCTGGTTCCTCGGTGAAGGGATGGCCGCCGACGTCGCCGAGGGCCTCTACGCCTTCTTCGCGAACACGCAATTCAGTCAGGACCACGAGAACGAGGCCGACAAGATCGGGCTGCAGATCGCCTACGGCGCCGGCTACAACCCCTACGGCCTCGCGGACTTCTTCGCGAAGCTGCTCGCGCTGGAGGGCGGCACGTCCATCCCGACGTTCCTCTCGACGCACCCTGCGACCCAAGACCGCATTGACGCGGTCGGCCAGGAAATCGAGCGCCGCTACGGCACCCAGGTCGATCCCGGCACCACCCAAACCTACGAATGCGTCGGCACGTCGCTGACGCTCGCCGCCCTGAAAGCGCACATCACGAGCGGCCAGCTCGCCGTCATCGCCGGCACCGGGACGCGCACCCGCCCACGCTGAACGCCGTTCAGTACCGGCCCTCGGCGCGCCTCACGCGGCCTTGCGCAACCGGCGCGTCGCTAGCTCCGCCATCGTCTTGAGGACCTGCAACGGCGGCTCGCCCCGGGCCGACGGCGGGAACGTCTGAGTGCAATACGCGAGGAAGCGGACGAGGCTCGTGAACTCGGGGCGCAGGAACGTCGGCGTCGCATCGAGCGGCGGGTAGTCGAACGCCTCGGCCTGGTCGATCCAGCCGCCCGGGGCCGTGACCGCGGCGCGGTAGCAGCGCGCATTCGGAATGATGAGGTCGATGAGGCGGCGATGCCGCGCGTGCGCGGGGGTGGCCGCCGCGTCGACCTGCTCGAGGAACGCGCGCAGGCGCACGAGGCCCCCGGCGTGGGTTTGCACGAGCTGGAGATCATAGACCGGCATGCCCTCGTGGAAGACGTACGCGAGGTGCCGCTCGAGCGCCTCCATCGAGCTGTGGAGCCCATGCCCCACGCGGAAGTGCTCCCAGCCGATCTGCGTCACGACGATCGGCGTGCGCAAGAGCGGATGACCGAGGCGCGCGCCGTCGTAGCGCCGTCCGTCGCCCTCGTCAGGCATCACCACATAGGGCGCCATCTCGAGCTGCCCGAGCATGAGCTGCCATTCAGTCGGCACCTGCGTCACGAGCCCGCGCTCGGTGAAGGGTCGGAGCCGCGCCGCGAGGTCGTGACTGACGGGTGTCTTGCGCATGCCGGTTGGTATCCGCTCGCCTCCCTCGCCCGCAAGCTCGCAACACATGGGCCAGCGATGACCCGGTTATGACCGTCCGATGACACAGCGCGCGCACGCTCGGCCGCGTCCACGTCCTTCACGGAGACCGACCATGCGCCTCACGCTCCTTGCCCTCGCGTCCCTCGTTGCCCCCATGACCATGGCCTGCGCGGCGCACGCCCCGCTCCAGGTTTCGATGGCGCCGATCATGAGCGACGCCCCGCAGCCCGCGCCACTCCTCGCCGAGAACCACTTCAAGCGCGACGTCATGGGCGACGTGACCGAGGCCCAGCTCCGCGAGATCCTCCTCTCGCCCGTCTATCTCGAGACCGGCGCCCGCATCGGCATCGTCCCCGTCGCGACCGGCTACGCCCTCGATCAGGACATCCCGCTCAGCAACCCGCCGGGCGTCCTACGCGAGGCCCTCACCGGCTCGGGCTACTTCGACTCCGTGACCGAGGTCTCGACCGACTGGCCGACCGGCGTCAACATCGGCGGGCTCCGCGAGCGCGCCGCACGCTACCGCGTCGAGTACCTTTTGATGTACCGCCACCGTTTCGTCGACCGCAGCTACACGAACGGCTGGGGCGCCCTGTGGCTCACGATCGTCGGCGGCCTCTTCGTCCCGAGCCGCACCATCGACGTCGCCGGCGTCATCGAAGCGACCTGCCTCGACGTCAAGACCGGCACGCTCCTCTTCACGTCCTTCGAGCGCGTGTCGGGCCACAGCCAAGAGAACATCTGGCAGGACGACCGCAAGCGCCGAGATCTCAAGCAGAAACTCCTAGACCGCGCGCTCGAGACGCTGACCGCGCGCGTGCTCGAGCACTTCCAATTCCTGGTCGCCGCTCGCCCGGTCCAGCTGCGTCCTCAACCCATCGAGAGCGCCAGTCGCCCGACCAGCGTGCCCACGACAACCTCGCCCTGAGCCCCTGAGCCCCCGACCCCACCGGCCGCGTGACTACCTACCGCTTGGCTCCGAACAGCGGTTGCCACGCCACGCCGATGAACGCGCGCCACTCGGGCGCGCCGATCCCCCGCGTGAGTCCCGCCCCGCCTCCGAGCGCCAGCGTGACCTCCGAGACCCGCACGGTGAGCGCCCCCGCGAGCGACACCGGCTCGGCGCGCCCACCGTCCTCGACCCCACCCAGCGGCACGGCCCCCGTCAGCGACGCGAGCACGTGCACCGCCTCGACCGGCGTCGGCAGATCCAGCGCCAACGCCCAGAGCAACGCATCGTCGATCGCGGTCCCCTGCGCGAAGCGCTCGGGAAGCGCGTGGTACCCGACGTTCAGCGCCACCACCACGCCGCTCTCGCGCTCGCGCCAGTCGAGGGCAAGCCATGGCTTCGCCCTCACGCCCCCCGTTGACAGGAACGCGTCGTCGTCGCCGGTCGGAAACGCGACCTCGCACCCGAGCCCGAGCCCGAAGCCCTCGATCTCGAAGAGCTGCCCCCGGATCTGCAGCCGCATATCGCCCATCGCGGCCCCGGACACGGCTCCGCCCGGGCGGTTCAGGATCCCGAGATCATCGCCGTCTTGCATCAGCACGAACGGCAACCCGAGGCTGACCGCGAAGCGCCGGAAAAAACCCACACCGATGACCAGATCCGCGCGCACGCGATCCGCCACGAGCTCGGCCCCGACCGCGCGCGGTGCGTCCGGCGGCGCAACCTCGAGCGCGCCGTGGACGTACCCCAACTCGAGCCCGAAGGCCGGCCTCAAGTGCCCAACGACCCCCGAGCGCGCGACGTCGAGGATGTCGTACCCAGGCATGCCGGCCGGCTCGAACCCATCGACCAGGAAGTCGGGCGCGCTCGTCGGCGCCTCGGCACGCGCGGCCCCCGGAGCCGCGCCAAGCGCGAGCGCCAACGCCAGCGCGACGACGACGCGTGCCGTGTCTCGAGCCGCCCGGACGAGAAAGGACTCCACCGCCAGACGATAGCAGGGAACCGCCGGACGCGACACCCCGGCCCCCCCGACACCCCGGCCACCCCATCCGGCCCGGCCCGCGAGCCCCGTCCGTCCCGCCAACGCACGCTCAGCGGATCCGGTCGAGCGTGGCCAGGTCGCGCGTCATGTTCTTCTGATGCGCCTCGAGCGTGCCGCCGCCGATCTCGATCAGCTTCGCATCCCGCCAGAGTCGCTCGACCCGGTACTCGCCGACGTAGCCGTAACCCCCGAGCGTCTGGATCGCCCGATCGGCCACATTCTTCGCCATCGTCGCGCAGTAGAGCTTCACCCCGTCCGAGTCGATGCGATTGCCCGAATGGGCGAGATCGATCCGCAGCGCCGTCGCATACACGTACGAACGGCCCGCCATGAACTCGGCGTAGCTCTCGGCGATGTGCCGCTGGATCTGCCCGTAGTGGTTGATGGGCCGCCCGAACGCCTTTCGATCGCGCGCGTAGCTGCTCATGATTTCGATCGAGCGGCGCGCCATCCCGAGCGACATCGCCGCGAGCGTCAGCCGCTCGACCTCGAGGTTCCGCATCATGTGCGAGACCGCGTCCCCCTCGGCCCCGACCAGGTTCGCCGCCGGCACGCGGCACCCGTCGAACACCAGCTCCGCCGTCGGCGACGCGCGCATCCCGAGCTTGTCATGCAGCTTCTGCCCGAGCTTGAACCCCGGGCACCCCTTGTCGACGAGGAACAGCGACAGCCCCTTCGGTCCCTCGCTCGTCCGCGCGTACACCAGGAACGTGTCCCCCAACTCTTGCGCCGTCGTGCAACCGTTGGTGATCCACATCTTGGCACCGTCGAGCACCCAGCCGTCGCCGTCCCGACGCGCCTTGGTCTGCATCCCCAAGACGTCCGTCCCGGCCGCCGGCTCCGACATCGCCATGCCACACACGGCCGCCCCAGAGCAGGCCGCCGGCAAATAACGCGCCCTCTGCTCGTCGTTCCCGTTCTGCTGCAGATTGTTCGCGAACAGCATCGCGTGCGCGAGATACGACAGGCAGAAGCCCGGATCGACCGCCGCGATCTCCTCGTGCGCGATCACCGCCGCGACCGCATCGAGCGCCGATCCCCCGAAGCGCTCCTCGACCGTCACCCCCAGCAGCCCCAAGTCCCCGAGCTTCCGGAACAGCGGCAAGTTGAAGGTCTCGTTCCGATCGTGCTCGGCCGCCTGCGGCTCGACCTCGCGCTCGGCGAACGACCGCACCATCTCGCGCAGCGAGGCGTGCTCGGGACTCGGGTTGAAGATGTCGCTCGGCAAAGGCATCGCATCGCTCCGATTCGATTCCATTCTTGGGCAGCCTGGCTTCGCCAGGCCTTCTGCGAATTCGCCGCGGGTCGCCGTGTCGCAACGCCGCGCGCTTGTTTCCGGGGATTCTGCGCTCGCAACGCGCCGCCCGTCGAGCGCTTCCGGTCAGGCTCTCGCGCCACCGAACGCCAGCGCGTGCAGCTCGGACACCTCGGCCAGCTCGGGGTGGAAACTCGCCCCGATCACGGCGCCTTGGCGCACCGCGATCGGCTCACCCCCGAGCGTCGCGAGCACCTCGACCCCCGGCCCCACCCGCCGGATCCGCGGCGCGCGAATGAACACGAGCGGCATCCCGCTCCCATCCGCCCGCGCCTCGAAGCTATCGACCTGTCGCCCCCACGCGTTGCGGGCCACATCCACGTCGAGCCACCCGAAGCTCGCCTGCTCCGGATCCGACACGTGGCGCGCCGCCAGGATGAGCCCCGCGCACGTCGCCAGCACCGGAAGCCCCCGCGCGACAAACGCCTCGAGCGCCGGTCCCAGCTGCGAATACCCGATGAGCTTCAGCATCGTCGTGCTCTCACCGCCCGGCAGCACCAACCCCGCCACCGTCTCGAGATCCGCCGCGCTCTTCACGCGCCGCACCGCGAAGCCCAGCCCGCACAGGACGCGCTCGTGCGCCTGGTAGCCCCCCTGGAGCGCCAAGACCCCGATCGCACCCGCGGGCCCGACGTCGCTGGTCCTGGGGCCCGCTGCGTGAACAGCGTTCACAACGTCACCAGCCGCGCTTCGCGAGCCGCTCATGCGCCTCGAGCTTGCTCATCTCGATCCCGCCCATCGCCGATCCAAGCCCGGTCGAGATCTCCGCGAGCCGCTTCGCGTCCTCCCAATACGTCACCGCCTCGACCACCGCCCGCGCCCGCCGCGCCGGGCTCTCGGACAGGAAGATGCCGCTGCCGACGAAGACCGCCTCGGCTCCCAGCGCCATGCAGAGCGCCGCGTCCGCCGGCGTCGCCACGCCCCCGGCCGCAAAGTTCGGAACCGGCAGCTTGCCGGTCCGGGCGACCTCTTCGACGATCGCATACGGCGCCCCGAGCCGCTTGGCCTCGGTCATCAGCTCCTCGTGCCCAAGCACCGTCAGCCGCCGAATCTGCATCCGCAGCGTGCGCAGGTGCCGCACGCCCTCGACGATGTTGCCCGTCCCCGCCTCGCCCTTGGTCCGCAGCATCGCCGCGCCCTCGCCGATCCGGCGCAGCGCCTCGCCCAGATCGGTGCAGCCGCACACGAACGGCGTCTTGAAGCCGGCCTTGTCGATGTGAAAATCCTCGTCGGCCGGCGTCAGGACCTCGCTCTCGTCGATGAAGTCGACCTCGAGCGCCTCGAGAATCCGCGCCTCGATGAAGTGCCCAATCCGGCACTTGGCCATCACGGGGATATCCACGACGGCCTGGATCTCCTTGATCATCGACGGGTCGCTCGCCCGCGCAACCCCGCCTTCTTTGCGGATCTGCGCCGGCACGCGCTCGAGCGCCATCACCGCCGTGGCCCCCGCGTCCTCCGCGATGCGCGCCTGCTCGGCGTGGACGACGTCCTTGATGACGCCGCCCTTTGGCTCCAATGCTGC
>SXGT01593706.1_pt1 | contig 24098 bp, 18 predicted proteins | sample 3176221 | NCBI WGS metagenome assembly SXGT01 (sample SAMN11356862, study PRJNA531348) | freshwater metagenome | isolation source: freshwater sample F1-120 | place: China: Fuxian Lake, Yuxi | collected 2017-12-25
AGCGCGCGTTCAGCTACCTGCAGGCCCAGAAGACCCCGTTCGGCGTCGCGCGCGACATCGACACATCGGATCTGCACGTTGAGGTGATCGACCTGCTCGGCAATCGGGTCGAGGCCGAGCTCGGCGTGGCGTTCTTCGTCGCCTGCTACGCCGCGCTGCGAAAGGCGCCCGTCAGTCCCGCGCTCCTCATCCTGGGCGACATGAGCGTCCAGGGGAACATCAAGCCCCTGCGCTCACTCACCGAGCCCCTCCAGGTCGCGAAGGACAACGGCGCCAAGCGCGCCCTCATCCCCATCGAAAACAAGCGGAACTTCCTCGACGTCAGCGCCGACATCATGGAGCACGTCGACCCGATCTTCTTTGGCGACCCGAAGACCGCGGCGATGAAGGTCCTGGGGGGCTGAGATGACTTCGAAGCTGCCTACGCCCATCGGACGACAGAGAGAGGTGTTGGCGCTTCCGCCATCGGGGCACATCGTCGTGCTCGGAACCGCCGGGAGCGGGAAGACCACGCTGGCGATCCATCGGGCGGCGTTCCTTGCGGATGCCGACACGGACCACGGCGGGCGAACGCTGCTGGTCACCTTCAACAAGTGTCTCGTGGCGTACCTGCAATCGCTTGGCGCAGGGCTCGGCCAAGTCGACGTACGCAACTACCATCACTTCGCGCGCGGCTACTTGAACCGGCGCGGGAAGATGTCCTGGAACGCGATCGCCGATGGCGACACCGCCGAGGCGTACGCGCAAGCTGCTGTGGATGCCGTGAAGGCGACGGGCGAGACGGACGCGGTCTTGGACCGCCCGATCGGCTTCATCGCAGAGGAGTTTCGCTGGCTCTCGCAGCACTGGATTACGAGCGTCGACGACTACGTGGAGGCCGAGAACGGCGGACGGCTCGGATCGCGCGTTTCGAGGGGAAGCCGTCCCGTGGTCTTCAGCGCGTATCAGCACCACCGCGAGCTTCGCGTCGCTGCCGGCAAGCCCTACGACTGGGACGACCTCGCGCACACCGTCGTCTCTGAGTTTACAAGCGACGGCAGCCAGCGCCTCTACAAGCACGTGATCATCGACGAGGGACAGGACTTCTCGCCGGTGATGTTGCAGTCGCTAGCCGCCGCGATCCCCGCAGACGGGAGCCTGACGTTCTTCGGCGACATGGCGCAGCAGATCTACGGCCACAAGATCTCCTGGCGCAGCGCGGGGCTCAACGTCGCGAGCGTGTGGAAGTTCGAAGAGAACTACCGCAACTCGAAGCAGATCGCGCAGCTCGCTCTCGCCATCGCCCGGTCGCCCTTCTATCGGGGCGTCGCAGACCTCATCGAACCAAAGTCCGCGCGGGCTGATGGTCCTCTTCCGGCGCTCGTCGGGTTCAGCTCCGAAGAGACGGAGATGCGCTTTGTCGAAGGGCTGGCGCAGCAGTACGCGAAGAAGGGAACGGTCGCGGTGCTCTTTCGAGACCGAGACCTGGAGAAGCGCTTGCGCATTCCTGCAACACGCCTTCACCGCGAGCTGGGAAGCTGGCCGAGTGGGCCTGGCGTGTTCTACGGCACGTACCACGCTGCGAAGGGGCTCGAGTTCGATGCGGTCATCGTCCCGTTTTCCTCGGCCGCGCGTCTACCGCACCCGCCGGACGTCGAGGCGTTCGGCGCCGACGATGCAGCGGCGAGCAATGCGAAGCTCCTCTACGTTGCCGTGACGCGCGCCAAGTCGGATCTCGTGCTTACGCACACCGGCGCTCCTTCCGCGCTTGTGCCAGCTGATGCTGCTCTCCTGCAAAGGAGCACGCGATGACGGCGCTGATTCGAGGGAAGGTCGCGACGCGGCAAATCACCCGGCTCTGTCACTTCACGCCGTCGCGGAACCTGCTGCACATCGCTTCCGACCCCAACGGCATCTTGGCCACCGCGCGCCTGCAGACGGACGAGAAAGCCGTCTTCAACGCGACCGATATCGCACGTTACGACGGGTTCCCTGACCACGTCTGCTGCTCGATTCAGTACCCGAACGCTTGGTATTTCAGGACTGCGCGGAACAACGAGAACTTGTTTGCCGACTGGGTCGTGTTGCTCATCAAGCCAGACCACCTGTGGGCGCCAGGAACGAAGTTCTCCGAGCGCAACGCGGCGGCGAACAGAGGCGCCGGGGTCGCAGAGGGCGGCGACGCATTCGACTCCATGTTCAAGTCTGAGGTGTTCGGTGCGTATGGCCGAGTCTACAACCGCACGCTGAACCACCCGTCGTGGCTTCCCACGGACGAACAGGCGGAAGTCCTCATCCCCGACCGCGTTGCTCGCGAGGACATCCTTGGGGTAGCCGTCGCTGACGAGTCCCAGGCCAAGCGAGAGATCTCGCGGTTGAAGTTGGCGAGAGCGGTCATCCCGCCGATCGTTGTCGCCGCCGACTTCTTCAGGCCCGGTTGGCTTAGCTCCCAGCTCCGTGGTGGCACGGTCCCGCCTGAGACGCTGTTTCACCCTGGAGGCCCGCTATGACCAGCGGCAAGGAACAGCGACCGCCGGTCGCCAGAACCCGCGTCGAAGGGGCCTTCACCGCCCTAGCTGCAGGTGATGCACTCGGCTGGCCGCAAGAGTTCATCAACCGGAAGCACCGCGTGCAGCCTACGACCTCGTTCCGTGACTGGGAGCGGCGCGGAGGCGGACGGTTCTACCCGCACACCGAGATCATCCGAGCGGGCGAGTACAGCGACGACACTCAGCTCACGCTGGCAGTTGCTCGCTCGCGCCTCACGGCTGGCTCCGCGTGGTGGCAGCACTTCACGAGGAATGAGCTTCCCCTTTGGACGCTCTACGAGCGGGGCGGTGGTGGTGCGACGAAGCGCGCGGCGGCAAGTTGGCTGCGCGGTCTCGCCCCATGGAAGCAGTCGGATGCTGAGGCCGTGGGGAGGTACTTCGAGGCGGGTGGTAACGGCGTAGCGATGCGTGTGCTTCCGCATGCTGTCTTCCACGCCGACGCAGACGAACCCGCCGCGATGCTGAAGGACGTCGTCGTGGACGGCGCAGCCACACATGGTCATCCCCGTGCGCTCGTTGGCGCCGCAGCCTACGCGTACGGAGCTTGGTGGCTCCTGCGCGCGCAGCACACGGTAGGTTTCGGGGAGCTCCTGACGGTCCTTCTCGACACCTCGTCCACCTGGGGCCTGCCGCCTGTCGCATCCTCGACCAAGAACGGGTGGCTCGAGGCCGCGGACAACGCCCTTCGAGACTACGAGGGGCGGTGGGCTGCGGTCGTCGAAGAGATGCGACAACTGCTCCAGCTCGGCCTGAAGGGCCTTGAGGAAGGCGTCCTGGCCAACGACGATGCCGTTCTGGATCGGATGGGCGCGTTCAGTCGCGAGAAGGGCTCCGGCACGGTCAGCACTGCCGCCGCGTTCTATCTCGCCGCGCGATATGCGACGCAGCCCGCGCAAGGCGTGTTGCGCGCAGCGTTCGCCCTGGGTTCAGACACGGACACGATCGCTGCCATGACGGGCGGGCTGGTAGGAGCGCTCGGCGGGGCCGACTTGCTGGCTCCAGAGTGGACCGGCGTACAGGACAGCGAGTACCTGCGGAGGCTCGCGAACCAGCTCGCCGCTCGACCGCCCGCAGAAGCACCGACGCCGGAGCATCCGGCTGTCACGCCCAAATCCCTCGAGAGCATCATGGAGAGGCTTGTTGGGGGGCATCAAGGAGACCTCGACTTCGGCGGTGCTCGCCAAGCTCGCATCGTCGACCTCTACAAGCTCACGCCGTCGACGCCGTCCATCACGGTCGCCGGCTGGCAGCTCGCGACGTCGGACGGGCAGACCCTGTACGTCACGAAGATCGGCAAGAAGTCGAAGGAGGAGATGGCGGAAGCGTTCGCTCCGCGACGACCATCGGAGCCACCTCAGAAGCCGCTGACGCCTCGCAACGAGGAGCGGCTCGAGGCGCGCGCGGGAGGCATCAAGCTCACGGTGGCCAACCTCGCGGCGTCGACGACGTTCTACGAAGGCCTCGGGCTCGTGGCACTCAAGAAGACCAAGAGGTTCGTGTCCTTTGGATCGGTCTCGCTTGTCGAGGCGCAGACGGCTGTCGAGCTCTCTCGGGGGGCGGTGACCGAGGAGAAGCCGAACCGTCGCAACCGAGTTGAGCTCCATGTCAGCAACATCGAGCTCGCGCACCGACGCCTCGCGGAAGGCGGTCGCCAGGTTCAGGCGATTCTCGAATCCTCGTGGGGAGAGCCGTCGTTCCACCTGCTGGACCCTGACGGGAACCTTGTCGAGATCATCGAGAAGCGTCCCTCGAAGGAGTCCGCTTGGCGGCGCTGAGGACCAACTTCTTCCTCGTGGACGTCGACGACGCGATGGTCGACGTGGGCACCATCGCGCCCTACGATGGGGAGCGCCGCAACGCGCTCGAGGAAGCCCACGGCACCGAGTACGTCTTCAAGCGCCGAGGGGATGCTCTTGAGGTCGTGAAGCTCGGTGCTAACGCGACCACGGTGGAGGGGGTGTCCTTCGAACAGCGTTCCGCCCGACGCCTCGGCAAGCTGCTCAACGTGCTCGTCGAGCGAGCCATCGAGAAGTACGTCGCGAGTCCGAAGGTCTCCATCGTTCGACGGCGTCCGCTAAAGATAGTCTCCCTCGAGCCCAAGAACGACATCGCCCACGGACTGTTCGGCCATCGCACGCAGGGGCGCTTGCCGCTGCACGTGCGGCGAGGCTTCAGCCTGGAGGCGAGGACGGTCTATCGAAAGCAGGGGCCGCGAACCGCGCTTGTGATCGACGCGATCACGCATGCCGACCTCGACGGAACGTGTGCAGACCTCATCGACGACGACTTCGACCTGCGGGGACTGTACGTCCTCAGCCTCGACCAGGCCGACTCGAAGCACGGTCGGCCCACGCTTGTCGGCCAGGTGCAGCGGGTGGATGGCTCGACGATTCACCTTGGCGGCGATAGGCGCGGCGAGCGCGTGCAGTACGACGCCTCCTCGTTGGCTCTCGAACTCGGGCCGGTCGCTCTACCTCGGCTCGCGGCTCACTACGCCGGGCCCGATGCACATGAGGCCCTGTGGGATGAGCGAAACAACCTCGCGACCGGAAGTCAGCGCTGGGAGCGGATCACGGGCTTTGCGGAGCATGTCGGACGGGGCTCATTCGAGATCGCACCCGGCGTGAGGGCTCACCTATCTGGCTCCGTCGCTGCCTCCGACCTCGGCCAGTCGAGTGCAGCACTACCTCGCTACGTGCTCGGAGGCGGACGAGTTGGGGACAAGACGGCGAGCGTCTTCACCAGCGGTCCGCAGCACGTTCCGCCGAGTGCGAGCAAGGGCGTGCGCGCGTGCATCATCGGCGAGCGTTCACGGCGCGGTGATGTCGAGACGTTCCTCAAAGCGTTGACCGATGGGCACGGTGCGCATCGCGCGTTGAAGCAAACGTGGAAGCTCGGTGACCTGACCTTCACGCAGTTCGATGCCGAAGGTCCGACGGCGGCCGACTACGAGAAGGCGTGCCGGGCGGCCATCGACGAAGGGTCGGCGTGGCAGCTCGCGTTGGTCCAAGTGCCGAGTGGCACCTCGGAGCTGGTGGGAGACCAGAACCCGTACCTCGTCACGAAGGCGAAGTTCCTCGGTCGTAACGTGCCCGTGCAGGAGTTCCGCGTCGAGACGATGCAGAAGCCCAAGGACCAGCTCCAGTGGGCACTGGGAGGCATCGGCCTCCAGGTCTTCGCCAAGCTGGGTGGTGTGCCCTGGCTTCTGCAAACGAAGTCGAAGGAGCACGAGCTCGTGCTGGGCCTGGGGAGCGCCAACCTCGGCACGGGCAAGTTCGGCGATCGCGAACGGGTCGTCGGCCTGACGACGGCCTTCAGCGGAGACGGCCGCTACTGGCTCACGGAGACGTCGAAGACGGTCAAGTACGAGGAGCACGAGGATGCGGTCATCGAAAGCGCGGCCAGCGCGTTCAAGCGGGTTCGTACCGACATGGCCTGGCGCGCAGGAGACCCTGTTCGCGTGGTCATCCACAGCTTCAAGGACTTCCGCGATAAGCATGTCGATGCGCTGAAGAAGGCGGTGCTGGACGTCGCGAGCAGCGTGCTCGCGGTCGAGTTCGCCTTCGTTCACATCGTCGAGAAGCACCCCCTCCTCGTTTTCGATCCCGGCGAGAAGCAGCGAGTGCCACCGCGCGGTGTCGTCGTTCGGCTCGGGAACTTGGAGGCGCTCGTGACCGTCCAGGGGCCGACCGAGGTTCGGAGGGAGGCGAGCGGCTTCCCACGCCCCGTCTGCGTGAAGGTGCATCGCTCCTCGACCTTCACGAACCTCGAGTACCTGAGCTGGCAGGCGCTCGCGTTCTCCGCGATCTCGTGGCGCAACTTCCCGCCGACGACCGCCCCGGTCACGGTCCAGTACGCGAAGTGGATCGCAGACCTGCTCGGGCGCCTCGGCAACGTGCGCAAGTGGGACCCTGACGTCCTGCGTGGGGGAGCAGGCACGTCGAGGTGGTTCCTGTGACGACGGCGCTCCTACTGCGCGACGCTGAGGCCGCGCTGCTGCGCGTGGCTCAGGACGGCGAAGTCAGCGCGTTGGAAGCCGCGTTCGGCTCCTGGCTGCGCGGCGAAGCGGCGCCGAACGAGGTCGAGCAGACCATCGCTTCTCCGCTGCGCGACTACAGCGACGTCGCGCTCGCCGCCCTTGGCGAGGTCGCGGGATGGAGCATCGACTCGGCACGGCTCGAGGACGGTCTTCGGTGGCTCGTCGACGTCGCACTTGAGCGCGTCGGTGTTCCCGCCCCGGTGGTCAACGATGGTCTCGCGCACGTGTGTCTCGGACTCGCCGCGCGCGAGCGCCCGTGGCTCGCAACGTGGCACGACCAGGTCCTCGCGCGTACCGCCGACACTATCCAGCCCGCGTGGCTCGCTGGAGGCGGTCGCGTGGCGCGCGGGCATGCGGGCGTCTGCGCACCCGAGCTTCGCGTCGCGTTGGCCTCGCGTGGCTCAGCGACCAGCACGGATGCTGAGCCGAACGCCGTGCTCGAAGCTCTCTTGAGAGGAGAGCTTCCCGAAGATGCGTTTCACGCGCAGGTCTTGCTTGCGGCGCTCGCGTGGACCCGTCGTGCGGCACCGATCGCTCTTCCGGGTCAAGCGACGGCGGAGATCGTCGCGCGCCTACTCGCCGAGGCTCCACGCGCTCTTCAGCAGTGGCCCTGGGAGGACAAGTCGAAGACGAAGAACAGCCGCGCGGCGAAGTGGCACGTCGACAACGAGTACCACGTGCAGGCGCTGCTCTGGGCGATGCTCGCCCCGGTCTTCCCGGACCTGAGGCGCGAGGAGTACGCGCCGCAGGTCGGCCCGATCCAGCCACGCGTCGACTTCGGCATCCCGTCGCTCCGGCTCCTCATCGAGGCGAAGTTCGCTCGGACGCGGGCCGCGCTGAAGGAGACCGTGAACGAGATCGCACAGGACAACTCCAACTACTTCACGACGCTCGGCGCCTACGACCGGCTGCTCGTGTTCGTCTGGGACAACGGCGCTCACTCCGAGGACCACGCGCTCGTGAGCGAGGGCATGAGGAAGTACGACCGCGTTGTCGACGCCGTCATCGTGAGCCGCCCTGGCCACATGACGGACGGTGCCCCGAGCGCGGGAACTCCGTGACAGCGTGTCCAGGCCGGGGCGTGGAGGGGCTGCGGAGAGGCGTGACGCGTGACGAAGAAAAGAACGCGCGTCCCGCGCCGCCCTCGCATCGGCTGTTTACCAAGCCCCACTCTGCCCTGGTCGGCGGGCCGTCGCCGTTAACCAAGGGGCCGTGCTCTCTCCCCGCTCTCCGCGCCCGAGAGCACGATCGGCCCCGAGACGAGGCCCCCGAGGGGCCCGGCGTGATCTCTGCCGCGCCGCCGCCGAGAGCGGTCGCCAACCACCCCGACGCGCAAAGACCCGCGACAACTGGCCCAGAAGCGCGAAAGCCCCGGCCGTCGCCGGCCGGGGCTCGCGTTAAATGGCGCGGGGCGACCGGTTGGTCGCCCCGCTAGACTGGCTCGCCGAGTGGGGCGCTACCACCAACCACCGGCTTCGTCGCTTCAAGAGGGCATGTCCTCGCGGGGGTAGCGGTTCTTGTGCGGTGGCCTTGCGGCTTCTCTGGGACGAACGCCGCCCGGCGCCGCCGGAGCACACGTAGTTAAGCGCGCTCGAGCTCCTGCAGAAGGACGCAGTTTTCACCCGTGGAATTGTCGGTTCCGGCTGCGGTTGCGCTGGACACGCGATCGCGAACCGGGTAGTTTCCCCGCCCAGCTCCTGAGAGGAGCGCCACCGAGGGAGCGGGATGCAGAAGATCAACGTGGTCGTTAACTGCACGAACCGAAAGAAGGTTCCGGCACCAGAAGCCCTGCAGTTGCGATCCATCCCGCAGGTGGCGGCAGCGCGGCGCGTGGAGTTGTGGATGCGGCGGCTAGCCGAACACGACGCTCCTTCGGTGCCAGTGCTCGACCTCTATGCGGGTGACCACTGGCACGTCGCACGCACCATCGTCACCGAAGCGCTGGTGCACGGCCGCGACGCTCGACTATGGGTTTGCTCGGCCGGCCATGGCCTGCTGCACGACCGCGCCAGGGTCAAGCCGTACTCCGCGACCTTCACGCCTGGCCAGCCTGACTCCATCACCTCGGTTGGCGCAAGCGTGGCTCGCTCGGAGCTGCGGCACTGGTGGGCCGGCATCATCGCATCGCGCACGGGACCCGAGCCACGGAGCCTGCAGGAGCTCGCTGACCGCGAACCGAGTACGCCCCTCTTGATCGTGGCTTCGCAGCCCTACCTTGAGGCGATGTCCGATGACCTGAGCGCTGCAGTGGAAGCGCTCGCATCTAGGGATCTCCTGTCGATCCTGTCGATAGGTGTCTTACCGTCGCGCCTGCGCAAGCTCGGTCCCCACCTCCTTGAGGCCGACGCGCGCCTCGAGACGGAGGTGGGCGGAACTCGTAGTGCTCTGAATGTTCGGGTGGCACGATCGCTTCTACGGGCAGCCGACGGCAAAGCCGAGGTCACCACGTCAGACCTGGCGCTGATCCTGCGTCGGATGGCGCACGGCTTGCCGCCGCCGAGGGTCCACGACCGCCGCAAGATGACCGACGACGAGGTGCGAGCCTACGTAATCCAGGCGCGCCGTGACGACCCCCGCGTTTCCAAGACCCAACTCCTACGCGCTCTGAGAGAGTCCGGAGCTGCTTGTGAGCAGGTTCGGTTCGGGGCGCTCTTCGCCGAACTCACAAGGACTGCGGGACATGAATAGGCCCGGCACGATGATGCGTCGGCGTGCCCTTCGCCTCGACCAGAACGGTGGGCATCCCCTCTACCTCTTCTCGCTCACGGGAGCAGAAATCCTCTCGATCGCGGATATCTCGCGAGTGTCCCGCGACAATGCTGACCGGCTTGTTGGCTATCAGCGTCCCGAAGTGCGACAACATGTCCAGGACATCGTCACCTATCTCGACAGCGAGGATGTCCTCTTCCCAAACGCCATCATCCTTGCTCTGTCTTCCAGAGTGAACTTCACGCGCAGCAGAGGCCCCCAGGTCCATGCGGACAAGGTTTCAGCCGGAATCCTCGAGATCCCCATCGTCAGGGACGGTCAGGCGAAACCAGCATGGATCGTCGATGGCCAGCAGCGTACGCTGGCCTTATCGAAGTCGAAGCGGCCTGATCTGCCCGTGCCTGTCAGCGGGTTTGTGGCTGACGAGGTCGGCCTCCAGCGGGACCAGTTCATCCGCGTGAACAACCAGCGCCCGCTACCTCGTGGGCTACTTACCGAACTCCTCCCTGAGGTCATCGCACCACTCCCGGCGAAGCTCGCGGGACGCAAGATTCCGGCGGCGCTCTGTGAGTGGCTGAACAGCGACCAGCGCTCGCCCTTCCACGGTCTCATCGCTCGGGCCTCCATGGTCAAGGAACCAGCGCGGGTACCAGTGGTTTCTGACACCGCCGTGATCCAGATGATTCAGGAGAGCCTCACATCCCCAAGCGGCACGTTGTTTCCCTACCGAAATGCCACCACGGAGGAAACAGACTTCGCGGGCATCGGGCGAGTCCTCGTTTCGTACTGGCAAGCCGTGAAGGAGACCTTCCCCGAGGCTTGGGGGCAGCCGCCTGCCAAGAGCCGTCTCATGCACGGCGCAGGCATCCGCGCGATGGGGAGCCTCATGGATCGGATCATGGGCTGGCACCGCCCAGCCGAGGGCGATCCAACCGCATACGCGCGCCGGGAACTCGCCCGTGTGGCGCCCATATGCTGCTGGACGTCCGGCCACTGGCACGAACTCGGACTTGCCTGGAACGAAATCCAGAACGTGCCCCGCCACATCCGAATGCTGACTGACGTTCTGGTTCGCAACTACGTGCAGGCGCGGGGACTCGCCAGGTGAAGTTCTTTCTTCCTGATAGCCAAGACATGGTGGACCCGTCGTTCAACTTCCGCGACGAGACGCGTTTCGAGTTCCGGGTCCGTCAGCATGACGACAGGTATGCCCACGAGGTTTTCGACGAGCCACCGTTCGATGGTCTTCTGGTGTCGATGGCTATCGTCGAGGGGGCGGGGGGAGTTGGCGCTGGGCGGTACACGATGGCTCAGCGCCATCGCCTCCGCCGGGTCGGCGTTCGCGATTTCTTTCGACTGGAGCGGTTCCCTGCCATCAAGACCATGGGGGACTGCGGCGCCTTCTCGTACGTGCGCGAGCCTGAGCCGCCCTATAGCACCGAGGCCGTCGTCGACTTCTACATCGACTGCGGCTTCGACTATGGCATCTCAGTCGACCACATGATCCTGGGGTTCAAGCCCGAGTTCGACCGTCTCCTCCCAGGCGTCGATGTCGTTCCGGCCGAGTGGCGAGAACGCCAGCGTGTCACCGCAGAGCGCGCTCGGGAGTTCTTGGACGTCTGCGCACGAAAAGGGGCACGCCTCGAGCCGGTCGGTGTCGCTCACGGGTGGAGCCCTGCTTCTTATGCTTCGGCCTTCGAGGAACTGCAGTCGCTCGGCTATCGACTGATCGCACTGGGTGGGATGGTCCCGCTCAAGACTCACGAGATCATCTCCGTTCTGCAACGTGTTTCGCAGGTTCGACGGAGGGAGACCGACATTCACCTTCTCGGAATCGGCCGTTGCGAGCACGTCCCGACCTTCGCCGAGCATGGGGTCGTCAGCTTCGACAGCACATCCCCTCTGCGACAAGCGTTCAAAGACGACCGCGACAACTACCATACTGCGGGCCGTACCTACTCGGCCATCCGGGTTCCCCAGGTTGAAGCCAACCCCCAACTCGCGCGCCGCATCCGTGCCGGTGAGGTGGATCAGAGGGAGGCCCGGCGACTCGAGCGCGCATGTCTCGACACGCTCGAGGCCTTCGATTCCGGCAAGGCCAGCATTGAGCAGGCGCTCGAGGTCCTCGTCTCGTACGAGACGATCCACGATGGCGAGCGGACCAGGGGTACGCAATACCGAGAGGCGCTCGAAGCGAGTCCTTGGAAGCACTGCCCGTGCAAGATCTGCAAAGATCTGGGCTTCCACGTCATCCTGTTCAGAGGTGCGGAGCGGAACCGGCGTCGGGGCTTCCACAACATCTACGTGCTACACGAGCGGCTGAAGCGGACCCTGAAGGAGATGGGATGAGGAACAGTGCGGAGCTGGACCTGGGTGGTCCGATCCACCCGAAACACACCGTTGGCCAAGAGCTGCGGTTGCCTGCGCTCCGTGTGCGGCAGGGCGCAGCCAGGACGCTGTACACGTTCGCAGTCGACGGCAAGCTGCTCGCCAGTTTCGCAACGGTTTCTCGGATTCGCCGTGATGACGATCGCACCATCTTTGGCTACCAACGCCCTGAGGTGCTGAGCCATATCGCCGAGATCCGCCGCTATTTGGAATCCAGCAATCCGATGCTACCGAACGCGATCGTGGTGGCCTTCGACGAGCGGGTGCGGTTCATTCCGAACGGCGGCCCAAGCGTAGATGCGCCTTATGCCGAGGCAGGAGAGCTATGCATCCCGCTCTCGGGGTCGGACGACCTGCCCGGATGGATCGTCGACGGGCAACAGCGCGCGGCCGCGGTCCGAGAGGCGGAGATCCCGTATTTTCCGATCTGCGTGACGGCTTTCGTCACGGCAGACCTACACGAACAGCGCGAGCAGTTCATTCTCGTCAACACGACGAAGCCGCTTCCTAAGGGCCTGATCTACGAGTTGCTTCCCGGGACCGAATCGCGGCTACCGACGTTACTGGAGCGGCGTCGGTTCCCGGCTCACCTGATGGAGCGCCTGAACGGCGACCGCGCCTCGCCCTTCTACGGTCGCATCCAGACGCCGACAACGCCCGGTGGAGTCGTGAAGGACAACTCGGTGCTGAAGATGCTCGAGAACAGCCTGAGCGATGGTGCGCTGCATCCGCATCGAGACCCCGCCACCGGGCGAGGTAACGAGGAAGCGATGCTGTCCATCGTCAACGCCTTCTGGAAGGCTGTCGCGCACGAGTTCCAGGAGGCGTGGCGTGAGCCACCACGCAGGTCTCGGTTGACGCACGGCGCGGGCGTGGTGGCCATGGGCTACGTCATGGACGCCATCGCGGATCGCTACCGCTCCCGTCCTCTCACGACCGAGGTTTTCCGCGAGGACCTCAAGCCCTTAGTGGAAGTCTGCTCCTGGACACGCGGTTATTGGGATTTCGGAGGCGGCGATATCCGAAAATGGAACGAAGTGCAGAACACCTCCAAGGACGTGTTCCGGCTGGCGAACCTGCTGCTGGTGGAGTACAAGCAGCGTGTCTGGAGTCGGCACTCGATGGGCCCGGCAGTTGGTGCGGGCCAGACGAAGTAGCGAAGTAGCTACACATTCGATCGGCGCCCCCTGGTCGTTCGCGCGTTCGGGCGGCCTCGTTCCGATCCGACTCATGCGCCCAGCGCGTGTGCCCAGTCCTCGACGGCCTTGATGATGCTCGCGGCCCCGCGTCCAGCTGCGAAGACGAGCGGCGCATCGCCCCGCTTCGCACGTATGAAGTCTGTGGCCGCGTGCTTGGCGGAGCCAGCGACTACGACGAACAGGTCAACGTTCCTGGCGAGGGCGGCGAGTGGGGGGGTACCCACATGATCGTGGTTAAGGTGGATTCGCAAGTCCGGCGCGACCGAAAGTAATAGCGTCTGTGCCTGCCGTCCGGCGCTCTCCGTCAGAGTGTAGATTCCAATCTCCCGCCCGGGCAGCCGCTCCGCGAGGTCCGGTCCGCGAGCTGGTGGCTCCTTACTGTTGACGCGCACGTGGGCGGCTGCCGGAGGTTGCCGTCCCGCACCAGCTCCGTGATGTAGATCGCCCTCGAGTCCATCATCTAGAAGGAGTGACCCGCCGCCGGAGCTGTGGGCAGTGTGGGCAACCGCGCCTCGCGGTTGTCCAGACCCGTCAGGCGCGGCACTGTCCACAGCTCGCTCGTGGTGGCGCTGCCGCTGCCCATCGCGCGGAATGGCGCACGCTCGCCGCGGTCGATGATGTAGATGGCGGCCTCCACGTCGACCGGCGCGTGGTGCCCGGTGGTCGTGGTGGAAGTTGGCGAGGAGGCGCTGCAACGCCTCCCCGCCGTGCCCCAGAAAGTTGGCACATGCACTGGAGCTCCTCAGGCATCGTCCAGAGCGTCATCGACGTCAAGCGGTGGCAGGCGGACTTCCCGTCCGTTGACGCCGTTCGCCCTGGTTCGTGTCCGGCGTGCAGGACGGCCAGCCGACCGCCGGGCGGCGGCCTGCGTCTGCACGGTCATGGACGGCGGTCGCGAGACCTCCGGGGCCCCCTCGAGGTCGGCGGCCCGCCCGTCGAGACCGGAGTGATGGGCCGCCGCTACGAGTGCCAGTCCTGCGGCGCCGTGATCCTGGTCGTTCCGCGGGGCGTGCTCGCCCGGCGCCGCTATCCCGTGCCGGTCATCGCCTTCGCCCTGGCGCTTTGGGGCCTGTGCGAGCGACCCGCCGCGGAAGTGCGCCAGGCCGTGTCGCCGTGGCGAATCGTCGGCGACGCTGCAGCGGTCGGCTGGACGATGCCGGCGCGCTGGGCGCAGGCCGCGGCCTCGGGCCGGATCTTCGCACGCGTGTCCGTACCCGACGTGGGCTCGCGGCGTGCCATCGCCTCGGCGGTCGCGTCGCGTGTCTGCGGCCACGCGCCACCGCATGTCCGCGGGGCGCCAGTGACCGTCCAGGCATGGGCTGGGAGCGTGCAGGCTGTGTGAGGTGGAGCCCCCGTCAAACCGCGCGAGGGAAACAGCCACCAATCAGGCTGGCTCCGCAGGGTCCGTGGCCTCTGGCACCTCTCCGAATCGCCGCGACGGACGCGGCAGAAAAGGAGAGCGATGGATACCTTGTCCCCGAAGGACCACCGGGAAGCGGTGGCCCTGTTCCGCAGCCAGATCATCGGCGAGCTCGCCGTCGGCACCCTCGAGCGCGGCGAGCTTCGCGAGAAGCTCCGCCGCCTCAGCCGCCAGCACTTCCGCTCGCCGGGCGCGACCAAGACCCGCACCTACTCCGTGCCGACCCTCGAGCGCTGGGTCTACGCCTGGCGGCGGGGCGGGCTCGCGGCGCTCATGCCCAAGGCCCGTAACGACCGCGGACGAGCGCGGCGGCTGACGGCGCGGCAGCGTGAGCTGCTGCTCGACATCCGGCGCGAGTACCCGAGCGCGTCCTGCGAGATTATCTTGCGCACGCTCGTCGCCGACGGTCGGCTCGATCACGACGTGCTCAGCCCGGCGACGATGCGGCGGCTCTACGCCGAGCACGGCCTCGATCGCGTCTCGCTCCAGCGGGCCGGCAAGACGAGCCGCCAGCGCCTGCGCTGGCAGGCCGAGCAGCCGAACGCGCTTTGGCACGGCGACGTCTGCCACGGGCCGACCCTGGTCTCGGGCGGCCGGCGGACGTCGCTGCGCATCCACGCCCTGCTCGACGACGCCTCGCGCTACGTCGTCGCCCTGGAGGCCCATTCGACCGAGAAGGAGGACGACCTCCTCGGTCTCCTCGTCGCGGCCTTCCGCCGTCACGGGCGGCCCGACGGCCTCTACTTCGACAACGGCTCCACCTACCGCGGTAACGCGCTCGCGACCATCTGCGCGCGCCTGGGCATCTCGCTGCTGCACGCCCGGCCCTACGACCCGCAGGCGCGCGGCAAGATGGAGCGCTTCTGGCGGACGCTGCGCGAGGGCTGCCTCGACTACCTCGGCGACGACGCCACGCTCCACGACGTCAACGTCCGCCTCTGGGCCGTCCTCGACCAGCACTACCACGGCGCGCCGCACGCCGGCCTCCTCGGCCGGGCGCCCGCCACCGTCTTCGCCGAGCGCCAGCGCAAAGATCAGCCCTGCGACGACAAGGCCCTCAAGGACGCCTTCACCGTCCGCGAGCGCCGGCGCGTCCGGCGCGACTCCACCGTCTCGGTCGCCGGGCGCACCTTCGAGGTCGACGCCGGCTTCCTCGCCGGCCGCGTCATCACCGTCGGTCGCTGCCTGCTCGACCCGCCGACTGCGCCGTGGATCGAGCACGACGGCAAGCGCTTCGTGCTCCACCAGGTCGACCCGACGAAGAACGGCAAGAAGAAGCGCCAGGCCGACCCGCCGGACGCCGCCGCCGGCCGCTCCGTCGACTTCGACCCACCCAAGGCCCTCCTCGACCGGCTCGTCGGACGCACGCCCGCCCACGAGGAGGTGACGCCATGACCTGGTGGACCCACTTCGGATGCACCGATGTGCCCTTCTCCAAGGAGGTGGGCGACCACGACCTCTGGCTCCCGCCGTCCAAGCAGGCCCTCGTCGACGAGCTCGTCACTGCCGCCCGAGAGAAGCGCTCGACCGTCCTCACCGGCGAGCCCGGCGTCGGCAAGACCTGTGTGCTGCGCGCCGCCCGCCAGCAGCTTCCGCAGGCCGGCTTCCGGCTCACCTACTGCCACAACGCCACCCTCGGGCGGCGCGACTTCTACCGCCAGCTCTGCCTCGCGCTCGGCCTCTCGCCCTCCGCGACCGCCGCCGGCGTCTTCTACGCGGTCACCACGCACGTCCACGACCTCGGCAAGGACCGCATGCACCCCGTCTTCCTCCTCGACGAGGCGCATCTCCTCCACCAGGACACCCTCGACCACCTCCACATCCTCCTCAACTACGAGTGGGATGCGAAGGCCCTCCTCTCGGTCGTCCTCGTCGGACTGCCCGAGCTCCGCGACCGGCTCGCTCTGCGCCGCAACCGCTCGCTCTACTCCCGCCTGCACACGCGGCTCGCCGTAGACTCCCTGACGCCCGCCGACACGGCCGACTACCTGCGGCAGCGCCTCGTCCGCACCGGCTGCGACCGCGACGTCTTCACCACCGACGCGGCGGCCATCCTCCACGAGGCTACCCTCGGCGCGATGCGAGACCTCGACCGACTCGCTTCGGCCGCCATGCGGCATGCCGCGCGAGCCTCAGCGCGTCTCATCGAGCGCGACGCCGTCCTCGCCGTCATCGACGACGTCGGCCAGGGACGGGAAGGAGCCCGCGCATGACCCACATCGACCTCACCGCGCTCACGCCGATCGACCTCATGGAGGAGCCGCAGCTCGCCTCACTCGCGGTCCTCGACGCCGGAATACGGACGGCCCAGAACGCGCTACTCGCCGTCTACCCCGAGCTGTGCGACCTCGACCAGGCGCCCGTCGGACGCCACACCCACATCTACCTCGCCGACGCGCTCTACTATCAGATGACCGGGCTCACCACCCTCATCGACCAGTACCGGCGCTCACTCGAGGCCGCCCACCGCCGCACCACGCCGCCCTTCCACGACGACGACATCCCATTCTAGCCACTGCCGCCCGGCGGGCCGCACCCCGCGGCCCGCCGGCCGACTCCTAGCCATCACGCCGCTGCATGGGCTCCGCCATCTGCGCGATGGCCATCAAGGAGACGGACTGAGAGCCCATCAAATAGCCCGCGCGGCAACACTTACCCTCGGGCTCGGACCATCCGAATCGTGTGCCGAGCTCGCGCACCATCACGCGCTGACCCGCAGTCAGCCGATCCCGCAGTGACTGGAAGGCAGCGAGGGCCCGGCTGACAAAGGACTGCTGCGCTGCCGAGTCCGGAGGCGCAATGCTGCAGACCGTGTCGATGAGTTCGAGAGCGTCGTAGGCGGAACGCTGGCCGAGCCCGGCCGTGACGATCTCCCAGACGCAATCGAGCAGGTCCCTGTATTCGTGGGGAGCGACCCCGACCCGAAGTGCCCCAACCGTGAGCGCATTCGCGGACTTCATGGCCGCCTCGCCCTTTCGGGAGGCTACAGCGAGTCGCAAGACCGCGGCCTGGTAGACGGGGCCTAGAACGCTTCGGGGCCAGCGCAGGTCGGCCGTTGCCCACTGGGTGAGGAAGGGCAGCCCCTCGGAGAGACGCTCCGACGCAAGGCCGTCCGGCACCGCCAGGAGCGCGTCGGCCAGCTCTAGCGCCTCCGCTGGGTCGATGTCGCGGTCACCGAGCTCCCATGCCATGACCCCTCGCCGAGCCCCCCCGGAGGCATCGAAGGCGTCATCCTCCAGCCGTGCGAGCCAGTCCGTCCAGGACCGAGGCTGGCCTTTGCCTTGCGTCCGGGACTGGAGCTCTGTCCATAACGCCCGCAACCGAGGCGGCGCAAGGAAGCGCGCGCGATCCTCTTCGGAAAAGCCTTCCAGCGCGGCCAGCGCCTCTTGGTCGGCTGCGGGATCTCCGCATTCGGGTGCTGTAAGGAGCCCGTGGAACGCGGATGCGGCGCGCTGGAACGGGGGGGCCGGCGCGGCACCGGAATCCCGGGGAACCTCCTGCTCGCTGGCCGCCCGTGGCCCGGGCTCTCCGGTGGCTGCGCCGGACAGCGCGCGCAGGCCGTCAAGTACCGGATCGGCCGTTTCGCCCACCACACGAAGCAGCGGCTCCACAAAGTCTGCGACGTCGCGCCAGACGCGCCGCACCTCTGCCTCATCACGCTCCGAGTGGTCGGCGAGCTGAGTAAGCCAGATTGCCTCGAGGAGCACCTTGGCCGTTGCCGGGCTCGGACTGCTCGCAGCCAGCGCTTCGAACCGCTCGTGCCAGCGGATCTCGGTCCAGTGGCCCCCGACCGCCAGGATCTGCATCTCGAGCTGGGCCAGGTTGGCCGCGTCGAGGCGGAGTTCCCGCCTGAGCGTGTCCAGTACCTCCCTGGCGGCGACGAGATCGGTGCCGTTGAGCGCGTCTTGAAGCCGGGCCAGGAGCCGCGACGTCGGCTCCGGGCGAGACGCGCTCAGGTCCGGGGCGGAGAGCACAGCGGTCTGGAGGCGCTGCAAGGCGCGGGTGAGCGCGAGCTCAGCTCGGTCGAATCGGCCGGGTCGCAGACGAGCGGCCGCATAGACTCCTAATTGGAGGATCGCGGCCTCGACCGGGTGAGCCGGATCCATGACAGCCGGCGCACCCTCAAAATCTGATAGCGTCGGTCCCGCATACGCGAGAAGCAGCGGTTGGAGCTTGCGCCACTCGATCGGCGTCTCGGCGACCGCATAAATCACGAGCACGCTTGCCGGCCCCCCAGTCTCTGAGCCCCCGGTCGTTTCACGAGCAGGCAGGAGCGCGCCCGGAAACCGTGGTTGACGGCTCGTTTCCCAGAGCGGCGCCGTAGTCGGGTCGATTCCGGGCTCAGCCAGCCCTCGCAGCGCTGAGACGTCGCGCGTCAGCCCCACGACAGGTGCTCCTTCCACCGCGCCGAGAGCGCCAGCCGCCGTTGCGCGGCCGCTTGCCGATCGACACGGAGCAGCACGTGCTCATCGCTGTGGTTCAGGCCGTTGACCGTGAGGTTCATCGAACCACCCAACACGTACTCGTCGCCGACGATGGCCTTTTCGTGAGCAGCCGCGGACACGGCGATGCCGAGGCGCCCGGGCCGACGTTGCTGGATCTCTCTCAAACGTCGCAAGAATGGCGCATTGTGCTCCACGTCCCGCAGAACCAGCGCGACCCGCCCGCCACGTTCGACGATCGCCTCCACGACCGAGGACAAGGGGATGCGGTCCGCCGGCCAGTCCGGCCGGACCCCACTGAACGCGCGGGCTCCGTTGTCCACCACGTGCACGTCGGTGATCCAAGCGGACAGTATCCACAGCTGGCTGCTCGGCCGTACGACTTCGGCCACGAGCAGCGTCTGTAGTGTCTTCTGGATGGCTTGGCTCTGCCAAGGGGTCGAGAAGTCGCGGCTCTGGGGCGTCATACCCGCTCCTCAAGGACGAACGTGGCGATAAGGCGCTGCTCGTCCCGCGCCACTCGCTCCAGCGTCGGGTAGAGCTTCAGATGGTCCACGGAGACCGCCGTCGTCGGCAACACGAGGAGGGCCGTGCGAAACAGTTCCAGACGGATCAGGGGTGCTTCCACTCGGACCGTCGCCGCTTCGATGAGACGAGCGACCGCCGCACTACACCAATCGGGACGCTCCAGCTCGATGGGAGGGTCGCCCCCGTCGAGCAGGAGCGCCCGGGTCAACGCGGGGTCGGCGCCTGCCCAGGATCGAAACGGGTTGTAGGACACGAGCGACTCGCGTCTCAGCACGTTCGTCCGCGGCCAAAGGAGCGTTCCAAGGACGGCGACCCTCTCGCCATCCGTCGTCGCAGCCCTGAACAAGCCCGCCGCGTCGGCGGCAGTACGGACGGCATCGTCGTCGAGGGCGAGCACCGCCAGTTCGCGGGGTTCTACGTCGATCCCGAGCGCCGCCTCCACGCGGTCCCAGAGAGCCAGCAGGCATCGCACGACGTGATCGTGCTCGGGCCGGAGCCCTGGCGCGAGGAGCCGAGCGTTAAGCGAGACGACAAAGGCGCGCCCCGTTTCGATGCCCCGTGACTCGAGTAGGTCGAGGAGGGCCCGCCGGGCCGCCTCCCGGCGTTCGTGCCCAAGCTCCTTGCGGACGGCGTCCATCGCAGCGGCCACGGCGGGCTCGGCCGTCGCTCGGCAAGCCATCGAGAGCGCTCCAGAGGCGATCTCCAGGTCCGAGGGCTCCAACGCGGCCTCGAGCGCTCGGAAGAGGCGCCGCGGCTCGAGGGCGAACACGTCGGCGATCGACTCCAGGATCCCTGCACCGCCCACCGTCGTCTCGGTGAGCCAAAGGGTGCTTCGGGTCGCCTCGCCCATGGGAGGCTCCACGTCCACGACCATCGCTTCCGCCGCCGCGTGACGAGGCGCCGCATCGGTCACGGCCGAGAGCAGGGCATCCGCGAGAGTTGCTTCGAGAGTCCGCCGCAAGAAGGCCGCCCTCTCCGGTCCCCGCCCGAACGCGGTCTGCATCGCCGCTCCGAGCCGTTGGCGGACGAGCGGTTCGCCCAGGTGAGCCCGAAGTTCGTCCCGCAGGCGCTCCAACCGGTCGCGGCGACCGGCGGGTCGTGACGGTGCGTCGTCGTCATCGTCGCCCGTCGAGCTTGCCACCGCCAGGGCTCGTCGTTGCAGGCCAAGGAGGCGGTCCATCACCGTCTCGTGGACGGAGGTGTCGCGCTGGCGATCCAGAGCCGTCGCGGCCTCCACTAGCGACTCGCCCTTCTCGAGCGCGCGCCGAGCCGTCGCCAGGAAGAAGATCTGGCGCAGCCAGGCCCGCTGGAAGCTGTTGATTTCGGTCGGGAGGGTCGAGTCGGCGTGGACCAGGCGACGGAAGAACGCGGCTCGAACGCCACGCTCGACTGACGCGTCGAGCGACTTCCCGGCGAGTTCCGTGGAATCGGGCAGCGCGAGTTCGAGCGCGAGCCCATCGGTCTCAAACTCGTATCCGACCGCCGCCGGCTTGCCGTCTGGACCCGTGAAATGGACGTCCACGAACTGGTCACCGTTCGGCCGCCTCAGCTCGGCGCGTGCCCCGATCGCGAACCGCCGTATCGTCACGCTTGCCCTGAATCGATGAAGGTAGAAGCGGACGCTCCCCACCAGCCCGCGCCAGGCCGTCCGAGGAGGTGGCGTGAGTTCGAAGGGCTCGCCGTTCCCTTCGAAGCCGCTCGCCCACTCCATCCGTGAGTTCGACGTGGGCTTCACCTCGGACGAGAGGGCTTTGTGCACGCTCACGTGCCAGGGGCGGTAGACAGGCCGTTCGACCGGCTCCTCGCCGGCGAACCCCGTGAAGAGGCCCACGTATTCGGCCTTATCAGCGTACTGATCTACAGGCAGGTCGATGGTGCGGACGTTCTGGGGCAGCGGGAACCAATGCGCCAACCCGCCGTACACCTCGCCGAACCGACGCGTCACTCTCCCGGGGGCGAGCTGGGCCAGCGTCTGTTGGATGGGAAGCGTCTCCTGGGTTGGGCCGTCGTTCTTCGTGGCCGGCGGGAGCCCGATCTCCACCTCCGGCAGGTTGAGGTCCGAGAACAGTGTCCGAGGCACGAAGTCCGGGAGCGGGTGGTCCCGGAACGTAGTGTCCAATGTTCGCGGCGGGCGGGGCCAGGCGAGCTCCCAGTTGCGGAAGAGCCGCCGCAGGAGCGTGGGAACTACCTCGAGCAGGAGGCTGCGAGGCGGTTCCCAAAGGACGCGGTCGCAAAGCGCATCGTCGATCTGCAGCGAGGCGCAGAGGTGCCGCTTCAGCGAGGCAAGCTGCTCGGGGTCTCCTTGGACGACCTTCTGGACCGTGCGGAGGACGTGATCGGCCCACTCTTTCCGGTCGAATTGCGGGTCGAACGGCTGAGCCGCCGTGCGCCAGGCGCTTCCACCCACGGCGCCGCCTTCGACAGGGCGGTCCGCGATCCAGTCCAGAAGCGCGAAGCCGGCCTGCATCCGGAGCAGGTATTGGTTGCCGGCGGGGAGTGTCTGGGGCGGCAGAAGCGGATCGAACAGGTGCTCGAAGCTCTGGAAGAGGCTGCGGTCCCGGCCGTAGTCCGACAGGACCGTCACCGTCAACGGCCGCATCCGCCGATCACGACCGGCGCGGCCACGTCGTTGCAGGAACGAGGCGAAGTTTCGGGGCGCCTTGTGCTGGAGCACGGCACCGACGGTCGGATCGTTGAAGCCAACCTCCAGCGCGGACGTGGCGACGATCACGTCTGCACGGGCGTCCACTCCGGGATCCCGGCTGGTCGTTCGACCCACGCGAAGTCGGGCCGACAGCGTCTTCCGGATGCGCTCCGGCAGCCGCCAACGCTGTCCGTAGGCGTCGCGAAGGTGGCGCTCGCGATCGGACTCGGGCGATGGGTACGGCGATTCTCCGCGCATGACCGCGAGCGGCAGCCGGTTAGGATCCTCCCGGCCAAAGCGGTCGTAGCCCTCAGCGTCCCGGAGGTCGTCGAAGAGCCGGTGGGTCACGTCCAGGTCATCAGTGAACACGAACGTGCGGCGCCCGAAACGCCCCTCCGAGACGCCCCCCACGGGATCCAGGGTCCGACCGATGAGCATCGCTGCCTGAATCGACGCGGAGAGCAGCGACGCTCGGGACGCCGGATCACCGCGCAGCACGAGCTGGTACTCCCGCCCTTCCTCGATCATGTCCGCCGGAGACGGCGTCACTTCGGTGATACGGCTCGCGTCCACGCCGGTGAGGTCGGCGAAGAATCGGGGTGCCTCCTGCAACGTGGCGGAGAGTCCAACCCACGTTATCGGACCACCGGCCGCGTGCCGCCACCGCCGCAGGGTCAGCGCCGCCTGGGCGCCGGCGGTCCCGACGTAGGTATGGGCTTCGTCCAGGAGCAGGAGCCGCGGCCGGCGGGCGGCGGGACGGCGGATGCCGAAGAGCGCTCGGCGGCGGACGTCCGAGAGCGAGCGGTTGAGCATCTCTGTCGTCGTGAACAGGATATCGGGCGGACGATTCTGCGCCGCGTCGCGGGTCAGCACGAGCGCGTCACCAGAGCTCTCACCGCAGGAAGCGCAGGTCAGCTGCTCGCGCCTGGCGTCACGGTCCGAACGGAGCCAGACCATCTCTGCACCGCACGGGCACCGCAGGAATGGGCAGACCCACCCCCTGTTCGTCGGGCGCCAGCTCGCCGGCAGTTCCCGGCCCGCGCCTCTGGGCGTGTCCCCGAAGAAGGTGCCGATCCGCAGGGCCCTTCCCGCCGCCCGCAGCGCGGGGGTCGAGCGCAGCAGGTTGCCGTACGCGTCCGAGAGCTGGTCCTTCAGCAGCTCGTTGCGAGGGTAGATCGCAATCGCCTTGACCCAGGGCTCGGGCGTGGCGAGTTCGACGAGCTGCATGAACGCGGGCAGATAGAACGCGAGGGTCTTTCCCGAGCCCGTGCCGGCCGTGACGATCGTCGCGCGGTCTTGCGTCGCCGGGGCGAGGAGCCCCTTTGTCGCCCGGACCTGAAACTCCGCGAGCCTATCGGGCGCAACCGCGCGCCAGACCGCCTCCTGCACCGGGGACAGTGTCCCGACCTGGGCTGCGGCCGCATCGCGAGTCTGGTCGCGCCGCGGGTACCGTCTCCGGCGCAGATCGATGCGAAAGTCGGCGATCAGCGGCGGCGCTCCCTCCCAGGATTCGCCAAGAAATGTCTGACGCGATCGAGCGAGCAGCCGGACGAACTCCGCAAACCGCGACCGAATCCGCTCCTCGGAGCCCGGCACGGAAAAGGTGTGGAGGAGTTGCGCCTCGATCAGCGCTTCGACGGCGGCGGCGCCTTCCCCGGGGAGGAAGCGCTCCCCGATCGCTTCGGCCTCGTCCCATGAGAGGGAGCCATCCACGTCTCCCCACTTCAGCGAGAGGAGCTCACAGTCTTCGATCGCGTTCAGGAGATCGTCGTGACGATGGTCGAGGCTCATTGCGCGCGGACCCGGTAGTGGTCCGCGAGGCCGTGAGACTCGAGCCAGCCGAGCACATCCGGGGTCAGCAATGCGAGCCCCGCCCCACCCGGGGCGCCGGCCTCTCGAAGGAAAAGCTGGATCTCGGGCGGGCAACCCTGTGCATCGATGCGAGCCCACCCGGTCCTGCACTGTTCGGCCAAATCGGCGAAATCCGAGAAGCCCTGCTCGTCCGAGGGGGGCGTTGCTGCCATTTGGACAGCGCGCTTGTACAAGTCCCGGAACGCGCGCACCGACGCCGCCTGCCCTCCGGGCAGGTTCTCGAGGAGCCTGATTAGGCTGTCGTCGACGCGGGGGAGGGTGGCGAGGGCGTGCCGCTTCCAGGCGTTTCCCACGGCCTGCGTAAGCCCTGTCGCGAGGTTCTCGATCAC
>SXGT01745134.1_pt1 | contig 24095 bp, 26 predicted proteins | sample 3176221 | NCBI WGS metagenome assembly SXGT01 (sample SAMN11356862, study PRJNA531348) | freshwater metagenome | isolation source: freshwater sample F1-120 | place: China: Fuxian Lake, Yuxi | collected 2017-12-25
GAAGCTCCGGCAGGGGACGCGGGCTAGCGCTACAGTTGGTCGCATGGCTGGAAAAACAACGCACAACTCAGGCGGAGGCGTTCTTCTTACAGGTGTTGTTCTTGCAACCACACTTTGGGCAAGTGCGTGGAGCATCGCAGGCGCTCCCGTGCTGCGCGCGAAGTTGGTGGATCCGTGCCAACTGAAAGGGAAGGTGCAAGTCGTCAAAGCGTTTGGCGACTACAAGGTTGAGGTTGTTTCGAGTTTTCCTGATCTCAAGGTGAAGAAGGTCAGCGCACTCGCGAACGATCCCGGTGAATGGCAGTTCGTCACCTCGCTCGGCGACTTCAAAGTGGAGTTTGTCGACAACTTTGGTGACTTCAAGATTCAGTATGTCGACGCGTTTCCGGGCTGCAAGTAATCGTGAGCGGCACGATCGTGACTTGAGCGTCAACGGCGATGCGGTCGTTGGGAGGAAGAGGATCGATCTCGATGACTTCACCGCGCGCTGCGTTTAGGAACGGCGCATTGCTCGCGCTCATTTCGCGATCGAGAAGTCGCAGCATCCGCATTTCGCCATCGCTTCGGCACACGAGCCGTTCTGATTTTCCTCGACTCCCAAGGGTTTCCGTGCAAATGCGCATCGTGAGGGGTGCTGAGCTCGGGGTGAAAGGCGTGATCGCAGAACCTGGCTCGGTTGCGAGGTACGCGAAGAGTGCGCGGTGATCGCGTCTTGTGACGAGTTGGTCGATCGCCGCGACACGAGGCGTGCGCTCGGTGTGACGGGCTTCATGGCACCAATCACCCGCGCGGGAAAGCATTGGACAACTCGCTTGGTGGAGGCACGGCGCGACCACACGCATACCGCCCAGGGAGAGCAGACTGTCGCGAAGTTGCATGAGCGCGCGAGTTGTGCCTTTGAGCGCAGGTTCGATGATGAGGAGGGGAGCAGCCTTCGACCACGCATGGACGAGCGTGAGCGTGCGTGACGCATGTCGATCCTCGACGAGCAACTCATTGAGTGCGGTCTGCGAGAGAATCAAGTCTGCTTCTGGTGCTTGGCACTCGAAGAAGTCGCGCGCCTCGACGCGCAAGGAGAGTTCAATGCCGCAGTGTTCGGCTGCGACCCGCACGCTTCGCTCAAACACGCGCGCGGCAGGAGCGCCTAACTCGATCGCGTGGAGTTCGACTTTGACTGAAGATTGCGTCTTCCCGTTCCCGGCTCGCACGCTGGCGAGCCAGGCCAGGAAACCAACACTCGTGGAGCCAACGCCCGCGCCGAAGTCGATCACTCGGACGATCGATTGGTTCGCGAGTTGACGGAACAGGGCGCTGCGACTCGCAGCTTCATCGAGCGCGAATCCAACTTTGGGCGCATCGCTCGCGAGGAAGTACTCGCACTTGGCCGCAAGGTGCGCAGGTGACACCTGCTCGCGAGAAAGGCCCGCGCGCGAAGTCGTGTAGAGATCGGAGAGCCGCGTCACCATTTGCGCGAGCGCTTGGTCAGTGTTGGAGCGCAAGGCGTCCTCGACAGCGACAAAGCAAGCGCGTCTCTGAGAGTGCGGCAAACGCGCGCGGCGGGGCTCGAACCTGCAACCTTCGGTTTCGAAGACCGATGCTCTATCCAATTGAGCTACGCGCGCAGAGTGGGGCGACATAGTAGCGCCTCCTTCCGGCTCGCGGCGGATTCTTGCCTCGGGCGTTAGGATTGTGCGGTCACGCCGTCGAATACTCGTCGGCATCTTGTACGAGGAGTGCGTTTCATGGCCTTGATGACTGGAAAGCGCGGCTTGGTAACGGGTGTCCTTCATGAGACGAGCATCGCCACGGCGATCGCCCGAAGTCTTCTGCGCGAGGGCGCCGAGTGCTGTTTCACGCACCTCCCTGGCGAGAAGATGGAGCGACGCACGCGCAAGATCACTGAGGGTCTCGGCGTTGCGAATCCATGGCTCCACCCGATGGATGTGGGAAGCGACGCGGATATCGAGAGTTGCTTCGCCCGAATGGGGGCAGAGTTTGGAACCATCGATTTCGTCGTGCACTGCATCGCTTTCGCAGACAAAGACTGGCTCAAACTCGGGAAGTTCGCCGCGACACCGCGCGCAGTGTTCGCCAATGCGCTTGACATTTCTGCGTATAGCTACATGGCGATGGGCAATGCGGCGATGGGTGTGCTGAATGAAGGTGGCTCGATGATTGGGTTGAGTTACTACGGCGCCGAGAAGGCAGTGCCGGGCTACAACGTGATGGGCGTTGCCAAGGCCGCGCTTGAAGCGGCGAATCGCTATCTCGCGGTCGAACTCGGTCGCGGCAAGAACGCGCGGTGCAATCTCATCTCCGCTGGACCGATCAAGACGCTTTCGGCTGGTGCAGTCGGCGGATTTGACGAGATTCTCAATCGCATTCCTCAGACGGCTCCGCTGCCGCGCAACATTGTTTCAGATGAAGTCGGCGATGCTGCGGCATTCCTGCTGAGTGACCTCTCGCGTGGCACCACTGGACAAGTGCTCTATGTCGACAGTGGCTACTCCATCATGGGGCTCTGATTACGCGAGCTCAGGAGCGAGTCGAAGATCGAAGATCCACGGTGCGGTGCTTGCGCGATCCTCGGGAGGAACGAGCGCATCGCGAATGTGTTTCGCCAATGCGTCCATGCCTTCGCCCGTGACCGCTGAAACGAAGTGCGTTGCGTCTCGCGCAATGGCTGAGTCGCGAGCGTTGGGGAGGTCGCACTTCGTGAACACTTTCAGATCTGGCGCGCGCGTGAGCGATGGCCACGCGACGCCCGGCGCCGCAAGCGCCACGAGGTAATCCGCATCATCAAGCATGCGCTTTGCGAGTTCGATTGCGCGCGATTCACTCGCAGCGATCCTCGTGTCGTCATCGGTGCGAAAACCGGGGAGATCAAGCCAGTCCACACTGAGACCGCTGAGATCGAGGCGGCTCGCGACGGCATCGCGCGTTGTTCCCGCCTCTGGGCTCACGATGGACGCATCTCGTCCGAGCAGACGATTGGAGAGGGAGCTCTTTCCTGCGTTGGGAAGACCGGCGAGTACGACACGCGGAGGATCGACGAGTCGATTGAGCCTGCGCGATCTCGGCAAATCGAGTGCGGTGGGTGATTGCGCGCTCCATCGCGCGCCCTGCGCGAGAAGCAGCTTCACGGCTAATCGGCTCTGCGCTCTTGCGAGCGTGGTCATCGCGAATGCTTCGACGCGACTCTCCGCTTCTGGGAAGAGTTCCATCGGATCGACGCCGTCGCGCAGACAGAGTGGATCTTCGATCCAGTGCGCGCCGCGCGTGGTCAACCACGCAGCGAGGAGCGCGACGATGCGCGTGCCACCGTGCGGAAACAGGATCGCTCGCTCGGGCGCAATGCGCGCGACGAGACCCTCATCGATGTCGTCAAATCGGCGAAGCGAAAGAGCTCCAACCGCGATGTCCGCGCCACACAGTGCGAGAAGCACCGGGGAAACATCACCAAGGAGTTCGACTGTCGCGACGGCGCCGGCGCCGTGTGGAGTCGATCGAAAGGCGCTGACTTCAAATGCGGGTTCTTGCGTTGTCATGCATGCGCTAGTGCTTGTGACCACAGCCGCAGTCTCCGCCATCGCCACTCGCGTCATCGGCATCGTCGAAGTTTGCCCAGTCGGTGCCGAGGGCTCCCAACTCAGCACGACTCGCCGTCGGGGCGTTCGCGGCGTCGTCCGGAAGCAGTGCCGCGCGTGCCGCAGCACGAATGCCAAGCAAGGTGAGGTCGGGGACGATTCGATCGATGAGTTCGTCATCACCGAAAATCAACTCTGTATCGCCGCCGGTTGCGATGACTGGCGGGAAGCCGCCGAAGCGCTCGGCATACTGTTCGACGAGACGCCAGACGAGTCCACGAATGCCGTGATAGACGCCGCGGATCATGGCATCTTGCGTGTTCGATCCCCACGGGTCTCCGACGGGGCGTGCGAGCGTGACAGCTGGAAGTTGCGAGGTTCCATGGTGCATCGCATCGAGTTGCATCCGCGCGCCGGGAGCAATTGCGCCGCCGTGAAAAACGCCTTCGCCATCGACGAAATCCACCGTCACGCAAGTGCCACAATCGACGAGGATGCACGCGCTCTGGAGAAGTTCGAATGCGGCAGCCGCGTTGAGAAGTCGATCGGTCCCCGGCGTTGTCGACGGGTCAAGGCAAGTGCCAATCGGGACGGGCATCGAGTCGCCGATGCGATAGATCTCTTCGCCGAGTTGATCGCCGAGCATTTCGCGGAGTGGTGCCGCCACCTGCTCGTTCACGCTCGCAACGACGATCGCAGTGAGTTCGCAATCGTCAAGCTCCGCCCACATCCGAGTTGCTTCTTCGACGATAGGCGCGAGTGCTTCGTTTTCAAATCGAACCGATCGCTCCAGTGCCCCATCCTTGAAGAGGCCTAACTTGGTGCGGGTGTTTCCGACCTGAAGAGCGACGAGTGAGAGGGCAGAGTTTGGAGTGGCGTGCGACATGAACGACTCGGAAATGGACTTACGCTGACACGGGCGTCGAGACAGCGGCTTGTTGCTCGCCCATGGCAAGGCGGATGGACTGACAACACTCATGAAAGAGCGCGATGCTCATTGGGCCAGCTTGCCCGGAGCCGACGCAAACTCCGTCAAGCTTGACGACGCTCGAGACGAGCCGCCGGCTTGAGGAAATCATCACTTCCCTCGCGCACCGAAGTTCATCGAGCGAAACCCGACGGCTCTCGCAGGGAAGCCCGAGGCGGCGTGCCGCACTCAAGAGGTCCGCGCGCGCGGTGCCGTGCAGAATCGGCGGCTCGTCCGAGATTGGTGGCGTGACGAACACGCCATCGAGCGAGATGGCGACATTGGAGTACGCGCCCTCACCGACGAAGCCGCCGCGGTGCAAAATAGCTTCGCTTGCGCCTTTGCTGTCCGCGTCGATGAGGTGAAGCACATTGCCCATCAGCGCGATGGTCTTGATTTCGCACAGCCGCCAGCGAAGATCCTCGGCGGTGATGGCAGAGATTTCTTGCGGCGCCGTGAGCGAATCAAGCGGCTCCGCGGGAGTTGCAATCGCGACGACGGTGGGCATCATTCCCGGTGAAGGGATGTGATTGCGGCTTGTCGCGACACCACGCGTGACTTGGAGATAAATCGTCGCGTTCTGCAGATTGTCGTGCGCGAGCAGTGCTTGGCAAATCTGAGGAAAGGAGTGCGGATCGAACCCCTCGATGCCCGCAAGGGCAAGGCTTCGAGCGAGCCGGCGAGTGTGAAGGTCGAGTGCGACGCCAAAGCGATCAAAGAACCGCACGACTTCATACACGCCATCGCCAAACAGAAATCCGCGATCGAACACGCTGATGTGTGCTTGCGCGGGATCGAGGATTGAGCCGTTGAGGTAGAGGTCCATGAGCGTGCGCAAGCTACGAACGCGCAGCGCGAACGAATCGTTCCGCGCGAGCAGCGTCGAGAGGGTTGTACCACCGACCATCTACCTTGAGATCGCTTCCGACGATGACTCCGTTACAGATCGCGAGTGTTTTTTGCACCGAGGTGGCGGTCACGCCGCTCCCAGCAAGAACCGGAAGTGCCGTCGCGGCTCTGGTCAGTGCCAAATCCTCGAGCGGCGTCGCGATCCCCGTCGCGCTTCCGGTCACGATCACACCGTCCGAGCCGAAAAACTCCGCTGCCTGTGCATGCTCGTCGAGTGAGGTGTCCGCCGTGATCGCGTGTGAGGAGTGCTTCTTCTTGATGTCAGTCAATATCGCGATGTGCTCTGCGCGCATTTCGCGACGCGCCCGAAGAAGCGGACCTGCGTCAGCTTCGGCCCGAATACCTTCATCGGCCACCGACGCGAAGACGAACCCCTCGGTACGGACGAAAGATGCTTCGCAGGCAAGGGCGATGCCCAGCGCGGCTCGCGACGCATGTGAGAGCACTTGGATGCCGATCGGAATCTCGATCGCGTTCCTCACCTCGCAAGCGGAGCGCGTGAACGCGGCGATCGTCTCTGGCTCCACGCCGCGCAGCATGTACGGTGCGTCATGCATGTTCTCGATGAGGATCGCATCGAAGCCGCACGCGGCGAGGATGCGCGCCTCTTCAACGGCGTGCTTCGCGATGTCGCGTACGCACTGTGTTGCGCGAGGGGAGGATGGCAGTGGCCGCAAATGGACCATGCCGATGAGGGCGCGATCTCGACCGAACATCGAGAATGGCGTTCGCAGTGGAAACGGTCGAGCGTCGTTGGTGCTCATGGCGTAGGTTCCGCCGCAGCTTCCGAGTTTCGTGGGGAATCTGCAAGCGTTGAAACGGCGCGAGGTGCATCGCTGCGTGCGAGGCGCGGAATCGAATCCACGAGCGCGATATTGAATCGTTGCATGAATGCCGCGTCAAACTTTTTTGCGATGCCGAAGCACATGTATTCCTCAGCGAATCGGGTTTGCATCATCTGAAGCTCCGCATGTCCGCGAATCTCTTGTGCGAGAGGCAACTCAGGGGCTACGACGACATCGACACGCTCTTGCTCAAGAAGTTGAAGGGCGGCATCAAGTGTGTCGGCCTGCAAGAACGGCGCGTTGAGCGTCGTGAGCCAATCGGCTGCGACACTTGTGCGAACCGCAGCGACGCGCGCATGCAGCAAATCAGCACTTGAGCGGAACGGCTGGCGATTCAATCCGTGCGTGGTGAGCGCGCCGACGATCGTCGCGGTCACGAGCGCGGTCAGGATGAGCGACGCGAGCATCCACGCGCATGCGAGTAATCGCCCCGTGAAGGACTGTGGAACCTTGTCGCCGTAGCCGACTGTGGCAAGCGTCACGATCGACCACCACAGCGAGGCTCCGATGCCGCGCCACGGGTGCCGTTCGAAGTGACCGCCCTTGCGGCGTTCAGCGAACCAGACGAGGAGAGCGAAGATTCCTAGCGCGATGAGTGAGATCGTGTAGAGATGCGAACGCGAGGGCGCCTTCAGTGCGGTGATGAGAAGTTCAAAATCCGACTGGACCGACGAGTTCACGCGGGTTGCCGCCGCGATGCCAACTGCGGTGTAGGCGTAGGAGAATTGAAATGCCCGCATACTCTTTGCGGTTGGCGCGAGAGGTGAGGCGCATATATCGATCTCGCCTGCGCTGAGCGCAGCGAGAATCTCCGACTCAGAACCCGTTCGATACGCGACCTTCACCCCCATTTCTTCAGCGATGGCATCAAGCAGCCGGATCGAAGTTCCTTCCCAAACGACCTTCCCACTTGGTTGCGTCATGGCCTCCGCGAAGGGTGGGGCGTCGAACAAACCAACGAGAAGCGGCTGCGGCGGCGCGGAATCAGCGCTCGTTGTGGTCTGCGCCTGAAGAGTGCCTGGTACGCAGAGCGAGAGTATGAGAAGTGCGGCGGCCGCCTTGACGAAGGACATGTGCGCAGTTTAGGTGTTGTCTGGTCATTCGGTAGTGCACAACTCGGGAACTCCATGTGCCACAAATGTCGCCGAGGTCTTGGGTGCTCGGCTATCCTTTCCACCCCTCTCGCTTTGGATGGCGCGGGGACGCCCCTAGATAGGAACGCAGGACTACGAGATGGCTCTCAAGATCGCAATCAACGGCTTCGGTCGAATCGGACGACTCGTCTGCCGCATCGCCACACAGCGCGGCGGTATCGAGATCGTTGGAATCAACGATTTGGTCCCAGCTGACAACCTCGCGTATCTCTTGAAGTACGACACTTCTCATGGTCGTTTTGCGGCTGATGTCCGCGCTGACGGCGAGTCCATCGTCATTAACGGTCGCGCCACGCAGTGCACAGCAATCAAGGATCCCACGCAACTTCCGTGGAAGGCATTGGGCGCACAGTATGTGTTGGAATCAACGGGATTCTTCACGACCGCAGAGGACGCTGGGAAACACATCACCGCGGGGGCGCGACGCGTGCTGATCTCTGCGCCAACCAAGAGTGAGAAGGAAGTGCCGACCTTTGTCTACGGCGTGAATTGCGCGCAGTACAACCCAAGCGCGCACACCATTCTGAGCAACGCAAGTTGCACGACGAATTGCCTTGCACCTATCGTCAAGGTGCTTCTCGATCACTGCGGGATCGATGAGGGACTCATGACGACAGTACACGCGGTGACGGCCACGCAGCCGACTCAAGACGGACCCTCGAAAAAAGATTGGCGTGGCGGGCGCAATGCCTACATGAACATCATCCCAAGTTCGACAGGCGCGGCGAAAGCATGCGCGTTGGTGTTGCCTGAAACCAAGGGGAAACTCACAGGCATGAGTTTCCGCGTTCCGACCGCGAATGTGAGTTGCGTGGATCTCACCTTCCGATCGAGTCGCGCAACGAGCCTTGACGCGATCTGCGCAGCGTTGAAGGCGGCGAGTGAAGGTGCGATGCAGGGCGTCCTCGGCTACACCGACGAAGAAGTCGTCTCAAGTGACTTCCTCAGCGATCCACGGAGTTCTATTTTCGACGCGAAGGCATCGATTCAACTTTCGGATCGGTTCTTCAAAGTTGTGAGTTGGTACGACAACGAGTTTGGATACGCCAGCCGTTGCGTCGACATGCTCTCGATGATGGCCGCGCGCGAGTAAACGCGAGAACCTCAAGGAACGGCAATGAAAGAGGGGCGGCTGACGGTCTGGTCAGCCGCCCCTTTGTTGTACTGTCGATTTATGCCGTTGCTTTGCCTGCGTTGTCGCGCATGTCACCAACCACCACGCGAGCCGCCTCGGCTCGGCCCAGATGGATTCCCGCCTGCGCCCTTGCGGTGTCCATGACCTGAAGCACTCGCATGCGGCGCGGCGGAACGCGCGTGCGGTCGTGGCGTCGGGCTCGAACCACGATCATCTCGACCGCGCCCGTGTCCTCTGCCCGCGGGCTTGCCTCCCGCAGCATCGTTGCTCGCGCCGCTATGCCTACCCGACGCGCCGCCTTGGCCTCGTCGAACTCGAGGAGCGCCGCTGCGTCCGCTGCCGCCGCCGCGTCGACCTTGTCGCTCGCGAGGCTCACGCCGCTCGTCGTGACTCGGCTCAAGTCGCGGAAGTTGCTCGGGGAGTTCAACGCGTTCGATCACTTGTCGTGTGACCCGTTCGATGTCCCGGAGCAGGCCGCGCTCATCTTCATCGCAGAACGCGATGGCGATGCCGGACGCGCCCGCTCGTGCGGTTCGACCGATGCGATGGACATACGCCTCAGGCTCCATGGGAAGATCGAAGTTGAACACATGCGTGATGCCATCGATGTCGAGTCCGCGTGCGGCGATATCAGTCGCGACGAGGACGCGAGTTTTCCCTTCGCGAAACGCTTCAAGTGCCCGAATGCGCTGATTCTGACCTTTATTGCCGTGAATCGCGTCACACTCGATGGAAGCCCCGCGGAGTTTTTTCACCACGCGATCAGCGCCGTGCTTCGTCTTGGTGAAGACGAGTGCGCACTCAATGTTGTCGCGCTGAAGGATGTGCACGAGGAGCGGAACTTTGAGTGCCTTGGGCACGCCGTAAATCGTCTGCGCGATTTTCTCAACGGTTGTCGCGGCGGGCGTGACGGCAACTTTGGTTGGCTTCGTCAGCAGCTGCTCCGCGAGTCCTTGAATCTCCTTGGGCATCGTTGCGGAGAAGAGCATGGTTTGCCGCTTCGCCGGCAGCGTCTGTGCAATCTGCCGAATCGGTTGGATGAAACCCATGTCAAGCATGCGGTCAGCTTCATCGAGAACGAAGAAGGTGACCGCGCCAAGATTGACAAGTCCTTGACCCATGAGATCGAGCAGGCGGCCTGGAGTCGCCACAAGGACATCGATCCCGCCAGTGATCGCCCGCACTTGTGGGCCTTGACCGACGCCGCCGAAGATCACAGTGTGCTTCAGCGCCGAGTTTCGCCCGTACCGTGCGAAGCTCTCGCCAATCTGTGCCGCGAGTTCGCGCGTGGGAGTCAAGACGAGCGCACGAGGGCGTCGACCATGCGGCAACTTGGTTGCGCCGCGTGGATCATGGAGGAGTTGATGCAGAATCGGAAGCGCGAACGCTGCCGTCTTTCCGGTGCCAGTTTGCGCGATACCGAGCAGATCTTTGCCTGCGACTGCCGGAGGAATCGCCTGAACCTGAATCGGTGTAGGCGTTTCGTACTCATCTTCGATGAGCGCGGCAAGCAATGCGGGATGCAGTCCGAGCGCCGCAAATGCGCTTGAGGATGCGGGCGAGGAAGCGGACGACGGAACGAGGGCTTCAGGAGACGAGGATGCGTGATGCTTCAAACAAAAACAGACCTTCTGCTGCGGCAGAAAACGGATGCCGCGGAGCGTTGAGGCAAGCCTAAGTCCGATGTGTATCGAATGATCAACGAGAGATCATCGATAGATCGGGGTAGACCGTCGAATGTGACGTGGCCTGACACCGAGTGGACTGGGGAGAGCCAGTTGGCGCGTAGGGTCGCATCCGTTGCGAAGACCTATGCGGCCGGCAAGTTCCCAAACTCTTACGAAGGAATCCCTTGTGTAGGAAGTCCGTCTGGAAGGGTCGTGCTGAGCGACGCTTGTACATATGCGTGGCGCAGCACTGAGTTCACCGGCGAGGAGCGACCACTATAGCCGCCTAGTAGGATTTCGTCCAATGGCTGTGCGTGGAATCACTCCAATCCTCAATGTTTCCGATGTTCCGCAGAGCGTGAGATGGTTTGCATCTCTCGGATGGAAACGCGGCTTTGCGTGGAATGCAGGGGGGATGATGCCAGGCGATGCACTGACGAATGAGCATGGGGACGCAAACTTCGCGTCGGTCTGTGCGGATGCCGAAGCGCAGATATTTCTCTGCCACGGCGGGCAAGGATCTCGCGGAACCATCATGCCGAAGTTCCCAGGTGATGATGAAACCGATGGCGTGTGGATGAGTTGGTGGATGGACTCCGTGGACGCGCTTGAAGCGATGCACCGCAGCGCCGCAGCGATGGGATATCTCATCACTATGCCGCCGACAGATGAGCCGTGGGGGGTTCGAGAGTTTCATCTTCGGCATCCAGATGGTCATATGTTCCGCGTCTCGGCCGGCATCTCGACGAGTAACACATGATGAAACTGCAAGCAAATTTTTCTCCATACAACCGGAAGCAATACCTCGCCACCGTCGCTGAGAAAGACCGCGCGATTGCGCAGCGACTTTGCGTGCTTCTCGAAGCAGCGTTTGGTGTAGAGGACATTCAGATCTATCGCAACTTTCCAGTGGTCGTGCGCGATATGGAGTGGATTGCTGGCTTTGCGATGCGCGTGAAGTCGCCCATTGTCTACTGTTGTTCCGCAGAAGCTTTGAAGGAGCTTGGCGCCGAGATGCGCCCTCTGATGTCGGGGAAGTCGTGCCTTGAACTGCGCGCACGAGGCGGCGTCACGCTTGAGGAGATTTTCGATCTCGTTGCACGCGCGTACAAGATTGCTTCGATGCACGGGGGCATGATTTGCGAGGCCGACCGGAAGACGCGCGAAAAGCTTCGCGCGCAAGCGGCAGTGGGCGTTGCAACGCCTACTCCGAAAGCGGCGTCGAAGAAGACGACGAAGCAGACGACAAAGAAGGCGACGAAGAAGCCTGTTCAGAAGCTGGCGAGAGCGAACTCAAGTGCGCTTCGCAAGAAGGCGTCAGCCAAGTGAACCGTTCGCCGCGTCTCGCTCGACCGACGATTGAAGTGCCGATCGACAGCGTGGCGTCCGCGAGACTCTGCGCGGGCATTGCGACGCGTATTGAAGTGTGCGATGACCTTGCGAGCGAGGGTTGGACTCCACGGGAGGAAGTGCTGCGCGCGTGCGTGGAAGCGGTCGCGGGAACACCCTGCACGGTGGTGTCGATGATTCGCTCTCGCGACAACGGACTTCCGCCCACACTCACGTCCTCGGGATTTGAGGCAACGCCGCGCGCGATCGACTGCGCGTTGCGAGAGATCGAGATGAGCGCGCGCGCTGGTGCGCACTCCGTTGCGATTGGATTTCTTTCATCGCATGGGACCATCGACATGGCGGCGTGTGCTCGACTTCGCGATCACGCGCAGGGCATGGGACTTCTCGTCGCGTTTCTGCGGACGATTGATCTCCTCGTCGACCGCAAACAGGCGATGCGTGACCTCGCTGAACTTGGTGTTGCGCGCGTGGTCACCGCGGGCGTCTTGGGATGGGACGCATCTGTCGCGTCGATCGCAGAGCGTGTCAAAGTGCTTCAAGCGGACGCGGAGACGCTCGCAGGCGAGGCGCGCTTGCGCGATCGATCGATCGTGGAAATCGTCCCTGGAGGTGGAGTGCGCGCGTCGAATGCAGTCGACTGGCTCGCCGTTTCGCCGCATTTGCATGCGTCCTGCCGAAGGGGCGGCGTGTTCTCCCTTGACGAATTGCTCGCGCTTTCGCGCGTGCTCGCGGCGTAAAACTCACCACTTTAGTTGGGGTCTCGCGGGTTTGTTCGGGCGGATTCCATGGTCTTTGGTGGGTGAATTCCCGCTCAGAGCGGAGATTTGTAGATTTCTTGAGTGGGATTGAGAGGTGGCGGATCGTCGTGCGGAAGTGGTTGTCAGCGCGTTGAGGAGCTCGCACAGCGAGCGGCGCGCGGACAGAACAGAACTTCACCCAACCGAAGAAACAGAGGCCCCCAATGACCACCCAGATCCGCAACGCAACGCTCTCTCCAATCGCCGCGCTCACCCTCACCTTGGCAGCCGCGACACAGTTCGCGTCAGCCGCGACCTACTCGAATGTGAGCGCAACCACGAACGCGGCGATCGCCGCATCATGGATGAACGACACCGACTACATCAGCGCACCAGGAACCGTTTCCTCGTTCGTGCAAGTCTCACCCGGCAACAGCGCAGCGGCCAACGGCGCACTCTGGATGCAGCCGACTCGTGTGCAGTTCGACCAGCAGAACATCGTCAGCTCAGCCTCCGGCGACGACGCCGATGCGACGGAAGCGCTGAGCTATGAGTTCACAATCGATTCCGATCAGATCGCAACCCTCTCGAGCAAGCACACGCTCCGACTCTTCTGGGGCGTCGCACCTGAAGCGGTCTCGAGCATGCGCCTGGTGAATGTCGCGACTGGCGAAGTCCTCGTCGATGACATCTTCAACACGCTCGACGCCCGTCGCTACGACATTCGCCTCGATGCCGGCACCTACGCGGTGGAGTACACGGTGAACACGATCACCGTCGGCACCGGTGGATTCCAGTTCAACACTGGGTTCGCGATGCGCCTCGCAGCGGGCAACTGATCGATCGCAAACATCGAAGGGATTGCGACAGGCGCGTTGGGTAACCAACGCGCCTGCGCTGTTTTCATTCGATCGCCGTCGAACTGGGCTCGGACAAAAGAGACAACGCCGTGACAACCGTCACGGCGTTGCTGCCTCGTCGGGCTCTCAACCGGGTCTCGAGCCCAACTTGTTCGTTACGCAGCAGGTGCTGGTGGAGTGCCTGGTTCCGGAGCCGGTGGTGTGCCTGGTCCGCCCGGGCCACCTGGTCCGCGCGGGGCACGGGGTGCGCGAGGCGTGCGTGAGTCAAATTCTTCGCGGGTGACCTTGCCGTCGCCATTCTTGTCGAGTCGCTTCAAGCGTTCCCATCGATCGCCAACTTCGTCGGCTGTCAGGACGCCATCCCCGTTCTTGTCGAACTCCTTCAGAAGATCATCGAAGGAACGCGGTCGACCACCGCCGCCTGGACCTTGCGGAGCTGGCGGGTCGCCACCCGGTGCAGGAGGAGCGATGGTCGAGGCGTTCGCGGAGAGCGTGAGCGCTGCCGCGAAGAGCGCCGCGGTGGCGGTCAACTTGAGTTGTGATCGTGCGTGCATGTGAGTCCTTTGTTTCCTAACGGCTGAGCGAAATGCTCGGCATCCGAGAAACGCAGTCGCTGTCGATGCATTGCCGGTCGCCTGCGAGGTTGGGACAATTTTTGCTCACTGCCTCGTTGCCACGCGTGTGCAAAATGCACAGCGCCGCATGAGCGGACTCATGCGGCGCCGTATCTGCACCGGGTCAAGTGTTTGGGGTTGACTTAGACGGTCTTTGGTGCTGGCTTTGGCTCTGGCTTTGGCTCGGTGCCTGGCGCCGGAGCAGGTGCCGGTGCTGGATCGGTCGGCTTTGGCGCATCTTGCGCGGTCTTTGGTTCTGGCTTTGGCTCTGGCTTTGGCTCGGTGCCTGGTGCAGGAGCTGGTGCCGGCGCTGGCTCGGTTGGCTTTGGCGCATCTTGCGCGGTCTTTGGTTCTGGCTTTGGCTCTGGCTTTGGCTCGGTGCCTGGTGCAGGAGCTGGTGCCGGCGCTGGATCGGTCGGCTTTGGCGCATCTTGCGCGAGCTTCGGATCGGTTGGCTTCGGCTCTGGGGTTGGTTCTGGCTTGGGTTGTGGTTGGCCAGGTGCCGGCGCTGGTGGGGTCACCGGCGGTTCGGCGTTTGCGAGCACTGCGAGGCTCAGCGTTGCAATCGAGGTGATGGCGAGGAGAGAGTTCTTGATTTGCATGATGGGGTCGTTTGTTCTTTGAAGGAGTGATGACCCGGTGCAAGGGTCTTGGTTCGCTCAGACGATCACTCGCTCGAGCGCATTCCCGCCAATGCAAAACTTTTCTCAATTCGTTCGAGGTTTTGCGCAGCAACCATGCGCTGCGTCGTTCATCCCACCTGCATCACGGCAGGCACACGCGCACGCACCGGCTCCGCCACAACATCCACTCGTCGTCGACGCAGTCGTCGAATCGGACGGAGTCGACAGCGCGGCGAGCACGCAGGTTCCCGCTTCACCATTCGAGACGACTGCCATACCCGTTGTGATAAGTGTCTCGCCGCGGCGCACGAGTACCGACTCGACTTCCGATACCACTTCGATATCGCATGGGCTCGCGATTGGTACATGCACGAGAATCACATCGCCGGCAATCGCGCCTGCAGTCGCTCGAACGATGCGAAGCGTCCCTTCCCATCGAGTCCGATCGAACATGAGATTTGCATCACGAACTCCCTCGCCGAGCGGAACGCAGACGATGGACTCCTCGCCCTCAAACAACACGCCGCTTCCGATCCGAGGCACGGCATCGATGCCGTGCGCTCGTTCAAGGAGAAGACCGTCGCCGTCAAGGCAAGCGATGGCGCGGCGTTTTCCTGGGAACACGCTGCAGGTAGCACGCTCGGGCACATCTGCGATGGACAAGCGCCAAGTCCAGTCAGGTTGATGCACGGAAGCATCGGTCGCGAGTTCCAAAGTCGTTCCGAGTCCGTTCTTCCACGGCATCTGGACAGCGGTATGTGCGGCGAGGATGTGCATTGGCCTATCTCTTGCGCGCAATGATCTCAAGCACGCTCGGCGCGACAAGAACGGACGCTTCATCCGCTTCCGCATGCGCGAGTTCCGCTTCGATCTCTTCTTGCCACGCTTGCGTCGCGTAGCCAAGTTTCACAAGTGTTGGTGTGTAGGTTCGGATGAACCCGGCCGGCCAATGCCAAAGCGGTTCGCTCGGGCGCGCTGCGCGAGCAATCGGTCGCACATGCACGAGATCAAAGCCCTGCTCGACCAAGATCCTCGGAAGCCGCCGCGCGATGTTCGCGTCGCCACCACCTTGAGCAAAGCTCTGCATCGCAAACTGTACAAACTCGCGAACGCGCACGGAGCCACCGATGAGGGAGTAGGTTTCGTAGGCGTAATACTCATGGAGCGCGAGCATTCCGTGAGGCGCGAGAAGATCATGCACTTGTGCGATCAGTTTGTTCGGGTCATGCACAAACATTGCCAACCAGCGAATCCAAGCGATATCAAACGCATGCGAGAAGCGAGAGGGCAGGGCGTCCGTCATCAGGTCGCACTGCAGGATTTCGACATTGCGCTGCTCGCGCGATGCACAGTGCGCGCGGGCCTGATCGACGAACCGCGACGAGATCTCAATGCCCGCGACACTTCCACTGGCGCCGACTTCGTCGAGCAACGCCGCAGTCGCAAGACCCGGACCGCAACCGACATCAACGACGCGGCTCCCTTCTCGGATTCCACACGCGCGCCACGCAGCACGAGCTTCGTCGATCCAGAGTGCGTGCTGAAGGGCGAGGCGATCGCTCTCCGCGGAGTGAGTCCCAAGCACATAATCAGGTTGCGTCGCGGCGGACATGCCCGCACTGTACGCGCGTATGATTTCGATGGAGGTCTCTATGGTTGAAGTCAATGCCGTGTATGAAGGTTCCCTGCGATGCTCTGCTGCGCATGCACCGTCTCAATCGACGCTGCAGACAGACGCACCCAAAGACAATCATGGGCTCGGCGAAGCGTTCTCACCCACCGATCTCGTCGCCGCAGCGCTTCCGACTTGCATGATGACGATCATGGGGATTGTCGCCGCTCGGCACAACATCGACCTGAGAGGCATGCAGGCGCGTACAGAGAAGGAAATGTCGAAAGACCTTCCGCGCCGCATTCACAGTTTGAAGACCGTCATTCGCGTGCCGATTGCCGCGGATCATCCGCAACGAGAGGCGCTTGAGCATGCCGCGCACACTTGTCCGGTGCATGCGAGTTTGCATCCGGACATTCAGGCGTCGATCGAGTTTCATTACGCGGGCTGATGCGCGTATCCGCGTGGATCGCGCGATGCGCCGGGCCATCGAGGTCGTCGAACTGACCGTTCCAAGTCGCCCAGAGAAACGCCGCGACGAACAACGCGCCGACAAACACGCCGATCGGTACGGCGAGGTAGATCAGCTCCATCGACGCGCTCCTTCGTCTCGCGAGGCGCGTGTGCCGTGCAAACTCGTCGCAAGGACAGTGAGACCCGAGAGCGGCATGAGGATCGAAGCGACGATTGGATTCACGAGTCCCATGAACGCAAGGACCGCTCCGGCACCGTTGTAGGCAAGCGACAACCAAAGATTGAGGCGCACCGTTCGCATCGTTCGCCGTGCCGCCGCGAGGAGTGCAGGTAGAAGCGCAATGCCTTCTCCCGCGAGGCAGACATCGGCTGTGAGTGTCGTGCATTGCGCGCTCCCTCGAACCGAAACCCCACAATCAGCCGCAGCGAGTGCGCCAAGGTCGTTGATTCCATCGCCCACCATGATGCGAGGTTGCTTGAGCGCATCGTCTGAGACGAAGGCGAGCTTCTGCTCAGGTGAAAGACCGCCGATGGCCTCGTGGGGCATCAACCCGATTTGTTTCGCAACGCTCGCGACAACTCGTGGTTCATCGCCGCTTGCGAGCCGTATCTCCCATCCTTGCTCGCGCAGTGCTCGAATGGAATGCGCAACTTCGCTTCGGATCGCGTCGCCAACGCCGAGCAGTGCGGCGCATTCGCCATCGACCGCGATGTAGATCGGAGATACGCCGCGCGCCGCGAGCGCCTCGCTTCGCGCCACGCGCTTGGCATCGATCTCAATCGAGAGCCGTTGCATGAAGCGCGCACTCCCTACGGCGACATCAGAGTTTCCGACGGTGCCACGGATTCCTTCACCGGCGGTCTCGACCACATCTCGCGCTTCGGCGAGTGACCGAGAGCGCACGCTTTCGATGATTGCTCGCGCGAGGGGATGTGCGCTCTTTTGTTCGAGCACCGCCGCGAGTTCAACCGCGCCTTCATCTCCGTCGAGTTCGATGATGGCGGGTCTTCCCATCGTGATCGTCCCAGTCTTGTCGAGCACGATCGTTCCTGCTCGCGAGATCCGCTCGAAGGTGTCGCCTCCTTTGATCAGCATCCCCTGTCGAGCAGCACTTCCAAGTCCAGACAGAATCGCGAGCGGGGTCGCGAGACCGAGTGCGCATGGACAGGTCACGACGAGGAGCGCGATCGTTCGTTCCATCGCGGGTTCGAAGGAAATCTCGCCCCACCAGAAGAGGAGCGTTGCGATGGCGATGGTAAGGACGCCCACGAGGAACCACCCTGCGAGAGCGTCCGCAAGCTGGCATATTGGCGCGCGCCGATGCGCAGCTTCCCGCACGAGTTCCATGATCCGCGCTGCTCGCGTTTGTGCGCCAACCGTTGTCACGCGAACGCGAAGCGCACGCTCAAGTGCGCGAGAGCCTGCATGCACCAATGTTCCGTTTGCGCAGCGCACTGGCGCCGACTCGCCTGTGAGGTGAGAGAGATCCATGTAGCACGATGCCGACTCTAGGACTCCATCCGCGCCAAGCGTCTCATGTGCGGGCACTTCAATGATGTCACCGACCTTCAACTCTTCGACGAAGACCTCGTGTCGGCCATGCTCATCGATGCGCCACGCAAGCGCAGGGATGATCGCGAACAGCGTTTCCACGCGCCGCAACGCTCGCCGCTGCTGCGTCGCTTGCAAGAGGCGTCCCACGAGCAAGAGAAACACAAGCATCGTCGCACCTTCGCAGTAGATTGCGCCAGTGCCGCGAATCGTCGCGACGATGCCCGCGAGGACTGCGCTCGCGAGTCCAAATGCGACGGGGATATCCATGTGTGGGACTCGCGTCCGCACCGCCGTCCACGCATTGGTGAAGAAGACTCGCCCGGGCCAGCAGATCGCGGTGAGAGCGATCGCAACGCTCCACCATTGCAAGAAGATGCGCATCGACGGTGGCATCGAGTGCAGGAGTCCGCCGTAAAGACCAAACGCGATGCCCATCGCGTTGACCGAGAGTGCGCCGGCGATACCAAGCGTCGCGACCGAGCGCCGCGATGCTCGCACACTCGATTCGCGAGGCGATGCCGCATCGTTGGGCGCGAGTTGATATCCAAGGCGATCAAAGGAGCTCGCGATCTTCGAGAGCGAAGTGCGCGTCGGTTCCCATTGCAATTCCACGGATGACTCAGTCAGGTTGACGCGTGCTGCGGCGAGTCCCGGCACAACGCCGTGCATCGACTCCAAGAGCCAAACACACGCGCCGCAGTGGAGTCCGTCGACTCGGAGATGCGTGCTGGCGATGCCATCACGCTCCTGCACATGTGTCTCCTGAAACGACGCTCGATCGAAGTGCTCGAAGCCGCGACCACTGACATGCGCTTGTCCTCTTGTTGCACGCTCGTTGGCCGCAAGTTCGTAATACGCACTGAGACCAGCTTCGTGCAAGCTATGCCACACCGCGCGGCAACCCTGGCAGCAGAAGGCATGCTCCGCGTTGGGAGTCTGCTCATGCAGTGGCACCGGAAGTGTGCAGTGCGCACACGCGACCTCTGAGGTTGCAGCGATGGTCTCGCTTGGAGTCGCGCGAAGCGCAGTCATGGCGCGGCCTCCTCTCGTTCGGCACGACAACACGCCGGCGTCTCCTGCGGAAGCGCAGCATGCAGTGTTCGCTCGTCTGCTTGAAGCACTGCCTTCGCGACTGGCGCGGCGAGTGATGCGCGGTGCCAAGCGACTTCAATGCCGACAGCGACAAGCAAGATCGCGGATGCGCCGTGCACGAATCGTCCGAGCCCGCGCGCGCCGATCCGAGCGCCATACACGACCGCTGCGACTGCAGGCACGCTGCCAAGCCAGAACGCGATCATCACGAGGGCGCCGCCCCATGCGCTGGACGTGCCGGCGGCGACGACGGCGAAAGCCCACAGCCAACCGCACGGAAGGAGTGGAGTCGCAGCGCCAATGGAAATGGCTCGTGCTCGAGGCGACAAGCGCATCGCGCGGAGGTGCCATGCGCGAGCCAGTGTCGACACGAATCGCGGGAGTTGTGGTGCGCCGAGCGGCGCGCCGCACAATCGAAGCAACATGATCAAACCAACGCTCGCAAGCGTCACTCCGGCAAGCATGGACGCGATGTGTTGTGCACCGACAAGTTCACCACTGCATTCCGTGAGCGATCCGAGGACGCCCGCGAGTCCGCCGACGACTGCGTAACTCGCGCCGCGCGCGAACTGGTAACTCCAGGCTGCACCGATGGAGTGCGTTCCATCGCTCGACCCGCATGCTACGACTGCAAGCGGTCCACACATTCCAGCGCAGTGCACGCTCCCCGTGATGCTGGCGACAAACACCGCGCCGAGAAACGGCAGCATGTCAGGGAGGGGCGTCATGGTGTTGCCGCCGGAATGCTGCGTCGAATGAGGTCGGTGTACTGGTCCGCACCTTTGATGACTGTGACGCGAAACTCAAAGGCGCCTTCTTGCGCGATCACCGAACTCCCCGTGTAGTTCCCCGCGCCGACTGCGGTGAGCTCAACGGTCTGCCGTTGGTCGGCATTCGCGATGGGAATGCACTCGACCTCGATCCGCGCGCCATCAATGTAGTTCGCGTGCTTATCCTCAATGTGCAGTTGGACGCCGAGCAACGATGCGTCGAGGCGTGAGAGTGTTGGCGTGACGATCCAGCGGAGTCGGTCGTTCTCTCGGTGTTGCAGCCGCTCCTGTTCGAACGATGCCGCGCGGCTGTCGTATCGAGGCTCGACGCCAAGCGGATAGTCTGCGACGGCGAGCGCGACAGTGATCACCGCGAATGCGATGGCACTCGTGAGGAGCATGACAGGAACCAAGATCCATCGATTGCGAAGGAGCAGCGCGGGCATCGGTTCAGTTTCCTCCTGTTTTTTGGGGTTGCGAGTCGAAGAAGCGCCCCGACTTCTCGGGAGGCAGCGTCATCGGCCCAAGAAGCGTGACTTCGGCGTCGAGCTGATGCGCATGTTCATCCGACACTCGTAACTTCGCTGTTCGCCGACCCATAGCAAAGGCACTCGCTTCACTTCGCATGATGACTTCTGCATCCGCGCTCCCGAAGGCAGGCAACAGCACGGTCGCTTCGGCAACGAGGAGATCTGGTGCAACGGCAGCGATCTCGCATCGCATCGATTGACTCGTTCGATTGTCGAGGCGAACACGCACAGGCGTGCGAATCTCGCCAGTTGACTCCATCATCACGCGCTCATCCTGGATGCGGAGCTGCGTGAGCGCGATTGGCGTACGCATGAACAGCAGCGTTGAGAACACCGTGATGAGCACACCGAGCAGCAATGGGTAGATCACGACGCGAGGACGAAGCCAGCGACTTCTCGTGCCAAGTTCAAGATTTTCTTGCGACCCGTAGCGGATGAGTCCGGTCGGCAGTCGAAGCGTGACCATGACTCGATCGCACGCATCGATGCACTGGGTGCAGTGCACGCACTCCATCTGCAAGCCTCGTCGGATGTCGATCCCCGCAGGGCAGGTTCGCACACACATGCTGCAGTCAACGCAGTGACCACTTGTCGTGCCTCGCTTTCCCCGCGGCTCGCCCCTCTTCGCGTCGTAACCCACGATCAACGAAAAGCGGTCGAGTAAGACCGACTGAAATCTTCCGTACGGGCAGACGATCGAGCAGAGTTGCTCCCGAAAGTATCCAAACTGGAAGAGAATCGCGGCGGTCATCAACAAAAAGGTTGTGAACGCAACCGGATGTTCCGTCGGCGACTTGAAAATCCAACTGGTGAGCGGTTGCGCACCCACGAACCATGCAATGAATGTGTTGCTCAGATGCGCGCTCACCACGATGTAGAGCAATCCCAAGAGCGGGTAGCGCCACGCAGCACCGCTTCGCGGAGTCGCGGGTCGTCGGGTTCCCACGAGAAGGACCTGCAGTGGGCGGTACACATACTCGAGGTAGATCGTTTGCGGACACATCCATCCGCACCACGCCCGCCCGTAGATTGCGGTGAGCCAGAAGATGCTCACGAAAATGATCAGCGTGAACAGCGCGAGGAGGATCGTGTCGGTTGGGCGCAGAATCGTCCCGAAAAAAATGAGCCTTCGCGCTGGGATATCGAATTGGACGAGTGGAAGTCCATCGAACTCGACGAACGGCACGAATGCGTAGACCGCAATCAGGATCCAGGCGATGACGAGCCGGCGTTGCCACCAAACACCCTTCGTGAGCGTTGGCTCAAGCCAGCGTCGATGCCCTTGTGCGTCCATCGTCGCAAGCATGGCTGTGGCCGGTGGCGGCATTGCCGGTGGTCGAGATTCAGGATGAACGCTGGGCATCGCAATCACTACAACTTTGATGGCGCGACGGTTGGAGTCACGGGCAGAGCGTCCGACTTGAAGGTGCTCCACGCCGGTGGGTGTTGATCACCCTGCGGTGGTTTAGGCGTCGATGGGGTACTGCCTCGCAAACTTGCGACATAGCCTGCGAGCAAGAGGATTTGTGTGTCGTTGTATCGAGGGCTCCATGCAGGCATGCCCTTTGCGACGACGCCAGCACGAATCACCGTGAAGAAGTCCATCGGCGCTTTGATGTTGATGTAGGAATCGTCGCAGAGATTTGGGCCGACGGCGCCGCCGCCATCCGCGCCGTGGCACACCGCGCAGTTCGTGCGGAACATTGCGCGCCCGATGAGCAGTTTCTTCGGCTCACTTCCGAGGGCCACGATCGTTGACTCGTCTACCTGCATCGGTCCCAACTTGGCGAGTTGAGCTTCCGCCGCTTCCGTCATCGAACTGTCGAGTTCCGTCAGTACGGTCGGTCCGATGCCCCAGTGGTAATACATGGGATAGAGCAACGCGTACACGATGGTCGCCCAAAAAATCGCTGTCCACCAACCTGGGAGTGGATTGTCGAATTCGCGGATGCCATCGACATCATGATGAAGCAGCACGGGTTGCGCGCCGCGAACTGAGTTGGAGTGAAGCTCAGACATGAGTTGCTTCCTTTCGTTCCGAAATGAGCGCGCCATCTTCAAGCGGCAGAGACGCGAGTGCGCGAACGCGCGCCTTGCGCATGTGCACGAGTCGATACAACACGATGAGCGAGAGCACGATCGTTGCGATGAGTCCGACCTCACTCCAGACCGTCGCATCTGGCAGTTCGCTTGGGTTCACGATGCACCTCCAGCGGCAGTCGTGGCTCCGGACGGGGGAGTCGTAGGAAGCACTGGCGCAGTCGGTTTGTCGAGATCGGTGCCGAGGCGGAGCAGATAGGCGATGAGCGCGACAACCTTGCGTCCCTCTACTCCTTCGGGTCCTCCTTCATTCACTAACTTCGCGCTGATTTCTTTAGCCTGTGCATGCGCGGTGTCGATCGCGCCTTCGACCTCGGACGCGGTGTACTCGACACCGACAACTTGCATCGCGCGCATCGTTCCTTGGAGCGTGTCGAGATCGATAGGTTGTTCAAGCAAGTGCGAGTAACGCGGCATGATGGAGCCCGGGCTCGTGTCTTGCGGATTGTTGAAATGGCGAAGATGCCAGTTGGGGGAGGGGAGCTTTCTTCCCACGCGAGCGAGATCGGGACCGATCCGTCGCGAGCCCCAGAGGAAGGGGTGGTCATAGACAAACTCCCCGGGCTTCGAATACTCACCATACCGCTCAATCTCGGCGCGTAGAGGGCGGATCATTTGCGAGTGGCAGTTCATGCAGCCCTCAGAGAGATAGATGTCTCGACCGACAAGTTCAAGTGGTGTGTAGGGAGTGACCGACGCGATGCGTGTGGTGTCTCCCTTGCGCAAGAACAGCGGCACGATTTCAAAGAGGCTCGCCGTCAGAATCGCGACGGCGACCATGACGGTGAAGAGCGTTGCGAGGCCTTCCCATCTTCGGTGCCATTGCATTTGTGAGAGCACATCAATCTTGCGACCAAACTCGATGACGGAGTTCTTCGGAAGTGTTGATTCGGGCGTTGGTGCCTCGCGGAAGGCGCGATCGAGCGGCATCGCCTCATAGACAGCGACTTCATACGCCTTTGGTCGTCTGCGCCAAGTGAGGATCAGATTGAGTCCGCACAGCAGCGCGCCAGTGAGATAGAGCGAGCCGCCGAGTGCGCGAATCCAGTAGAACGGAATGAGCGGCGTCACCGACTCGATGAAATCTGGGAAGCGCAGCAATCCTTCGCTATCAAACGCACGCCACATGAGGCCTTGCGTGAGACCCGTCCAGTAAATCGCAATGATGTACAGCAGAATGCCAATCGTCGCGATCCAGAAGTGGAGCACGACCCAACCTGGTTTCGCAATCGGCACTTGGAAGAGTCTTGGTGCGACCCAATACACCATGCCGAATGTCATGAACCCCACCCAGCCGAGCGCGCCGCCGTGCACATGCGCGATCGTCCAATCGGTGTAGTGGCTGAGCGCGTTCACGCTCTTGATCGAAAGAAGCGGTCCTTCGAAAGTGGACATGCCGTAGAAAGTGATTGCGACGACGAAGAACTTCAGCACGGGATCGGTCGTGACGCGAACCCACGCCCCGCGGAGCGTGAGAAGTCCATTGATCATGCCTCCCCAGGAAGGCATCC
>SXGT01231284.1_pt1 | contig 24094 bp, 19 predicted proteins | sample 3176221 | NCBI WGS metagenome assembly SXGT01 (sample SAMN11356862, study PRJNA531348) | freshwater metagenome | isolation source: freshwater sample F1-120 | place: China: Fuxian Lake, Yuxi | collected 2017-12-25
CTTCCGCGCCGTCGAGATCGAGAAGCGGGTGATGTTCATCATCCTCGCGCTGATCGTCGCGGTCGCCGCGTTCAACCTCATCTCCCCGCTGGTGATGGCGGTGACCGAGAAGCGCGCCGACATCGCCATCCTGAGGACGCTGGGCGCGTCGCCGGCGTCGGTGATGCAGATCTTCGTCGTGCAGGGCGCGGTGATCGGCGTCGTCGGCACGCTGATCGGGCTGGTCCTGGGCGTCGCCACGGCGTTCAACGTCGGCACCATCGTCCCGGCGATCGAGAACCTGTTCAGCATCAAGTTCCTCTCCAAGGACGTCTACATGATCCCGGACCTGCCCTCCGACGTGCACGCGGCGGACGTGGCCTGGACGGCCGTGATCGCGCTGGTGCTGTCGCTGGTGGCCGCGATCCTGCCGAGCTGGCGCGCCGCGCGCGTCAACCCCGCCGAGGCGCTGCGCTATGAGTGAGGCCGCGGCGCCGGTGATCGCCTGCCGCGGGCTGTCCAAGACCTACCAGGGGCCGTCGCCGGTGCAGGTGCTGCAGGGCGTGGACTTCGAGGTGCGCGAGCGCGAGCACGTCGCCATCGTCGGCAAGTCCGGCTCCGGCAAGAGCACCCTGCTGCACCTGCTCGGCGGGCTGGACGCGCCGAGCGCGGGCGAGGTCAGCGTGCAGGGACGCTTGTTCAGCGCCATGGACGACGCCGAGCGCGGGCGGGTGCGCAACGCGACGCTCGGCTTCGTCGACCAGTTCCACCCCCTGCTGCCGGAGTTCACGGCGGCGGAGAACGTCGCCATGCCGCTGTGGATCCGCCGCGTCGGGCGCCGCGAGGCGCTGGCGCAGGCGCGCCGCATGCTGGAGGAGGTCGGGCTCGGCCACCGCGTCGAGCACACTCCGGGGGAGTTGTCGGGCGGCGAGCGCCAGCGCTGCGCGTTCGCCCGCGCGATGGTCACCGCGCCCGCCTGCGTGCTCGCCGACGAGCCGTCCGGCAGCCTCGGCACGCACACCGCGGACGAGGTGTTCGAGGCGATGCTGCGCCTGTCGGCATCGCGCGGCACCGCGTTCGTCATCGTCACGCACGATCCCGCGCTCGCCGCGCGGGCCGACCGCACGCACCTGCTGCGCGACGGCGTGCTTTCTCAAGGATAGGGCCAGGGCAACGATGTCGCTTCTCCAGGTGATTCTGTTCTTCGTGCTGTGCTCGGTGGCGCTCGGCTGGGGCGCCCGCCGCGCGGGCGTGCCCTACCCGATCGCGCTGGTGATCGGCGGCGGCGCGCTCGGCTTCGTGCCCGGCCTGCCGAAGCTCGACATCGACCCGCAGTTCCTGCTCGTGCTGGTGCTGCCGCCGATCCTCTACCAGGCGGCGCTGCTCACCTCGTGGCGCGACTTCAAGGCCAACATCGAGCGCATCGGCTACCTCGCGATCGGCCTGGTGATCGCCACCACGCTGGTCGTCGGCGCGGCCCTCAAGCTGCTGGTGCCGGACATCCCGTGGGCGGCCGCGTTCGTCTTCGGCGCCATCGTCTCGCCGCCGGACGCCGTGGCCGCCACCGCGATCCTGTCGCGCCTGAGCATCCCGCGGCGCATCGTCACCGTCCTCGAGGGCGAGAGCCTGGTGAACGACGCCTCTGGCCTGGTGATCTACAAGTTCGCGGTCGCGGCGGTGCTCACCGGCGTGTTCTCGCTCGCCGACGCCAGCATGCAGTTCGTCCTCGTGTCGGCCGGCGGCATCGTCATCGGCCTGGCGATCGGCTGGGTGTTCATCAACGTGCACAAGTACATGGGAGACGCGTTCATCGAGGTGCTGCTGTCGCTGTCGATCCCGTACACCGCCTACATCCTCGCCGAGTCGGTGCATGCGTCCGGCGTGCTCGCGGTGGTCGCCGCGGGCGTGATGCGCGGCCGCTACACCCCGGAGATCGTCTCCGCGGAGATGCGCATTCTGGCGCGCTCGGTGTGGAACATCCTCGTCTTCCTGCTCAACAGCCTGATCTTCATGCTCATCGGCATGGAGCTCTCCAACGTGCTCGAGCGCCTGCACGGCTACAGCGCGGGCCAGCTCGCCGTGGTGTCGCTCACCGTGACGCTGGTGGCCATCGTGGTGCGCTTCGTCTGGGTCTACGCGGTCGAGCACGTGCCGCGCTGGGTCGGCCTGGGGCGCGGGGTGCCCGCGCTGCCCAATGGCGAGCTGTTCCTCGAGAGCTGGTGCGGCATGCGCGGCATCGTCTCGCTGGCGGCGGCGCTCGCGCTGCCGGTGCAGGTCAACAGCGGCGACACGTTCCCCTACCGCGACCTGATCATCTTCCTCACCTTCGTCGTCATCGCGGTGACGCTGGTGGTGCAGGGCCTCAGCATGCCGATGGTGATCCGGCGGCTGAAGATGGCGCAGGACGTCGGCATCGACGGCGAGCACCGGCGCGCCCGGGAGGCGATGGGCCTGGCCGCGCTCGCGGTGATCGACCGCATGGCGGCGAGCGAGAACGCGTCGCCCGCGCTGGCCGGGCGGCTGCGGCTGGAGTTCACGGAGCGCATGTCGGCGGTGGAGCAGGGCCACGCCACGGGCTCCGAGGCGGCGCTGGCGAAGACCATCCGTCTTGCCGCGATCCGCGCCGAGCGGCAGGAGCTGATTCGGGTGTGGCGCGAGAGCCTGGTCAGCGACGAGGTGCTGCACCACCTCGAAGAGGAACTGGACTACGAGGAATCGAGACTCTGACTTCGAAAACCTGCCGTGAGGAACGAGGGGCGCTGCGCGCCCCTCGTGCTCCCCTGCAAGAAACTTCTACTGCGCAGGCGAAAATCAGCTCGGCGGTGACCTGATTAGAGGGGTCTCAGCAGGACCTTGCGGAAGCGGATCACGCCGCCGGCGTTCTGCAGGGCGATGGGGCCGCCGAGGAACTTGGCGCCGACGAGGTCGCAGGTCTGGCGGCCGTTCAGCACCACCGTGACGCGGTCGCCGCGCGCGGTGACCTCGAAGGTGTTCCAGCGGTTCGCGGCGAGCGGCATCGGCGGCGCGACCTGCGCGAAGTCGACGATCGCCCCGGTGCCGTAGCGCGGGTCGGGGCGCTTGTCCCAGATGTTGACCTCGTAGGAGGTCGCCGCGGCGATCTTGTTCGGGTCCTGGGCACGGATGAAGATGCCGCTGTTGGCGTCCGCGTCGGCCCAGAACTCGACCCGCAGCTCGTAGTCCGTGTACGAGCCGGCCGACACGAGGTAGCCGGCCTTGGGCCCGCCGCCCCCGTCGGTGCCGCTGAGGACGCCGTCGGCGATGGCCCACTTGCCGCCGCCGAGCGGTTTCCAGCCGTTGGTCGTCTTGCCGTCGAACAGCACGATCCAGCCGCCGTCGGCCGTGCCGGCGCAGCCGGCGGTGTGCGCGGCGACCGCGGCAAGGCCTGCGCCGATGAAGGTGCGTCGAGTGGTCATGCGTTCCTCCCCAGGAATGTTGGACGACGCCGGCAGTCTACCCCCGCCGGCGGGCTTCTCCTCAGCGCAACGACTCCAGCGCGACGTCGCCGCGCCGGGACGCGAAATCGAACAGCACCGGCTGCTGGATGGCCTTCGGCCGCGCGAGCTGTTCCCGGGTCTGCTCGACGCGCTCCAGTTTCCGCGCTGCACCACCGCGCGTCACCGGTCGGAAGGTTCCCGCGCGGATTTCCTGCGCCAGCGCCGGTACGCGCGCCACGCCGTACGAGAGCCATTCCGCCAGCGTGATCCGCCGGTCCTCCGGACGGTGGTCCGCCTTGCCGGCATCGAGCCCGTCGCCGACCAGCGCGTAGCTCAGCAGTCCTTGCCGCACGGCATCCGCCTCCAGCGCCACGTCGTCTGCCTGGCTCGCGGCGAGAACGCGCATGCCCTTGTCGAATGCGAGTTGCCCGAGGCCGCGGCTGCCCATCGGTCCCGGCTTGAAGCCATCGCCCTGCACGCTGGCGGCGGAATGGCAGGCGTCGATGACCAGCGCGAACTGGCCCGCGTCGACTTCTCGCAGCGCGCGGGACAGCTCGTCGCTCGACAACGCCTTGCGCAGCAGGCCGTCGGTCACCTGCTTGCCATCTCCCGCGCCCGTGTCCTGCGCCAGGAGGTAGAACGCGCCACGCTCGCCGTAGCCGTGGCCGGAGAACGTGAGCACCACCAGGTCGTCGGGTCCCGCTGCGGCGAGGCGCGCGGCGTTCGGGATGCGCGCGCGGGACGCCGCGTCGACCGGGCGGCCCGCCAGCAGCGCGAGCACGGCGAGGATGTCGCCCTTCGTCGCGGTGCCTTCCGCGGGCCGCTCCGACAGCAGCGGCACCGTCACCACCTCGGCATAAGCGCCGCCGCTGCCGAGGCGCTGCTCGAGGGCGGCGAGCATCGTGCGCGCGTCGTTCGCGGCGTAGGCCAGGTTCCATGCCGGGTTCTCGTGGACGTTCACGCCGACCGATACCAGGTAGGCGCGTCCGGGCGCCGCGCTGCGCGCCGCGGGCAGGTGCTCCGCGCGGGCCGTGGCGCTCTTCACGCCGTCGGTGTTGAAGGCGTACGCGCTGAAGCCGATGCGCCCCGCCGCCGACGGCAGGCGGATGCCGGGAAACGTGAGGCGGGCGGTGCCGGCGGCGTCGAGCGGAACGTCGCCCTCCTGTGCGGGCGCGTGGGCGACGAGCTGGCCGTCGCGGAACAGGCGCAGGTCCCTCACGCCGCTGTCGCGCGCGCCGCCCTTGCGGCTCGCGGCCTCCACGGTGACGCGCACGCGTCCTGCCGCCGCCGGATCGGCTTCGATGCCGGCGATGCGCACCATGGGCTGCGCCCGGCTGATGCTGGCGAGCGCCTTCACCGGCGGCAGCGACTCGCCGTTCAGGAGGCGCGCGAGCAGTCCCGGCTCGTAGTAATCGCGCATGAACAGTTCGAGCGGCGCAGGCTCGAACGGCGCATCCGGCAGGACCCAGTGCAGTCCGCGGACTTCCTCCAGGTCGCTGGCGTCGAAGCGGCCGGCATCGTCCGCCACCGCCCAGCCGCCGTCCGAGAACGCGAACGCGCGCGCGATGCGCCGGCCGCTGGCGCTGTCCCACAGCGTGGCGGTGCCGCCCTGGCTGCCGGCGAGGGCGAAGCGGCCGTCAGGCGACAGCGCGCCCGGCGTCGAATCCCGCGCCGCATCGAGCGTGGACAGGCGCCGGCCGGTCGCGTATTCCCACAGGTCCATGCCGCGCGACGAATGCACGACGAGTTGCGCGTCGCGGAAGCGCAGCGCCGGCCGCAGCCCGCCCCATGTGCCCGGCAGGAATGCGACCTGCATGCGGTCGGCGATGCGCCATACCTCGTGGCCGAGTCGTCCGTCGGCACCTGGACCCTCGACGATGAGGTGCAGGCCGTCGGGTGAGAACGTGGCCGCGGGCGGTTCCACGCCGATGCCCGCATCGGCATGGCGCGCCACTTCCCCGACGGCCTTGCCGCCGATGTCGTGCAGCGAGACGCGGGTCGCGGCGCCGCGCCGCTCCGGCCGTGCGACCATCCGCCCGTCCGGGGAAACCGCCGCATGGATGCTCGAGGCGCCCGCCGCGACCGGCATCGCCGCGGTGCGACGTCCACCGGGAAGCTCGAAGCGCTCGACCGTGCCGCGGCCTGTCTCCGCGCTCACGCGGACCAGCGCGGTCTCGTCGGTTGTCACGAATATCTCGATCCGCGCGAGCAGGTCCTCCACCGGTGCGATCCGCGCCACCTGGGCGCCGCTCGCCGGATCGATCGCCAGCACTTCCCCACGCGCCTTCCGCACCAGGAGCAGGCGCTCGCCCGGCGACAGCGACACACCCTGCACGCGTCCGCCGGACAGCGGGATGGTGCGCAAGACGGTGCCGGTGTCAGCGTCGCGTACGTCGATGCCGCCCTGCTGCGTGCCGCAGTAGAGGGTCGCGCCATCGCGCGACACGGCGAACCCGCCGACGACGGGAAACGCGTGCGCGACCTTGCCGCGATCGAGGTCCCAGACGACCGCGCTCGCGCCGGCGCCCAGCACCGCGCGTCCCGCGACTGGCCATGCCGCGGCGTGCACCGGCAGCGCATCGACGGTGCGCGGCGAGCCGGCCGCGGTCTCGCTGGGGGAGATCGCCCGCCACTTCAGGTCGTTGAAGCCGGACACCACGCGCGAACCGTCCCGCGGAAACGCCGCCGCGCTGGCGCCGCCGGGGTGCGTGGCGAGGAGCGCGCCGTCCTTCAGGCCGAACAGCCGCGTGTCAGAGATGGATGCGAGCGCCAGGATCGCGCCGGCGGCGTCGAACGCGGCGTTGCCGGTGGAGAGGTCCGGGATGCGCGCCTCCCCGAGCATGCGGCCGCCTGGCGCATCCCAGCGCCGTGCATAGCCGTCCCGGCCGGTGGTGAGGAGGAGCTTTCCGTCGTCGCGCAGCGCGAGTGCGGTGATCTCCGACGCGTGCGCGTCGATCGTCCTCCCGATGCGTCCGCCCTTCACGTCCCACAGCAGCACCTTGCCGCGTCCGCCGGCTTCCACCGCGACGGCGGCAAGCGTTCCGTCCGCCGACAGGTCGATCGAGCCGCCGGGGGTGGCGTCGGCGGGCAGGTCGAGCGACGCCAGCACCGTGCCCGACGCGGTGTCGGCGACGAAGGCGCGCTTGTGCAGTCCGCGGGCCGGCGGGGAGGCGAACACCAGCTTGTCGATCCCGGCGACGCGCGCGCCGGACGCATCCAGCGCGATGTCGCGCCCGATCCTGGTCGCCGCGAGCGCCGCGTCCAGCTCGAAGTCCTCCGCCGCGAGCATGTGCACCACGCCTGCGACGAGCGCCGCGATGCGCCCGCCGCCCGGCGCCCAGGCGACGCGTTCCACGGGAGCGCCGAACGCACGCTCGCGCAGCAGGCGGCCCGTTTCAAGATGCCACATGCGCAGCACGCCATCGCGTCCCGCGGAGACCGCCTGGGCGCCGTCTGGCGACAGCGCGATGGCGTTGATGCCGCTGGAATGCCGCGCCTGCACCATCAGTCGCGGTTCGCCGGCCGCCGCTGCGCCGCCGGCGGCCAGCGCGATCAGGAGCGCGAGCGCGGACCGCACGGGCTAGGCGCCGATGGCGGCCAGCAGCAGGCTGCGTCCCGCCGGAGAGGTCATCACCACCAGCGTGTTGCCGGGCTGCAGCGTGAAGTCCACGGGCGGGTTGAACTGCCAGCTCTTCGCCATGCGCACCGCGAGGATCACGTACTCGCGCGAGGACCGCACCACGTCCGCGAGCTTGCGCGGCGTGAACGTCGGGGGCACGTGCACTTCCTCGACGCGCAGTTTCTCGTCCGTGCGCAGCATCTCGTCGAGGAAGCTCACCACCACGGGACGCAGCATGCTGGAGGCGATGCGCATGCCGCCGGTGAAATCCGGCGACACGATCGCGTCGGCGCCGATGCGCTTGAGCTTGTCGATGTTGCGCACCTCGTGGCAGCGCGCGACGACGCGCGCCCCGGGGTTGAGCTGCTTCGACGACAGCGTGATCAGCAGGTTCTTGCCGTCGTCGCCGGTGATCGCGAAGAGTCCCGCGGCGTGCGTGATGCCCGCCTTCTGCAGCAGGTCGTCGTCGGAGGCGTCGCCATGCAGCGCCGGCACGTCCGGATGGCGCTCGCGGAACGCCGCGATCGCCTCCGCCGACTCGTCGATGGCGACGAACGCGCGCTCGGTCACCGCGAGTTCGTGCACCACGTTCGAGCCGACGCGGCCGACGCCGCAGACGATGAAGTGGTCCTTCATGTGGTCGATACGATCCAGCATCTTGCGCCTCCTGAGGACATCGTCGAGGCTGCTTTCGACCATGAATACGGTGAGCTTGGACATCGAATACCAGATGTTGGCGATGCCGGCGGTGCCGATCAGCATCGTGAACACGCGGCCGGCGGGGTTGTGCGACAGGTCGATGATCTCGCCGAAACCGACCGTGACGACCGTGATCCAGGTCATGTAAAGGCAGTCGATCCAGGAAACGTTGCCCTCGGCGAGCATCTTGTAGCCCACCATGCCGACGATCTCGATCAGCAGCCCGGCGAGCAACGGCAGGCGGAACGCCAGCCAGGCCCGCGCGACAAGGGGGATGTGCTGCTTCACCGGACAGCCGCCATCCGGTGGCGGCGCGCGCGCCAGGCCAGTGCGATGTGGATGCGCCAGCCGACCTGCACCGCGACCCAGCCCAGCGCGGCCAGCGTCAGCGCGAGGGCGACCAGCCCGACCGCGAGCGGCCTGCCGAGCGCCAGCATCCAGTCGAGCATGCCGCGCATCGAGTCGAGCAGCCGGGTCCAGTCCATCTCGAAGGGCGCGGGGATCGCCGCGCCGTCCCCGCCGGTGAGCAGGCGGCCGTAGCCGTACGCGAGCACGTACAGCGGCACGATGGTGAACGGGTTGGTGTAGAGCGTGACCAGCAGCGCGACCGGAAGGTTCTTCCTCAGCGGGATCGCGAGCAGCGCGGCGGTGAGCATCTGCAGGGGGCCCGGCACCAGCCCGGAGAACATGCCGATCGCCACCGCGCCGGCCACCGAGCGGCGGTTCAGCCGCCACAGCCCGGGGTGGTCGAGGAGCGGCCCCAGCCACCGCAGCCACCGGTTCGAGCGGATCGACGCCGGGTCCGGCAGGTACTTGCGGAAAAACTTGCGTGGCATGGTCAGCGCGGATCCTGCTCTCGCGTTGGATTCTAGATGACCGGGGGGATTGTCGCGTTTGCCATCGGCGTGCTCGCCCTGCAGTGGCAGGGTTCACTGCCTCCCGTGCAGGCGCTGTGGCTGCTTCCACTGCTGGCGGCGGGCCTGCTGCGCGCGCCGAAGCCCCTGGCGGTGGTGCTTTGCGCGGCGATCGGCTTCGGCTGGGCGGCGGGCCGCGCCCACTGGCGCATGGACGACCGCCTCGCGACGGCGCTCGAGGGGCGCGACATCGAGGTGGTCGGCGTGGTGTCGAGCCTGCCTGCGGTCGGCGAGCGCAGCGTGCGCTTCGAGTTCGATGTCGAATCCGCGCCGGAACGGCTGCCCGCCAAGGTGCAGCTCTCGTGGTATCGCACGCCCTTCGCCGCGGAGGAGCAGCCAGCGATCCTGGAGGATGCGTGGCGCCTGCATCCCGGCGAGCGCTGGCAGTTCACGCTGCGGCTCAAGCGGCCGCATGGCACGCTCAACCCGCACGGCTTCGACTACGAGGCCTGGCTGCTCGAGCGCGGCATCGGCGCCACCGGCTACGTGCGGCCCGGCGGCGAACCGCGCCGCATCGGCGCCCGCGACAGCTTCTCCGACCGCGTCGAGCGGGCGCGCGAGGCGATCCGCGACCGCTTCAAGGCGGCGCTGGGCGACTCTCGCGCCGCCGGGATACTCGTCGCGCTCGCGGTGGGCGACCAGCGCTCGGTGAGCGCGGACGAGTGGAAGCTCTTCAACCGCACCGGCGTCACCCACCTGATGAGCATCTCCGGGCTGCACGTGACGCTGGTGTCGGGGCTGGCGGCCGGGCTCGTCGCGTTCGGCTGGCGGCGCTCGCCGCGCCTGTGCCTCCTGCTGCCGTCGCGCAAGGCTGCCGCGGTTGCGGCGATCCTCGCGGCGTTCTCCTACACGCTGCTCGCGGGATTCGCCGTGCCCGCGCAGCGCACGTTCTACATGGTGACCGCCGTCGCGCTCGCGCTCTGGTCGGGCCGCATCGCGTCGCCGGTCCGCGTGCTCGCGCTCGCGCTGGGCGTGGTGCTCCTGGCCGACCCATGGGCGGTGCTGTCGGCGGGGTTCTGGCTCTCGTTTGGCGCGGTGGCGCTGATCTTCTTCGCCTCCGCGGGCTGGTCGGCGGCGGTCTCGCGCCCGCGGCAATGGTTCGACACGCAGTGGGCGGTGACCGTGGGGCTCGCGCCCGCGGCGCTGTTCCTCTTCTCGCAGGTGTCGCTGGTCGGCCCGCTGGCGAACGCGGTGGCGATCCCGGTCATCTCCGTCGTGGTCACGCCGCTGGTGCTCGCCGCCGCGATGGTGCCTCTCGAACTGCCGCTCGCCATCGCGGACCAGCTCACGCGCTGGCTGCTCCTCTTCCTCGACTGGTGCGCCTCGCTTCCGGCGGCGGTCTGGGAGCAGCACTCGCCGCCGCTCTGGGCGGTGGTGCTCGCCGCGGCAGGAACCCTCTGGCTGCTGCTGCCGCGCGGTTTCCCGACGCGCTGGGCGGGCCTCGCGCTGATGCTGCCCGCGTTCCTTGCGCCGCCGCCGTCGCCGCCGCCGGGTGAAGCCTGGGTGACGACTCTCGATGTCGGCCAGGGCCTGGCGGTGGTCGTGCGTACCGCGACACGGGCGCTGCTCTACGACGCGGGTCCCCTGCTCGGACCGGACACCGACAGCGGCGAGCGCATCGTGGTGCCTTTCCTGCGCGCGTCCGGCATCGGGCGGATCGACACGATGTTCGTCACGCACAACGACATCGACCACACCGGCGGCGCGATCTCTGTGCTCGACAACATGGAGGTCGGCGACTTCCGCTCGTCTCTCCCGGCGGGGCATCCCGTGCTGTCGTTCGCGCGCGGCGCACAGCCGTGCAGGATGGGCGAGGCGTGGACCTGGGACGGCGTGAGGTTCGAGTTGCTGCACCCGGCGCGCGAGGACGTGGCGGCCGCGCGGCGGACGAACAACCAGAGCTGCGTGCTCAGGGTGACCGCCGGTGCGCACGCGATGCTGCTCACCGGGGACATCGAGAAGCAGGCGGAGGCGGCGCTGGCCGTCCGCGGCGGCATCGGCGCGCAGGTGCTGCTCGCGCCGCACCATGGCAGCCGCACCTCTTCCACCCCGGACTTCATTGCTGCAGTGCAGCCGGCGACGGTCGTGATCCCCGTCGGCTATCGCAGCCGCTTCGGCCATCCGCACCGCGACGTGCTGGCGCGCTACGCGGCGCGGGACGCGCGCATCCTCCGCACCGACCTCGACGGCGCGGTGACGGTGCACCTCGGCGGTGCCGCCATCGGCATCCAGGCCGAGCGCGCGGCGCGCGGACGCTACTGGAATGGCCACGCTCGGTGAGCGTAAGATGGCTTCGCGGAGGTTCCGCACAACCCTCAAGGAGGAGTGAGCCATGGCCAAGAAGCAAGCCAGCGCGGTCTATCGCGTCACCGATGTGATCGGCACCAGCCCGAATTCGTGGGAGGACGCCGCGCAGAACGCCGTGAAGACCGCGTCGAAGTCGCTGCGCGACCTGCGCATCGCCGAGGTCGCCAAGCTCGACGTCAAGATCGAGGGCGGCAAGATCGTGCAGTACCGCACGCGGCTGTCGCTGTCGTTCAAGTACGACGGCTGAGCCGGATGGCTTCGGGCGTCCGTGTCACGGGAGGGGACAGCACGCTGCGCGAGGCATTCCGCGAGCGCGTGCGCTGGCTCCTCGTGCGTGACCCGGACGCGCCGTCCTACGAGGACGGCCACGACGGCGACGCGGTGACGTACGCATTCGAGGCCGGCGGGATTCCGTTTCCCGCATTCGTCGACGCATCGCGCGCGTTCGGTGCATTGCGCATCGAGGCGGAGTATCCCGCGAGCGGGCAGTCGCCCGCCGGCCGCGTCGTCTTCCAGGGCGGGATGGTGGTGGAGAAGGTGGATCTTTGATCGCGACAATGAGGAACGCATGAGCAATCCGGTAGACCGCTTCGTCCAGTGCGCATCGCCCGCGGGCTTGCACCGCATCGCCTACCGCGAGTGGGGCGACCCTAAGGCGCCGGTGCTGGTCTGCGTGCATGGCCTGACGCGCTGCGCGCGCGACTTCGACGCGCTCGCTGCGGCGATGTCGGACCGCTACCGCGTGGTGTGCCCGGATGTCGCCGGGCGCGGCGACTCCGGCTGGTACGCCGACCCGATGCTGTACCAGCCCCCGCAATACGTCGCCGACATGGTCACGCTGATCGCGCGCCTCGACGTCGAGACGGTGCACTGGGTCGGCACCTCGATGGGCGCGGTGATCGGCATGGCGCTGGCGGCGCAGAAGGATTCGCCGATCCGGCGCCTGGTCATCAATGACGCGGGTCCGGTGATCACCAAGGCGTCGCTGGAGCGCATCGCCACCTACGTCGGCATGGCGGTGCCGCTGCCGACGATCGAAGCCGCGGAGCAGTACGTGCGCGCGGTGTCGGCGAGCTTCGGCCCGCACAGCGACGCCGAGTGGCGCTTCCTGACTGAAGTGGTGGTTCGCAAGAACGACGACGGCGGCTACCGCCTGCACTACGACCCGAAGCTGGCCGAGCCTTTCCGCAAGAAGATGCCCGAGGGCGACCTCGAACTGTGGCCGCTGTGGAACGCGATCTCCTGCCCGACGCTGGTGCTGCGCGGCGCGATGTCGGACCTGCTGACGAAGGAGACCGCGCAGAAGATGACCGAGACCGGCCCGAAGGCGAAGCTGGTCGAAATCCCCGGCGTCGGCCACGCGCCGACGCTGATGCACGCGGACCAGATCACGCCGGTGCGGGAGTTCCTGCTCGCCTGAGGATCAGGGATAGCCGTTGCGTACGTGCGCCATGAACGGCGCGCGTTCGCTCAGCGTCGCGTAGTACGCGGCGACCGCAGGGTACTCCGGCTTGTCGAAGCCCTTGAGGTGGAACCAGCGGTTCACCGCCAACCCCACTGGAACGTCGCCGAGCGTGAACGTATCGCCGGTCACGTAAGGGCCGCCGGCCCGGAAATGCTCCTCTAGCTGTCCGACCTCCTTCGTGATCTGCGCCCGGCCGCGCTCGACGAACCATGGGTGGTTCCAGGGTGGCTCGTTGAGCATGCCGCCCAGGAAGGCGCCGCGCAGCGAGATCGAGGTCTCGTAGTTGGCCCAGTCCATCCACTGCTCGACGCGGGCTCGCGCCACCAGGTCCTTCGGGTACAGCGGCGAGTCCGGTGCGTACTTGCTGGCGAGGTAGCGCACGATGGCGTTCGATTCTCGCAGCACGACGTCGCCGTCGACCACCGCCGGCACCAGCCCGATCGGGTTCAGGTGCAGGAACTCCGGGTCGCTCGTCGGCCGGAAGCCGCGGCCCCAGTCCTCGCGCTGGAACGGGATGCCGAGCTCGTCGCAGGTCCACAGGACCTTGCGGACGTTGAACGAGTTGGCGCGGCCGAGGATTCGGATCATGAGTTCGCCGGCTTCGGCATGGGAGATGCGATGCTGAAGGTCACTCAGATCCGCGTTCTCGCTCTACTTGCCGGCTACCGCCAACAGCGCCTTGGGATTGGTATGCGCAATCGTGAGCAAGGTGCGCGCGGCGCCGCTGGGTTGCTTGCGACCCTGTTCCCAGCCCTGGAGCGTGCGAACAGACACGCCGAGAAGTTTGGCGAACTGCGACTGCGACAGGCCTGTACGTTCCCGCGCCTCGATTGCGGGCGAGAGGACCACCTGGGTCTTCCCCGCTTTCATCTGCTTTACCGATTCGAGAAGCTCGGCGGCAAGGTCGCGCTTGGCCTCGAAGTCCCGCAGTTTGGTGCCAGTGAGCGGTCTAGTTTTCGATGACACGGCGAATCTCCCTTAGCTTGCTGCCCGTGATGTTGTCCGTCCTGGACTTGGCGTAGATAAGCAGAAGTACAACTTCTTCTTCGGCGTTGCGCGTGAAATAAATGACGCGAACGCCCGCGGACTTTCCTACGCCCGCACGCCGCCACCGGACCTTTCGGATGCCGCCTGACTGAGGTACTACGTCGCCGGCGCTCGGAAACTCGGCGATGTATGCGGCAAATTCGCCACGCTCTTCTTCGCTCCAGTACAGCGGCCATTGCTTCTGAAACACGATGGTTTCGACAACGGTGAACACCGGGAGACTATACGCCTTAGGCGTATAGATGTCGAGTGACTCGATGGCGCGATCAGGAGTTCGCCGGCTTCGGCATCGCCGACGCGTCCATGCGCGAAGGTGCAGCGCGCTTGCCCGAGCCGCGCTGTGGCATGTGCGTCAGCTTGAAACCCTGCATGTAGGACGCTTTGACGACGACCGTGAACTTCCACAGCGCGCCGCCGGCGACGGCGGCCGCGCCGGCGAGCGCGACCAGCAGCGTCGCCTTCGCCGGTGCGAGCAGCGTGCAGGCCACCAGCGCCACCGGCAGCACGTGGCCGAGGAGGTGCACCGGCAGGGACACGGCGTCGATCACGCGCCGCGCCAGCGGCGGCACGCCCTGCGCCTTCGCCGTCTCGCGATAGCGCCACCAGAGCAGCGCGTTGCCCGCGGCGAACGCGACGATGCCCGCGCCGGCGATCGCGACACCGCTGCTGTCGAGCATCGCGGTGCCGATGGCGAGCGCGCCGAAGCCTTCCAGCAGGCCGGTGGCGAAGAGCATCCCGGGGATCAGAGGGGCGCGCCAGGCGGGAATGCCGCGTGCCTTGTACAGGATCATCGCCTGGCATATCAGGAACACCGCCGCCGCGAGCGCCGCCACGGTGAAGGCGACACGGCCCGGCGCGACGAGGCTCCACAGCACCGCCGGGAAGAACACCAGCACCGCGTACAACTCGCGCGACATCCACGAGGTGTGCGGGCGCGACGCCGCGCGCCAGAAGCGCAGCTTGCGGCCGATCTTCAGGAACACGAAACCGAGGCCCGCGGCGACCAGCGCGGCCGAGCCGAACAGCAGCGCCGGCATCGCGCGCGCCGACACCGCGCCGAGCCACAGCGCGAGGACGGCGGCGATGGCGAGTCCCGTGCCGGTGCCGCCGAAGATCCAGTTCATCGCCGCGCGCCAGTCCCAGAACACTTGCAGCTTGCCGACCAGCGGGTTCGCCGGGTCGGCCAAGCGTTCCTCCTCGTCGTCCTCGACGCCGGTGGCGCGGCCGGGCACGGCGGGCGTGGTGTACAGGTACTTGATCTGCGGATCGGTGCCGAGCGCCGCATTCAACTGCAGGCTGGGGCTGTCCTTGATCAGTTGCGACACGTGGCTGCCGGCGTCGTTGAAATCGCCGAACTGGATCGCCTGCGAGATGCACGACGCGGAACAGGCCGGCGTCGCCTCCGGGTCCACGCCCGGCTTCAGGCCGTTGGCGATGCCGGTCTCGACGCGGTCCTGGCAGAAGGTGCATTTCTGCGCCACGCCGATGCGTTCGGGGTGCGCGGTGGCCTGCTCCTGCCGCGTCAGCGTGCCGCCGCCGTCGTAGTAGCCCTTCGCCTCGTGGACGATGGTGCGCGCGTTGTACGGGCACGACACCGCGCAGTACGCGCAGCCGATGCAGACGTCGTAGTTCATCGTCACCAGCCCGTCCTCGCGCTGGCGGGTCGCGCCGGTCGGGCACACCGGCACGCAGGGCGGCTCGGCGCAGTGCTGGCAGCCGGTGACGAGGAAGAGGCGCTCCACGTCGGGGAACTTGCCCTGCTCGATGTCGATCACGCGGCGCCATTGCACGCCGGGCTGCGTGTCGTTGGCGTGCTTGCAGGCGATGGTGCAGGTCTGGCAGCCGACGCAGCGGTTGAGGTCGATCACCATCCCCCAGCGCTTCGAGGCGTCCACTTTCGCGGGCGTCGCCGTGCTCGTCATACGGCCGCCAGGTTCTGCGAGCCGACGAGCTCTCCCGTGGCCGCGCGCTTGATGCGCACGCGCATCACGTCGGAGCTGCTGCCGGTGCTGTCGGTGAGCTTCAGCGACAGGTCCGTCAGCGAGTTCAGGCTCGGCAGCTTGAGGTCCTTGGCGAACGGCGTCTTCCAGTGGTCGAACTGGCCGATCATCAGCAGCGTGTCGGGGCGGATGCCCTCGCGCAGCACGGCCTCGCCCTCGGTGGTGCCGGAGACCGATTCAATGGTCAGCCGTTCGCCCTCGGCGATGCCGAGGCGCTTCGCGGTCGAGCGGTTGATGATCACGCCGCGATGCCCGGAGATGTTGTGCGCCACCTCGTTGATCAGCGGCAGGCCGACGTTCGCGCCCCAGCTGTACTGCATCGAGCGCGCGGTCAGCGCCCAGAACGGGAACTCGTCGGGATCGCGGTTGTACTCCCGCGCGTACTCGATCCACATCTCGGGGAACCGCAGGTAGCTCGGCATGAACTCGTATTCCTTCAACTGCTCGTCCCACCACTGGATGCCGGTTTCCGCGAGTCGGTTGGCGAGTTCGCGCCCGTGGCGCGTCAGCCGCTCCTGGTACGGCAGCTCGAACCTGAGGCCCTTTTCCTCCATCGCCGGGTACAGGTACCAGTCGAGCTGCGGGAAGGGCTTGAGCATGAAGCCCTTCTCCTTGAACCACTCGAGGTCGTGCACTTCCTTGCCGTCCGACAGCTCGCTGCTCGCCGCCTTGCAGAAAGAGTCCCACACCTCGTCGCGCGTCGGCGCCTTCGAATCGTCCAGCGAGAAGTCGTAGCGACCCTTGCGGTCGGCGAGCGCGGTGCCCGCCGCGCCGCGGTTCACCGCGGCGATGTACGGCTTGAGGATGCCCGCGCGCTCGGCGAGCGCGGTTGCGATGTCGGTGAAGTCCTTGACGTCGCAGTGCGGTTCGATCATCGGCTGGCGGATCGCCCAGCCCTCGTGCTTCCAGAAGTTCTCCTGGAACTTGGTGGTGCCGATGCGGATCAGCTGCAGGCTTTCGAGGTCGAGCGCCTCGGGCAGGAGGATGTCGGCGAAGTGGTTGGTCTCGTCGTCGGTGTAGGCCATGGCGACGATGAACGGGAACTCCGCGAGACGCTCGGCCACCTGAGGCGCGTTCCACGACGAGATCGCAGGATTCGTGCGATAACAGATCCACATGTCCGGCGGCTGCGTGCGCGGCCAGTGGTCCGGCGCCTTCTTCTGGAACAGCCACGGCAGGTGCGCCGGGCCGAGCGCCGGCGACCACGGCGAGTCCGACACGAGCGGAACGAGTGTCTTGTAGGCGTTGCGGATGTGCGGGTCGCGCATCCAGCCTTCCTTCGAGGTGTCGTTGAACTGGAAGGTCATCAGGCCGTCCGGCCCGGGCTGCACGGATCCCGTGCGCGACGCGGCGGGACGCACCAGCTTCACCGTGGTGCCGAGCGTACCGCCGGGCACCTCGAGCGCGCCGACCAGCACCGCGAGCAGCGTGCGCGCCCAGCAGCAGTGGAAGCCGCCGAAGCCGTTGTTCACCGTCTTGCCCAGTGTGATGGCGACCGGGCGGAACGGCAGCACCTTGCCTTCGATCTCGATGGTCTGGCCGATGCACGCGTGCGCCACGTACTCGTCGGCGACGTGGCGGATGCGCTCGGCCGGCACGTCGCACTCCTTCGCCGCCCAGTCGGGCGAGTACTGCTGCATGTGGTCGAGGAGCATCTGGAACGCGGGTTTGCCCCGCGCGCCGCCGGGGACGCCGCCGGCGGTGAGGTGCTCGATGCGTTCGCCGTCCGGGCCGTGCTCGACGCCCTCCACCATGTACTCGCCATCCAGCGCCGGGTCCTTCAGGCCCGGGTCGTCATGGACCTTCGCCATGCCGTCGGCGTCGTCCCAGACCAGCGGCTTGCCGCTCTGCGGGTCGCGCAGGTACCAGCCATTCGGGCCGACGAGATAGGGCGAACTGGTTCGGTGCTTCAGGTACGGCAGGTCGCAGGACTCGCGCCAGCCGCGCTCGTGGATGATGCGGTGGACCAGGCCGAAGAGGAACGCCGCATCGGTCTTCGGCTTGATCGGCACCCACTCGGCCGACACCGCGCCGGTGATCGACAGGTGCGGCTCGACCTGCACGCGCTTGGCGCCGCGCACGCGCGCGTCGGCCTCGCGCCAGATGCCGACCACGCCGCCGGAAGCCTCGACGTTGTTGCCGCAGTTGATGATGTAGTTCACGTACGGCGTGTCGGGCGAGACGATGAACGCGCGGTGCCACAGCTCGCCGTACAGGTGTTCCGAGTGGTAGCACTTCACGCCCTGGCCGGCGCCGTAGCCCTGGTCGATCGGGCCCCAGGCCGACATGAACGCGGGGAAGGTGCCCATGTACTGCACCGGCGTGCCGCCGCCGCCGGTGGACGTGGCGAGGCGGGGGAAGCCTTCCTCGTTCTTCAGGCCCTTGGCGCGGATCTCGCGCATCTTCGCGCCGACGAGGTCGAGCGCCTCGTCCCACGAGATGGGCACGAAGCCCGGATCCTCGCTGCGCCCCTTCTTCGGGTTGGTGCGCTTCATCGGCTGCTTGATGCGGTTCGGGTTGTAGGTCTTCTGGATCAGGCCGTAGGCCTTCACGCAGACCCGCCCGCCGCCTGGGTGCTGGTTGCGGATGTCGTAGTTCGACTCGATGCGCACCGCGACGCCGTCCTTGACCTCGACCTTCATCAGGTCCGGGCCCGCGACGCACTGGTAGCAGAAGATCGGTACCTTCTTCGTTTCACTCATGCACGCTCCCCCAACCCGCATTGTGCCGCAGCAGTCCTAGGCGGTGAGTCCCAGTTCGACGATGGCCTGCTCGCGGATGCGGAACTTTTGCACCTTTCCGCTCGCGGTGGAAGGATATTCCTCGACGAATTTGACGTAGCGCGGGATTTTGAAGGTGGCGATGCGGTCGCGGCACGCGGCGCGCAGTTCCTCGGGCGTCCAGCGCTCGCCCGGCTTGAGCCGCACCCACGCGCAGACCTCCTCGCCGTAGCGCGCGTCCGGCACGCCGACCACCTGCACGTCGGCGACCTTCGGCAGCGTGTGCAGGAACTCCTCCACTTCGCGGGGGTATATGTTTTCCCCGCCGCGGATGATGGTGTCCTTGCTGCGCCCGACCATCACCACGTAGCCATCCTCGCGCATCACCGCCAGGTCCCCGGTGTGCATCCATCGCGCGGCGTCGATCGCCTTCGCGGTCGCGGCTGCGTCCTCCCAGTAGCCGAGCATCACGCTGTAGCCGCGCGTGCAAAGCTCGCCCGAGGTGCCGCGCGGCACCACCTCGCCGCTGGCGGGATCGACGATCTTGCACTCCACGTGCGGATGCACCGCGCCGATGGTGCCGACGCGCTTCTCGAGGTCGTCGTCGGGCATCGACTGGAACGAGATCGGCGAGGTCTCCGTCATGCCGTAGACCACGGTGACGCCGGCCATGTGCATCCTGTCGATCGCCTGGCGCATCACCGCGGAAGGGCAGGGCGCGCCGCCCATCGCGCCGGCGCGCAGCGTCGACAGGTCGAACGAGTCGAACTCCGCGTGCGCCAGCATGGCGATGAACATCATCGGCACGCCGTACAGCGCGGTGCAGCGCTCGGCCTGCACGGTCTCGAGCACCGCGCCCGACTCGAAGCTCTCGCCGGGCAGCACCAGCGTCACGCCGTGCGTCAGGGCGCCCATGGCGCCGAGCACGATGCCGAAGCAGTGGAAGAACGGCACCGGCAGGCACAGCCGGTCGCCGGCGCGAAGCTGCTGGCGCTGCACGACGACGTAGCCGTTGTGGAGGATGTTGTGGTGGCTGAGCGCCGCGCGCTTGGGCTGGCCCGTGGTGCCGGAGGTGTACTGCAGGCTGACAGGGTCGTCGAAGCCGGTGCGTGCCGTGCACTCGCGCAGCCGCTCCACGGGCGCGCCATCGCCGCCCGCGAGGAAGGCGGGCCAGGCGAGCGCGCCGCCGGACGCCGCGTCGGCGAGCGCGACGACGTACCGCAGCGCGGGCAGTTCGCCGCGCAGGCTTTCCACGGTCTTCAGGTAGTCGTGGCCGCGGAACGAGGGCGCCGTGACGATCGCCGCGCAACCCGAATGGCCGAGCACGTAGGCCAGTTCGTCGCGCTTGAACGCCGGGTTGACGTTGACCGCGATCGCGCCGATCAGCGCCAGGCCGTACTGCGCCACCAGCCACTCGGTGCGGTTCGGGCTCCAGATGGCGACGCGGTCGCCCTTGGCGAGGCCGAGCGCGAGGAAGCCGCGCGCGGCGCGTCCGGAGGCCTGCAGCAGTTGCGCGTAGGTGAGCCGCTGCTGCTGGTGCAGGCTGACGATGGCTTCGACGGCGCCCCAGCGCTCCGCGGCGGCGGCGAGCGCTTCGCCGAGCGTCAGGCCGAGCAGGGGCGTATCGGAAGTGCCGCTGACATAGGAGGGGGGTGGGGCATTCATGGCGACGCGTTTCCAGTCACTTGCATTCCTGAACGGACTGGCCTACTGTAGTAAGTCCACGAATGCAAGTCAATGCCTGAGGAGCGCGTCGGAGCGTGAAGCCGCCCAAGTTCGCCTACCTGCGCGCCGCTTCCCTCGACGAGGCGCTCGACGCCCTGCAGGCGCCCGACGCCAAGCTGATCGCGGGCGGCCAGAGCCTGGTGCCGATGCTGAACTTCCGGCTGCTGCGGCCCTCCGTGCTGGTCGATGTCAACCGCGTGCCGGGGCTGGACGCGATCGAGGAGACGCCGGGCGGTGGGCTGCGGATCGGCGCGCTCGCGCGGCACCACAAGGTGGAGATGTCGCCGCTGGTCAGGCGCCGGTTGCCGGTGCTGGCGCACGCGGTCGCGCACATCGGGCACCTCGCCATCCGCAACCGCGGCACCCTCGGCGGCAGCCTGTCGCACGCCGACCCGTCGGCCGAGCACCTGCTGATGGCCGTGCTGCTCGACGCGACGCTGGCCATCCGCTCGAAGGCCGCGACGCGCACGGCGAAGGCGCCGGCGCATATTGCCGGCGCGCTCAGCACCACCCTCGCGGCCGACGAGATGCTCGTCGGCGTCGAGTACCCGGCGCTCGCCGACGGCACCGGCTGGGCCTTCGAGGAATTCGCGCGCCGCAGCGGCGATTTCGCGATCGCCGCGGTGGGCGTGCTGCTGGAGCGCTCGGGCGGCAGGGTGGCGAAGGCGCGGCTCGCGGTGGCAGGTGGCGCGAACGGACCGGTGCGCGTGCCGGAGGCCGAGGCCGCGTTGAACGGCAGCGCCTGCGATGCGCGGGCGCTCGACGCGGCAGCGGCGGCGGTGGGCCGCTGCGTCGAACCCAACAACGACCTGCACGCGTCGCCGGAGCTGCGGCACCGCGTGCTCGGCACGCTGCTGCGGCGCACCTGCGCGGCGGCATGGGCGCGCTGCGGAACGGAGGCTGCGTGAACGACTCGATCGAGATCCGCGTCAAGGTGAACGGCGTCTCCTACCGGCGAACGGTGGAGGCGAGGCTGCTGCTTTCCGATCTTCTGCGCGGCACGCTGGGCCTCACCGGCACGCACGACGGCAGCGAGCACGGCGTCTGCGGCGCATGCACCATCCTCGTCGACGGCGACAGCGCGCGCGCCTGCCTGATGCTGGCGGCGCAGGCCGATGGCTGCGAACTGACCACCGTGGAGGCGCTCGGCACGGTCGACCATCTCGGCCCGCTGCAGGAGTCCTTCCGCAGGCACCACGCGCTGCAGTGCGGTTTCTGCACGCCGGGCCTGCTGATGACGTCCGTCGACCTGCTGAAGAAGTATCCGCTAGACAGCGACGACGCGATCCGCGAGGGCCTGTCGGGCAACCTGTGCCGCTGCACCGGCTACGACCACATCGTCAAGGCGCTGAAGGAGGCTGCGGCGGCCCGAGGGAGCGAGCCCAAGTGAAGATGCACGTGCTCTCCGGCGGCCGGCTGCGCATGAAGCGCAGGGTCTACATCCCCGAGGCGGCGAAGGACGAGGCCATCGACCTGCCGGTGGCCTGTTTCCTCTTGCGCCATCCGCAGGGCAACGTGCTGTTCGACACGGGTTGCCATCCCGATACCGCCACCGACCCGGCGGGCCGCTGGGGCGGCATGGCGAAGATGATGACGCTGGTGTCGCCGGCCGAGGAGAACCTCGTCAGCGGACTCGCCGCGCTCGGCATCGGCACCGACGACATCGACGTCGTCGTCAACTCGCACTTCCACACCGACCACTGCGGCTGCAACGCCTTCTTCAGGCGCGCGACCGTCGTCTGCCACGCGAAGGAACTCGAAGCGGCGAACGCGCCGGATGCGGTGCGGGCCGGGTTCGTCGACGCCGACTGGAAGCACCCGAACCGGTTCGACACCTTCGACGCGCAGAAGGACCTCTTTGGCGACGGCCGCATCGTCGTGCTGCCGCTGCCCGGGCACACGCAGGGGATGTCCGGTGCGCTGGTGGCGCTCGAGCGCAGCGGCCGCTTCCTGCTGGCATCGGACGCGGTCGCGCTGCGCGTGAACCTGGAGCGCGACCAGAACCCGCGCCAGACCTGGAACCCGGACCTCGCATTGCAGTCGATGGCCGAGATCCGTCGTATCGAGTCCGGCGGCGCGACCGTGGTCTTCGGCCACGACCTCGCGCAATGGGACACGCTGAAGAAGGGCGCGGACGCCTATGACTGAGCCCGTCCAGCGCCCCAAGCAGGTCGGCGCGCGCGTGCAGCGCCTCGAGGATCCGCGGCTGCTCGCGGGCAAGGGCAGCTACGTCGACGACAAGCAGCCGCAGGGCATGCTGCACGTCGCATTCCGCCGCAGCGACCAGGCGCATGCGCGCATCGCCGGTGTCGACGCCGCGGCAGCGAAGGCGCTCGAGGGCGTGATCGGCGTGTTCCGCCTCGAGGACCTGCAGGGGCTGGCAATGCCCGGTCTCGCGACCTCGAGGATGAAAGGCTACACGCCGACCCCGATCTACCCGCTGGCGCGCGGGAAGGTGCGCCACGTCGGCGAGGCCGTGCTCGCGGTGGTCGCCGAGAGCCGCTACATCGCCGCGGACGCGCTCGAACTCATCGAGCTGGACCTCGACCCGTTGCCGGGTGTCTGCGACCCCGAGGCCGCGCTCGCGGCGGATGCGCCGTTGCTGCATGCCGAAGGCGGCAGCAACGTCATCATCGAGCGGAAGTTCGAGCGCGGCGAGGTCGACGCGACGTTCGACGCGGCGCCGGTGCGCGTGAAGGGCCGTTTCCGCTTCCGCAGGAAGAGCCCGGTGGCGATCGAGCCGCGCAGCTACCTCGCCGAGTACGACGCCGGCCAGCGGCTGCTGACGCTGCATTCGTCCACGCAGGTGCCCGGCATCATCCGCGACGCGCTCGCCGGCATCCTCGGCGTCGATGGCAATGGCATCCGCGTGGTGGCGCCGGACGTCGGCGGAGGTTTCGGCGGCAAGGCCTCACTCTATGCCGAGGAGATCTGCGTGTGCCTGCTGGCGAAGCAGCTCGGGCGCCCGGTGAAATGGACCAGCGACCGGCTGGAGGACCTCGCCAGCACCAGCCAGGCCTTCGACGAGATCGTCGATGCCGAACTCGCGCTCGACGCGGAGGGCCGCATCCGCGCGCTGCGCTGCGACGTCATCGGCGACATCGGCGCCTATTCGATCTATCCGTGGACCGCGGGCCTCGAGCCGGTGCAGGTGATCAGCTTCATGCCGGGCCCGTACCGCGTGCCGGTCTACCGGGGGCGCGTGCGCGGCGTGGCGACGTGCAAGGCGCCGAGCGGCCCGTACCGCGGCGTCGGCCGGCCGATCTCGACCTTCGTCATGGAGCGACTCGTCGACATGGCGGCGAGGAAGCTTGAGCTCGATGCGAAGGAGATCCGGCTGAGTAACCTGGTGAAGCCGGAGGAGTTCCCGTACAAGACCGCGCCCGGCATCGTCTGGGACCGCTCGGGCTTCATCGAGTGCCTCGAACTCGCCTGCAAGGACGCGGGCTACGAGGCGCTGCGCGCGGCGCAGGCGAAGGCGCGGGCCGAGGGCCGCTGGGTCGGCATCGGCCTCGCGTCCTACGCGGAGCTGACCGGCATCGGCTCGCGCATCTCGGCGTCGCCCGGCATGCCGATCAATACCGGCACCGAGACGTCCACCATCCGCATCGATTCCACCGGCGCGGTGACGGCGAGCTTCGGCGTCGCCTCGCACGGGCAGGGCCTCGAGACCACGCTCGCGCAGGTGATCGCCGATGAACTCGGCGCCCGCTTCGAAGAGATCAGGGTGATCCATGGCGACAGCGCGAGCGTCGCGCACGGCACCGGCACCTATGCCAGCCGCAGCACCGTGCTGGCGGGCGGCGCGGCGACGCTCGCGTCGCGCGGGCTGCGCGAGAAGGTGAAGCGCATCGCCGGCCACCTGCTCGAGGCCGCGGCAAGCGACATCGAAGTCAATGACGGCGTGGCTCGCGTCGCGGGAACCGACCGCAGCCTGACGCTGCGCGACATCGCGAAGGCCGTGTATTCCGAGATGGGCCGGCTGCCCAAGGAGGTGCGCGAGGACCTCACCGACACGCAGACCTACGACCCGTTCTTCGGCACCACCACCAGCTCGACGCACCTGGCGATGGTCGAGATCGACTCCGGCACCTGCGGCATCACGGTGCAGCGCTACGTCGTCGCCGAGGACTGCGGGCGCGTCATCAACCCGATGATCGTCGA
>SXGT01503701.1_pt1 | contig 24093 bp, 27 predicted proteins | sample 3176221 | NCBI WGS metagenome assembly SXGT01 (sample SAMN11356862, study PRJNA531348) | freshwater metagenome | isolation source: freshwater sample F1-120 | place: China: Fuxian Lake, Yuxi | collected 2017-12-25
CCGAGCCCCGAGCCGCCGTAGGCCTCGGGCATGGCGATGCCGAGCCAGCCGTCGCGCGCCAGTGCCTGGTGCAGTTCCACCGGGAATCCCCCTTCGGTGTCCTTCCTGCGCCAGTAGTCGTCGCCGAACTGCGCGCACAGCTTGGCGATCGCATCGCGGATGCGTTCCTGCTCCTGGGTGAACGAGAAGTCCATCAGCCTGCCCTCACCGCGCCGGCCTTCACCATGCCGGCGATCTCCGCGTCGTCGAAACCGAGTTCCACCAGCACCTCGCGGGTGTGCTCGCCGTGCCCCGGCACGCCGTGCCGGATCACCGCGCCGCGGCGCCCGTCGGCGTGCACCGGGAACGGCGCGAAGCGCTCGCCGCCCACCGTGGCCACGCCGCCGCGCTCGCGGATCTGCGGCAGGTCGGCGGCCTGCGCCGCCGTCAGGCAGAGGTCCACGGGCACGTCGGCCTTCTCCAGCAGCTCGATCCACTCCGCCGCGGTCTTCGTGCGGATCACCGCGGCGAGCTTCGCCGAGAGGGCGTCGCCGTTGGCGCGGCGCTTCTCGTCGGTCGAGTACTCCTCGCCCGCCAGCGCCGGCGCGAACTGCAGGAAATTGTCCCAGAAATGCTGCTCCAGGATGCCGAGCGTCAGGCGCTTGCCGTCGCCGGTCTCGAACACGTCGTTCACCGGGAAGATATGCGCCTTCGGATCGACTTCGCCGGTCAGCGTGTGGCGCATCGCGCACCAGAAGAACGCCGCCTCGAAGAGCGAAAGGTCGAGCGACACGCCCTTGCCGGTGCGCTCGCGCTCGTGCAGCGCGGCGAGCACCGCCGTCGCGGCGAACGAGCCGCCCGCCATGTCGGCGATGGCAAGCGAGCTGCGCGTCGGCGGCTGCAGCCAATGCCCCTGGAACGCGAGGCCGCCCGCGGCCGCGACGTAGTTGACGTCGTGACCCGGCCGCAGGCGCCACGGCCCGGTCTGGCCGTAGCCCGAGATCGCGCAATAGATGAGCCGCCCGTTGGCCTTCTTCAGCGTGTCGTAGTCGATGCCGAGGCGCTTCGCCACGCCCGGGCGGAAGCCCTCGATGGCGATGTCGGCCTGCTTCACCAGCCTCTCGACCAGCGCCGCGGCTTCCGGCGCTTTCAGGTTCACTGCGATCGAGCGCTTGTTGCGGTTCTCCATGCGGAACTGCGCCGGGATGTAAGAGCGCCCCGGGTCGCCGCCGATGGACTCCACCTTGGTGACCTCGGCGCCGAGGTCAGCCAGTGCCGAGGTGCAGAACGGCCCCGGCACGAACATCGAGAAGTCGACCACCTTCACCCCGGCAAGGGGCGACCAGCCTTGTTGCTCAGGCTTTTGCATGCTTCACGGCGCGCGCGGGGTTTTCCTCGTACGGCGGCGAATAGATCACCATGATCCGCGCGCGTTCGCTCGTCACCTGCACCAGGTGCGCGGCGTCGGCGGGGAAGAAGCACGCCTCGCCGGTATTCAACTCGAAGGACTCGCCGCCCACCTCGACGTGCGCGCTGCCCTCCAGCATGTAGCAGGCCTGCTCGATGCCCGGGTGCGCGTGCGGCAGCGCGCCCTTGCCCTTCTCGACTTCGCCGATCAGCACCTCGAGCTGCCTGGCGCCGACGTTCTCCGCGCCGATCAGGCGGAAGTTCCTCGTGCCGGTGTGGTTCGCGGGGGAGTAGGGCGTGACGTCAGTCTGCCGTACCAGGTACCTGCTCATGGATTATGGCCTCCTTCTTCGATGCGGTTCGCGCCAGCAGCACGTACGCAGTGGGCACCACGTACAGCGTGAAGAACGTGCCGAGCAGCAGCCCGCCGACGATCACCCAGCCGATCGGCTGGCGCGCCTCGGCGCCCGCGCCGGAGGCCAGCGCCAGCGGCAGCGCGCCCAACACCATCGCGCCGGTGGTCCTCAGGCTCGGCCGCAGCCGCAGCGTCGAGGCCTCGAGCACCGCCTCGCGCGCGGCGAGCCCGCGCTCGCGCCTCGGGGTGGCGAACTCGACGATCAATATGCCGTGCTTGGTGATCAGGCCGATCAGCATCACCAGCCCGATCTGCGAATACACGTTCAGCGTGCCCCCCGAGAGCTTCAGCGCGAGCAGCGCGCCGGTCATGGCGAGGGGCACCGTGAGCATGATGACAAAGGGCGAGGAGAAGCTCTCGAACTGCGCCGCCAGCACCAGGTAGATGAACGCCAGCGCAAGCAGGAAGGTCAGCGCGAGCGCGGTGCCGGACTCGCGGAACTCGCGCGAAGGGCCGTCGAGCGACGTGCGCGCCGTGGCCTCAAGCGCTTCCTTCGCCGCCTTGTCGAGCACCTCGAGCGCCTCGCCGAGCGTGTAGCCGGGCGCCACGTTCGCGGTGATCACGGTGGCGCGGAGCCGGTTGAAGTGGTTCAGTTCCTTCGGCCCCACCGTCTCGCGCACCTTGACGAGGTTCGACAACTGCACCAGCCGCCCGTCGCGCGCGCGCACAAAGATGGACATGAGATCCGTCGGCGTGTCGCGGTCCTTCGCCTCGAGCTGCACGATGACGTCGTACTGCTTGCCCTCGCGCTTGAAGCGCGTCACCTGGCGGCCGCCGAGCAGCGTCTCCAGCGTGCGGCCGATGACCTCGACGTCGATGCCCATGCTGGCGGCCTTCTCGCGGTCGATCTCGACCGAGAGCTGCGGCTTGTTCAGGCGCAGGTCGCTGTCCGGGTTGGCCAGCGCCTTTGACTCGCGTGCCTTCGCCAGCATCGCGCCGGTCATGCGCTCCAGATCCTCGTAGGAGTTGGCCTGCACCACGTACTGCACCGAAGGATTGCGGAACGTCTGCCCGAGCGAGGGCGGGTTGATCGGGAACGCGAGCACGCCCGGCAACCCGCCGAAGAGCTTCGGCGCGAGCTCGCCGGTGACCTGCTGCACCTTGCGCGTGCGCTGCTCCCACGGCTTCAACTGGCTGAAGGCGATGGCGAAGTTGACCGGGTTCGGCCGCTCCAGGCCCGGCGCCACGGCGAGGAAGTAGGTGTGGATCTCGGGCACCTGCGCATAGATCGCCTCGATCTGCTTCGCGTAGGAATCCGTGTAGGCCATCGACGCGCCCTCGGGCGCGAGGATCAGCGTGATGAAGAAGCCGCGGTCCTCGATCGGCGAAAGTTCGGATTTCAGCGACTTGTAGACCACCACCGCGCCTCCCGCCACCAGCACGAACACCAGCGCCACCACCCAGCGCAGCGTGATCGCAATGCCGAGCGTGCGGCGGTAGCCCGCCGTCATGGCATTGAAGAAGCGTTCCATCGCCATGTACAGGCGCCCGTGCGACTCGTGCGACTTGAGGATGCGCGAGCACATCATCGGCGTCAGCGTCAGCGCGACGAATCCCGACACCACCACCGCCGCGGCCACGGTGAGCGCGAACTCGGTGAACAGCTTGCCGGTGCTGCCGGTCATGAAGGCGAGCGGCGCGAACACCGCCGCCAGCGTCAGCGTCATCGCCACCACCGCGAAGGCGATCTCGCGCGAGCCGTCGGCCGCCGCCTGCATCGGCGTCTTGCCCATCTCGACGTGGCGGTGGCAGTTCTCAAGCACCACGATGGCGTCGTCCACGAAAAGGCCGATCGCCAGCACCAGGCCGAGCAGCGTCAGCACGTTCACCGTGAAGCCCATCAGGTACAGGATGAAGAACGCGCCGATCAGCGACACCGGGATGGTGACGAACGGAATGAGGGTGGAGCGCACCGAGCGCAGGAAGACGAAGATCACCAGTACCACCAGCGCCACCGCCTCGAGCATCGTCTTGTACACGCCCTCGATCGAGCGCTCGATGAAGAGCGAGGAATCGAACGCGATGTTCAACTGCATGCCGGCGGGCAGCCCCCCCTGCATCGCCAGCATCTCCTTCTTCACTGCCTGCGCCACCGACAGCGTGTTCGCCGTGGATTGCTTGACGATGCCGAGTCCCACCGCCGGGTTGCCGTTGACGCGCACGATGTTGCGCTCGTCCATCGCGCCCAGCCGCGCCGCGCCGACGTCCTTCAGCCGCACCACGTAGCCGCGCGATTCCGTGAGAATCATGTCGTTGAACTGCGCTTCGGTCCTCAGGTCGGCTTCGGTGAGAACGGTGAACTCCCGCTGCGAGGACTCGATCCGTCCCGAGGGGATCTCGACGTTCTGCTTGCGCAGCGCCGCCTCGACGTCCTGCGGCGTGAGGCCGAACGCGGCGAGGCGGTCCCGGTCGATCCACAAGCGCATCGCGTAGCGGCGCTCGCCGCCGATGATCACCGAGGCGACGCCGGGCAGCGTCTTCAGCCTGTCGGCGACGTAGCGGTCGGCGTGGTCCGAGATCTGCAGCGCCTCGTGCCGGTCGGACGACAGCCGCAGCCAGATGATGGCCTGCGCGTCGGCCTCGATCTTCGACACCACCGAGTCGTCCGCCGCGGCGGGCAGGTTGGCCTTCACCCGAGCGACTCGGTCGCGCACGTCGTTCGCCGCCGAGTCGACGTTGCGCTCCAGCACGAACTCGATGGTGATCTGGCTGACTTCCTCGCGCGATACCGACTTGATGGTGCGCACACCCTCGATGCCGGAGAGCGAGTCCTCCAGCGGCTGCGTGATCTGCGACTCCATCACCTGCGGGCTGGCGCCCTTGTACACGGTGCGCACCGACACCACCGGGGTATCGATCTTCGGGTATTCGCGCACCGACAGGCGCTGGAACGAGATGATGCCGATCAGCACCACCAGCAGGCTCATCACCGTGGCGAACACCGGCCGCCGGATGCAGAGCTCCGGAAGCTGCACGCTAGCCTCCGGTCCCCGGGGCCTTGGCGGCGGCCGCGGGCGCCTTCACGGCCGCCTCCGGCTTGGGCGGCGCGGCGCCCATCACGCTCACCGCACCGCCGGGCTGGATGCGCTGGTTGCCCTCGGTGACCACCATGTCGCCGCCGGCAAGCCCCTCGAGCACCTCGACCTCGCCCACGCGCCGCGAGCCGAGCCGCACCTTGACCAGCGCCGCCTTGCCTTCGGCGACGCGGAACACGAAGCTCTCCTGCCCGCGCGGCACGATCGCCGCCTCGGGGATCCAGATCGCGTTGTCGCGCTGGCCGAGCTGCACGTAGACGCGGGCGAACATGCCCGGGCGCAGCTTGAGGCCCGTGTTGGCAACGCGCGCGCGGACCTGCACGGTGCGCGTCTGCTCGTCGACGCCGGGCTCGATCGCGTACACCGTGCCGCTGAACGCATCGGCGGCGTAGCTGTCGACGACGATGCGCACAGGCTGGTTGGCGCGCAGCCGGCCGATGAAGGTCTCGGGCACGCGGAAATCGAGCTTCAGCGTGTCGATCTTCTCCAGCCGCGCGATGTCGGTGCCGGCGGCGACGAACGCGCCCTCGCTCACCTGGCGCAGGCCGACCACGCCGGCGAACGGCGCCAGCACCTGCGTGCGGGCGAGCCGCGCGCTGTCCTCGGCGAACTTGGCCTTCGAGCGGGCGAGGTTCGAGCGCGACTCGTCCAGCGCCTGCTGGCTGATGAAGCCCTTCTTGAAGAGGTCCTCGGAACGTTCCAGCCGCTGCTGGTCGAGCTTCGCCTGTGCATCCGACGAGGCGACCACCGCGCGCAATTCGCTCGAGTCGAGCGACACGAGGCGCGCGCCCTTCCTGACCGCCTCGCCTTCCTTGAACGGCATCTCGACGATGCGTCCCGCGATCTCCGGGCGCAGCGTGATCGCCTCGTCGGCGCGCAGGTTGCCGACCGCGCTCGCCTCGTCGATGGCGGGCGAGACCTTCGCGGCGACCGCCTTGACGGGGAACGCCGGGGCGGGCTTCGCTTTGCCATCCTTCGCGTCACCCTTGCCGGCAGGCTGGGAAACAGCGAGAGGCGCTGCCACGAGCAGCAGGATCGGGAGAATGAGACGCATCAAGTATCTGATTTTACGCGATCTGCCGCCCGCATCTGGGGCAGTCCTGCGGAACAAGTGCGCCGCCGCACCCACCGTGGCCGGTTGACCTGAGTCAACCAGCGCCACGGTGGCTCGCCTAGGCTTGGATGCACCATGAACGCGCACGAATCGCGACCCTCCGTGATCCGCAAGACCCGGACGGCCGGCCGGCCCGAACCGAACCTTGCGGATCCCGCGGCCGAACGCGCGTCCTTCTCGTGGGCGGATGCCCGCAAGGGACTGGCCGGCCTCCCAGGCGGTGGCCTGAACATGGCTTGGGAGGCAGTCGAGCGCCACGCCCGGGGTTCCCGCGCCGACCACGTGGCCTTTCGCTTCCTCGGCGCGGGCGATGCGCGCCGCGAGGTCACCTACGCCGAGTTGTCCCGGCAGACCAACCGCTTCGCCAACGTGCTGCGCAAGCTCGGCGTCGGCAGGGGCGACGCGCTCTTCGTGCTCTGCGGCCGCATCCCGGCGCTCTACGTCGCGGTGCTCGGCAGCCTGAAGAACGGCACCGTGGTGTCGCCGCTGTTCTCCGCCTTCGGGCCCGAGCCGATCGCCACGCGCGTCCGGCTGGGCGGCGGCAAGGTGCTGGTCACCACCGAACTGCTCTACAAGCGCAAGGTCGAGAAGATCCGCGCCGAGTTGCCGACGCTGGAGCACGTGCTGCTCGTCGACAGCCCGGAATTCGAGAAGCTGATGGCGGAGGCAAGCGACGAATTCGAGGTCGCACCGACCACCGAAGACGACCGCGCGCTGCTGCACTTCACCAGCGGCACCACCGGCAAGCCCAAGGGCGCGATCCATGTGCACGGCGCCGCGGTGGCGCAATACGTCACCGGACGCTACGCGCTCGACCTGCATCCCGACGACGTGTTCTGGTGCACCGCCGATCCCGGCTGGGTCACCGGCACCTCGTACGGCATCCTCGCGCCGCTGCTGCACGGCGTCACCAGCGTGGTCGACGAGGCCGACTTCGACGCCGAGCGCTGGTACCGCATCCTCGAAAGCGAACGCGTCACCGTCTGGTACACGGCGCCGACCGCGATCCGCATGCTGATGAAGGCCGGCGCCGCGCTCGCCAGGGCACGCACCTATCCCGCGCTGCGCTTCGTCGCCAGCGTCGGCGAACCGCTCAACCCGGAAGCCGTCTGGTGGGGCCTCGACGCGCTCGGCCTTCCGATCCACGACAACTGGTGGCAGACCGAGACCGGCGGCATCATGATGGCTAACGTCGCCGCGCTCGACATCAAGCCCGGCTCCATGGGCCAGCCGCTGCCGGGAATCGACGCCTTCATCGTGCGGCGCGACGACGACAAGGGCACGCTGGAACGCATCGACACGCCGGGCGCCGAGGGCGAACTGGCGCTCGCCGTGGGCTGGCCGTCGATGTTCCGCGGCTACCTGAACGAGGACGAGCGCTACCGCAAGTGCTTCCGCGACGGCCTGTACCTCAGCGGCGACCTGGCGAAGCGCGACGCCGACGGCTACTTCTGGTTCGTCGGCCGCGCCGACGACGTGATCAAGTCCGCCGGGCACCTGATCGGCCCGTTCGAGGTCGAGAGCGCGCTGATGGAGCACCCGGCGGTCGCCGAGGCCGGCGTCATCGGCAAGCCCGACCCGGTGGTCGGCGAGGTCGTGAAGGCATTCGTCTCGCTGCGCCAGGGCCATGAGCCCTCGGAAGAGTTGCGCCTCGCGCTGCTCGGCCACGCCCGCAAGCGCCTCGGCGCCGCGGTGGCGCCGAAGGAGATCGAGTTCAAGCCCTCGCTGCCGCGCACGCGCAGCGGCAAGATCATGCGGCGCCTGCTGAAGGCGCGCGAACTCGGCCTGCCCGAGGGCGACCTGTCGACGCTGGAGGGCGGCGCATGATCGCGCCGCCGCCGTCGGGCCCCGTCCCCTACGACAAGCCGCTCGCGCTCGCGCTGCTGCGCGGCATGGTGCGCATCCGGCGCATGGAGGAGAAATCCGCCGAGCTGTATGGCGCCGGCAAGATCCGCGGCTTCCTGCACCTTTACGTCGGCGAGGAGGCCGTCGCCACCGGCGCCATGGGCGCGCTCACCGCCGAGGACAACATCGTCGCCACCTACCGCGAGCACGGCCAGGCGCTGCTGCGCGGCACGCCGATGACCGCGATCATGGCCGAGATGTTCGGCAAGCGCGAAGGCTGCTCGCACGGCCGTGGCGGCTCGATGCACCTGTTCGACGCCGGACGGCGCTTCTTCGGCGGCAACGCCATCGTCGGCGGCGGGCTGCCGCTCGCCGTCGGCCTCGCGCTCGCCGACCGCATGCAGGGCGCGCCGCGCGCCACCGCCTGCTTCTTCGGCGACGGCGCGGTGGCCGAGGGCGCGTTCCACGAGTCGATGAACCTCGCCGCGCTGTGGAAGCTGCCGGTGCTATTCTGCTGCGAGAACAACCTCTATGCCATGGGCACGCCGATCGAGAAGTACGAGGCGCAGACCGACCTCTGCGCCAAAGCCGCGTCCTACGGCATGGACACGGTGCGCGTCGATGGCCAGGACGTGGTCGCGGTGCACGAGGCGACGCTCGCCGCGCGCAAGCGCATCCTCGACGCCGGCAAGCCGGTGTTCGCCGAGTTCATGACCTACCGCTTCCGCGCGCACTCGATGTTCGACGCCGAGCTGTACCGCGCCAAGGCCGAGGTCGAGGAATGGAAGGCGCGCGGGCCGATCCACACCTTCTCCGCCCGGCTCAAGGCCGAAGGCAAGCTCACCGAGGAGGAATTCCTCGCCATCGACGCCGAAGCCAACGCCGAAGTCGCGCAGGCGGTGGCGTTCGCCGAGGCCGGGACATGGGAGCCCGTCGAGGACCTGACGCGCGACGTGCATACCCCGGGAGCCGCCGCATGAAGCTCAGCTACCGCGAGGCGCTGCGCGAGGCGATCCGCGACGCGATGCGCGCCGATCCGCGCGTCTTCCTGATGGGCGAGGACGTGGGCCGCTACGGCGGCACCTACGCCGTGTCCAAGGGACTGCTCGACGAGTTCGGCCCGGAACGCATCCGCGACACGCCGCTGTCGGAGCTCGGCTTCGTCGGCGCCGGCGTCGGCGCGGCGCTCGGCGGCATGCGCCCCATCGTCGAGGTGATGACGGTGAACTTCAGCCTGCTGGCGCTCGACCAGATCGTCAACAGCGCGGCGCTGTATCGGCACATGTCGGGCGGGCAGTTCTCGGTGCCGCTGGTCGTGCGCATGACCACGGGCGCCGGCAAGCAGGTGGCCGCGCAGCACTCGCACAGCTTCGAGAACTGGTACGCGCACGTGCCCGGCCTCACCGTGCTGGCGCCGGGGACGGTCGAGGACGCCCGCGCGATGCTCGCGCCCGCGCTCGCCGATCCAGACCCGGTGATCCTTTTCGAGCACACGCAGCTCTATGGCGTCGAGGACGAGGTCGCCGACGGCGTGGTGGTGGACATCCGCTCGGCGAAGGTGCGGCGCGAAGGCAGCGCGGTGAGCCTGATCGCCTACGGCGGCTCGCTGTCGAAGGCGATGCAGGCCGCGACCCAGCTCGCCGCCGAAGGCATCGACGCCGAGGTGGTCGACCTGCGCGTGCTGCGGCCGCTCGACACCGCCACCATCCTCGCCTCGGTGCGCAAGTGCCGGCGCGCGGTGGTGGTCGACGAATGCTGGCGCACCGGCAGCCTCGCCGCGGAAATCGTCGCGCGCATCGCGGAAGACGCGTTCTACGACCTCGATGCGCCGCCGGCGCGCGTCTGCAGCGAGGAAGTGCCCATCCCGTACGCGAAGCACCTCGAGGATGCCGCGCTGCCACAGCCGGAGAAGATCGTGGCCGCGGCGAAGGCGCTGTTCGGCGGGGCCGCCGCATGATCGACTTCACGCTGCCCGCGCTCGGCGCGGACATGGAGAGCGGCAAGCTGCTCGAGTGGAAGGTCAAGGCCGGTGACCAGGTGAAACGCGGCGACGTGGTCGCCGTGGTCGACACGTCCAAGGCCGCCGTCGAGGTCGAGATCTGGCAGGACGGCGTGGTCGCTGAACTGGTCGCGCAGCCCGGCGACAAGCTCGCCCCCGGCGCGGTGATGGCGCGCATCGCTGAAACGGGCGCGGCTGCCCCGACATCGGCGCCTGCCCCGGCCCCGGTGCCGCCGTCGCTGCGCAAGCCCGCCTCTCCCGCTGCGCGCAAGCACGCGCGCGACCTCGACGTGGACATCGACGTCGTCACCGGCACCGGCCCGCACGGCGCGGTGACCATCGACGACGTCGACAAGGCCGCCGCCGCGCGAGCCGCACCCGCCCCGTCGCCCGCCCCCGCAGTGAAGCCGGCGCCAGCTCCGGCGGCGGCGCCCGCCGCGGCCGCCGGCGCGGAGCGCTTCGCCGAGATGCGCAAGGCCATCGCCGCCGCGATGGCGCGCTCCAAGCGCGAGATCCCGCACTACTACCTCTCCGAGCCGATCCCGATGCGCCGCGCAGTCGACTGGCTGACGCGCGAGAACGCGCAGCGCGGCATCGCCGACCGCGTGCTGATGGGCGCGCTGCTGCTGAAGGCCGTGGCGCTGTCGCTGCGCGCCTTCCCCGACCTCAACGGCTTCTGGCGCGACGGCGCGTTCCAGCCCTCGCCGATGATCCACGCCGGGGTCGCCATCTCGCTGCGCCAGGGCGGCCTCGTCGCTCCCGCGATCCACGACGTCGACCAGTTGCCGCTCCCCGAGCTGATGCGTGCGATGTCCGACCTGGTGCGCCGCGCGCGCGCCGGCTCGCTGCGCAGCTCCGAGATGGCCGACCCGACCATCACCGTCACCAACCTCGGCGACCAGGGCGCCGACGCCGTGTTCGGCGTCATCTACCCGCCGCAGGTCGCGCTGGTCGGCTTCGGCCGGCTCGCCGAGCGGCCCTGGGCCGAGGACGGCGCGCTGCGCGCCATGCCCGTGGTGACCGCGTCGCTGGCCGCGGACCACCGCGTCAGCGACGGCCACCGCGGCGCGCGCTTCCTTGCGGACCTGCGCGAACGCCTGCAACATCCGGAGACGCTATGACCGACACCGACCTGCGCGCCCAGGTGATGGGCATCCTGAAGACCATCGCCCCCGAGCTGGAGGACAGCGAGCTGCAGCCCTCCGTGCCGCTGCGCGACCAGGTCGACCTCGATTCGATGGACTGGCTGAACTTCCTCGTCGCCGTGCACGAACGCACCGGCATCGACATCCCCGAGACCGACTACGCGCGGCTGGTCACCATGGACGACGTGGTGACGTACCTGTCCGGGAAGCGCGGCTCGCGTTGACCCTCGCCGCCGAGCCGCCTGCGCGCCAGCGCGTGCTGCTCGACGGCAGGACGGTCACCATCCGCCCGATCCGCCCCGACGACGAGGGGCGCACGCGCACCTTCCTCAGCGAAGCCTCCGGCAAGACGCGCTACCTGCGCTTCCACAAGTGGGTCGCGGCGCCGTCGGACAAGCTGGTGCACTTCCTCACCGACGTCGACTACCGCAATCACATGGCGTTCGTCTGCACCTTCCAGGGGCCGCAGGGCGAGGCCATCGTCGGCGAGGCGCGCTACGTGCTGAACCCCGACGGCAAGTCCGCCGACTTCGGCATCATGATCGGCGACGGCTGGCGACGCACCGGCATCGCCGGGCTGCTGATGGAGGCGCTGCTGCGCACCGCGCGCGAGGCGGGCATCGGCATGATGGAAGGCCTCGTCATGCGCACCAACGGCACCATGCTGCGCTTCGCGAAGGCGCTCGGCTTCGACGTCACGCCGGTGCCGGAGGACCGCACCACGGTGCGCGTGGTGAAGAAGCTCGTGGCCTGAGCGGTCAGTCGATCCGCATCGACGCCATCATGCCGGCGTCCTGGTGCTCGAGGATGTGGCAGTGGATCATCCAGTCGCCCGGGTTGTCGGCGACGAAGGCGATCTCCAGGCGCTCGCGCGGCGCGAGCAGCACCGTGTCCCGCCACGGCCGCATCGGCGCCGACAGCACGCGGAACGCCACGCCGTGCAGGTGCAGCGGGTGGTGCCACGCGGTGTCGTTGACCACCTCGAACACGTAGCTACGGCCGCGCCGCAGCGTGAACAGCGGCGCGTGCACGTGGCCGCGCATCGCGTGGCCGTTCAGGGTCCACATGCCGCCGCCGCGCATGCGCGCCGCGATGCGGCTGCGCTCCTCGGGCGTGGCGCGCTGCAGTTCCGGGCTCATCGCGCCGCCGCCCAGCACCAGCGGCAGCCGCTCGGCGCGCGCGAGGTCCGGCTCCGCCAGCGGATTGGCGTCCGGTGCGCGCACCGGGGCCTGCGACGGCGCTCCCCCGGGCGCCGCGTCGTAGGCAAGGTCGAGCAGCCGGTACGCGGCGTCGCGGTACCAGTCGTCCACCACGCGGTGGCGCGAACCCGGCTCACCCGTCGCATCCAGCACCACGTCGGCGCGCATGCCGGGGCCGAGCACGATGCCCTGCGGCACTGCGTGCGGCTCGACCGGATGGCCGTCCAGCGCGATCACCACTGGCGAGTGCCCCTCGAAGCGCAGCCGGAACATGCGCGCGTTGGCCGCGTTCACCAGCCGCAGCCGCACGCGCTCGCCGCGCCGCACCGCGAAGCCCTCGGCGACGCGGCCGTTCACCGCCACCGTGTTGCCGACGCGGCCGTCGTGGCTCGCATCGCGCATGTGGCCGAAGTCCGGCGTGATGCGCGCCTCGCGGTCGAGCCGGAAGTCCGACAGCACCCACACCGCGTCGCGGTCCGCAACCGGCGCGCCGGGCTCGTCGACCACCAGCGCGCCGTACAGCCCGCGGCCGAGTTCCTCGCTGGAGCGTGCGTGCGGGTGGTACCAGTAGGTGCCGGCGTCGGGCACGCGAAATTCATACTGGAAGTCCCCGCCCGGCGGCACCGGCGGCTGCGTCAGCCCCGGCACGCCGTCCATCGCGTTCGGCAGCCGGATGCCGTGCCAGTGGACCGTGCTCGGTCCCGGCAGGCGGTTCTCATACTGGACGCGCAGCACCTCGCCCTGCCTCGCGCGCAGCACCTGCCCCGGCACGCTGCCGTTGAACGCCCAGACCTCGGTGTCCGGATAACCCGCGCCGACCAGGTTCACCTTCGCTGGCGCGGCGGCAAGGCGGACCCCGGCATCCTGCGCGCGCGCCGGCAGGAGCGGTGCCGCCGCCAGCGCCGCGGCACCGGCGAGGAACCCGCGCCGGCGCAGGCGCATCGCTACTTCAGGCCGGCCTTGGCGCGCTTGGCGGCGAGCCGCTCCTGCGTCTTCGCGGTGTCGACCACGAAGCGGATGTGCGTGCCCTTGCCGCACTCGTCGATGCCGTCGTGCGCGGTGAACGAGAACGTGACCTTGCGCTTCTCCACGGCCGTGACCGTCACCTCGATCGTGACTTCCATGCCGAGCGGCGTCGCCGCGAGATGGTCGATCACCACCTGCATGCCCACCGAGTCCTCGCCCGCGTCCAGGTGCTGCAGCAGGAAATCGCGGCAGGTGAGCTCCATGTCGCCCACCAGGCGCGGCGTCGCGTACACCATCCCCTCGCGTCCCATGAACGAGATGCAGCGCTCCTCGTTCACCGTGATGGTCTTCTTCCCCGCGAGCCCTGCCGCCAGCGTCGATTTCATTGCCTGCTCCTTGGACGATTGAGCGCAAAAGTATAGCGCCCCGCCCTTCCGACACCGCCCCGATTGCCGCGAGAAAGATCCCAGGCCAGGGGGCTGGGTCAACAGAATCCGCCGCCCGGACGTTGCACGGACGATGGAGACCCGCCTCACCCTCCGCCCCGGACAGGCCGGAACGAAGAAGCTCGTGACGCGCTTCGGCGAGCGCCTGCTCGCGGTGCGCTACGTCTACGACCGGGAGGCCGGCCGCCGCTACAAGACCGTCGAACTGATCGTCGAGGCCACACCCTGGGCGCCGCAGGCGCGCCAGCCGCGCCGGACGCCCGACGACATCGGGCAAGTCCGCATCGGCTTCCACGAAACGCTACTGCGCGAGCGCGCCCGCAACCTCGGCGGCGTCTGGCGCCCGGCACAGAAACTGTGGGAACTGAAGTGGGACGCAGTCCGCAAGCTCGGCATCGAAGATCGGGTCGACAACATCCGGGCCGCCGCGGTGGCGAAATCCATCTACCCGTAGATACCCGGTCCCATATGCCCGCAGATGGTGGCATATGCACATGGATGGTTGCTTCTACCTATGTATGCTTCTAGCATCCCGTCTATGCAGTTCATCTTAGGTTATGCGACGTAGAACGGAGCGATGAACAGGTGCCACCGAAGATTCGGGAACTTATCGCTGATCTCAAGACAGCCGGCTTCATCGACCGAGGTGGCAAAGGCAGTCATCGGAATTTCGTTCATCCAAAGTTGGCGATTCCGATCACAATATCGGGTGCGCCGGGAGACGATGCAAAGCACTACCAAGTTCGAGCTGTTGGGCGTGCGATAAAGGAGGCAAAGAGATGAGAGAGAGCGCGAGATACGCGAAGATCGTCGAATGGTCCGACGAGGACCAGTGTTACGTCGGCAGTTCTCCTGGCCTTATCTATGGTGGCTGTCACGGCTCCGACGAGAAGGTTGTCTTCGACGAGCTTTGCCAAGTGGTCGAGGAAGCCATCGCGCTTTACCACCACGACGGCAAACCCCTGCCTCCGCCGACCTCTGGACGCGACTTTGCGAACAAGATGCAGAACGTCGCATAACAGTGCATTGAAGCAGGCCGGGCTCAAGAAGTAGGAGAGCAGAACATGCGCTATCTCGTCGTCATCGAAGAGGGCCCCTCGTCCTTCGGAGCCTACGTTCCCGATCTTCCGGGATGCATTGCTGCAGCTGAAACCAAAGCAGAGGCTTTGGCAATGATCCGTGAAGCCATTGAACTTCACATCGACGATCTTCGAAGTGGGGGCTTTCCCGTTCCACTGCCGTCCTCTGTCAGTGAAGTCGTCGAGGTTGAAGCCCCATAACCCGGCAGCGCAGCGGACGCGCGGGAATCGTCGCGTCTATTCCAGCGCCGTGCGCGCGCGCCGCTGGTTTCCAAGTCAGACCTTGCAATAGCATGTTCCCGCGGTATAGCGGATGCGCTATAATGCGCAGGTGAATTGGCGCGTTACCTTCTACAGCACCGCTCTTGAGACGGCGTTGCTGCGTTTGCCGGCGGGCTTCGTCGCAAGGTTCCTTCGCTATGCGGAGCGAATACAGGTGTACGGCCCCGACCTGGGCATGCCTCATACCCGCGCAATGGGAGGCGGACTGTTCGAACTACGCCTCAAGGCGTCCGAAGGCATTGCCCGCGTGTTCTACTTCACCGTCGTCGGCCGTCGCGTCGTGATGCTTCATCAGTTCATCAAGAAGTCCGAAAAGACCCCGCCGCGGGAACTCGAGATTGCCAGACGAAGAATGAAGGAAGTGAAAGATGAATAGAGTCCTCAAGCAGTTCAAGGCCCGCGCGCTTGCGCGCCCGGAAGTCAGGAGCGAGTACGAAAAGCTCGCGGAGGAATTCGACTTCCTGGACGAGATACTCAAAGCGCGAGCGGCTGCCGGCCTGACGCAGGCCGATGTCGCTGCACGCATTGGTACAACCCAGTCCGCGATCGCACGTCTCGAATCGCCGGCCGGAAAGCATTCCCCTTCGATCGCCACGCTCCAGCGCTACGCATCTGCGCTCGGATATCGACTGCAGCTCCGGCTCGTGAAGGGACAAGGTCAATCAGCCGGCTCAACAGCGACCGCCCGCAAGCGGGCGGCGCGTTAGCCGGAAAGTCAGCCGCGGTCCACGCGACACTGGAAGCAGTTGAATTTCGACCGTATGTGCATGTAGGCGACACTGATGTCGCCGAGGACGTCCTCGCACGCTTGCGTGATGTCCTTGCCGCGAACCACGTTCCCGGTGTCGTAGCGAATCCAGTGGTCCTCTCCGTAGCCCCTGACGATCGCAGGGTCGAGGTAGTTGAACCAGGGTGGCACCGCTTCGCCCTCGTACCGGTCGCAAGATTGCGCGTGAAGGAAGATCGGCCCTGCTTCCGCGTAGGGATGCAGGGTATCGAAGGGCCGGTACGCCAATACCAGTTTCTTCTCCCCTTCGGCAATGAGCCCGAGACAATGGCGGCAGGGATTCACAAGTCCCTCCGCGACCCTGACCAGGGCCGGTTGCCCGTTCGCATCCACGCCGCCGCGCCGGATTCGCTCGCACTCGTCCGTCGGGATTCCTCGAATTCGCAGGGTCATGCCAGTCTCCTCTGAGCAACGACAGCGTTGCGACGCGCAGTAGAGCATCCGCGGAAGAGGCCTTCCATCCGGTTCTTGCTTCCGGCGTTGGCGAGCGCCCATGCCGGGCTGCCGCCGTTCGATGCCGCCCGGGAATCCCGGGACCATGCGAGACTCACGCATGCCCGCCACCTCCGCCATCCGCCCCCGCCACCCCTCCGACCTTCCCCAGTGGCGCCCGCTATGGGCCGGCGACAACGCCTTCTACGGCCGCGAAGGCGCGAACGCGCTGCCCGAGGCGATCACGCAATCCACGCTGGCGCGCTTCTTCGACCCCGCCGAACCGGTGCACGCGCTGGTGGCCGAGGCCGACGGACAACTGCTCGGACTGGTGCACTACCTCTTCCACCGCAGCACCACGCGCCTCGACGACGTGTGCTACCTGCAGGATCTCTTCACCGACGCGCGCCACCGCGGGCTCGGCGTGGGTCGCAGGCTGATCACCGCGGTGTACGAGACCGCGCGCGCCAGGGGCTGCAGCCGCGTCTACTGGCACACGCAGACGACCAACAAGGCCGGCCGCGCGCTGTACGACAAGGTGGCCCGGCATGTTGGCTTTATCGTCTATGCGCAGGAGTTCTGACGTGCGCTGGATGTGCCTCGTGGCCACGCTGCTGCTCGCGGCGTCTGCGGTCGCCCAGCCCACCGGCGAGTACCTCTTCGACATGCTGAAGAAGCCCGCGTACCTAAAGTCCTGGAACGCCCTCTTCACCGGCGAGAAGGACGTTGACGCGTAGCTCGCCGCCTACGCCAGGACGAAGGACGGCCCCGCGACGCCCGCGGAGAAGGTGCAGGTCGGCGGCGTCGCGCACCAGGTCAACTTCGTCTGCAAGGCGCACGACTGCGGCGACAACCGCTTCTACGTGCTGTTCGCGCCCGGCGGCACGCAGGCCTGGGGCCTGCTGCTGCGCACGGGCACGCAGGAACGCTTATTCGGCAACCCCGGCGACGCGGCCAGGGCCGCGCTGCGCGACGCCTCCCGCCGGTGATCCCCGGCACGCAGGGCTACGCCGACGGCGCCGGCCACTTCGCCTTGCCCGCGGTCAGTTGACCGTGATCTTCCTATCGCGGACCACCTTCCTCCACAACTCGCGCTCCGCGGCCATCGCCTTGCCCATCTCCTCGGGGGTGTCGCCGACCGGCACCATGCCGAGCACGAAGAATCGCGCCTTGAGCTCGGTCGATTCCAGCGCCTTGCGGGTATCGCGCTGGACCTTCTCGACGATCTCCTTCGGGGTTCCCGCCGGCGCGACGATGCCGAACCAGCCCGAGTTCTCGAAGCCGGGCAGGTCCTTCGCGATGGGCGGCACGCCGGGAAGCTGCGGCACCGGTGCCGTGCTGCTCACGCCAAGCGCGCGCAGCCGCCCCTGGTTGATGAAGCCGACGGCGCCGGCGACGTTGGCCAGGAAGAAGCCGACCTGCCCGGCGACGAGGTCGTTCAAGCCCGGCCCCTCGCCCTTGTACGGCACGTGCACCGCATCGATCTTCGCCGACGACACGAAATTCTCCGCGGCGAGGTGGATCTGCGAGCCGATCCCGGCGGAACCGAACGTGAGCATTCCAGGCCGCGCCCGCCCCGCGGCGATCAGGTCCGCCGTGGTCTTGTAGGGCGAGGTCGCCGGCACGACCAGCACCTGCGGTCCGGTGACGACCTTGGTGACGGGGATGAAATCCTTCTCCGGGTCATAGGACATCCTGCGGTAGATGTGCTGGTTCGCCGTGACCACGGAGCCGGACGGGAAGAACAGGGTATAGCCGTCCGGCGCCGCGCGCGCCGCCTCGGCCGCGCCGACGCCGCCACCGGCGCCACCCCGGTTCTCAACCACGACGGACTGGCCCCACGCCTGCGTGAGCTGCTGGCCAAGAAGCCGGGCGGCGATGTCGGTCGCGCCGCCGGGGGCGAACGGAACGACGAACTTGACCGGCTTCGCCGGCCACTGCTGCGCCGCGACGACAGCGGAGAAACACAGCCCGGCCGATAACGACAGGATCCTGATGACTCGCATAACGCATTCCTCCTCGCCAATCAGCGCAAGTATGCCCTTAGTGCCGTCCAGGTCACCGGTCGGATGCCCGGCATCAGCGGGTTTCAATCGCGGTGCGCCTGGCTGCCCGCCAGCGCGGCCAGCCTTTCCTTCAGCACGCGCAGCGCGCTCCTGTTCGCGTTCCGGATGGCGTCCATGTCGGGGGGCTGGACGCTGATGTCGCCGAGTTCGTCGAGCACGACGTGCACGTCGTCGTGTCCGCGCACCCGCTTCATGTCATCCAGCCATCGCCGCACGTTGGGAAACGGCGCGAAGTCGTAGAGGTTCGTGAAGCCCGGCTGCAGCTGTCCGATCTCCACGTAGGCGGCGAAATCGGCCAGCGTCAGCTCCGCACCGGCGAGAAAGCGCGACTGCGCGAGCCACCCGGAATCGAGCGCGCGCAAGGCCCGGGTCAAGGTGTTGCGCGCGCCCAGCTGCACCGCCTCGCTGATGTCCAGGTCCTTGCGGATCCTGGGCGCCACCAGCCCCACCGATGCCTCGCGCACGTTGCGATGGTGGAAATGCAGGTACCAGTCCACCCTCGCGCGCTGGCGGTGGTCGGCGGGATAGACGTCGTGCCAGCCGTGCTTGTTGCACAGGTAGCACAGGATCGCGTGCGCCTCCCCCAGCACGAATCCGCTGTCAGGCTCCTCGATCGTGGGGATCGTCCCGCCCGGGTTCCTGGCGAGATACGCCGGATTGCGGCTGCCGTTTTCGCCTTTCGAGCCCGGATTGGTCAGCACCATCTCGAACGGCATGCCCTTGTAGAGCATGAGCCACATCACCGCGCGCACCGGTTGCGAAAACGGCACGCCGTAGAGGACGAGGGGTCTGCCGGCTTCGCTCATGACGATCGCCCATCCATACGAATGCAAGGGTTTCAATTGTCGCACTGACACCTCATCCGGCGCCGGGTGGAAGTCCCGACCACCGCGGTGCCCGGCCGAACGGATAGACTTGCCGGCGATGAAAATGCCGGGCCTCTACAGGGAGTCGAAAGATTAGCGATTGGCACGAACTCTCCCGGCCGGACGGCCGGCCGACGATCGCCTACCGGACGGACGGCGACGGCGAGCCGCTGGTGCTGGTGCACGGCGTCGGCGGGGATAGCGGCAACTGGGATGGCGTGGTGGCCGCGCTGCCGCCGCGCTTTCGCGCCATCCGCCTGGACCTGGGCGGACACGGCCGCTCCGGCCTGCTCACCGCGCCCTGCGGCGTGCAGGATCTCGCGCGCGACGTCACCGACGTCATGGATGCGCTCGGCGTGCGCGCTGCGGCGATCGCGGGCTTTTCGCTGGGCGGGCTGATCGCGCAGTGCATCGCGCTCGACTCGCCGGCGCGCGTCACCAGGCTCGCGCTGATCGCCACGGTCGCCGGCCGCTCGCCGGAGGAGCAGGCGCGCTCCGTGGCCCGCATCGAGGTGGTCCGGGAGAACGGGCTCGCCGCCATCGCCGCGGGCAATCGCGAGTTCTGGTTCAGCGACGGCTTCCGTGCCGGGCATCCGGAGGTGGTGGAAGCGCGCGTGCGCCAGTTCATGGCCTGCGACCCGGTGTCCTACCTGCACGCCTTCGCCGTCTTCGCGAAGGGTGACTTCGTCGACCGGCTGCAGGAGATCCGGGCGCCGACGCTCGTGATGGCCGGCGAATTCGACCCCGCGGCCACGGCGCGCATGGCGCGCCTGATGCACGAAAGGATCGCCGGATCGCGCCTGGAGATCCTCGCCGGCATGCGCCACGCGTTGCTGATCGAGTGCCCCGGGCGCGTCGCCGCACTGATGGCGGAATTCCTCCGCACTACTCCAGCCTGACGTTGGCCGCCTTCACGATCTGTCCCCACTTGGGGATTTCCTTCTCGATGAAGGCGCGGAACTCGGCCGGCGAGTTCCCGCCGACGAAGAATCCCTGGGAAGCGAAATACTCGCGCATGTCCGGCGCGCTCACCGCCCTGGCGAGCTCCGCGTTCAGTCTCGCCACCACCGCGGGCGGCGTTCCGGCAGGGGCGAACAGGCCCTGCCACGACAGCGCCTCGAATCCGGGATAACCCGACTCGGCCACGGTCGGCACCTCGGGCAGCAGCGGATGGCGCTGCAGCGATGTCACCGCGAGCGCGCGGATCTTGCCCGCCTTCACCTGCGGCAGCGTGACCAGGAAGTCGCCGAACATCATCTGGATCTGGCCGCCAATGAGGTCGTTCAGCGCCCCCGCCGTGCCCTTGTACGGCACGTGCACGAACGTCGTGCGCGCCGCGAGGTTGAACATTTCCGCCGTCAGGTGCATCGAGGTGCCGTTGCCGGGCGTGCCGTGGTTGAGCGGTTGCTGCAACCCGACCAGGTCTTTCAGGGTCTTCGCGGGCACCGATGCATTCACGACGATGGTCAGCGGCGCGGAGACGACGAGCGACACCGGTTCGAAGTCCTTCGGCTGGTAGGGCAGCCTGGGGTTGAGCGAGTAGCTCACCGCATTCGAACCCGTGACGCCGAGCAGCAGCGTGTGACCGTCGGCGGGCGACTTCGCCACGTGATCTGCGCCGATCGCGCCGCCCGCGCCCGGCTTGTTCTCGACCAGCGCCGGCTGGCCCATGGATGCCTGGAATTTCTCGGCGATGCGCCGGCCGATGACGTCGGTGCTGCCGCCTGGCGGGAACGGCACGATGATGCGAATCGGCCTGGACGGAAAGTCCTGCGCGAGCGCCTGCGTGGCGCACAGGAACAGCACCGCCGACAACAGCCTGGAAAGCTTCATGGTTCCTCCGTGATCCATAGCGGCGCCTAAAAGCGGTCCGCGGCAAAGGCCGACAGGTCCACCTGCGCGGCCCTGCCTGCGACAAGATTGGCGATTTCCCTGCCCGTGGTGGCGCCGGCGCACATGCCGACGTGGCCGTGGCCGACGGCGAGCCAGGCGTTGGCGGCGCCCGGCGCCCGGCCGATCACCGGCAGGCTGTCCGGCAGGCAGGGCCGGTGGCCCATCCACTCGCTCGTTTCGGACGTATCCAGGTGCGGAAACAGGTCGCGGCCCTTGTGCAGCAGCGCGCTTGCGCGCTCGTAGCGTGGCGGCGCCTCCAGCCCGGCGAACTCCACCGTGCCGGCGAGACGCAGGCCCATGCGCATGGGGTTGATCATCAGGTTGTGCTCGACTGCCATCACGGTGTGGCGCAACTGGAGGTTGGTGCTCTTCACCGTGACGTGGTAGCCGCGCTGCGTCTCCAGCGGCACCTGCGCGCCCAGCGCCGCGGCGAGCGGCCCGGACCAGGCGCCCGCGGCCACCACGACCGCATCGCAGGCAAGGGCCTGGCTTTGCGTCCTGACGGATCGGATGTTCCCATTCACAAGTTCAAAACCTACCGCCGCTTCCGGGACGCTCTGCGCCCCATCCTTCACGCATTGCGCGTGAAGCGCCTTCACCAGCGCCGACGGATCCACAGTCGAGCCGTTTTCCGGCGCGAGCAGGCCGAAGCGGAACTTCCCCTTGAGATCGGGCTCGAGCGCGGCCAGTTCCTCCTCGCCCACGTCGCGAAGTTCGACACCGAGGGACCGGCGCAGGTTCATGCCCCACGTCCACTGTTCGGCGGCCTCGCGGGAGGAGTAGACGTAGAGACAGCCCGAGCGGCGCACGAGATCCCGCACGCCGGCGCGTTCGATGAGCGGACCATAGGACTCGAAGATCGGTGCGAGCAACCCGCGCAGGGCAGTGGCGATGCGCGTCACTTCCTGCGGCGAGCTGTGGTGCAGGAAGCGCAGCAGCCAGGGCAGCACCCGCGGCAGGTATGACCAGCGCACCGTCAGCGGGCCGAGGGGATCGGTGAGCCAGCCCGGCACCCTCTTCCACATGCCCGGCATGCCGACCGGCAGGCAGGCCGACGGCGACAGGGAACCCGCGTTGCCGAACGAGCAGGCCTCGCCCGGCGGGCGCGGATCAATGAACGTGATGCGATGGCCGTCGCGCTGCAGCCAGGCGGCGCAGCAACTGCCGACGATTCCCGTTCCGAGGACTGCGATATGCATCGTGCTGCTTGGCGTGATGGTGGATTCTCGCATGCCCGGCATTCGCATCTGCAGTTCGTACATCGCCGGATGCGGCTTGCAGGTGCCTGCGTCCTCCGAGGAGAAGCTAGGTGACGAGCGCGACGCGGATCATGCGCCCTCCCTCGGGGAACGCGCGCGGGTCGACGCCTCCGTGGCCGCGAGCCGACCGCCGACGAAGCACTCGGCGAGGTTGCCGCCCGAGAGATAGAGGTGGCCGAAGACGCTGCCGAGTTCCCCGGCTTCGTAGAGACCCTCGATCACCTCGCCGAAGGGATTCAGGACGCGGTTGCGCGCGTCGTGCACCGGGCCGCCCTGCGTATTGCCGACCATCGGCCAGAGCGCGGTGGTGTAGTACGGAGGGCTGCCGAGCGGCACCAGGGACTTCGGCGGACGGCCGTAGTCGGGGTCGGCTTGCGCGGCGCAGAAGGCATTCCAGCGCGCCACCGTCTCTTCGAGCGCGGCGGCCTCGCAGCCGATGTGCGCGGCGAGTCCCCCAAGCGTGTCGGCGCGCTTCAGGATGCCGTTCTCGATTTCCTTGCGATTGTCCGGACTCCACTCGTAGTGCGCCTCCGGGTCGTTGGAGGTGGCAAGGCCGAGCTGGCCGCGGTCCAGTCCCGCCTGGTCGAGCACCAGCCAAGACGGGATGCGCAGGTATTTCTGCGTCGTCGCATCGACGGGTTCCATGTCGCGATGGCCGGTGTCCTGCACGTACGGCGGGTACTCGTTCATGTACCGTCGGCCGCGCTGGTCGACGACGATCCACGGCATGGCAAGGTCGGTCGAGGCCCGGAAGAAGGCTGGCATATCGAACTCGAGGTCCTCCCCGCCGGGAATCCAGTCCGGGAGCTTCACCAGCCGCATGCCGAACGGATACCCCTCGAGGCGCATGCCGTAGCTGCCGTGGTAGTGCCACATGTGCCACAGGTCGGCGCCCACTTCCTGCGCCATGCGCACGCCATCGCCCGTATTGAGCCGGTAGGCCTGCGGCAGCACGGGCTTGCCCTGCCAGTACTGCGCCTTCATGGATTCGCTGCCTTCGAACCCGCCCGTGGCGAGGATGACGCCGCCGCGCGCGCGCACCCGTGTCGTGCTGCCGTCGCGATTCGAAAGGACCACGCCGTCGATCGTGCGCTCGCCGGTCCTGACCAGCCGCGTGGCGCGGCATCCAAGCCGGACTGGTATGCCGCGCTTCTTCACGTTGCGGTCGACGACCGTGAAGATGCGCGTGCCGCCCCGCAGGCCGCGCGCCCTGGGATAGTCCGCCTGCAGGTCCTGGCCCGGGATCGGGGCGATCGACAGGAAACCGAACGTGAGGAAGCCGGGAAAGGGATAGTTGCCCGGCATCCAGTTGACGATCGCCTCCGCGCCGGCCGCCTTCGCCAGTTCCTGGATCCACGGCGTGATCGTCGCCATGCCCTCGGCGAGCGCCTGCAGGGTGTCGCGCGGCGCGGTGCCGGCGTTGGTCTTTTCGAGGTACGCGAGCGCGTCGCCAGCATCCTTGGCGACGCGGATGCCGCCCGCGGAACAGATGGACGTGCCGCCCGGGTCGACGTTCTTCTCGACCAGCAGCACCCGCGCGCCGCGGTCATGGGCTTCGATCGCCGCCGCGCCGCCCGCGAACCCGTAGCCGACGACGACCACGTCGAACGTCTCGTCCCACGTTGCCTGGCCTGCCTGCAGCGTCATTGTCGCGACGCCTTGCCGAAGTCCCTGGCGTCATGCCGTTCGGGCAACTGGCTGTCGGGCTGGCCCCAGGTGCGGTTGACCATGCGGCCTCGTTTGACGGCCGGGCGTTGCGCGATCTGGTCGGTTTATCTTAAACAAATTTTATGAAATAAGATCGATGAAAAATAAAATTCATTAATTATTCTAAACTGCTAAAGTGTTAAATATAACATAACAATGGTTTATCAGTTAG